>Ga0209698_10002381_pt1 | contig 21370 bp, 16 predicted proteins | sample LitLauG_LLR_2012_FD_187203 | JGI IMG/M metagenome (GOLD analysis project Ga0209698, IMG submission 187203) | Freshwater sediment microbial communities from Pennsylvania, USA - Little Laurel Run_MetaG_LLR_2012 (SPAdes) (version 2) | ecosystem: Environmental > Aquatic > Freshwater > Creek >...
GAGTAGTAGGCCTGCTTGAGCGAGCGCAGCAGCAGCGAGCTGAGCGCCTCGCGCCCGCGGCCCGTGCGCGCCACGTGGCGCTCGATCCTGAGCGAGACCTCGCCCACGAGGTCCGCCGCCTGCGAGGAGGACATGCGCTCCGGCAACGCCGGTGTGGATACGTCCAGCGAGGCGAGCTGGTCGACCAGCCGCTCGATGCGCTCGGGGTCCGGACGCTCGTGCACGCGGTACAGGCACGGCACCCCACGCGCCGCCAGCAGGCCGGCGACCGCCTCGTTGGCGGCGATCATCAGGTGCTCGATCAGGCGGTGAGACTCGGTCTGCACACGCGGCACGATCGCCGAGACGTCGCCGTGCTCGTCGAAGAAGAACTCTGGCTCCTCGGAGTCGATCACCAGCGCGCCGCTGCGCTCCCTAGCCTCCTGCAGCCGCCGCGCGAGCTCGCGCGCGACCTCCAGCGGCACGCGCCACGGCTCCTGCGCGCTCTCCGCTCCCGCGAAGATGCGGTCCACGCGCTCGTAGTCAAGGCGCGCGTCCGAGCGGATCCGCGAACGGTAGAACGCGCTGCTGCGGAGCGCCGCACCCTCGAACTCGAGCTCCGCCGTCACCGCCAGGCGATCGACGCCAGGCATCAGCGAGCAGGCGCCGCTTGACAGCGCGTGCGGCAGCATCGGCTCGACGGCACCCGGCACGTACACGCTCGTCGCGCGCCTCAGTGCCTCGCGATCGAGCGCGCCCCCCTCGCGCACGTGCGCGCTCACATCCGCGATGTGCACCCACACGCGCGTAGCTCCGTCCGCGCACCGCTCGGCCGAGATCGCGTCGTCGAAGTCGCGTGCGCTCACCGGGTCGATCGTGAAAGTCGGCAGGCCGCGCAGGTCGCGGCGCGCCACGCCCGCCGCGCCCGGCTCTCGCGCCACCGCCTGCGCCTCGTTCTCGACCTCCGCGGAGAACTCGCGCGCGAGTCCGCGGTCGAGCATCAGGCCCTCGATCACGTCGCGCGCCACGTCGGGCCTTCCGAGCACGCGCAGCACGCGCGCTGCCTGACCCCTGCCCGCGCCCTGCACGAGCACGAGGTCGCCCTCGCGCGCCGCCGCGCCCCCGGCCGCGCGCGTCGAGCCCACGACGACTCGCGAGGACACTCCCCTGCGCGGCGAGAAGCCCGGCTCACGCTCGCGCGCGAACAGCCGCTCCGCGGTCAGGAAGCGCCCGCGCCGCTCGAGCACCGCCACGAACCTCTCCGGGCGCGCGCTCCCGCGCGCGCCTCGCTCGACGGACGCGGCCGCACGGCGCGGGTGCCTCGCGCTCACCCGACCTTCGCCGCCAGCGTGTCCAGCGCCACTTCGAGGCCGTGCTCGGAGTCCACGCCGCTGGGCACCCGCACTTCCGGGGTGATCCCCGCGCCCTGCCTGACGCCGCCACCTCCGAGATTGCGCCCGTTCGGCGTGAAGTACTCGCCCACCGTGATGTCGATCGCGCCGCCGTTTGAGAGCTGCTGCTCCTCCTGGTAGACGCCCTTGCCGAACGTGTGCGTGCCCACCACCGCCGCGCGATGATGGTCCTGCAGCGCGGCCGTCACTATCTCCGCCGCCGAGGCCGTGTTCGCGTCGACCAGCACCACCGCCTTGATCCTGTCCGGGATCGCGCCGCCGGTCGCCAGCAGCGTCTCGCTCGGCTGCGTGCGGCCCCTCGTGCTCACGATCACGCCCTTCGGGATGAAGATGCTCGCGATCAGCTGCGCCTCGACCACCAGGCCGCCGCCGTTGTCGCGCAGGTCGAGCACGATCCCCGCCGCGCCTTCGCGCAGCTCCTTTTCGACCGCCTCGCGGACTTCCCCGTGCGCTCCCGGCGTGAACGCCGCCAGCGCCACCACGCCCATCTTCACGCCTTTCACCGTCCGCGTCTCCGAAGCGACCACCGGCTCTGAGACCGTCGCGCGGGTTATCGTCAGCGAGCGCCGCGAGCCGCGCGCGCCCGCGTGCCGTGCGGGCGTTTCGATCTCGAGCCGCACCGTAGTCCCCGGCTGGCCCTTGATCAGCGCGGTCGCCGCTTCTGCCGAGAGGCCTTCCAGCTTGTGCCCGTCCACCGCCACGATCAGCTCGCCGCTCTTCAGTCCCGCGCGCGCCGCCGGCGAGGAGTCGAACACCCGCGCTATCAGCAACCCGCGGCGTTCGGGCCCAACCGCCACACCGATGCCCGTGAAGTGCGGCGGCTCGTCGAATTCTCTGTATTCAGACGGCGCCAGGTAGTGCGAGAAGCGGTCGTGCAGGCTCGCGACCATCCCCCCCAACGACGCATTGGCGAGCGCCCCACCGGAGATCGGCCGGTAGTAGTCGTGGGTGATCCGCTGCATCGCTTCCTCCACCACCGCCGTCTGCCTGTCTGCTACCACGCCGCTTCGCAGGAACGCAGGGAGGTGTTCCGGATGGCCGCCCAGCCAGATCCCCACCACGAGCAGCACCGGCAGCGCCGCGACGAGCGGCCACAGGGACGGGCGCCGGTGATCGGTGGGTGGAGGCATGGATAGGCAAGCCTAGTGCAGCGTCTTCGCGGCCAGGACAGCCGCACGGCTCCTCTAGGGTAGGGGGCGGTGGCGAATCTCCCGACCAGCACCGTGGCAGCCAACGGGCTGCCGATCCACCGCATCGAGCTGCCCGGCACGCGCGCGGTCACCGTGCTCGTCGCGTTCGACGCCGGCGCGCGAAACGAGCTGCCCGAGGAGAACGGCATGGCCCACTTCCTCGAGCACCTCGTCTTCAAGGGCGGCGAGAAGTACCCCACCTACCGCGACGTCAACGAGACCGCCGAGCGCCTCGGCGGCGTGCTCAACGCATACACCAGCCACGATCTCGTCGCCTTCCACATCACCGTCAGAGCCGAGAGCGCCGGCCCCGCGATCGACCTGCTCAGCGACTTCGTCGGGCGCCCGTGCCTGGACCCCGAGGAGCTCGACCGTGAGCGCGGGGTCGTCATCCAGGAGATCAACCGCGCCTACGACCAACCCTCGATGGTCGCCGAGTACCTGATCGACCGAGCCGCGTTCGGCGATCATCCGCTCGGGCGCACCGTTCTCGGACCCGAGGAGAACCTGCGCGCATTCACGCGCGAGGGAATACTCGCCTTCCGCGAGCGCCGCTGGGCCGGTCACCGCGGCGGCGTCTTCCTCGTCGGCAATCTCGCCCATCTGCCCTCCGAGCAGGAGCTGCAGGAGTGCTTCGGCCGCTTCCCCGCGCTCGGCGAACCCGATCCCTACGTGCCCGCGCCCGCGTTCGCGCCCCGGACGCTCGTCGAGGAGCGCGACACCAACCAGTCGCATCTGCGCATGATCTACCGCCCCGCCATATCCGTCTCCGAGCTACCCCAGCGCGCCGCGCTGTCGATCTACTCCACGCTGCTCGGCGGGTCGATGGGCTCGCGCCTGTTCGACGAGATCCGCGAGAAGCGCGGGCTCTGCTACTCGGTCTACGCGCTCGAGCACTCCTTCGCCGACGTGCCCATCCTCCAGCTCGGCTCTGGCCTCGAGTCGGGGAAGTGCATCGAGGCCTACACACGCATGCGCGAGATCGTCGACGAGCTGCGGACCGACGGACCCACCGAGGAGGAGGTCGAGCGGGCACGCGCCTACGCAGCCGGCAGGCTCGTGCTCGCGTTCGAGCACTCAGGGACGGTCGCACGCTACGGCGCCTCGCAGAGCATCGTCTTCCGCGAAGACACCCACCCCGACGCGGCGATCGCCGCGCTCGACGCCGTCACCCACGAGCAGGTCCGCGAAGTGGCCGCCGGCGTCACCGAACAGCTCGCCGTCGCCTGCGTCGGCCCGCACAACGCCGCCGAGTTCTGATCAGCCGATCGCGACCATGCGGTCGATCGGCACGCGCGCCCGCTGCGCGAGCTCGGCAGGCACGCGCACCTCGAAGCGCATGTGCGCCAGGCAGTCGCGCAGCTTCGGAAGCGTGATCATCTTCATGAAGCGGCACGACGCCTCCGCGTTGGCGGGGATGAACTGCACGTCCGGCGCGGCCATCTGCAGCGGATAGAGCATGCCCGTCTCGGTCGCCACCACCGCCTCGCGCACCCCGCCGACACGCTCCGCCGCGCGCGCATGCGCCAGCATGCCGCCCGTCGAGAGGATGTGCACGCCCTCCCCGCTCACGTCACCCGCCGCTACGTACTCCATCACGCTCGTCGAGCAGCCGCACTCAGGGTGGATCAGGAACTCTGCCCCGGGGTGCGCGGCGCGCGTCGCTTCGATGTCCGACGGGCGGATGCCCGCGTGCACATGGCACTCGCCGTCCCAGACGTGCATGCGCCTGCCGAGCTGCTTCTCCACGTAGGCGCCCAGCCACATGTCCGGCCCGAACAGCACCTCCGTGTCGGGGCCGTGGGTCGCGTAGATGTGGCGCACGACCTCCACCGCGTTCGCGGAGGTGCAGCAGTAGTCGCTGAGCGCCTTCACCTCCGCGGTGGTGTTCACGTACATCACAACCACTCCCCGCGGGTAGCGCTCGCGCCACTGCGCGAGCTGCTGCGCATCGATCGAGTCGGCCAGCGAGCAGCCCGCGTCGAGATCGGGGATCAGCACGGTCTTCTCGGGGCACAGCACCGATGCCGTCTCCGCCATGAAGTGCACGCCGCAGAACACGATCGTCTCGCAGTCGGTCCGCGCTGCCCTGCGCGAGAGCCCGAGCGAGTCGCCCACGTAGTCCGCCACGTCCTGAACCTCCGGCACCTGGTAGTTGTGCGCGAGGATCACCGCGTCGCGCTCGGCCGCGAGCGCGCGTATCTGACCCTGCAGCTCGGCGATCTGCTCGGGCTGCAGGGCGGCCGCCGGCGCCGGTGAGGGCGGCGCCATCGCAAGGGCGGTGCTCGCCATGGGTAGCTTCATGGCAGTGATGAGAACTCCAGCGAGAGATCGAGGGCGGGGGCCGAGTGCGTCAGCGCACCCATGGATATCCATTCTACCCCCGTATCAGCCACCTCTCGGAGCGAGGACAGCGTGACGCCGCCGCTCGCCTCCAGCTGCGCGCGGCCCGCCACCTGCGCCACCGCGCTGCGCAGCTCATCGAGGTCCATGTTGTCGAGCAGCAGGCGTGGCGCGCCCGCCGCGAGCGCCTGCTCGATCTCCTCCGCGTCGCGCACCTCCACCTCGAGCGTGCGCTCGAGCTGCGGCGCGGCCGCTCGAGCGCGTGCCACCGCCGCCGCGATGCCACCCGCCGCCGCGATGTGGTTCTCCTTGATGAGGATCGCATCGTAGAGCCCGAAGCGGTGGTTGAATGCGCCTCCCGCCGCGACCGCCTGCTTCTCCAGCGCGCGCAGCCCCGGCGTCGTCTTGCGCGTGTCGAGCACCTTCGCCTGCGTGCCCGCGACCGCGCGCGCCGCGCGCGCCGCCATGCTCGCCACACCCGAGAGGTGTGCCAGCAGGTTCAGCGCCGTGCGCTCACCCGTCAGCAGCGCTCGCGCGCGCGCGCGCACCTCGAGCACCGGGCCTCCCTCCTCGCGCCAGAGCCCCTCCTGCACGAGCCTGCTTGAGCGCGCCTCGTGGTCGAGCTCGGCGAACACCGCCTCGGCCGCGCGCAATCCGTAGACCACGCCCGGCGCCTTCTGCGTGACGAGCGCCCGTCCGCGCTCGCCCTCCCCCACGGTGGCCAGCGTCGTGACGTCGCCGGTGCCCACATCCTCGGCCAGCGCGCGCCTGACCAGCGCTGTCAGCTCGTCCATCGCGCTAGCCAGCCGAGGCCTTCGCGAGCAGCTGCGCGCGCACGAACCCGTCGAGGTCGCCGTCGAGCACGCGCTGCACGTCGCCGAGCTCCTGCGAGGTGCGGTGATCCTTGACCATCGTGTAGGGGTGCAGCACGTAGGAGCGGATCTGCGAGCCGAAGTTCACGTCCTGCGCCTCGCCCTTCTCGCGTGCGATCTCCTGCTGGCGTTCGCGCTCGCGGCGCTCGAGCATCTTCGCGCGCAGCATCGCCATCGCGGTCTGGCGGTTGGAGGACTGCGAGCGCTCGTTCTGGCACTGCACCACGATGCCCGTCGGGCGATGCGTGATGCGCACCGCGGAGTCGGTCTTGTTCACATGCTGCCCGCCCGCCCCCGACGCGCGGTAGGTGTCCACCTGCAGGTCGTCCTCGTTGATCTCGATCTCGCCCGTGTCCGCCACCACCGGCGCCACCTCCACGCCCGCAAAGCTCGTCTGACGGCGGTGCGCGGAGTCGAACGGCGAGAGTCGCACGAGCCGGTGCACGCCGCGCTCCGCGCTGTAGAGCCCGTACGCGTTCTCGCCGCGCGCACGGAACGTCGCCGACTTGATGCCCGCTTCCTCGCCCTCGCTCACCTCCAGCAGCTCCACCTCGAAGCCCCTGCGCTCACCCCACCGCATCAGCATGCGCAGCACCATCTCCGCCCAGTCCTGCGCGTCGGTACCGCCCGCGCCCGCGTTGACGCTCACCAACGCGTCGCCCGCGTCGTAGCGACCCGAGAACAGTCGCTGCTCCTCGAGGCTCGCCAGCCGCGCCTCCACCGAGGCGATCTGCTCGTCCACCTCCTCCTGAACGGATGCGTCCTCTTCGGCCATCTGCGCGAGGCCGTCGAGGTCCTCCACGTCCGCGGAGAGCTCGCCGAACATCTCAAGGCGCCGCGCGCAGCGCGCATGCTCCGCACTCACCGAAGCCGCGTGCTCGGAGTCCTCCCAGAACCCTTCCGCTCCCATCTCCTCCTCGAGCGCCGCCACGCGCTCCCGCAGCGCAGGAGGGTCAAAGATAATCCGCTAGCAGCTTCATCTGCCCGCGGATAGCAGCCAGGCGCTGGGGCGTTGAGTCGCCGGGTTCCGCCGAGGCCATGTGCCCACGCTATCAGCGCCAGCGCCGCGCCCGGGGCTCCCTAGGAGCCGTGGCACTTCTTGAACTTCTTACCGCTCCCGCACCAGCAGGGGTCGTTGCGCCCGATCTGCTCGTCATCGCCCAGCACGCGCTGCGCGACCACCGGCATCCCCTGCATATCGCCGTCGCCGTCGTCGAACACCTGCGTGCCCGCCGCACCGGCCGCGGCGGCGGCCGCCGCCAGCGCGCCCGAACCGGCCGCGCTGTGGCCGCCCGAGTAGCTGACGCGCCCGGCGCGCGTGGCGTTGCCCGAGGCCGCGAAGGACGGCGGCGCCGGCGCGTTGCCGTTCTCGCCCTCGATGTTGACCTCGACGTTGAAGATCAGGCGCGCGAAGTCCGTCCAGACGCTGTTCATGAGGTCGCCGAACAGGCTGAACGCTTCGTTCTTGTACGCGACCAGCGGGTCGATCTGGGCGAAGCCTCGCAGGTGGATCCCCTCGCGCAGGTAGTCCATGTCGAACAGGTGCTCGCGCCAGCGTTCGTCGATGATCTGCAGCAGCAGGAAGCGCTCCAGCGCCCCCGTCAGCTCCTCGCCGAGCGCCTCTTCGCGGGCGTCGTAGCGCTCCATCGCGAGTCCCACGAGGTAGTCCGTCAGCGATGCGCGATCGGAGGTGTAGCGCTCGAGCTCCTCGCCGGAGAAGTCCAGCGGGAAGAACTGGCCCAGTGTCACGAGCAGCTTGTCGATGTCCCAGTCCTCCGCGAAGTCGCCCGGCGTGTACTCCTCGACGGTCCGCTCGATCACGTTTGAGACCTCGCGGCGCGCCTCCTCGCCGATGCTCTTGCCTTCCAGCACCTCGTCGCGGTAGGCGTAGATCACGCGGCGCTGCTCGTTCATCACGTCGTCGTACTCGAGCGTGTGTTTGCGCAGCAGGAAGTTCTGCTCCTCTACCTTCTTCTGAGCTTTCTCGATCTGCTTGGAGAGCAGCGTCGCCTCGATCGGTTCCTCGTTGCCCTCCTCGTCGACACCGCCGAGTTTGTCGAGGATGCGGTAGATGCGGTCACCCGCGAACAGCCGCACCAGGTCGTCCTCGGCCGAGAGGAAGAAGCGCGACTCGCCCGGGTCGCCCTGGCGGCCCGCGCGGCCCCGCAGCTGGTTGTCTATGCGGCGCGACTCGTGGCGCTCGGTTCCGCAGATGAACAGTCCTCCCGCCGCCACCACGCGCTCGCGGTCGTGCTCGAGCTTGCTCTCCATCTCGGGCATCAGCGCGCGCAGGCGCCGCTCGTACTCCTCCTCGTCGGCCGCTTCGAAGCCTTCGCGGGCAAGCTGCTGCCGCGCCAGGTGTTCGGGGTTGCCGCCGAGCTTGATGTCGACGCCGCGGCCGGCCATGTTGGTCGCGATCGTGACCGCGCCCGGCTGGCCCGCCTCGGCCACGATCTCCGCCTCGCGCGCCGCGTGCTCGGGCTTCGCGTTCAGCACCGTGTGCTTGATCCCGACCTTGGCGAGCTTCTCGCCCAGCAGCTCGGAGACCTCCACCGAGATCGTGCCCACCAGCACCGGCTGGCCGTTCTCGTGGCGCGCGCGGATCTCCCTCACCACCGCGTTCCACTTGCCGTCCTTGGTCTTGTAGACCTGATCGTTGCGGTCCGCCCTGACCATCTCCCTGTTGGTCGGGACCTGCACGACGGGCAGCTTGTAGATCTTCATGAACTCGGTCGCCTCCGTCAGCGCCGTGCCGGTCATGCCCGCGAGCTTCTCGTAGAGGCGGAAGTAGTTCTGGTAGGTGATCGTCGCGAGCGTCTGGTTCTCCTCCTGGATCGCCACGCCCTCCTTGGCCTCGATCGCCTGATGCAGGCCCTCCGACCAGCGACGGCCGTCCAGGATGCGGCCCGTGAACTCGTCGATGATCTTCACCTCGCCGTCGATCACCGCGTAGTCGACGTCGCGCTTGTAGAGCGCCTCCGCACGCAGCGACTGGATCAGGTGGTTGACCATGTGGCCGTTCTCCGCGCGGTAGAGATGGTCGATGCCGAGGAAGCGCTCGGCCTTGGCGACACCCTGCTCGGTGATCGAGACGGTCTTGTGCTTCTCGTCGATCTCGTAGTCGAAGTCCGCCATGAACTGCTTCTTGGTGCGTGGGTCCATGCCTTCGGGCGTCTCTCCCGCCGTCATCGCGGGCGCCAGGCGCGCGAACTTCACGTACAGGTCGGCCGCCTGTTCGGGCGCCCCGGAGATGATCAGCGGCGTGCGCGCCTCGTCGATCAGGATGTTGTCGACCTCGTCCACGATCGCGAAGGCGTGGCCGCGCTGGACCTTTTCGGAGAGGTCCTTAGCCATGTTGTCGCGCAGATAGTCGAAGCCGAACTCGGAATTGGTGCCGTAGACGACGTCGCACGCGTAGGCCTGCTGCTTCTCCTCGTAGGGCTGCATGTTCTCGATCACGCCCACCGTCACGCCCAGCGCGTCGTAGATGGGGCTCATCCATTCCGCGTCGCGGCGCGCGAGGTAGTCGTTGACGGTGACCACGTGCACTCCCCTTCTGACGGGCTCCTCGCCCTCCTCTTGGGTGTCCTCGCGGACCGCGAGCGAGTTGAGCACGACCGCCAACGTCGCCGTCAGCGTCTTTCCCTCGCCCGTCTTCATCTCCGCGATCTGACCGTCGTGCAGCGCCATCCCGCCGATCAACTGCACGTCGAAGTGACGCATGCCCATCGTGCGCTTGCCGGTCTCCCGCACGATCGCGAAGCACTCAGGCAGCAGCGCGTCGAGCTCCTCGCCGCCGCGCGCGCGCTCGCGCAGGGCGTCCATCCGCTCACGCAGCTCGGCATCTGTGTCCTCTTCGAGCTCGCGCTCGAAAGCACCGATCAGCGCGACACGCCGCTGATAGGTTTTGAAGCGCTTCGCCTCGCCGACGTTGAGCGCGCGGTCCAGCAGGGAGGGCATCAAGCCAAGGATAGCTCCCGTCGCGCACGGTGAACTAAAGACGCCCGCACGTGCCGCTGCCGGGCGCGCGCGGACGATCCCGGCTCGCCCCGTCACGGCCGGCTCGCCCCGTCACGGCCGGCTCGCGGCCTAGCCCGGGGGGAGCGAGCCCTCCGGCGGCGCCGCACGCGTCGCGTCCAGCGGCGCCTCGCGCCGGCGGCGCAGTTTGTCGCGGTGACGCTTGACCTGGCGTGCGAGCTCGTCGACCATCATGTTCAGGGAGTGCAGCATCTCCGGGGACGCGTCGCGGGCGCGCAGCGTGATCCCCTTCAGATACAGGGTGCCCTCAGCGACCTGGCAGTCGGTGACGCGCGGGTTGGGCTCCTTGAAGATCTCGATCTCCAGGCGGGCGAGGTCGGACACCTGCCGGGCGACCTTGCCGAGCCGCCGCTCGGTGTGAGCACGCAGCTCCTCGGTCACCGGGAGGTTGCGTCCCTTGATGTCGATCTGCACCTTGGCTCCTTCGGTCGGCTTTGGAATCGATGCTACGCCCCGTCGCGGCGAAAGTAAACGCACCTCCGAGCGCGCGTGCGCCCCGGGCGCGCGTGCGAGAATGGCGTGACGCGATGAGCCCCAACCTGTCCTGGTCGCTGAGCCCGGGCGTCGTGATCGCGGCAGCCATCCTCGGCGGCGTGTACGTGCGGCGCTGGCGCGAGGTGCGGCTGGGGAGCTCGCCGACGCGCCGCGCGGAGGCTCCGATCTGGCGCTTGTGCTGCTTCATGGGCGCGATCCTCACCGCGCTCGTCGCGCTCGTCTCGCCGCTGGACTCGCTCGCCGACCAACTCTTCCTCGGGCACATGATCCAGCACACGCTGCTGCTCGACGCCGTTCCGATCCTCGCAATCCTCGGGCTCACGAGGGTGCTCCTGCGCCCCGTCACGCGGGTCGTCAGCGACCTCGAGCGCCGCGTCGGCGTGGTGGCGCATCCAGCCTTCGCCGTGTTCCTGTACGTCAGCGTGATCTGGGCGTGGCACGTCCCCGCCGCCTACGACCTCGCCGTCACGCACCCGCTCGTGCACATCGCCGAGCACACCACCTTCGTGCTCGCCGGCTCGCTGTACTGGTGGCACCTGCTCTCGCCGATCCGCGCGCGCATGCGCCTCGCAGGGCTCGGCCCGGTGGTCTACATGGTAAGCACCAAGCTGTTCGTCGGCGCGCTCGGCATGGGCCTCGCGTTCGCGCCCTCCGCGCTCTACCCCTACTACGCCCACCATGCGCGCGTTTGGGGCATCTCGGCGATCGACGACCAGGGCATCGCCGGACTGGTGATGGCGCTCGAGCAGTCGCTCGTCATGGGAGTCGCGCTGGTCGTGCTGTTCATGCGCGCGCTCACCGAGTCCGAGCGCGCGCAACAGCGCCGCGAGCGCTACGGCCTCGTCTGAGAGCCGGACCGGCGCTCAGGCGGGTGCGCGCATGCTCTCGAGGATCCCGCGATGGCCCGCGATCGCGCCGATCGTGATCGAGCCTGCCGCGAGCTCGGTGCCGGGGAGCACGATGCTCTCGCGCAGCTGCGCGCCCTCGCCGAGGCTCGCTGCGCGCCCCACCACGACCGGTCCCATCAGGCGCACGCCCGCCCCGATCCGCACCTGCTCGCCGATCCACACCGGTCCCTCGATGTCCGTGTCGGCGGGCAGGCTCGAGCCCGCGCCGACGGTCACGCCGGGCCTGAGCTCCTCGCCCAGCGCCCGCAGGCGCAGCTCGCCGCGCAGCGCGTCGAAGGTGCCCTGCGTCAGCTCCGCCAGCGAGCCGACGTCGTTCCAGTACTCGCGCACCTCGTGGACCTGAAAGAGCGCTTCGGAGGCGAGCAGCGCGGGGAAGACATCCTTGGCCCAGTCCACGAAGGGGCGCTCCGGGAAGTAGTCGAAGATGCGCGGGTCGAACACGTAGATCCCGCAGTTGCCGAGGTCGGAGAGCGCCTCCTCGGGCGCGGGCTTCTCCTGGAAGCCCGTGATCCTGCCTGCGTCGTCGTGCAGCACCACACCGTACTCGCGCGTGTCTGGCACCTTCTTGACGGCGAGCGTGGCGATGGCGCCGGTGCTGCGATGGCGCTCGGCGAGCGCGGTCAGGTCGATGTCGGTCAGCGCGTCGCCCGATATCACCAGGAAGGGCTCGGAGCCGAAGAACTCCGCGCACGCGCGCACGCCGCCCGCCGTGCCCAGCAGCTCCGGCTCATGGTGGTAGGACAGGCGCTCACCGAAGTACTCGCGGATCGTCTCGGGGAAGTAGTGCAGGTTGGCCACCACCTCTTCGAAGCCGTGCCTGTCGAGCAGGTCGAGGATGTGCTCCATGACCGGCCGGTCGAGCACGGGCACCATCGGCTTCGTGATCTCGTAGGTGAGCGGACGCAGGCGCGTGCCCAGGCCGGCCGCCAGGACCATCGCTCTCATGTGCCCGCGGCCACGCGCTAGTAGCGGTAGTGCTCAGCCTTGAACGGCCCCTCGACGGGGACGCCGATGTAGGCGGACTGCTCGTCGGTCAGCCGCGTGAGGCGCACGCCCAGCGCGTCGAGGTGCAGGCGCGCGACCTTCTCGTCGAGGTGCTTGGGCAGCACGTAGACGCGTCGCTCGTACTCGTCGTTCTTGGTGAACAGCTCGATCTGCGCGATCGTCTGGTTGGCGAACGAGCTGCTCATCACGAAGCTCGGGTGACCTGTCGCGTTGCCGAGGTTCAGCAGCCGGCCCTCCGAGAGCATGATGATCGCGTGGCCGTCGGGGAAGACCCACTTGTCGACCTGCGGCTTGATGTTCACGCGCTCGACACCCGGCACGGCGGTGAGCCCCGCGACATCGATCTCGTTGTCGAAGTGGCCGATGTTGCCGACGATCGCCTGGTGCTTCATGCGCTGCATGTCCTGCGCGCGGATGATGTCGCGGTTGCCCGTAGCGGTGATGAAGATGTCGGCGCTCTCGAGCACTTCCTCGAGCGTCCTGACCTCGTAGCCCTGCATCGCGGCCTGCAGCGCGCAGATCGGGTCGATCTCGGTGATGATCACGCGCGCGCCCTGCCCGCGCAGTGATTCCGCGCAGCCCTTGCCGACGTCGCCGAAGCCGCAGACCACCGCCACCTTGCCGCCGATCATCACGTCCGTCGCGCGGTTGATGCCGTCGATCAGCGAGTGGCGGCATCCGTAGAGGTTGTCGAACTTCGACTTGGTAACCGAGTCGTTCACGTTGATCGCCGGGAACAGCAGCTCGCCGCGCTCGACCATCTGGTAGAGGCGGTGCACGCCCGTCGTGGTCTCCTCGGTGACGCCTTTGATGGCCCCGCCGATGCGCGTCCAGCGCTGCGGGTCCTCCGCGAGCGAGCGCGCCAGCAGCGAGAGCACCACCTGGAACTCCTCGGAGTCGCCTGCGTCCGGGGCGGGCACCGCGCCCGCGCGCTCGAACTCGGCGCCCTTGTGCACCAGCAGGGTCGCGTCGCCGCCGTCGTCGAGGATCATGTTGGGGCCCTCCTCGCCGCCCGGCCAGCGCAGCACCTGTTCGGTGCACCACCAGTACTCCTCCAGCGACTCGCCCTTCCACGCATAGACGGGCACGCCGCGCGGCTCCTCGGGCGTCCCACCCGGGCCGACCGCGACCGCTGCGGCCGCGTGGTCCTGCGTGGAGAAGATGTTGCAGCTGCACCAGCGCACCTGCGCGCCGAGCGCCGTCAGCGTCTCGATCAGCACCGCCGTCTGCACCGTCATGTGCAGCGAGCCGGTGATGCGCGCGCCGCTCAGCGGCTGCGCGCCGCCGAACTCCCGGCGCAGCGCCATCAGCCCCGGCATCTCGTGCTCGGCGAGCGTGATCTCGTTGCGACCGAACTCCGCGAGCGAGAGGTCGGCTACACGGAAGTCGGTGCTTGTCAGCGTGGCGGTGGGGGTCATCTGCTCTCTTTCAATCGTAGTGGGGTGGCTGCTCAGCGCCGCGCGAGCGCTGCCTTGAGGTCGTCGAGCACCTTCACCGGGCCGGGGTCTACGCCACGCAGCGTCGCGAGGTAGATCGAGACGAGGTCGCCGAGCAGCACCAGCGAGATCACACGCTCGATCGCGGTCTCGCCGCGCGTCTGAAGGCGGTGGCACGCGGCCGCCTTGCCCGCCAGCAGCTGCTCGGTGAGCGCCATCCGCTCCTTCAGCCGCGGAGTCGCGTCGGAGTCGTCCAGGAACACCGCCGAGAAGCGCCCGAGTTCGCGTGCGCCGTCCCAGCCCGCGATCTCGTTGTGGTCGAGCTCGGGAAGCTCGTTCCAGAAGCACAGCTGCTTGGCGTTCTCGTTGATCTGCGTCTTCCAGCGGTATGCGATCGGCGAGGTGAGACCGGCGCCCGCGATCAGCGGCGTCGTGCCGTGCAGCGCCCGCGCGAGTTCCTTGGCGAGCGAGTCTTCGGGCGCGTCCGGCCCCCACTCGGTCACGAGCTGCTCGGTATGGGAGGCCGCCACGTCGATCTCCGAGGTCAGCCTGGTGCCCGCGCCGCACAGGGCCGCGACCTCCAGTGATGCGACGATCATGTAGGCCACCGCGGCGCGCGGCTGGAAGCCGCCGGGGAGCGGGATCACGGGCACGCCGTCGGCGCGTGCCATCTCGGCCAGGCGTCCGCCCGTGGTGACCACCGTGCGTCTCGCGCCGAGCGCTCCCGCTGACTCGTAGCAGGCGAGCGTCTCCTCGGTGTCGCCGGAGTAGCTTGCGCAGAGCACCATCGTGTCCGGCGTCGTCCACACCGGCAGCCCGTAGGCGCGCGTCACGAAGATCGGGCGCGAGGCGTGGTCGGCGAGCGCCGCGCGCGCCAGCGCTCCGCCGATCGCAGAGCCGCCCATGCCCGCGACGACGAGCCCCGCGGGCGCATCCCAGTCCTCCATGATCGCCGACTCCACGCGCCACAGCGCGTCGCGCAGGTGCTCGGGCAGCGCTAGCACGTCGCCCAGCTGGTCGGAGGGGTCGATCGCCGCAACGGCGCTGCGCGAGAGCTCCTCGGCTGCGTCGGCCGTGCGCTCGCCGTCCTTGTTGATCGGCTGCTCGTCGGGAGTCGTGGTCGCCATCTGGTCCTCGCTGTCGAAACTGCCTTCGCTCGGGCGGCTGTTCAGCTCGCCGAAGCCTAGAACTCGATCGCGCGGTCGGGCAGGTCCGCTCCGGGGAAGATACGTGCCCCGCGCGAGATCACGTTGTCCGCCCCGATCCGCACGCCTTCGCCGATGACCGCTCCGCCGGTCAGCTTCGTGCCGTCGCCGACCTGCGCGCCCTGCGCGACGACGCAGTCGCGCAGCTCGCAACCATCACCGATGCGTGCGCCGTCAAGGATAACGCTCCGCTCGACGGTGCTCTGGGCCCCCACCGTGACGTCGTCGCCGAGCACCACCAGTGCGCCCACGCGTGCGCCCTGCGCGATGCGCGTGCGCGCGCCCACGAGCGCCGGCGGCACGAGCCTGCCGAGCACCTCGGCGCCCTCGCCCACCGCCAGCCACTGCGGCCCCAGGCGCGCGCGCACGTCGGTGCGCACATTGCCCTCGAGGATGTCGAAGGTGCCCTGCAGGTAGCGCGCGGGCGTGCCGATGTCCAGCCAGTAGCTGTCGCTCGGAAAGCCATACAGGCCCGCGCCGATCAGCGCGGGCCAGATCTCGCCCTCGATCGAGACTTTGCGCCCGGGCGCGACGAGCCCGAGGATCTCCCGCTCGAGCACATATGCGCCGGCGCTGATCAGGTTCGAATCCGAGCGCCCGCCGCCCGCCACGTCGGGCTTCTCGACGAAGTCACGCACCGCATGATCCTCGGAGAGGACCACGAGCCCATATGCGCTCGGATCTGCGACCGCGACCAGCGCGAGGGTCGCGCGCGCCCCCGTGCGCGCGTGCTGGTCCAGCTGCGCGCCGAGGTCGATGTCCGTGAGCACGTCGCCGTTGAGCATCAGGAAGCGCGAGTCGAGCATCGGCTCGGCGAGCTTCAGCGCACCGGCGGTGCCGCGCGGCTCGGGCTCCTCGACGTAGCGCAGGCGCACGCCGAACCGGGAGCCGTCGCCCAGCACCGCGCGCACGCCGTCCGCCAGGAAGCCGCAGGACATGATCACGTCGTCGATGCCGTGCCCGCGCAGCCATTGGAGCATGAACGCGATGAACGGCCGGTCGACGAGCCGCACGACGGCCTTGGGCACGCTCGAGGTCAGCGGGCGCAGGCGGGTGCCTTCGCCGCCCGCGAGGATCACTGCCTGCACGCGCTCACCGCCTGCCGATGCCCTCGTAGCGCAGCCCCGCCGCGCGCACGTCCGCGGGCACGAGCGCGTTGCGCCCGTCGATCACCACGTCCCCGCTCATGACGCGCGCCGCCTGCGTCCAGTCGAGTGCGACCAGCTCCTTCCACTCGGTCACGAGCACCGCCGCGTCCGCGCCCTTCAACGCCTCCAGCGCGCTCTCGCGGTAGTCGAGCGCCGGCATCAGCTCGCGCGCCTCGCGCTCCGCCACCGGGTCATATGCGCTCACCACCGCGCCCTCAGCCAGCAGCCTCGCCGCGAGCACGAGCGAGGAGGCGCCGCGCAGGTCGTCGGTCTCGGGCTTGAACGCCAGCCCGAGCAGGGCCACGCGCTTGCCTGCGAGCTCGCCGAGGTGGCGCTGCAGCTTGGAGATCACGCGCCGCTTCTGCAGCTCGTTGACCTCGGTGACCGCGTTCAGCAGCTGGAAGTGGTAGCCCGAGTTGGCGGCGAGCAGCTTCAGCGCGCTGACGTCCTTGGTGAAGCACGAGCCGCCGTAGCCGATCCCCGCCTGCAGGAAGCGCGGGCCGATGCGCTCGTCGAGGCCGACGCCGCGAGCGACCTCGATCACGTCTGCACCGGTGTCCTCGCACACGTTCGCGATCTCGTTGATGAACGAGATCTTCGTCGCGAGGAAGGCGTTGGCTGCGAGCTTGATCATCTCGGCGCTCGCCACGTCGGTGCGCACGAGCGTCGCGTGCAGCGGCGCGTACAGCTCGACCACGGCGTCCCCCGCCCAGCCGCCGTCGTCGCCGACGACCACCCTGTCGGGGTTCATGAAGTCCTTCACCGCCGAGCCCTCCTTGAGGAACTCGGGGCAGGAGACGTACGCGAGCTCCCCCTTCTCGCGCTCGCGGAAGATCCGCTGGATCGTCGCGCCGGTGCCGCACGGGACGGTCGACTTCATCACCAGCGCGTGGCGATCGGAGACGGGCATCTGCGCCACCACGGCGTTCACCGCCGCCAGGTCCGCGTCGCCGGAGTGCGTCGGCGGCGTGCCGACCGCGACGAACAGCAGCCGCGCGTGCTCCAGCGCAGGCGATATCTCGGTGGAGAAGTGCAGCCGCCCGGCGTTGCGCGCAAGCAGCTCCTGCAGTCCCGGCTCGTAGATCGGCACCTCGCCCGCGCGCAGGCGCTCGATCTTGGCGGCATCGATGTCCACGCACCAGACCTCGCTGCCGAGCTCCGCGAAGCCGGCTGCCGTGACGAGGCCGACGTAGCCGGTGCCGATCACCGCGATCGGCTCGCGCATGGTGCTCATTGTCCGCCGCGTCTCCGCCGGGGCAGCTAGGAGGCGACCCTCAGGAACGCCTCGTAGCGACGGGCGTCCCGCGCTGCGCGCGCGTGCTCCTCGCTGCCGCGCTCGGCGCGCTCGCCCGCCGCTCGCGCTTCCGCGAGCTTGCTCTCGAGCACGCCGCGGTCGAGCTGCTCGGGGGACAGCGCCTCCTCGACGAGCACGAGCGCGCGGTTGTCGATGAACTGCAGGTAGCCCTCCCCCTGCGCGAAGCGCACGATCTCGGTCTCCGAGCGATACAGGCGCAGCTCCGTCGGTTCGAGCAGCGCGAGCAGCGGCTCGTGGCGCGCGAGGATGCCGATCGAGCCGATCGCCGTGCGCGTGGAGAGCATCTCGATCTCCTCCGCGAAGACCTCGCCCTCGGGGGTGAGCACTTCCACTGGAAAGGTGTTGCGCGGCATCGTCGGCTAGCGCTTGGCGGCCTCGACGACCTCGTCGATCGTCCCCTTCAGGAAGAACGCGCTCTCGGGCACCTCGTCGTGCTTGCCCTCGATGATCTCGTCGAAGCCCCTGATCGTCTCCTCGATCTTCACGTATGCGCCGGGCGTCCCGGTGAACTCTTCCGCGACGAAGAACGGCTGCGAGAGGAAGCGCTCTATGCGCCGCGCGCGCTGCACCGTCAGCCTGTCCTCGTCTGAGAGCTCGTCGATGCCGAGGATCGCGATGATGTCCTGCAGCTCCTTGTAGCGCTGCAGGATCTCCTTGACGCGGTTGGCCACGCGGAAGTGCTCCTCGCCGACGATCTCCGCCTTCAGGATCGTCGAGGTCGAGTCGAGCGGGTCGACCGCCGGGTAGATGCCTTTTTCGGAGATCGAGCGCGACAGCGCCGTCGTCGCGTTGAGGTGGGCGAACACCGACGCGGGAGCCGGGTCGGTGTAGTCGTCCGCGGGCACGTAGATCGCCTGGATCGAGGTGACCGAGCCCTCGCGCGTCGAGGTGATTCGCTCTTGGAGCTGCCCCATCTCGGTCTCGAGCGTCGGCTGGTAGCCGACCTGCGAGGGCATCCGTCCGAGCAGTGCCGAGACCTCGGAGCCGGCCTGCACGAACCGGAAGATGTTGTCGATGAACAGCAGCACGTCCTGGCCCTGGTCGCGGAAGTATTCCGCCATCGTCAGACCCGACAGCGCGACGCGCATACGCGCCCCGGGGGGCTCGTTCATCTGGCCGAAGACGAGCATCGTCTTGTCGAGCACGCCCGACTCCTTCATCTCCAGCCACAGGTCGTTGCCCTCGCGTGAGCGCTCGCCCACGCCGCAGAAGGCCGACAGCCCGCCGTGCTCCTTGGCGAGGTTGTGGATCAGCTCCTGGATCAGCACCGTCTTGCCGACGCCCGCGCCGCCGAACAGGCCCACCTTGCCGCCTTTGGCGTAGGGGGCAAGCAGGTCGATCACCTTGATACCCGTCTCGAACATCTCCGTCGTCGGCGAGAGGTCCTCTGCGCGTGGGGCGTCCTGATGGATGCTGCGACGCTCCACGCCCGCCGGCAGCGGCTCGCCGAGGTCGATCGGTTCGCCGAGCAGGTTGAAGATGCGCCCGAGCGTCGCCTCGCCCACGGGCACGGAGATCGGCGCGCCGGTGTCGATCACCTCGATCCCCCGCGCGAGCCCGTCGGTCGTGTCCATCGCGACGGCGCGCACGCGGTCGTCGCCGAGGTGCTGCTGGACCTCGCACACCAGCAGGCCGCCGCCGGCGCTCGAGCTGATGCCGGGCGCCTCCTCCTCGGCGCTCTCGACCGGCCGTGCGACGGTGATCGCGTGGTTGATCTCGGGCAGCCGGTCAGGGAACACGGCCTCGATAACGACGCCCTGTATCTCCTCGATTCGCCCGACGTTGCGCTTGGCCTCTCCGTTGGGGGAGGCGTTCGTCGATGAGCCTGTCGGCTCGGTGGCGGTGCTGGCGTCCATCGTGTTGGTTCTCCTCTTTAGTTGATCGTCATGTCGCGGGGGGCGCGGCTCTTCGCGCGCCTAACTCAACCCCTCAGCGCCGGCGACGACCTCCATGATCTCCTGGGTGATCTCAGCCTGGCGGGCACGGTTCATCTGCAGCGTGTATTCGGTGATGATGTCTCCTGCGTTCTCGGATGCGCTTCGCATCGCGGTCATCTGCGCGCCGAAGAAGCCCGCGGTGGACTCCACGAGCGCCCGGTAGATCGACAGCTCGACGTAGTCGGGGACGAGCCGCCTGAGGATCTTCTCGGGCTCCGGCTCGTAGTCCACGGTGGCGCGGGAGGCGCCCGGGTCGAGCTCGGCGCCGTCTGCGTCCTCGCCCGCGATCGCGGCCTGCGAGAGCGGTAGCAGCCGTTCGACTGTGACCCGCTGCGTGAGCGGCGAGACGTAGGAGTTGTAGACGACTTCCACGCGGTCGATGTGTCCCTCCATGTAGGCACCGATGAGGTCGTCGGAGATCGCGCGCGCGTCACCGTGGGAGGGGCGGTCGGCGAAGCCCTCGTAGCTGCCCTTCAGGTCGAGGCCGCGGAAGCCCAGCGAGGAGACCCCGCGCCTGCCGGAGGCGTACCAGCTTGTCTGCAGCCCCTCGTCGCCGAGCGTGCGCGACAGCCGCAGTCCCGCGCGGATCACCTGCGAGTTGAACGCGCCGGCGAGGCCGCGGTCGCCCGTCACCAGCAGCAGCGCGACGGTCTGCTCGCTCTCGTGCTCGCGCAGCAGCGGCACGCGCGCCGCCTCCGCACCGGCCGCGAGCGCGGCCTGGCGGGTCATGCGCCGCAGCGCTTCGGCGTAGGGGCGCAGCGCCTCGATGCGCTGCTCGGCTCTGCGCAGACGGGCGCCGGCCACCATCTCCATGGCACGCGTGATCTTCTGGATGTTCTTCACCGATGCGATCTTGGTCTTGACGTCGCGCTGTGAGGCCATGGTCGGCTCCTAGAGTGCTCCGCGCGGCCCTCAGGCCACACGGGCCTCCTCCAGCGGCTGGCCCTCCTCGTCGAGGTCGTAGCCGAAGTCGGCCGCGAACGCCGCGAGCGCGTCGTGCACGGCCTTCTGGGTCTCCTCCGACCAGTCGCCGCCCGCGATCTTCGCGCGCACCTCGCCGAGCTGCGAGTGCGCGCGTTCGGTCAGCGCCGCGAGGAACTCCGTCACGCGCTCGACGTTGATGCGGTCGAGGAAGCCGTTGGTCGCCGCGTAGATCTGGATCGTCTGGTCCTCGACCGCCAGCGGCTCGCGCTCGTGCTGGTTGAGGGTCATCACGAGGCGTTCGCCGCGCGCGAGCGTCCGCTGCGTGTCCGCGTCGAGGTCGGAGCCGAACTGCGCGAAGGCCTCGAGGTCGCGGTACTGCGAGAGCTCGAGCTTGATCCTTCCGGCCACCTTCTTCATGGGGCCGATCTGCGCGTTGCCGCCGACGCGCGACACCGAGATGCCCACGTTGATCGCGGGGCGCACGCCGGAGTTGAACAGCGCGGACTCCAGGAAGATCTGCCCGTCGGTGATCGAGATCACGTTCGTCGGGATGTATGCGGAGACGTCGCCGGCCTGTGTCTCGATCACCGGTAGCGCCGTCAGCGAGCCGCCGCCGAGCTCGTCGTTGAGCTTCACGGCGCGCTCGAGCAGGCGCGAGTGCAGGTAGAAGACGTCACCCGGGTAGGCCTCGCGGCCGGGCGGACGGCGCAGCAGCAGAGACATCTGGCGGTAGGCGTAGGCGTGCTTGGTGAGGTCGTCGTACACGCACAGCGCGTGCCTGCCTTTGTAGAGGAAGTGCTCGCCCATCGCGCAGCCCGCGTAGGGCGCCATGAACTTGATCGGCGCCGCCTCGTCGGCTGGCGCGGCGACGATGATCGTGTTGTCGAGGGCACCGTGTTCGTCGAGCGTCTGGGCGATCGCCACAACCGTCGACATGCGTTGCCCGATCGCCACGTACACGGACACGACGTCGCTGTCCTTGTTGTTGATGATCGTGTCGATCGCGATCGCGGTCTTGCCCGTCTGGCGGTCGCCGATGATCAGCTCGCGCTGGCCGCGCCCGATCGGGATCATCGCGTCGATCGCCTTCAGCCCTGTCTGCATCGGCTGCTTGACCGGCTGACGCTGGACGACGCCGGGCGCCTTGAACTCGGCGGGACGCG
>Ga0209698_10002383_pt1 | contig 21364 bp, 19 predicted proteins | sample LitLauG_LLR_2012_FD_187203 | JGI IMG/M metagenome (GOLD analysis project Ga0209698, IMG submission 187203) | Freshwater sediment microbial communities from Pennsylvania, USA - Little Laurel Run_MetaG_LLR_2012 (SPAdes) (version 2) | ecosystem: Environmental > Aquatic > Freshwater > Creek >...
TGTTGGAGCGGAACTCGGGCATCTCGCGCGGCTCCACGCCCGAGGAGGATCGCCGCATCGCCGCGGAACTACTCGCCGACGAGAAGGAGCGCTCGGAGCACGTGATGCTCGTCGATCTCGGGCGCAACGACCTCGGGCGCGTGTGCGAGTACGGCAGCGTGACCGTCGAGGAGCTGATGGAGGTGGAGCTCTACAGCCACGTGATGCACATCGTCTCCTCGGTCTCCGGCACCCTGCGCGAGGATGTCGGCGCGATGGACGCGCTGCGCGCGGTGCTGCCCGCGGGCACGCTCTCCGGTGCGCCCAAGGTGCGCGCGATGCAGATCATCGACGAGCTCGAGCCCGTCAAGCGCGGCGGCTACGGCGGCGCCGTGGGATACCTCAGCTACGCCGGCGACCTCGACACCGCGATCCACATCCGCACTGTTGTCGTCAAGGACGGCGTGGCGCACGTGCAGGCGGGCGGCGGCACCGTCGCCGATGCCGTGCCGGCCTATGAGTACGAGGAGTCCGTAGCGAAGGCACGCGCGGCCATGCGCGCCGTCGCGCTCGCCTGCGAGCAGCCGGAGTGGTCGTGAGAGTCCTCGTTCTCGACAACTACGACTCGTTCACCTACAACCTCGTGCAGTACCTCGGCGAGCTCGGCGCGCAGGTCGAGACCGTGCGCAACGATCGCGCGAGCGTCGATCAGCTCATCGAGGAGGGCTATGAGCGCTGCGTCATATCACCCGGGCCCTGCACTCCGGACAGCGCGGGGATCACGCTCGAGCTGGTGCGCCGCATGCCCGAGGCCGGCATCCCCACGCTCGGGGTGTGCCTCGGGCATCAGGCGATGGCGCAGGCGTTCGGCGGGCGCGTGCGCCTGAACCCGCCCGTCCACGGCAAGGCGGCCGTCATCGAACACGATGGCCGCACGATCTTCCGCGGGCTGCGATCTCCGCTGACAGTCGGGCGCTACCACTCGCTCGTCGTCGACGAGCAGCTGCCCGCGTGCCTCGAGGAGTCCGCGCGCGGCGACGGGCTCGTGATGGGCCTGCGCCACCGCGAGCTGCCCGCGGAGGGGGTGCAGTTTCATCCCGAGTCGATCCTCACCGAGGACGGTCGCGAGCTGCTGCGCAACTTCCTCGCGAGCTCCTGAGAAGCTGACCGAGCCCCTTGTCGCCGTCCACCGCCACCCGCTCGCCCCGCCGGTGCCCAACGCGGTCCTGACGCGCGCGATCGAGGCGCTCGCCTCGCGCGAGGATCTCACGAGCGACGAGGCCGCCGAGGTGCTCGCCGAGATCATGCGCGGCGAGGCCTCCGAGACGCAGATCGCGGCGTTCCTGATCGCACTGCGCACCAAGGGCGAGACGGTCGACGAGCTGGCCGGTCTGGCCCGCACCATGAGAGCGCTCGCGGCGCACGTGCCGGTGGACCGAGCGGACCTGCTCGACACCGCGGGCACGGGCGGAGGTGTGAGCTCGTTCAACGTGTCCACCACGGCGGCGCTGATCGCCGCCGGCGCAGGCTGCGCCGTCGCCAAGCACGGCAACCGCTCGGCCACCAGCAGGTCGGGATCCGCGGACCTGCTCGAGGCGCTCGGCGCGCGCATCGACCTCGGGCCCGACGCGGTCGCGCGCTGCATCCGCGAGGCGGGCTTCGGCTTCATGTTCGCTCCCGCGCACCACCAGGCGACGCGCTTCGTGATGCCCGTGCGGCGCGAGCTCGCGGTGCGCACCATCTTCAACCTGCTCGGGCCCCTCACCAACCCCGCCGGGGCGCGTCGCCAGCTGATCGGCGTCTCCGACGCGCGCTTCCTGCACACCGTCGCGGGCGCGCTCGCGATCCTCGGTGTGGACCGCGCGCTCGTCGTCGCCGCCGAGGACGGGCTCGACGAGATCTCCGCGAGCGCCCCCACCCGCGTCATCGAGGTCAACGGCGAGGAGATCTCCTCCTACCTGCTCTCCCCGCAGCAGGTCGGCATCGCGCCCGGCACCGAGGCCCCCGCGGGCGGAAGCCCCGCGGAGAACGCTGCCGTCACCGAAGCGATCCTGCGCTCCCGCGGCGGGCCGCGCGCCGCCCCCGGAGAGGCGCTCGCGCTGATCAACGCGGGCGCGGCGATCTACGCGGCGGGCCGCGCGGAGTCGATCGAGCACGGCGTCGTGCTCGCGCGCGAGGCGCTCGCCGACGGGCGTGCCGCGCAGGCGCTCGAGCGCTACGTGCACACGAGCACGAGCCTCGCCGCCGCCGAGGCCGCGCCGTGAAAGCCGCCACTCCGAGCGTGCTCGAGCGGATCATCCGCGAAACGCGCGCAGAGGTCGAGCGCCGCAAGCGCGAGGTCCCACTCGGAGCGCTCGCGTGGCCGCCCGGGGGCGATCGCGATGCCCCGCGGCGCACCCGCGGAGGTTTCGCCGCGGCGCTGCGAGGACCGCAGATGTCCGTCATCGCCGAGTTCAAGCGTCGCTCGCCCTCCGCCGGCGTCCTGTGCGAGGAGCCCGACCTGGCCGGCGTGCTCGAGGCCTATCGTCGCGGCGGCGCAGCAGCGTTGTCGGTGCTCACCGAGGGCCCCAACTTCGGCGGCTCGCTCGATGACCTGCGCGACGCGCGCAGCTGCGGACTGCCGCTTCTGCGCAAGGACTTCATCGTGGATGAGTATCAGCTGCACGAGGCCGCCGCGGCGGGTGCCGACGCCGTGCTGCTGATCGTGGCAGCGCTCGACCCCGCGCAGCTCTCGCGCCTGCACGCGTGCGCTCACGCGCTCGCACTGGACGTGCTCGTCGAGGTGCACGACCGCGCCGAGCTCGACGCGGCGCTCGAGCTCGGAGCCGAGCTCATAGGTATCAACAACCGCGACCTGCGCGACTTCAGCGTCGACATCGCGCGCACCGAAACGCTCGTCGCCGAGCTGCCCGGGGCGAGAACCGTCGTGTCAGAGTCCGGTATCTCCACCCCCGCGCAGCTGCAGCGGCTGTGCGACCTCGGCGTCTCGGCCGTGCTCGTCGGCGAGTCGCTGATGCGCGCGCCCGACCCCGCCGTGGCGCTGCGCGCCCTCCTCGCCGGCGCCGGCGCCGGCGCCGCCGCCGTGCCCGGGCGAGGAGATGCGTGAACTTTTAGCTGGCGCCGCTGCGCCCGTTTAGCTTCGCTTCACAACGCTCGCTCATCCTCCATGGCGATGAAACGTCCCCTGTATGTCCCATTCATCTCCGCGCTGCTCGGCGGCGGCGTCGTAACAGCCGTGATCGCCGCCTTCGGCGGGCTCGGCTCGAGCCGCACCACCGTCACGACCGTGCAGGCGGCCACACCAGCCGCCTCGGCCGCCGCAGCTGCCAGCACCCCGGGCGCCACGCGAACCGTGGCCTCCGGAGGAGGCCTCACCCCGCATGAAATCTACGTGCGCGATGCGCCCGGGGTGGCCTACGTCACCTCGACCGTGGTGCAGAAGTCCGAATCGCCGTTCCTGTTCGGCCAGGAAACGCGCAGCCAGGGCCAGGCCACCGGCTCGGGCATCGTGATCAACGCCAACGGCACGATCCTCACCAACTACCACGTGATCGAGCACGCGATCAAGGTGACGGTGAGCTTCGAAAAAGGAAAGACCGTGGAAGCGCGCGTGCTCGGCACCGACCCGTCCAACGACATCGCCGTGCTGAAGATCCCCACCGACGGGCTCACGCTGCATCCACTGGCGCTCGGAAGCTCGAGCGGCGTCCAGGTCGGAGACCCCGTGTATGCGATCGGCAACCCCTTCAACCTGCAGCGAACGCTCACCACCGGCGTGATCTCCGCACTGCAGCGAGAAATCACCGCGCCCAACGGCTTCGCGATCGACAACGTGCTGCAGACCGACGCACCGATCAACCCGGGCAACTCCGGCGGCCCGCTGCTCAACGTCCAGGGTCAGGTGATCGGCATCAACTCGCAGATCGAGACCGGCGCAAGCGGCGGAGGCAGCGTCGGCATCGGCTTCGCGGTGCCGATCGACAAGGCGAAGTCGGAGATCAGCGTGCTCGAGAAGGGCGGCACCGTGCGCGGCGCCTACCTGGGCCTCACCTCGCTCGCGATCGACGGCTCGCTGTCCGCGCTGAACCTGCCCCGCAAGAGCGGAGCCCTGGTGCAGAGCGTGCAGCCCGGGACCGCCGCCGCCAAGGCGGGGATCCACGGCGGCAGCGTCAGCACGAACACCGAAAGCGGGCAGATCGCCGTGGGCGGCGACATCATCATCGCGGTTGACGGCAAGCCGATCAACAGCTCCGAAGAACTCAGCAGCGCGATCCAGGCGCACAAGCCGGGCGACACCGTGAAGGTCCGCCTGCTGCGCGCGACCGGCGGCGGGAGCTACAAGGAAATGACCGTCACGGTGAAGCTCGGCCAGCGCCCCAACTCGGTGCCGAACCCCAACACGCCGGAAGGCTAGGCCCCTGGCGCGCGCGAGCGCGCGCCAGGCGGCGCGCTACCGTTGGCCCATGCCGGCGACGCGACCGCTTCAAGCAGCGCCCCATCCCGCGGGCGCGGACGGGCACGCGCAAGCGGCCGCGCCCGCGACGCAGGCGGTGAGGGTGAAGATCTGCGGCGTCACCGCGCTGCCCGACGCCGAGCTTGCATGCGAACTCGGCGCGTGGGCGATCGGGATGATCTTCTACCGGGGCAGTCCCCGCAGCTGCTCGATGGAGCAGGCGCAGCTCATCTGCGCCGCGCTGCGCCGGCGCACCGAGCTCTGCGGCGTGTTCGTCAACGCGCCCCTGCAGGAGATCGTGCGCGCGAGCGATGAGCTCGGCCTCACGCTGCTGCAGCTGCACGGGGACGAGGGCCCCTCGTTCTGCGCCGAGGCCGCGCGCCGCACCGGCGCGCGCATCATCAAGGCCGCGCAGGTCGCGAGCGCCGGCGACGTGCGCGACCTCGAGCGCTTCCATGTCGACTTCCACCTGCTCGATGCCGTCTCGCGCGCGAGCGCCCGCCGCGGGCTGCGCGGCGGCACCGGCGAGAGCTTCGACTGGGGCCTCGTCAACGCGCGCAGCTCGCGCGTGCCGCTGATCCTCAGCGGCGGCCTGCGCGCCGAGAACGTGGCGGACGCGATCGCCGCCGTGCGCCCCTGGGCCGTCGACAGCGCCAGCGGCACCGAGGCGGCGCCCGGGCACAAGGACCCGGCGAAGCTGCGCGGCTTCTTCGACGCCGCGCGCGGCGTGCGGGCCTTCGTGCCGGCCGCGCCCCCGAGCGCACCGATCGGCGACGCCTCGTGAGCGCGACCAAGCAGGAGCTGCTCGTCGAGCACCGCTTCGGGCCCTACGGCGGCCAGTTCGTGCCCGAGACCCTGATGCCGGCGCTCGCCGAGCTCGAGCTCGCATGGCGCAGCGCCTGGGCCGATGACTCCTACCGCTCCGAGCTCGCGCAGCTGCTGCGCGACTTCGGCGGGCGTCCCACGCCGCTCTACCGCGCGCGCGGGCTCTCCGAGCGCGTGGGACGCAGCGTCTACCTCAAGCGCGAGGACCTCAACCACACCGGCTCGCACAAGCTCAACAACGCTCTCGGTCAGGTGCTGCTCGCCAAGCGCATGGGCAAGAGCCGCGTGATCGCGGAGACCGGCGCCGGCCAGCACGGTGTCGCGACCGCGACCGTGTGTGCGCTGCTCGGCATGCAGTGCGTCATCTACATGGGTCGCGAGGACACGCGACGGCAGCTGCCCAACGTTCAGCGCATGCAGCTGCTCGGCGCCGAGGTACAGCCCGTGGACGCCGGCTCCAGCACGCTGAAGGAGGCAACCTCCGCCGCGATCCGCGACTGGGTCGCCAACGTCCAGAGCACCCACTATGTGATCGGCTCGGTCGTGGGGCCCGCGCCCTATCCGGCGATCGTGCGCGACCTGCAGCGAGTGATCGGCGAGGAGGCGCGCGCGCAGATGCTGGAGCGCGAGGGGCGGCTGCCCCGACGCGTGATCGCGTGCGTCGGCGGCGGCTCCAACGCGATGGGCATCTTCGCCGCGTTCATCGCCGACGAGGACGTCGAGCTGATCGGCGTGGAGGCCGCCGGCGACGGGCTCGACACCGCGCGCCACGGCGCGCCGCTCACAGCCGGGGGGCGCGCGGGCATCCTGCATGGCACGCGCTCCGCGGTGATGCAGGACGAGGAGGGCCAGATCCTGCAGGCGCACTCGATCTCCGCCGGACTCGACTACCCCGGGGCCGGCCCACAGCACGCCCACCTGCGCGACACCGGTCGCGCACGCTATCTCGCCGTGACCGATGAGCAGGCGCTCGCCGCATTCCGCGAGTTCACGCGCCTGGAGGGCATCATCCCGGCACTCGAGACGGCGCACGCGATCGCATGGGTGCTCGCCACACCCGACGGCGAGCTCGATCTCGTGTGCCTGTCGGGTCGCGGCGACAAGGATCTCGCCCAGGTCATCGACCGATCCGACACGTGAGCGAGCCCCACGGCAGTCCCGGCGCGCGCATAGCGCAGGCCTTCGCCTCCGCGCGCGGGGTCGCCGCACTGATGCCCTACGTGATGGGCGGCTACCCCACGCTCGAGGAGTCGCTGCGCATCGGCGAGGCGTGCGTGGGCGCGGGCGCTGACATCATCGAGCTCGGCGTGCCCTACTCCGACCCGCTGGCCGACGGCCCCGTGATCCAGGAGGCGGGCACGCGCGCGCTCGCCGCCGGCGCCAGTCTGGGTGGTGTCCTCGAGGTCGCGCGCTCGCTCTCGGCGAGCGTGCCCGTCGTGCTCATGTGCTACGCCAACATGGTCTTCGCGCCCGGCGTGGAGGCGTTCGTGGCGCGCCTGCAGCGCAGCGGCGCGAGCGGGCTGATCGTCCCCGACCTGCCCCACGGCGAGGCGCCTGAGGTGCTCGCCGCGTGCGACTCCAGCGGGCTCTCGCTCGTGCCGCTGCTCGCGCCGACGACCACGCCCGAGCGGCTCGCCGAGATCGGCGCGCAGGCACGCGGGTTCCTCTACGTCGTGTCGGTGCTGGGCACCACCGGCGAGCGGCGCGAGCTCGGCTCGAGCGCCGCGCAGATGATCGCGCGCGCACGCGCCGCGAGCGACGTGCCCGTCGCGCTCGGCTTCGGTATCTCCACGCCCGAGCAGGCCAGGCATGCGGCAGACGCGGGTGCCGACGGCGTGATCGTCGGGACGCGCCTGGTGCGCGCCGCCGCGGAGGCGCAGCACCCCGCCGAGGCGGTCGGCGCGCTCGTCGCCGAACTGGCCGCAGGGCTCGCGCCGGCTCGCTAGGATCTGCCGCGCATGGGGCTCATTGTCACCGTCACCGCCGGCCTGCTCGTCTGGATCGTGTTGTGGTCGATCAGCAGCAAAGGCTTCGACGCGTTCCTGATCGCGGTCGTGATCATCCTCGTGGGCGCGTCGTTGAGGATCCTCTCCGGCTACCTGCCGGGCCGTCGAAGCTAGAGCGCGTGCACGCGCGCAGGCTCGGTCTCGCCGCGCTGCTCGCAGCGGTGCCGCTGCTCAGCGGCTGCGGCTCCGGCGCCGCCACCGACGTCGCCGAAACGACCGGCGGCGACCTCACGATCTACTCCAGTCTGCCCCTGCAGGGCCCGCACGCAGCGAGCTCCGAACAGCTGGTCGACGGCGAGAAGCTCGCGCTCAGCGAAGCCGGCGGGCGCGCCGGCAGATACCGCATCGCCTACGAGTCGCTCGACGATGCCGAACCGCGCAGCGGCCGCTGGAGCGCCGGCGCGACCGCCACCAATGCCAAGATCGCCGCGCAGGACACGAGCGCGATCGCCTACCTCGGCGACTACGACTCGGGTGCGACCGCCGTCTCGCTTCCGCTGATCAACGGCGCCGGGATCCTGCAGCTGAGCCCCGCGAGCCCGTACATCGGTCTCACCTCCTCGATCGCCGCAGGGCAGGATGAGCCCGAACGCTTCTACCCCAGCGGCAAGCGCACCTTCGCGCGGCTGATCCCCGGGGACCCCGTCGAGGCCGCCGCGCAGGTCACGCTGATGCGCTCGCTCGGCGTGCACAGCGTCTACGTGCTCGACGACGGCATCGAAGACCCGTTCGAGGTGTCGCTCGCGACGATCCTCGTCGGCGATGCCCAGCGCGCCGGCATCGGCGTCCCCGCGCACGACAGCATCACGACCACGACCGGCTCCTACAGCGAAGAGATACACAAGATCGTCCACAGCGGTGCGCAGGCCGTGCTCGTCGCGGCCGAAGCCGGCGCCGGCACCGTCGCGCTTTGGCAGCAGCTGCACAGCGCCGACCCGCGGCTGCTGCTGCTCGGCGTGAGCACGATGGCCAGCGAAGCGTTCACCTCGCAGCTCGGCGCCGCCGCCGTGAGCACCTACATCACCACGCCGCTGTTGAGCGCCCGCATGTATCCGCCGTCCGCTCGGCACGTGTTCGACGCCTACCGCCGGACCTTCGCGAGCGAAGCGACCCCCGAGGCCCTCTACGGCTATGAGGCGATGAACCTCGTGCTCGACGCGATCCGCGCCGCCGGTGCGCGCGGCAACGACCGCCAGCTCATCATCGACCGCGTACTCGCCACGCGCGAGCGACGCTCGGTGCTCGGCCGTTACTCGATCAAGCCCAGCGGCGAAACCACACTCACGCGATACGGCGTCGACAGGGTCCGCGGCGGGCGTCCCGTCTTCTACCGCGCCTTCGCCGCCGCGCCGTTGAAGCGGCCCGCCGGTTAGCGACGCCCCTCGCGGCGCCTGCCGGTCCGTCGCGGGTCGCGCCGATCGTGCGAGCGCGCTTGCACGCGGGCGTACTGCACCGGCGCGTGCAGCCCGCCCGCGACGCCGGCGCGGCCGGCGCGGCGCCCGCGCCCGCGTCCGCGTTCGCTGCAACCAGCGCCCCTGAAAGACAAAGTGGGGAAAAATGTTGCAGCGGGGTTGATTTGTGGGGGATTGTGGGTTATCGTCGCCGCCACAGCGAGCCGGGGTGGAGGGGCTCCTCCCACTCCTCCACCTCGGCTCACTAAAGCTCTGGAGCTCACGTGGCACTCTTCCGCGGCACCTTCGACCATACGCTCGACGCGAAGAGCCGCCTCACGGTGCCGGCGCGCTACCGCTCCGCGCTCTCCTCCGACGTCGTGCTCGCGATGCCGATCGACCTCAAGCCGTGCGTGGGCGTGTGGCGAGGCGAGGACTACGAGCGCTACACCGAGCGCGCGCTCGAACAGGTGCCCGACCTCTCCACGCGCAAGGGCGAGCTCGAGCGCTTCCTGTACGGCAGCTCCGTCGATACCGAGCTCGACGCCGCCGGGCGGATCATGGTGCCCGCGTTCCTCGGCGCGCACGCATCGCTCGCCAAGGACGTCGTGGTGGTCGGCGCCGGCGACCGCCTCGAGCTGTGGAGCAGGGACTCCTGGAGCGAACATCGATCGGCGCTGCTGGAAGGCGTCGCGGAGGTGACCGCACGTGTCGACCGCGGCGATTGAGCTCGACCGCTCCGCTGCGCAGGCCCGCGAGGGCGGCGAGGGCGGCGCACCGGCGCTCACGCGGCGCAAGCGCGGCGCCGGCTCCGACCCGGCGCGCAGGAGGCGCTCACGCGGCGGCGCAGGCCCAGGCGCACGCCGCGGGCAGGCCGCACGCGCAGCCGGCGAGGCCGGCACGCACACCCCCGTGCTCGCCGCCGAGCTGCTCGAGCTGCTCGACCCGCGCGCGGGCCGCTGTGCGATCGACTGCACGTTCGGCGACGGCGGGCACGCGCGCATGGTCGCCGAGCGGCTCGGCGCCGGCGGCACGCTGGTCGCGATCGATCGCGACCCGCTCGCCGAGGAGCGCTTCAGCTCGCTCGCGGGGGAAACCGACTGCTCGCTGCGCTTCATCCGCGCGGGCTACGCAGAGGCCCTCGAGCTGCTGCTCGCAGAGGGCCTGCGCGCTGACATCGCCTACTTCGACCTCGGCATGTCCTCGATGCAGGTGGACACGCGCGAGCGCGGCTTCTCCTACTCCTATGACGCGCCGCTCGACATGCGCATGGATCCCACGCAGCCGTTCAGCGCGCGCGAGCTGCTCGCGGATTGGGACGAGCGCCGTATCGCGCACGCGCTGCGCGAGTACGGCGAGGAGCGCTACTCCCGCCAGATCGCGCGCGCGATCGTGCAGCGGCGCGAGCACACGCCGCTGCTGAGCACGCAGGAGCTCGTCGAGACGATCGCCTCGGCGATACCCGCGCCCGCCCGCTTCGGTGCCGGACACCCCGCCAAGCGCACGTTCCAGGCCCTGCGGATCGCCGTCAACGAAGAGCTCGACCAGCTCGAGCGCGCGCTGCCGTCCGCGTGGGCGCTGCTGCGCGAGGGGGGCGTGCTCGCCGCGATCTCCTTCCACTCGCTGGAGGACCGGCGCGTGAAGGGCTTCATCGGGGAGCTCGCGCGGGGCTGCGTCTGCCCACCCGACCTGCCCGTCTGCGTATGCGGGCGCGAGCCGCAGGCCACGGTGCTCACCCGCCGCTCGATCACCGCGTCTGCCGCCGAGCTCGATCGCAACCCGCGCGCCGCGTCGGCGCGGCTGCGCGCCGCCAGGAAGCTCACGGGAGCGCCGCAGGCGTGACGCCGCCGAGCGCCGCCGCCGACGCGCGCGTGCGCGCCCCGCTCAGCGGGCGCCCGCTGCGCAGCCCCGCCGCGCCGCGCCGCGTGTCCGGGCCCGCGCCCAAGCGCGCGCAGCCGCGCCGGCAGCCATCGCCCGAGCCTCGGCGCGACCCGCCGGCGTGGCGCCTCGCGCACGCGCTGGGCGCCGCCTCGCGCGGGCGTGCGCTGGAGAGCGTGCTCCGCGGGCGCGCCTGCATCGGGATCGTCACCTTCGCGCTGGTCGGGATCGTCACGCTGCAGCTCGGACTGCTGCAGCTCAACTCGCGCATCGGGCGAGCACTGCAGCGCGAGACCTACCTGCAGCGCGAAGACTCCGCGCTCAGCGTCGAAAACTCCGAACTCGCCTCCGCCGAAAGGGTGCAGGCGCTCGCGGTGCGCATGGGCATGCAGCTCGCGCCCGAGAACGCGCTGCGCTTCCTCGCTGCCTCCGCCGCCCGCGGCGTGAACGCGAGGGCCGCCGCCGCGCTCGCCTCCGCCGTCCCCGGCGCCACCGGCGCCGCCGGCGCGGGCGCCACCACGGCAACACCGAATGCCGCAACCACGGTCGCGTCGTCCAGCGCCGGTGCGTCGGGCACACCGGCGTCGGGCGCCGGCGCCTCGGGCGCGCCGGAAACCGGGGCCGGGACGGGTGCGCCCGGCCCCGCCGGCGCGCCAGCCTCGGCGCCCACATCGACCGCGGGCGCAGCTGCGGCCGCCGCCTCGCCCGCTGAAGCTTCCTTGCCGGGCGCCGCCGGCGCCACGAACAGCCCCGCTACGTCCGCGACGGGCGCGGAAGCGACGCCGCAGGGCGCCGCACAGGCGCCGGGCTAGGGATGCACGAGCTCGAGCGTCGTACGGGCTTCATCTTCGCGGCCTTCCTCGCGCTCCTCGTGGTGGCCGCGGGGCGCACGCTGTACCTCGACGTGGTGCGCGGTGCGAGCCTGCGCAGGGTGGCGAGCGAGGAGCACATCACCGACGAAACCGTCGATGCGCCGCGCGGCGCGATGACCGACCGCAACGGCTCCGAGCTCGCCGTGTCGGAGCCCGCACAGGAACTCGCGGCAGATCCCCACCTCATCACCGAACCGCTGGCCGACGCGCGCAAGCTCGCGCCCCTGCTCGGCCGGAGCTCTCAGGACATCCTCGTCAAGCTGAGCGAGCACGCCGGCTTCGTATACCTCGCGCGCGCACTTCCGCAGCGGCGCGCCGAACAGGTGCTCGCGCTGCGCATTCCCGGCCTCAGCGCGACGCCGGTGATGCGCCGCGTCTACCCACGCGGGACGCTCGCCGCCCAGGCGCTCGGGTTCGTCGGCACCGACGGAGAAGGGCTCACGGGCCTCGAGTACTCCCAGAACTCGCTGCTGCGTGGCCACCCCGGCAAGCGCCGGGTGGTCAGCGACGCGCGCGGTCAGCCCGTCTCGATCAGCGAACCGGCCCGCGACCGTGCGGGCAAGAGCCTGTCGCTGACGCTCGATGCGAACGTCCAGCAGCGCGCCGAAGACGTGCTCGCCGCGGTCGGTCGCGTGTTCGCCCCGAAGGACGCGACGGCGATCGTGATGGACCCGCGCAGCGGCGCGCTGCTCGCCGTCGCCAACTGGCCGTCCCTCGATGCCAATCATGCGGCGGCCTCCTCGACCGCCGCCCTGCAGGACAGGGCGGTCTCCTTCACCTATGAACCGGGCTCCACGTTCAAGGTCATCGCGATCGCCGCGGCGCTCCAGCAGGGCCTGATCGGCCCGGAAACGACGTTCAACGTGCCCGACCAGATCCAGGTCGCCGAAAAGACGATCCACGACGACAACGAACACCCCGAAGAGACCCTCACGGCATCGCAGATCCTCGCGCGCTCGAGCAACGTGGGAGCGATCGAGATCGGAAAACTCGAGGGTGCCGAAACCTTCAGCCGCTGGGTGCGCCGCTTCGGCTTCGGTGCTCGCACCGGCGTCGAGCTCGCCAGCGAGGAACAGGGGTTCACGCTGCCGCTGGAGAAGTACTCGGGCTCCTCGATGGGCAATCTCCCGATCGGCCAGGGCGAGCTGGTGACGCCGATGCAGATGGCGAGCGCCTACGCCGCGATCGCCAACGGCGGCGTCCTTGCGCCCGCGCACATCATCAACGCGGTCGGCGGCCACCAGCTGCACGCACCGTCGGGACGCAGGGTCATCTCCGCGCGAACAGCGGCGCAGCTGCGCCGCATGCTGGAAGGGGTGCTCGGCCCCGAAGGTACCGCCAGCCAGGTCTCGATCCCCGGCTACAAGCTCGCCGGCAAGACGGGCACCGCGAACAAGATCGATCCCGCCACGGGCGAATACTCACAAAACGCCTACGTCGCGTCCTTCATCGGCTTCGCACCCGCGTCGCACCCCCGCCTGCTGTGCGCCGTCGTGGTGGACGAACCTCAGACCGGCTCCATCTACGGCGGCTCGGTCGCGGCACCCGCGTTCGCGCAGATCATGGGCTTCGCGCTGCCCTACCTGGGCGTCGCGCCCGAATAGAGTCGGGGTGCTCCAGCGGGTCCGGAAACTAGACTCGCTGACATGGGCTCCGGCGGCGGGCGTGCGATGAAGCTTGAGGATCTGGTCGCGAGCTGCACCTCCGATCGGGCACTGGCGCTGCGCGGGTCGGGCGCGCTCGAGGTCAGCGGACTGGCGTATGACAGCCGCAGCGTCGGCGGGGGCGAGCTGTTCTTCTGCGTCACCGGGCTGCGCGAGGACGGCCACGATCACGCCGAGCAGGCGGTGCGTGCGGGCGCATGTGCGCTGGTGGTCGAGCGCCCGCTCGCGCTTGGCGTGCCCGAAGTGCTCGTCACGAGCGCGCGCGCCGCGATGGCGCCAATCGCCGCGCGCTTCTTCGGCGAGCCCTCGCGCGAGCTCACCGTAGTGGGCGTGACGGGCACGAACGGCAAGACCACTACCGCCTACCTCTCGCGCGCGCTGCTCGAAGCCGGCGGCTCGCCCCCGGGGGGGCCGACCGGCCTGCTGGGAACCGTCAAGTCGGTCATCGGCGGGCACGACAGGACGGTGCAGCGCACGACGCCCGAGGCGATCGACCTGCAGGCCGACCTGCGCGCGATGCTCGACGCGGGCGACAGGGCGTGCGCCATGGAGGTCTCATCGCATGCGCTGACGCTGGGCCGCGTCGCGGCGATCGAGTTCGCCGCCGCGATCTTCACCAACCTCACGCAGGACCATCTCGACTTCCACGCCACGATGGAGGACTACTTCCAGGCCAAGCGCTCGCTGTTCCTGCCATCGCTCGGCGAGCCGCCGCGCATGAGCGTCATCAACGTCGGCGACACCTACGGCAGGCGTCTCGCGGGCGAACTGCCGAACGCGGTCACCTTCGCGGTGGGAGGGCCCGCCGACTACAGCGCCCTGCGTGTCCGCTGTGCACTGGAGCGCTGCAGGTTCGAGCTGCACACGCCCGACGGTGCGCACGAACTCGAGCTGGCGATGCCGGGGAGCTTCAATGTCGCCAACGCGCTGGGCGCGCTCGCGGCCGTGCACGCGCTCGGCGGCGATCTCGAGCGGCTGCTCGATGCGCTGGCTCGCGGCGTGCGCGTGCCGGGCCGCTTCGAGCCCGTCGAGGAGGGACAGGACTTCGCCGTGCTCGTCGACTACGCGCACACCCCGGACTCGCTGGAGAACGTGCTGCGCGCCGCGCGCGAGCTCGTCGCTCGCAGCGGGCGGGTGATCTGCGTGTTCGGCGCGGGCGGCGATCGCGACACGGGCAAGCGGCCGCTGATGGGGGAGATCGCGGCGCGGCTCGCGGACGTCGTGCTGGTCACCTCCGACAACCCGCGCTCGGAGGACCCCGAGCTGATAATCGCGCAGATCATGCAGGGCACGGAGGGGGTCGCGCGCGGGCGCAATGACACGATCACCGCCGGCGCGCGTGGCGAGCAGCTGATCGACGCCGTCAGCGACCGCCGCGCCGCGATCATGCGGGCCGTCGCGCAGGCGCGTCACGGAGATGTCGTGATCATCGCCGGCAAGGGCCACGAGCAGGGACAGGAGTTCGCGAACGCCCGCAGGGTGCCCTTCGACGACATGACCGTCGCGCGCGAGGCGCTGCGCGCGCTCGATCGCTCGCCGCTGCAAGAGGCGCGCAGCGCATGAGGAGCTGGGACGCGCCGCGGGTGGCGCGTGCCGCGGGCGCCGAGCTGCTCGCCGCGCCGCCCACGGCCGCGCATGAGGGGCCGTCGCGGGCATGCATCGACACGCGCACGCTCGCGCGCGGTGAGCTGTTCGTCGGGCTCGCGGGCGAGCGCTCAGACGGCGGGGCGTTCGCCGCGCAGGCGCTCGCCGCGGGCGCTTGGGGGGTGCTGCTCACGCCCGAGCATGCGCACGCGGCGGCAGCCGCCGGCGGCGAGGGCGTGGTGCTGGCCCACCGCGACCCGCTCGCCGGCCTGCAGGCGCTGGCCGGCGCGTGGCGGGAGGAGCTGCGCGCGCGCGGCGCGCGCGTGATCGCGATCACGGGCTCCACCGGCAAGACCTCCACCAAGGACATCCTCGCCGCGCTGCTCTCGCCCTCGCTGCGCACCGTCGCCAGCGTGCAGAACCAGAACAACGAGATCGGCGTGCCGCTGTCGCTGCTGAGCGCCGAGCAGGACGCACAGGCGCTGGTGCTGGAGATGGCGATGCGCGGGGCGGGCCAGATCGCACTGCTGACCGAGATCGCGCGACCGGACGTGGGCGTGATCGTGAACATCGGCCCCGCGCACCTCGAGCAGCTCGGCTCGCTCGAAGCGATCGCCGCCGCCAAGGCCGAGCTGCTCGCGGGGCTCGCGCCGGGCGCGAGCGGCGTGGTGCCCTTCGAGGAGCCGCTGCTCGCACCGCACCTGCGCTCGGACATCGAGCTGATCACCTTCGGCGAGCGCGAGGGCGCGGACGTGGCGCTGCGCGACCGCGGGGTCGACGGCAGCGTGCTGATCGTGGACCGCGGCCGGGAGATACGACTGCGCCCCTCGTTCGGCCAGGCCCACCAGCTGCGCAACCTGCTCGCGGCGGTGGCCGCGGCGCGGGCGATCGGCGTCACGCCCGCGGGCCGGCTGGACGTGACGTTCTCGAGCATGCGCGGCCAGCGTCGGGCGCTGCAGCGCGGCTGCGTGCTGATCGAGGACTGCTACAACGCCAATCCGATGTCGATGCGTGCCGCCATCGACGACCTCGCCGAGAGCGGCTCGCGCCGCCTCGTGGCGGTGCTCGGCGACATGCTCGAGCTGGGGCCGGCGGCCACCGCGATGCACCGCGAGATCGGCGCCTACGCATCGCGCAGGGGTGTCGCGCTGCTGATCGCCGTCGGCCCGCTCGCAGCCGAGATCGCGAGCGCCTTCTCCGGCGAGGCATATCGCGTGCCCGACGCGGCCGCCGCGGGCGAGCTGCTCGCGCGGCTGCTGGGCGACGGCGACACAGTGCTCGTGAAGGGCTCGCGCGGCGTGGGTCTCGAGCGTGTCGCGGAGGTGCTCGGCGGCACCGGCGCAGACGCCGCACCGGCGCGCCTCGCAGACGCGGAGCGCCGCGGCGCGCTGACCGCGCACGGCGGCGGCGCGGGGCCCGGCTGAATGGGCCGAATCGTCTTCGGCGGCACGGCCGCGCTGCTGATCTGCATCTTCCTGAGCCCCAAGTTCATCCAGGCTCTGCGCAGGCGCGAGTTCGGTCAGCAGATCCGCGAGGACGGCCCGCAGGGGCACCACCTGAAGGCGGGCACGCCCACGATGGGCGGCATCATCGTGCTGCTGGCGGTCGCCATCCCCTTCCTGATCCTCACGGAATTCAAGTGGAGCTCGATCGGCGTGTTCGGCGCCGCGATCGCATGCGCGCTGCTGGGCTTCGCCGACGACTACACCAAGCTCTCCAAGCGCCGCTCGCTGGGACTGCGCGCCCGCACGAAGCTGCTCGTCACGATCGCGATCTCGATCGGGCTCTGGCTGATAGCCGAAAAGGAGGCGGGTCTGCAGCCCACGCTGATGCTGCGCTTCGTGGACTACCACATCGACCTCGGGCCCCTGTATCCCGTGCTGATCTATCTGGTGCTCGCGGGCACCACCAGCGGGGTGAACCTCACGGACGGCCTCGACGGGCTGGCCGCCGGCTGCGCCGCGATCGTGCTCCTCGCCTACGTCGGGATCACCTTCCTGGCGGGGGGCGGCTACCACGACCTCGCGATGCTCGCGGCGTGCCTGGTCGGCGCGTGCGTGGGCTTCCTCTGGTTCAACGCCTTCCCCGCGACCATCTTCATGGGCGACACCGGCTCGCTCGGGCTCGGCGGCGCGATCGCGGGGCTCGCGATCATGACAAAGACGGAGGTGCTGCTGATCCTGATCGGCGGCATCTTCGTGCTCGAGGCGCTGTCCGTCGCGATCCAGGTGATCTCCTTCCAGTCGACGCGCAAACGCGTCTTCCTGATGGCTCCCATCCACCACCACTTCGAGCTGAAGGGCTGGTCGGAGACTAAGATCATCCTGCGCTTCTGGATAATCGCGTCGATCTGCGCGGCGATCGGCTTCGCGGTCTATCGCCAGAGCCGCGGGCTGTAGGGGCGTGCGCAGCGGGGGCAGGCTTCGGCGCGCTCGCGTCGAAGTGACCGGGGATGGCATCCCCCTCGGCACGACGCGCGCGCGAGGGCTCCTCGCCGCGATCGGGCGCCGCGCGCACGAGCCCGCGCGCGAAGCCACGCGCCGCAGGCGCGCAGTCGCTGGAGCAGCGCATGCTGCTCACTGCGACGCTGTGCCTGCTCGCCTACGGAGCCGTCATGGTCTACAGCGCCTCCTCTGCGACCACGTTGCTGGCGGGCGGCGGATACGGAAGCAGCTACCTGCTGAAGTTCGCTGTGTTCGGCACGGCTGGGCTCGTGATGATGCGCGTCCTCGCGCGCGACGGGGTGGCCAAAGTGCACTCGATCACCGCGCCGCTCCTGAGCGTCTCGCTCGCGCTCATGCTCGCCGTGCACATCCCGCACGTGGGCGTCAGCGTGAACGGCGCTCGCCGCTGGATCGGGCCCGGCTTCCTTGCATTCCAGCCCTCGGAGCTCCTGAAGATCGCGCTCGTGCTCTACACCGCGACGCTGCTCGCACGCCGCCCCGCGTCGGTGATGAGCCTGCGCGAGCTCTCGCGCCCGCTGCTGCTCGTCGTGGGAGGGGCATGCGCGCTGGTCGTCACTCAGCCCGACCTCGGCACCGCGATGGTGATCGCGTTCACGCTCAGCGCGATGCTGTTCGCCGCGGGCGTGCCGCTGCGCACGCTCGCGGGGCTCGCGGCGGGAGTGCTCGGCGTGCTCGCGCTGTGCGTGATCGCCGTCCCCTACATGCGTCTGCGCCTGACCTCGTTCGTGAATCCGTGGGCGCACCCCTCCTCGAGCGGCTTCCAGGCGGTCCAGGGTCAGATCGCGATCGGCTCCGGCGGGCTCTTCGGCGTCGGGCCGGGCCAGTCGGTGCAGAAGATGTTCTACCTGCCCGAGGCGCCCACCGACTTCATCCTCGCGGTGGTCGCGGAGGAGCTCGGCGTGCTGGGGGTGGGGGCGCTGCTGTTCCTGTACGGCCTGATCGCATTCGCAGGGCTGCGCGCGGCGAAGAAGGCGCGCAGCCTCTACAGCGCGCTGATCGCGGTGGGCGCGACGGCGCTGATCGTCTCCCAGGCTCTGCTGAACTGCTTCTCCGTGCTCGGCCTCGCACCGCTCACCGGGGTGCCGCTTCCGTTCGTCTCCTACGGGTCCACCAGCCTCATCGTGATGCTCGCCGCGATGGGCCTGCTCCTGAACGTGGCGAGCGGCGCGACCGGGCACGTGCGCGCGGTCGCGCCGCCGCGCAGGCGCGCGGCGGCCCAGGGCGACGCGCGCGCACGCGAAGCGGCACGATTGAAGCGTGAGCGTGCGGCCGAGCAGGATCGTGATCGCGGCAGGCGGGACGGCGGGGCACGTGGTGCCCGCGCTGGCGGTGGCAGAGGCGCTGCGCGCTGAGGGCGCGCAGGTCGCCTTCATCGGAGGCGCGCGCGCGGAGGCCGAGCTGGTTCCCGCGGCGGGCTTCGAGCTGCACCGCATCGAGGTGCAGGGACTCAGCCGCACCGACCCGCTTGGTGCGGCGCGCGCGCTCGCGCTCGCCGCACGCGCGGTGCCGCGCGCACGCGCGCTGCTGCGCTCGCTCGCCGCAGACGCGGTGCTGGGGGGCGGCGGCTACGTCGCGGGGCCCGTCGGCTTGGCCGCGCTCACGCTGGGATTGCCGCTGGTGCTCACCGAGGCGGACAGCCATCTCGGGCTCAGCAACCGGCTGCTCGCGCGCCGCGCGCGCCGCGTCTGCCTGGCGTTCCCAATAGCCGGGCGCGAGGGGGCACGCTACCGCGTCACCGGCCGTCCGATCGGCCCGCTCGGGCCGGGGCGCGAGCAGGCGCGCCAGCGGCTGCAGATCGATCCCGACACGCGGTGCGTGCTCGTCTTCGGAGGGTCGTTGGGGGCGCGCTCGATCAACACCGCAGCGCTCGACGCGCTCGCAGGGGGCGCCTTCACGGTGCTGCACGTCTGCGGGCGACGCGACTACCCCGAGCTCGCCGCGCGCGCGCTCCCGGCGGGCTACGAGCTGCGCGAATACCTCGACCTGGAGGCCTTCGCGCAGGCGCTGTCGGCCGCCGACCTGGTGGTCGCGCGCGCGGGCGGCTCGGTGTTCGAGCTCGCCGCGCACGGCACCCCCGCGATCCTCGTCCCCTACCCGCACGCCGCGGGCGACCACCAGAGCGCCAACGCGCGCTGGATGGCCGAGGCCGGCGCGGCCGTGGTGATCCCCGACGCCGAGCTCGACGCCGAGCGCCTGGCGCGAGAGGTCGCCGCGCTGCTCGGCGACCCCGCGCGGCTCGCCGCGATGGCGGCTGCCGCGCGCGCGCTCGCGCGCCCCGACGCTGCGCACGAGGTCGCGCAGGAGCTGCTGGCAGCGGCAGCAGCGGCGGCGGCGGGTGCGCCCGCGCCGACGGCGCCTGTGCCCCCGCGGGCGCGCGCTCGATGAGCGCCGGCTCGCTGCCGTGGAGCACGCGGCGCATCCACATCGTCGGAGTGGGCGGCGCGGGGATGAGCGCGTACGCGCGCGCGGCGCATGCGCTCGGTGCGCGCGTCAGCGGCTCCGATGTCGCCGCAGGCCCCCATCTCGAGCGGCTGCTCGCGGACGGCGTGCTCGTCTCGGGCGCGGTTGGCCACGCCGCGGAGAACGTGCCGGCGGGCGAGGATGTCGAGCTCTTCTACTCCTCGGCGGTCGGGCCCGAGAACCTCGAGCGGCGAGCGGCGCGCGAGCGCGGCCTGCGCGAGGCGCCGCGCGCCCAGCTGCTGGGCGAGCTGAGCGCGCTGCGCCGCACGATCGCGGTGGCGGGCACGCACGGCAAGACGACGAGCGCCTCGATGCTCGTGCACGCGCTGCGCGGCGGCGGCGAGGACCCCGGCTGGCTGATCGGGGCGGACGTGGGGGAGGGCCTGCAGAACGCGCACTGGAGCGAGGGCGAGTGGCTGGTGGTCGAGGCCGACGAGTCGGACCGCTCGCTGCTGAGCCTGTGCGTCGAGGTGGCGCTGCTCACCAACATCGAGCTCGACCACCACACGAGCTTCGCCTCGCTGCAGGAGTTGCGCGAGGTCTTCCGCGAGTTCCTGCGCGGCCCGCGCGAGGCGGTCATATGGGATCGCCCGGAGCTGCTGGCGCTGCGCGAGGGCCCCGTCAGCGCGTTCGAAGCGGGCGATGTGACGCTCGAGCAGGGCGGCTCGCGCTTCTGCTGGCGCGGGCACGAGGTGGTGCTCGCGGTGCCGGGCCGGCACAACGCGGTCAACGCGGCGGGCGCGCTGGAGGCGGCGCGCCTGGCGGGCGCGAAGGCTGCCGGCGCGATCGCCGCACTCGCACGCTTCCAGGGCGCCTCCAGGCGCTTTCAGCTGCTCGGCCGCGGCGCGCACGGCGCGCGTGTGTACGACGACTACGCGCACCATCCGACCGAGGTGGCGGCGACTCTGCAGGCCGCGCGCACGCTCGCGCACGAGCGCCTGATAGCGGTCTTCCAGCCGCACCTGTACTCGCGCACGGCTGCGCTCGCGCGCGAGTTCGCGCTCGCGCTCGCGCTCGCGGACGAGATCGTGCTGCTCGATGTGTATCCCGCGCGCGAGAGCGCGCGGGATCATCCGGGCGTGAGCGGGCTGATGCTCGCCGAAGCCACGGCCGACGCGGCGCGCGGCCGGCCGGTGTACTGGCTGCCTGACCTCGCCGACGCCGAGCGCGTGCTCGCGCGGGAGCTCAGGGACGGAGACGTCTGCGTGGTGATGGGAGCGGGCGACGTGGACAGCCTCGCGCGGGCGCTCGTGGCGCGATGAGCGCGCCCGCGGAGAAGCTGATCCGGCGCGACTTCCCGCTCGCGCGGCTCACCACAATCGGCACCGGTGGAGCGAGCGAGTACTTCGCGCGCGCGGGCAGCAGCGAGGATCTGTTGACGCTGCTCTCGTGGGCGCGCGAGCATGGCGCGCGGGTCGCGATCGTGGGGTCGGGCTCGAACCTGCTCGTCGCGGACGAGGGCGTGCGCGGCCTCGCGATCAAGCTCGACCGCGCGCTCGCGGCGATCGAGCTCGAGGGCGCGCGCCTGCGCTGCGGCGGCGGTGCGCGACTGCCCGCGGTGGCCGCGCGCGCCGCCGGTGCGGGCCTGTCGGGGATCGAGTTCGGCGTGAACATCCCGGGGACGGTGGGCGGTGCGGTGCGGATGAACGCGAACGCCTACGGCGGTGAGCTCGCACGCGTGCTCGAGTTCGTGGAGGTGGCGGGCGCCGACGGGATCGAGCGCCGCGAGCCCGCTCAGCTCGGGCTTGGCTACCGACGCTCGAACCTGCGCGACGGCGAGGTCGTCG
>Ga0209698_10002385_pt1 | contig 21342 bp, 18 predicted proteins | sample LitLauG_LLR_2012_FD_187203 | JGI IMG/M metagenome (GOLD analysis project Ga0209698, IMG submission 187203) | Freshwater sediment microbial communities from Pennsylvania, USA - Little Laurel Run_MetaG_LLR_2012 (SPAdes) (version 2) | ecosystem: Environmental > Aquatic > Freshwater > Creek >...
GTTCAACATGCTATTGACAACCATGCCTGTCCAGAAGCCGGCATTCCCACCGCGTCCCCCTCCTCCGCGACGGCTGAGGAAGAAAATCAGCAAGAAAATTACTACGAAAATGATAAGTGGAAGAGGAAACCCGCCGCCGCTGTCATCTTGCGGCTGCGCTGCCCGTGGCGCAGTCGTCCCTGTCTCCGAGAACGAAACTTGCTTGCCGTCGGCAATCTTCGACGCTAGTGAACGCGCCCCTTGCATCAACGCACCGCCGTAGTCGCTATGCTGCAGCAGCGGAATCATCGCACGTCGTGTGTCGCCCGCAATTGCATCAGTGATGTAAGGCTCCAGACCTCGGCCCACCTCGATTCGTTCCTGGCGATCGTTGATCACCAGCAAGATCAGTAGACCCTGGTTCGTCGCCTTTGGTCCTACGCCCCACTTACGGAAAAGCTCGTTCGAAAAATCTTCAATTGGCCGCCCATCCAGCGAAGGAATGGTCACAATCGCAAATTGCGCGCCCAATTGTTCCTGAACCTTAACGCAGAAAATCTCAAGTTCCGCTTGGTCCGAAGCATTCAGAACATGCGCCAAGTCGCTCACATAGCCGGTGGGTTTGGGAACGGAAGACAAATCCACCGCGCTCAAAACCGCTGAGACTAGAAAGAAAACAATAACGGAACGTAGGCGGCTCGAAAGACAGTACTTCGGCAAGCTGTCTGGCATGACTTGATTGAGCTTATCAAGTCGATGAACTTTTTATCGCTTCCAGACGGTCCAAGGTTCGCAGATCTTTGAACAGCCAAGCCCAAAGACAAACAATGGCAATCGTTCCAACGCCTCCCAAAACCACCGCCGGAACGGCTCCAAACCACTGCGCCGTCACACCCGATTCGAACTGCCCCACTTCGTTAGATGCCCCAATGAACACCATATTCACCGCACTCACCCGTCCGCGCATTGCATCCGGCGTGCTCAATTGAATCAGTGTCGAGCGCACAATCACGCTCACCGTATCCGCACTGCCCAACAAAAGCAACATGCACAAAGAAAGCACCGGACTCCGTGAAATCCCGAAAAGCACCGTAAACAACCCAAAAGCAAACACGCACCAGAGCATCGCGAGCCCAGCATTACGCCGCAGCGGCCAATGCGCCACAATTACGCTCGTTAGCAAAGCCCCTACGCCCGGCGCACTTCTCATAAAACCAAGACCTACCGCACCAATCTTCAAAATCTCGCGCGCATATACCGGCAAAAGCGCCACCGCTCCTCCCAGCAGAACCGCAAACAGATCAAGCGACATCGCGCCCAACACAATCTTGGTCCGCCAAATGTAGCGCAGGCCCGCCAAAACGTTCTCTACGACATTCGCACCCAGTGGATGATCACTCGCCGACGGCCGAACACCAGCGAGCGCCCATGTTCCCGCCAAATACGCAATCAACGCCGTACCATAAACCCAATGCGGATTCCCGGTAATTCCGTAAAGAATCCCGCCCACCATCGGCCCGGCAATCGTCGATGCTTGAAAAGCCGAGGAGTTCCAAGTCACCCCATTTGGAAAAACCTCGCGCGGCAAAATCAGCGGCAGAAACGACTGAGCCGCCGGAGCGTTAAAGGCACGCACCGTGCCATTCAGCAACAAAACCGCATAGATGGGATAAACGGTCGAAATGTGAGACAGCGCAAACACCAACAGGAGAGCGGAACAGGCTGAAAAACCAATGGAACAGGTCAACAGAATCCGCTTGCGCGGAACTCGATCCGAAACGTGCCCGGTAATCAAAAACAAACAGATTGCTGGCAAGAACTGCGCCAACCCCGCCAGACCCAAATCGAGTGGCCGGTGCGTGATGGAGTACATCTGCCAACCCACCGCCACCGATTGCATTTCCGACGAAAGCGTGGTGAGTAGGCGGGCCAAAAGATAGCGGCGAAAATCGGGATAACGAAACGCGGCCCGACTGTCCGCTGCAGATTCGATCATCTTTCTTTCTAGCCTAGCGAGAATAGAGATATGGACCGCGTCCGTTTAGACAAGTGGCTCTGGGCCGCACGCTTCTTCAAAACACGAACTCTAGCCACGCGCGCCTGCGAGCTGGGCAGGGTTGAAGCTAACGGCCAAGCCGTCAAAGCGTCGCGCGACGTCCGGACTGGCGATTCGCTCCTCATCAAGAATGAGGGCGGCACCTTTCAAATTGAAGTCCTCGGCTTGAGCGAGATGCGCGGCCCGGCCTCGGTGGCCCAAACCCTTTATCGCGAAACGCAAGAAAGCCGCGAAGCGCGCATGAAGGTCGTCGAAGAACGCAAGCTCATGCCTCGCATCGAAGCCCTGCACGAAGGCAAACCCTCCAAACGAGACCGGCGGCAGATTGATCGTCTTCGCGGCCGCGGCTAACTACTTGCTCTCCGTTTCGAAAATCCGAAATCCAAACGCGTCCAACGTTAAGAATGGGAGCGCCGTTTCGCCTCTGTCCGCCAGCGGTACCGAAACTTCTTTCCATCTCCCGCCCGCTTCAACCGTCCCTCGAAACGGTGTGTTCGAAAGGTTCACCGCCACCAAAATCTCTTCAGAACCCGATCGCCGTAAATAACTCACCACATGCTGCTCATCGGAGTTGTGCAGCCAAATCGTCTGCCCTTGCTGCAGCGCCGCGTGACTGCCACGCAATGCACCCATCGCCGCATAGAACTTCGGATACTCCGGGTGCCACTGCACAGATGGCCAAAAGATCTTTTGATCCTCGAACAAAGCCGGGTCGCGTGACGGGCTAGTGTCGCCCACTTCCATGCCGTTGTAAATCAGCGGCACACCATCCAGGGTAAACAACAACGCCGAAACCGCAATCGCGCCTCTGTACCCATATCGAGCCGTCGCGCGCAGCTCATCGTGGTCGTCGCTGATCCTCATATGCAGCGCGCCCTTCGGAAACAACGCTCTCTGCTGCTCAACCACTGCATGCACAGCCGTCGCCGGCTCACCGTCCATCACAACCGAATTCAATGCATTTAGCAATGGCCAAGAATAATCGGCGTCAAACGCCTTCAGCATCAGTTGCGGTTTCGATGCCTCTGCCAGCAGCATAATGTCCGGCTTTACCTTGTCTAGCTCCGCCCGTGCTTCCTCCCAAAACGAAGTGGGCACCTCTGCGGCCGCATCACATCGATACCCATCGAAATCAAACTCCTTGATCCAATAAACGAGCATCTCAATCATGTAGCGCCGCAGCTTAGGATTTGAATAATCCAGCGCCGCCACGTCGGTCCAGTCGTATGGATAAGTAATCTGTCCCTGTTTGTCTTTCTTGTAAAATTCCGGATGCGCCATCATCACGCTGTCCCACGCCGTGTGGTTCGCCACAACATCGATGACCACCTTCATCCCCCGGCTGTGCGCCTGTTTCACCAACGTCCGTAAATCGTCCTTTCCGCCCAACGCCGGATCAATGGCATAGTAATCGCGCACCGAATACATACTGCCCAAGGTGCCCTTCTTCTTGAGCTGTCCAACCGGGTGAATCGGCATGAGCCAAAGAATATTCACTCTCAATGAGTGCAATTCATCCAGTCGCGCCGTCACTCCCGCCAAAGTGCCTTGCGGCGAGAACGATCGTGGGAAAACTTGATAGATGGTCCCAGACTTGAGCCATTCCGGCGAACTGCGTGCCGGTTGGTTAGCGATATCTGGTGCTGTCTGTGCCAGACCCGGCGCGCTACAAAGGGACCATACGAAGCCAAGCGCAAAAACGAAACGACGGAGATTTACCTGCATAAACTAAGCAGCATCGTATCAAGCGTTCTTTTCGGCTCAACACGCTATGATGGCGTACTGATATGTCAACACTGGGCCAACAACCTTGCCTCGTCGTAGGCACTCCATGTTACGGACGGCAGGTCATGGACCTCTACGCTGGCTCATTACTCAAATTGCAGATGGCTTGCCATCAGCGCGACGTCAGACTCATCGTGCGAATGATGGGGAGCGATGCGCTCATCACCCGAGCCCGTCAAAACATCGTCGCCGATTTCCTATCCACCGAAATCGCCACTCACCTTCTCTTCATCGATGCCGACATCGGCTTCGAGCCGGAGCAGGTATTCCGTCTCATGGACTTTGACAAAGATATTGCCGCTGCTGTTTATCCCATCAAACGAATTGATTGGCAGAAGATCCAAGCGTGCGTGGAGGCAAAACGCACACCTCTTGAATCCGCCTCGCTCTCTTACATGATCGAATTCGTTGGCAACCGCGTTCAAGTGGTCGACGGCTTCGCTAAAGTCGAATACGCCGGTACTGGCTTTCTGATGATCAAACGCCAGGCCCTGCTCTCCATGATTGAGCACTATCCGGAACTGAAATACGGCCACGATCACAAGCATGAAGATAAACTCAGCGGCAGCCAGTGGCGTAGCGCACTCTTTAACTGCATGATCGATAAAGATAGCGGCGTCTACCTCAGCGAAGACTTCAGTTTCTGCAAACGCTGGACCGATATGGGCGGCGAAATCTGGGTCGATCTCCACAGTCGCCTCACCCACGTCGGCACCGTCAGTTTTAACGGAAATCTCGCAACCCAATTCGCGCAAGACACCACCACAGACGCTTGAAAAAGGAAATAGATCTTCTCAATCTCGGAATCCTAGGTGCTGGCCCCATTTCGCAAGTTGCGCATTTCGGAGCTTGCGAAAAAGCGCGCAACGTTCGCACCTACGCCATCTGTGACTCCGCGAGCGATCTATTGGCCGAAGCCGCCGCCCGCTATCAACCTGAAAAGACTTTCGCCGATTTTGACGCCATGTTGGCCGATCCATCAGTCCACGCCGTCCTTATCGCCGTGGCCGACGAATTTCACGTTCCTCTCAGCCTAAAGGCGCTCGCCGCCGGCAAGCATGTCTTGGTTGAAAAACCCTTCGGTATCTCTGTGGAGGAAAGCACCGCCTTGTGCACCGCGGCGGAGCAAAGCGGCCTCACTCTCCAAATCGGCCACAACCGCCGCTTCGATCCTGGCGTCGAATTCGCTCATCATTTCATCTCGAACGAATTGGGCCAGATGCAGTCGTATAAAGGCTGGTATTACGATTCCACTGCCCGCTACGTCATGACTGACAACCTACAGCCGCTCACCAGAACCAGCTCGGCTGCCAAGCGCCCGGCCGGAGATCCGAAGAGTAACCGCCAGCGTTATTTCCTACTCACCCACGGAAGCCATCTTTTGGACACCGCGCGTTTCCTCGGCGGCGAAATCGCCTCGCTTCGCGCTCGCCACAAAGAAACATTTGGCTCTCACTGCTGGTTCGTTGATCTAGATTTCACTAGCGGCGCATTGGGCCATGTCGATCTCAACATTCCTGTTCGCGGCGATTTCGAAGAGGGCTTTCAAATCGCCGGCGAGTTCGGCAGCGTCCGCGGCAAACTCCCGCTTCCCTGGTATTTCAAATCAGGCGACGTAGAGTGCTTCTCTGTTCGCGACGGTACCTACCGCAAGGTCCTCGGTGCCGACGCCTTCACATACAAGCTGCAACTCGAATCATTCGGAGATGTCATACTTCATGGCAAGCCGCAGGTCGGCGCCAATGCGCGCGACGGTTTAGCCAGCGTTCAGGCAATGCTAGCGGTAGCCCAATCCGTCAAAACTGGCGACAAGATTGTTCTCAAAAACACATCCGGAGCCATTTAATTGTTAAAGCTCGGCATCTTCAGCAAAACTTTTCCGAAGCCCACGCTCGCCGAAACACTCGACGCCGTAAGCGCCTTAGGAGTTGATCAAGTCCAACTCAACGCCGTGCCCGCCGACCTGAGCCCAGCCGCCTGCCAGAAAATCCATCACGAGTTCCAAACCCGCCAACTCGACCTTGCTATCCTCTCTGGCACCTTCAATATCATTCACCCCGACCCACTAACGCGCCGCCAAGGTTTTGATCGTTTCGCTGTTCTCGCCGCTTCAGCCAAAAGCCTCGGCACCCAAATCCTAAGCGTCTCCACCGGCACTTTCGACCCCGAAGACATGTGGCGCGCGCACCCGCGGAACGAAACCGCCGAAGCCTGGGGTAACATGCTTGCCGCCATGGCTGAGCTGGCAACTATCGCCGAGAGGCAGGACGTCACCATCGCCTTCGAACCCGAACAAGCCAACATTGTCGATAGCGCACAAAAAGCGCGTGCTTTGCTCGATGCGTTTCAATCCAAGCATGTGAAGGTTCTCATCGACGCGGCCAATCTACTAACGCTTTCGAACCTCCCCGAACAAGAACGCACCTTGCGCATGGCTTTCGATTTCCTCGGCGAAGACATCGTCGCGGCACACGCCAAAGAGTTCTCCGCTAACGGCACTCTCGGCAACGCCGTTCTCGGCTCCGGCGTTGTTGACTTTGCCTTGTACACTTCCCTGCTCCGCCAACTCAACCGCCCCATTTCGCTCATCATGCACGGCTTTTCAGAGTACGATGCGAAGCAGAGCCTCGCCCACATGTCATTCCTCCAAGCTTCAAATACCGTGCGACAATAAGTGACCGTAAGCCCTCCACCCCTCTATGATTCGAGGCATAGTTTCGTGCTTGATTCAGTTGATCGGCGGCGTTGGTCTCCTCCAGCCAACTCCCGCACCCCAAACGCAAATACCTAAGCACGCTGTCACAGGTGTTGTCACTAACTCGATCACCGGTGAGCCCGTGCGGCGCGCCCTAGTACAACTCGGGGGCCCGCTCCAGGCTAGTTGTCTCACGGGCTCGGATGGCCGATTCCATTTCGACGACGTTCCGGAGGGCCAAGTACTGCTGTCACCGCAAAAGCCTGGTTTTTTTGACGCCTTTGCGACGCAGCGGTCAGAGTGGACCGGTCCTAACAACTTCTTCACCATCGATTCAGGCAAGAACGATTTTCAACTGAAGCTGTATCCAAGCTCGCGAATCACGGGACACGTTACCGATGAAAACGACGAGCCGATAGAAGGCGCGATGGTGCAGGTCATCGGCGAGCTAATTCAACAAGGTCGCAAACGCTGGCAGGGCGGGAGCGCCACCATCACCGACGAAGAGGGCACCTTCCACATCGATAATCTGGTTGGCGGCCGTTACGTCCTTTTTTTCGCTGGACATTGGACACCTCCTCTAACCCTCAGCGCCACCCAAAAAGTAAATCCCCCTCTGTATTACCCAGATGCGGCCGATCACACTCTGGCGCAACCTATTGATCTCCAACCCGGCCAGGAATTCGTCGCCGATTTCCACGCTCGCGCTGAGCGTGGGTATCGAGTCACAGCTCGCTTGGCTACTGTTCCCGCCGGCATCCAAGGCCAATCGACACTAACGGACGCCACTGGTCAAACCGTCAAATTCGGCAACGTTCACTTGGATCGGACAAATGGGCAAATTGTCGCCGAAGCCGTGCCGCCGGGTTCCTGGATACTTAATCTCGTTGGGGTCGATCAAAACGGGCGCAACTATCAAGCAAGACAGGAATTCATTGTCGATCACGCCGACATAGATGGCTTACAAATTCCAACGCTCACCCAATCGACGATTCCAGTCAGTGTGAATCACGTAGCCGCCGCACCAGAAAACCCTTCGAACATGGACGTCAATTTCCAAGCTCTTTTAATGGCCTCCGACGAATCGCAGACCGGCATGTACCCACTCTCTGCCGAAGGCGATCCGCCGGAACTCAGTATCCAGAACGTCCCTCCAGGCAAATACAAACTCAGTGTGCAAAGTCAAGTGGGCGAGTGTCTGGAATCGGCGCTCTATGGAGGTATCGATCTAACTCGCAACGAACTCGTGCTCGACGGCGCGGGATCACCGCAAACTCTTGCACTAACTCTTTCCTCTACCTGTTCCAATGTAAAGGTTGCTATCCACACTAACGCCGAAGCTCCTAAAGGGTTGCCTGCATATGTAGTTCTGGTTCCAACCTCTGGATTGGCTCAGCCAATCGTTCAGGGCGTGTCGCTCCAACCCCCTGTATCGCTCAACCCCGAAATCCAGTTCACCGTGCCTCCCGGCACATACCAGGTGTTCGCATTCTCAAGTCTGAGTAATTTGGAATACGCGAATCCGGAAGCCTTGCGCTCCTATCCAACTCAGACCATTTCGCTAGACGAAGGCCAGCAGCAAGATCTAAAAGTGGAGCTTATCGAAAGGAAGGAGAATTGAGTGCCAATCTTCCGAATTCTTCCTATCCTCGCCGCGCTCTCTCCGCTGAGCGCCGCGCAACAAACAGCCCCGTACACAATCGCCGGCCATGTCGTGCGCCACCTGGATCAACAATCGTTGCCGGGAGTTCGCGTTTCCATTGCGCCGGTCAAAGATACCGAGCGCCAGGTCTCTGTCACAACCGGTCCAAACGGTGAATTCTCCTTCGCCGGCGTCCCCGCGGGTAAGTATCAACTGCAAGCCACACACCACGGATTTCCAAGGCTCTATCAGCAATGCGAAAACTACTCAACCGCCATCGTCACCGGCCCGAACCAGGACACGGAACACATCGTCTTCACCTTCGACGCCCCTGCCGGCATAGCGGGCACTGTTGTCGATGAAGACAACGAACCCGTTCCCCGCGTGACAGTTTATTTGTTTTCGACGTCAATTGTTGCTGGCAAGTCAGAAACACGCCAGATCAACGCCGTTGCCACCGAAGAATCTGGAACCTTTCACTTTGGCGGCCTTGTCTCTGGCACTTATTATGTGGCGGTCGCCGGGAGGCCATGGTACGCACAGAGCGTGTTCATGCCGGCGAGTTCCCAACTCGGTAATGATTCGTCGAAGCAAACATCCCAACTGGACGTCACTTACCCGCTGACCTACTACTCCAGTGCCACGAATCCCGAAGGGGCAACTCCGTTAAAACTGCAGGAAGGCGAGAAGGCCAATATCCAAATCAGGGTCCACTCGGTACCATCTCTTCATATCCACCTCGAAAACCTTAACGCATCGGAGTCCATTCCGCCGCCGTTCGTCACGGGGGTTACTCAAGCCGGGCCAGGGGGAATCCCTGTTAGATTAGACTCTCTTCAAGCCGGAACTGAGCTATTCGGCATCGCCCCTGGTCGCTATACATTCCTCGTTCAAGCTCCCGCGCAAGACCAAACCGTTGGAGCAATGCACGAGCAGGCGGTCACTTTGAACGCCGACACTACTCTCCATTTCAGCGACGCTGCTTCAGCGTCGTTGAAAGGCAGAATTCTGTCAAATTCCGCCGAAGAGTCAGCTAAGCACACGATCACGCTTACCGCCCCGTCAGCAATGAATCTCTACAGAGCCGACGTTCGGCCTGATGGCTCATTTGAAATACCACGAATCTTGCCCGGCCACTACTCCATCAGCCTCACGAGTACCCCAGACACCTATTTCGCCAAAGTCGAAGCAAAAGGTGCGACATACACAAACGGCGAACTAAAACTGGCTCAAGCCGCTCCTGTGGAACTCACCATCAGACTCGGCCGCGGTGTCACCAACATCGACGGCATTGTCGTCCAAGACAAAAAAGCTCTAGCGGGCGCAGCCGTCCTTCTCATCCCCCAAGACCGCACTCGAACCGTTGGCCAAGACCAAAGCGATAGTGACGGAACCTTCACCATCCCCAACGTCCCGCCTGGCCGCTACACATTAGTCGCCGTTGACGACTGGCATTCTCTCCTCTACGCCGACCCTGCCGTCATTGCCCCTTATCTCGAACACGGCCTCGTACTCGACGTCCCCCTCAACAAAATGCCCACTGTCGAAGTCCAACATCGCAAATAATCTCCAATTGCAGTAGACTCTACAGTGAAAGGATTATTCGAATGTCTGCTGAGAATCTAGATCGCCGCCATTTCCTGAAACAAGCCGGGGGGATTGGCGCAGGTGTCGCCCTCGCCTCCAAAGGCCTCGCGAAATCTGCCGCGAAACTCAATCCATCGCGCGTCATCGGCGCCAACGACCGCATCAACATCGCCCTCATCGGCTGCGGTGGCCGCGGCTCTTCCGATGCCCGCAGCTTCACGAAATTCGCCGAAACGAATAACAACGCCTGCCAGATCGTTGCCGTTTGCGATCCCTACGAAAAGCGCAAACGCACCCAGGCCGAGCTATACAAAGCCAAAGGATTCACAGACTATCGCGAAATCCTAAACATGCCCGATGTCGACGCCGTCATCGTGGCCACTCCCGATCACTGGCACGCCAAAATTGCCTTAGACGCCATGGGCCAAGGCAAAGACGTGTACATGGAAAAGCCCATGTGCCACACGTTAAAAGAAACGCAAGATCTCATTTCCACTGTGCGCGAAAGCAAGCGCGTCGTTCAAGTCGGCTCTCAAACAACGTCCGCCGACCAGTGGTGGAAAGCCAAGAAGGCCATTGCCGACGGCATGATCGGCAAGATGATTATGAGCCAGGGTTCCTATCACCGCAACTCATTTGAGGGTGAGTGGAATTACGACATCGATGCGGCGGCAGGTCCCGATGCAACCGGTGACGACCACATCGATTGGAACATGTGGCTCGGCCCCGCACCAAAGCGCCCCTACGATGCCGACCGTTTCTTCCGCTTCCGCAAATATTGGGATTACTCCGGCGGTATCGCCACTGATTTGTTCTTCCATGTCGTCGCGCCGCTCAACATCTGTTGGGATAAGCCACAGTATCCAACCAAAGTCGTCGCTTCAGGCGGTAACTATGCGTTCAATGACAACCGCGAAGTACCCGACACCTTTCACCTGCTCGCCGAATACGCGGAAGGCCACTCACTCGTGTTGAGTTCGTCCATGGGTAATTCGCAACACATTCCCGGCCTCATCCGCGGCCACGAAGGAACCATCATCATGGTTGAGCACGGCCAGTTTGAAGGCTCCACGCCTGATATCACCGTCAAGCCGCAGCAGGTTCGCCTGCCCAAAGGTGCCGATGGCAAGTCGGAACGCGGCGTCTTCCCCGATTACAAATTCGGTAAAGACGAAATCAAAATTCCGGTCGAACAGTTCGACATGATGCAGGCGCACGTCGGCAACTTCCTGCAATGCGTGCGCACCCGCGAAAAACCGCATCTAGACGTTGAAACCGCCGCGCACGCACAGGTACTCATTACCCTCGCCGTCGAATCCTACCGCGAAGGCCGCGTCCGCTACTGGGATGAAAAGAACTGGAAAACCAGCGACCATCCGGTCAAAGCTTAATAATCCATCAATCGATAACCCAAAAAAGGGGCTGCATCGCGCAGCCCCTTTTTCATGGTTGGCCAAGATTCTGCTAGCATGATCCGAAGCCGTACTCAAAGCCAAGGAGACAAGGTATGACAATGCATAAGCTGTTTCTCTTCGGATTGTTCGGAATTACAACGTCAGCAGTAGTCACGGCCACCGGCAGCGGTAACTCAACGGCGGCCTACTCAACCAAAGCGCCAGTCGATCCAGGAGTTCGCGGTGGTCAGGCAGCAGCAGGTGGCCCGCTCAGGGGCCTGACAGCCGACGAACTCGCCTTCTTCAATGACGGCGCGTCTCGCTTCGCCGAAATTGAATCCGTCACTGGCGGCACAAACAATGGTCTTGGCCCCAGATTCAACGGAAACCAATGCCTCCTGTGCCACGTTCAGCCTGCCCCTGGCGGATCAAGTCCCTCCACAAACCCCCAAATCACGTTGGCCACGCTCAATGGCGCAAAGAATACGGTTCCCTGGTTCACAAAATCCGACGGCCCCATTCGCGAAGTGCGCTTCAAGAAAAATCCCGACGGCAGCGTCGATGGCGGCGTGCATGCAGTTTTCGTCATTAGCGGCCGCAGTGACGCACACGGATGCAACATTGCACAGCCGGATTTTGGGCGCCCCGGCAATCCTGTCACCGGCCAAGGCGGAAATCCGAATCTCTCCTTCCGCATTGCAACGCCTTTGTTTGGCCTGGGGCTCGTCGAATCCATTCCCGATTCCGCTATCCTCGCCAACTCGCGCGAAAACGCCGCACAGAAGAAGGGCATGGGAATTTCCGGGCATCCCAATGCCCATATCAGCGGAGTCGCCAATCGTAGCGCAAACGATGGCACCATCACGCGCTTCGGTTGGAAAGCGCAAAACAAGTCGTTGCTTCTCTTTGCCGGCGAAGCCTACAACGTCGAAATGGGTATCACCAATGAGCTCTTCCCGCAAGAACGCGATTACACGCCCGGCTGCATTTTCAAAGCCACGCCTGAAGATGCCCTCAACTTTACCCCACCGTCGAGTGGCGCAACTCCCGCGCCCTACGCGGCAGTTCCCTCAGACATTGAAGCGTTCGCGAATTTCATGCGTATGTTAGCTCCCCCGGAGCCGGCCCCCGACACTCCCTCCACGATCAACGGCAAGGCACTCTTCGCCAGCGTTGGCTGCGCGCTCTGCCACACACCATCCATGCGGACCGCGAAGGCCATCGCCAGCGGTTCCAGCACTAGCCCCAGCGCTGCATTATCCGATCAACCCGTGAATCTGTATTCGGATCTGCTCGCCCATCACATGGGCGCTGCCCTGGCCGATGGGATCGCGCAAGGAGGCGCAACAGGTGATGAATTTCGAACTGCTCCCCTGTGGGGCATCGGCCAGCGAATCTATTTCCTGCATGACGGCCGCACCCACGATCTGCTTGAAGCTATCAAAATTCACAAGAGCCCTCACAGCGAGGCCAATCGAGTGATACAGAAGTTCCGAAAACTCAGTTCAGAACAGCAGCAGGATATTCTCAACTTCTTGCGGAATCTCTAACACTGCCCGTCAGCGGCTGGCCACTTCCACCGGAGCTTCCTGCTCTATGTAGCGGAGTAATCCGGCCGCTTCGTCCTTATCTTTACCGGATGCGGCGATTTGGCGAGCTCGTTCTGCATACATCCGAGCTTTGTTGCCTTGCTGAATTTCAACCAGGCAATAAGCCAAAGTGTAAGAAACGGTATAAGCATGCTCCGCTTTCAAGTTACGAATCCCCTCAAGCGCTTTCACGGCAACGTCGTACTTCTCATTTTTTGCTGCGGCAAATCCTAATTCCAATCGCGCACCGTAGTTGTCGCCATCAGCGGCAATCACACGCTGCAGAAGATCAACCACTTCGTCGGTCGGACCGTCGATCTGGAGCTTCAAGTGCGCCAAGCGGAACCATACTTCCGGATTCTGCGAATTGTGCTTCACGGCCGCCGCAAAATGTTCTTCTGCATCCTTCATCCTGCCGGCATTCATCGCCTGGAAGCCAAGCGTTTCCTCAGGCCTCGGATCATCCGGATATTTCGTCGCTAATGAAGCTAGCCGGCTGTTCGCCTCTTGCGCGAGTTGCGGACTCGCCGCCAGGATGTCCGCCATCGCCAGTTCCACCCGCTTGCTCGCGTCGCCGATCTCCGTTGTTTCTATATCTCCCTGCCGCACATCGATATCCATCAGCCGCGCCGCCATGCGTTTCGATCCCACGTAAGCCTGTACATCTTGCCCAACCTGTTCAAGAGTCTTGTGATAAACGGCTGTCAGCGCCGCATCGGTGTCAGCTCCGTTTGAAACTGTCGCCAGAAACTTACTGAACCCAGCTTCGTATTGGGAGTCCATCGCCAGCATGTGCACCATTGCCCAGCTTTGCGCATAGAAGAGCAGCATCTTGTCAGCCTGCCGGTAATAAGGCGAATCGTGGTCAACCGCCGTGAGCGTATTCCATTCAATCCAACGATGGCTGTTCAAAGTGCTTTCGCGTCCGCTTGGCGCTGTACCCAAAATCACTTGCGACTTGCGCTCGGCTACCGTCGAATAGAAATCGGCCATACCTTCGTTCAACCACAACGGCAATTTCAGCCCTGCGTGCTCCACCACGAAATGCGTATATTCATGCACCGCCACCGGGAAATGCTCTGGCGCCAAATCGCGCATCACCACAAAATCGCCTTCGCGGGTTCGTTGGTAGAAAGCATACGCTGCCGGATTCACCCGGTAAATCTCTGATTCCTTGGCAGATTCTAGCGCCAGGATGTTCAATTGCGGCGTGTTGCCGCTATTCGCCAGTCCGCTCCGCTCAAAAAAGACCCGGGCGGTTTCAAGCTGGCTCAGAATTTCGCGAGCCCCACCGTTCCCTTGGTTCCCACCATATATCGCAAAATGAGATGTTTCGCAGCCCTGCCATCCCTCGATAGACCGCCCTAAGCCTAGTACTGGCAGTACCAAGGCAAGTATTGAGAGTCCGAAGGTCGCAGAGTTCGTTATTTTTCTCACACAGCGCTATCGCGAATCCCCTAAACGAATTTCAGGGCATTCTGTCGAGAGAAACTCAAAACGGTACTGCTTAAAACAGTGTATAATCAGTACTAGAATTTTGACTAATAGAGCATAAGAGTAATAACTTCAGTGCCGACTTCTAAAAACTTTTTTTCGGGCGGACTTGTTTTCGCCTACCTGTTGATCGGTTCCGGGCACTACGTCGCGACTGCGACTAAGACCGACGCTCGACATGCGGCTAGTGATTTCGCGTCCACTATCCCGCGCAAAATCTACCGGTATTCGGTCGTCCCCGGCGGTGTCGCTAGCGCCGAAGACTTTGAGCGCGCCCGTAGGTCCGATCCCGTTGTGGCGGCCCATTTCGCGGACTTCGGTAAGAACACGCGCATGACCACGCTTCAAGAAGATATGTACGTGTATGTTTCCTACCGTCAGGGAAACAAGATCTACTACACAAAGAAGAGACACAAGGTTTGTAAAGGTGAGGTCGTCATTACCGACGGCAAGAATTTTGCACGAGCCCGCTGCGCCAACCGTTTGAGCCGTATTTTCCGTCCACCGGCATTGGCCTTCGACGAACCAACAGCTCCCCAGTTCGATTACATCGACCCACCGTCTTCTCCGGACGTCGTACCAACCGATCCGTCTTTGACATCAAACTTCTATGGTTTGCCCGATGGTTCCAGTTATGGGCCACCTGCAGCGCCCGCTCAAACCGGTGCTGCACCCGGTCCGCCTTCGCCAGGCTACGATTTGTCTGGTCCGAATCCGATTCTTCCCTCGCTCGTGCCGTTTGCCGCGGGTGCGCCGGGATTCCTCATTCCTGCGTCCACCACGCCCACGACACCCGGTGGTGGTGGCGGGAACAATCCTCCTCCAACTACCGTTCCCGAGCCGGCCGAATGGCCTTTCGTAATATCCTCAGCAGCACTCGTGCTGAAAATGGCGATCAGCAGGAAAAAGTAATTTACCGGTCATATTCGTCAAGGCGGTATGACCGGATGATCCTGCTAACTAAGTCAGCAGTTTGCGAGTTGTCGCCCGACCATATCAGGGCAATCGCTTCTGCGAATCTGACCGGATCGTTCACATTTCCAAAGGCGCTTCGATAACGCTGAGTCTCGGACAAGAAGCGTCCATAGTCGTCCGCCGCATCTGCAAAATCCACATAAGCTCTGAACATGGGCTTGGCCCGCAAACGCTTGCCCTCCACAACCTCAAACCCCGCAAAGTTGCCGGCTCTCGGTTTTTCTCGCTTTCCTTGTATCCCAAAATACGCGTTCGCTTTTACATGTTTTCCCCAACCAGTCGTCAACCCAGCTTGTGCCAGGACAAGCGCGATAGGCACACCCCAAAAGTTCTTCACCCTTCGCGCAGTCGGTAGCGCAAAATCGATAAACGCTTGCACTTCTGGCGGCCGCGCTGCCTTCTCAGCCCCCGTCTTTACTAAACCGACAACCGCTGCCGCTTGCCCAATCGACTGCCGCTCTAACGCACCGCGCATCAGCGAACGAATCGTTCGCTCACCTGGGTCGACAACACCATTGGGCCTGTGAATCCCCAACACCAGCGCTTGGTACGCCAAAATGTCAGCTGCCGTCTTCGGACCAAACTCACCATCTAGCTTCAGAGGTTCTGCTTGCGTCTTTGAGCCATTGGCATTGAGCAATTTTTGCACCAACAAAACATCTGCCCTTAAGTTCGGCTTGCCCGGACCCACCGATACCTTCAACTGGCTCAACACTCCCTCCTGCTATCCCTTGTATAGAGACAGCACCACTATTGTCAAGGCTGCCCAGTTTTCCGCAACGCCGGCTGGGCCATCATCGTCTAAACAAGCAGGGGTTTGGGTACGACGTTTGCGGGCTTTCATTCTGTTGATGAGTATTGTATGCGCGGGTCGCGCGCAAATTCTCCTCGATCTTCACATCTCGGTCTTCGACTCTCAGCGTCAGCCCGTAGCTGAAGCCCTCGTCGAAGTGATCGGCGTCCCTACCCACCAGACAACCGGGAGTGACGGCGCCGTCACCTTTAACAATCTCAAGCCTGCCTCCTATTACGTATCCGTCTCCAAAGAGGGCTTCCAGTCTCTCCAAAAAGTCGCCGTCACTCTTTTAGACGGCGAACCGGCTTTCATTGAATTGACTCTTCTCCCGAAGCTGAAGCACCGCGACGAAGTCAGCGTGCAAGCGTCTGCTGAAAAGCTCGATTCTGCGAGCGGAACCCCAGCAGTGTCCGCCAGCGAGGCTAGAGAACTCCCTACCCGCCCAGCCACCGTGCGCGACGCTTTACCTCTCACTCCCGGCATCTCCCGCTCTCCGGAAGGCACTCTCAACATCTCCGGCGGCGGCGAACAGCGCAGCGCCCTCATCGTTAATTCCACCGATGTAACCGACCCCGCCACCGGCCAATTCGGCACAACCATTCCTGTCGACAGCGTCGAATCGCTCAACGTCCTGCAGACTTCCTTTCTCGCCGAATATGGCCGCTATACGTCCGCGCTCGTCTCCGTCGAAACCCGTCGCGGGGGCGACAAATGGAAAGTCGAATTGAACGACCCATTCCCCGATTTCCGTATTCGCAGCTATCATTTACGCGGCATTCGTGACGCTACGCCCCGCGTTAACTTCGAAGGCCCGCTGCTTAAAGATAGATTCTTCTTCTCCGAAGGCTTTGAATACGAAGACCGCAAAACGGAGGTCATCACCCTGCCCTTTCCCAATAATCAGCAGCTCAAACAAGGCCTGAATTCTTTCTCTCAGTTCGACTACATTGTTTCGCCCACGCAAATCATCACAGGCACTTTCCACGTCGCGCCTACTCGCTTAGGCTCGGTAAACTTGAGCACCTTCAACCCGCAGCCCGCCACGCCTGATGCCAGCCTGCACGACTACACAACCACCGTCGACGACCATCTAACGCTCTTTCATAGCGACCTGCTCGACAATGCTATTTCCTACACCCGCTTCGACGCGAGAGTCTGGGCTCACGGCTCACAGCAACTCATCATTACGCCCTCTGGGAACGAAGGAAATTACTTCGCGCAGCAACAGCGCTTTTCCGACCGTCTCAGTTTCGCTTCCACCTACTCACTGCATCCCGTCACGTTCATCGGCGAGCACCACATCAAGATCGGTGCTTATTTCGCCCCAAGTTCCGAGAATGGCGAGATCAACGAACACCCGTTCAGCATCACTGACTCTGCCGGCGATATCCTGCAACAAACCAGTTTCATCGGCGGTCTACCGGTCAAGCGCAGCGACACCGAGATCGCCATGTTCGCCCAGGATCACTGGCTCATCACGCCGCATTTCGCTCTCGATCTCGGCGTTCGCACAGAATCCCAGCAACTTACCGAAACGTTGCGCCTCGCCCCTCGCGCTGGATTGGCTTGGACTCCCCTCGGTGATCGCGGCCCCACCTTCCGCGCTGGCGCCGGCCTCTTCTACGACCGCGTCCCGCTCGACGTCTTCGGTTTTTCCCAATACCCAGAACGTGTAGTGACCACTTACAATGCTGCCGGCAATATCACCCGTGGCCCCATCACCTATCTCAATGCACTCGGTATTGTCGACACCAAGAATCGTTATCTCTTCAAGGAACTTGTGCCCGGCGACTTCTCGCCTCGCAGCACCAATTGGAGCGCACAGATTGAACAGAACGTAACGGCCTGGTTGAAGATGAAAGCGTCCTATGTCCAAAACGTTTCCGCTGGATTGATCACATTGCATTCCGCGCCGCCGGCCCCTGGCACAAGCACCGGCACGCTGCTGCTGACGGGCGACGGCCAGTCTCGCTATCGCCAGTGGGAAATCTCCGGCCGCCTACGCCTCGAATCCGAAAAACGTCAGCTCTACTTTTCGTATGTGAAAAGCCAAGCGTTAGGAGATCTCAATAACTTCGCTAACTATCTCGGCAGCTTTCCGTTCCCGGTAATTCGCCCTAACCAATATTCGACGCTCGCCGGCGACCTCCCTAATCGTTTCTTGATCTGGGGCCTCGTCAACCTCCCATGGAAATTCCGCATCGCCCCCATCTTCGAATGGCGTTCAGGCTTTCCCTATTCTTTGACCAACGCCGCCCAACAATACTTTGGCATACCCTACAGTCACCGCTTCCCGAATTTCCTCTCCCTCGAACGCTGCACTGCGTCGTGAATTGAGACAGGTTAGTTTGGGGACAGTTGCCGTTCGCTGAAAATTGCTGGCGAACGGGAAGTTTCTGGTTAAGGATGAGGATAGCAGGAGAAGCGGAGGCCGGCTCTGCTGGAGAGCAACCGGCCAAGGAATACTCTGCTGGAGACTCATCCTGATGAGACAGCGGAGAGCAGGATACGCTCTCCGCTGAAAACGAAAACGATCAGGGATCAGGAAAGATCTCCTCATGCCTCGGAAAACTCAAACCCGCTGGTGGCAGAGAGTTCTTCCAGTTCTGTTCGAACTGATCCGGTGAAAGATAATCGAGCGCCGAATGCAATCGCTCGCGATTGTAAAACTCATCGATGAATTCTGCGATGTTTTGTTGTAACTCTTCCATCGTCGAGTAACGGCTACAAAAGATTTGTTCTTTCTTGAGTGTTCCCATGAAACTTTCGCAATAGGCGTTCTCCCAAGGTCGCGCAGGCCGGCTCATACTGATGGTCATGTGTGCTTCTTCCAAGCGTTTCACGTATTCATTGCTGGCATATTGCGTGCCGCGGTCCGAATGATGCACCAAGCCACGACCAGGTTGACGATCCGCAATCGCTCTGTTCAACGCCGCCAGCGGCAATGCCACTTGCAGGCTGCGACCTAACGACCAGCCCACCACGCGCCGCGAGAAGACATCCAGCACGACGGCTAGATAAACAAACTCGCGCCCGAGCCGCAGATAAGTGATATCGGACACCCACAGTTGATTGATCGCCGTGATTTGCACATACTGCGCCAGATTCGGATAGACCGTGTAGCCATGCGCCGAATCGGTGGTCGCCACAAACTTGCGCTTACGAATCGCCAGCAGATTGTCGCTGCGCAGAATCCGCCGCACAACGCCTTCTCCTACCGCGATTCCTTTCTTTTGCAACTCTCGAGTCACGCGACGATAGCCGAACACTCGCCGCCGCAGTGCTTCATTTTGTACCGCCTCGCGGATCGCCATCTCGGCTTCTTGCGGTTGGCGCTCTTGCCAATCCCGATAAAAACCGGCGCGACTCACTTTGCCCAATTCGCACATCCGTTCTATGCTCGCTTCGCCTTGCTCAGCCACTTGACGTTGAATCACTTGGTAGATTCCTCGTCGGAATTCACGCCGCTCTTCTGGCGTGCTCCCTTGACGCTGCGCAAGGCTGCGACGAAAAAATCTAGTTCCGCCGTCTGCTTTCCTGTCAAACGCTCCAGCTCAGCAATGCGCTTCTGCAGCTGTTCAATCTCGCGTTCTTGCGCATCTCGTTCGATCGGCTCAGGCCCCGTTGGCTTGCCCTGGCTTCCTTTTCCTTCTGCCTTCCAGGCATACAAAAACTTGTTCCGAATACCTAGCTCTCGCGCTACCGCGCTCGGGCTCTCTCCGCCCACAATCCGATCCACCGCTTGCCGCTTAAACTCCGGGCTGTATCTGTACCACTTCCGTCCACGTGCGCCTTTTGACACTTCCTTTTCCTTTCGCTGAAAGTGCCCCCAAATTCCTTTGTCTCATTTTTCCACCGCAGTGCAACGCCCGCATCTCGAAAGACTTCAAAGTCAACCCTAAATACAGCGTCCGCCTCTCCGTCAGCACCAACAACGCCACCAACCACTTCAACCCCGACTCCGTCTACGCCAACACCGACGCCTCCCTCTACGGCCAATTCCTCGGCCAACACAAACGCCGCTTCATGGCGGACTTCGATTTCCTCTTCTAACCACAAAGTACTTTTCAAAAAGGGCTCAGACGACAATACCTGAGGTCCTTCCGCTTTTCTGCCCACAAATCTTACACACATGGCTCGCCGCCCCCGTCTCGCCCTCCCCGGCATCCCTCATCACATCACCCAACGCGGCAACCGCCGACAAGACGTTTTCCTGCGCGGCGAAGATCGCATCCGCTACCTCAAGATCCTGCAGGAACATTCGCGCCGGCAGGATCTGCGCATCCTCGCGTGGGTTCTTAATGACAAATCGCATTCACATCATCGCTATCCCAGGCCACGCGGACTCCTTGGCGCATACCCTGCGCGAGGCCCACTCGTGTTATGCCCTCGAGATAAACCGCACCCTCGACTGCGGCGGCCATCTTTGGCAAGGCAGATTCTTCTCTTGTCCCTTGGACGAGCGCCATCTTTGGGCCGCCATGCACTACGTGGAACTAAATCCCGTTCGAGCCGGCCTAGTGACAAACGCATGGGATTGGCCCTGGTCAAGCACCCGCACTCATACCGCAGCATCCGCCAGCCAGCATCACGATCCCTTGCTCGATTGGAATTGGCCCGATTGCATGAAAGCAGCGCGCCTCGGCACTTGGCAACACGCCGATTGGAAAGCCAGCCTCGCAATCGAGCCACCCCCTCATGAATTCCAACAAATCCGCAAAGCAATCAAATTGGGCGAGCCCCTTGGCTCTGAAACATTCGTCAAAACCCTGGAGCAGAGCGTCGGCCGCCGTCTCCGTATACTGCCCCAAGGTCGACCCAAACTAAGACACTCACTCGCCCTCGCCGGCTAAGTCGCCCGCAAAAGCGTGAGACGAAATATCCTTCCGCAACCGTCTCGCTCATTGCGTAATTGACTCACCGCGATACCAAACAAGTTCTCTCTCACAAAGTACTTTTCAAAAAGGGGTCAGACGACATTATGCCTGATCAATTCGACTGATTCGCGCCAAGGGACGGTTGAGGGCCGCCAACGTGAGACTGACTGACTATAATCGCCGTTGGCCGATACCGGAACAAGAGATAAAGCGCACGTAGATTGCAAATGGCAGAATCAAGCAGCAACTGCCAAACGAACCAAACCAAGAATCTGCGAAACTTTAGGCAAATCCATCCGATGCATTCAATCCGTAAACTCCCGTGCGCTGTCCTACTCCTCACCCTCTTTTCATGCACAACGACGCAGAATTCAAAACCCACTCCTCCCCCGGCAGACGTCCGCGCAGCGTTCGTCCACTTCCAATATGCTGTCTATCTCCCCGCCGCCACCCCCTCAGCCCTGCAGCACCGA
>Ga0209698_10002386_pt1 | contig 21342 bp, 15 predicted proteins | sample LitLauG_LLR_2012_FD_187203 | JGI IMG/M metagenome (GOLD analysis project Ga0209698, IMG submission 187203) | Freshwater sediment microbial communities from Pennsylvania, USA - Little Laurel Run_MetaG_LLR_2012 (SPAdes) (version 2) | ecosystem: Environmental > Aquatic > Freshwater > Creek >...
CGCAAGCGGTCAGACCGGAGTTCTTCAGGCCGCTGGAGCGTCATCAGCCACCCGTCCTCTCCGCAATTTCAAAACACATCTTTATTCAGCGTCTCCTTAAGCCGCACCGGTGTTTCCGGCTTAATTTCGTTTTCATTTCCGCATTTCAAATCTAAATTCCCTCCCGTGCATCCGATTGCCTTTCAGCTCGGCGGTTTTCCCGTCTATTGGTACGGCGTGATGATGGCGCTGGCCTTCTTCGCCGGACTCTGGACGGCGGGCCGGCGGGCGGCGCGCAGCGGCGTGGCGTCCGAAACCATCATGGACCTCGGCCCGTGGATCATCGTCGGCGCGATCCTCGGCGCGCGATCCGTTTATGTCGCGACCTACTGGCAGGAATCCTTCGCCGGCAAACCGCTCTGGGAGATCTTCATGATCCGCCACGGCGGACTCGTGTTTTATGGCGGGCTGATCGGCGCGGCTCTGGCGGGTTTGGTTTTCGTACGTTGGAAAAAACTTTCGGCGTGGCGGGTGGCCGACATTTTAGCACCCAGCATCGCGCTCGGTTATGTCTTCGGCCGCATCGGCTGCCTGCTTCACGGCTGCTGCTATGGTCGGGAGTGCGCACTGCCGTGGGCGATTCATTTCCCGGAAGACCACGAGACCTATCCCCACGGGGTGCATCCGACGCAAATTTACGATTCGCTGCTGAACCTGGTTTTGTACGCCGCGCTCGCATGGCTGTGCCGCCGCAAGAAATTCGACGGCCAGGTCTTTGCTGCCTACCTGATGGGTTACGCCGTCACCCGGTCGCTCGTGGAAAGTTTTCGCGGCGATTACAACGCGGCCCATCGCCATGGCGGACTGACCCCCGCGCATCTCCTGGGCATCGGCATTTTCGCCGCGGGCGCGGTGCTGTACGCCGTTCAATCCCGCCGCGTCTCAGCGAAGCCGTCAGCGCCAACAGAGAATTGAAGATGGCCGACGCCAAATCAATCTCTCCGCCAGCCTCCATCCTGCAACTCCGCCCAATTTTTCTGGCCGGCCCGACCGCCGTCGGCAAATCCGCCATCGCTCTGGCGCTCGCGGAACAGATCGGCGGCGAAATCATTTCCGTGGATTCGATGCAGGTCTATCGCGGTCTCGATCTCGGCACGGCGAAACCCAGCGCGGCGGAGCAGGCGAAAATTCCGCACCATTTGATTGACGTGGCGGAGCTGCACGAACCGTTCGACGCCGCGAAATTCGTGGAGCTGGCGCGCATCGCCGTGGCGGAAATTCAAGCGCGCGGGCGCACGCCGATTTTCTGCGGCGGCACGGGCCTGTATTTCAAGGCGTTTCTCGAAGGTCTCGGCCACGCGCCGCCGTCGGACCCGAAACTCCGCGCCGAGCTGGAAGCCGCGCCGCTGGAAATTTTGTTGCGCGAACTTTCCGAGCGCGATCCCGCGACCTTCGAGCGGATTGACCGGCAAAATCCGCGCCGCGTCGTCCGCGCCGTGGAGGTGATTCGGCTGACCGGCCAGCCGTTTTCGGATCAACGGGCGGAATGGAAATCATCCGCCCCGCTTCCTATTTCCCGCATCCTGCTTTTCGGCTTCAGCCGTCCCGCCGCCGACCTGCACGCCCGCATCGCCGCCCGCGTGGACGAAATGTTCCGGCGGGGACTGGTGGAGGAAACGCGGCGGCTGTTGGCGGGCGGCCTTGCGCAAAATCAAACCGCGATGCAGGCCATCGGCTACCGGCAGGTCGTGGAGCATCTGCGCGGCGAGCGCCCGCTCGCCGAAACGATCGAGCTGGTGAAAAGCAGAACCCGCCAGTTCGCCAAGCGCCAGATGACCTGGTTCCGGCGCCAGTTGGATTTGCAATGGACGGAACTGCCGCCGGGCGATTCCGTGGATCACGCGACCGCTTTGGTGAAAATGAAGTTGGAGTCGAATTAATGCCTGAAACGCCCCTGATTACTTACCCGTTCTGAGGTGCAAAAGTCAGGAAGCGATTTTGCGGGGATCGCTTCGAGCAGGCCATTTTGTCGCTGTTGTTTTCTTTGACGAAGTTGCAGAATCAGCGCGTGAATTTTCCGCCGGAGTTGATCGAGGTTCTCGTCCAGGCGCGACGGGTGACGGTGTTGACCGGCGCGGGCGTGTCCGCCGAGAGCGGCGTGCCCACGTTCCGCGACGCGCAGACCGGGTTGTGGGCGAAATTCAAACCGGAGGAACTGGCCACGCCGACGGCGTTCCGGCGCAATCCGCGGCTGGTCTGGGAATGGTATGCGTGGCGGCGTGAACTCGTTTCCAAGGCGCAGCCCAACCCGGCGCACCGCGCGCTCGTCGAGCTGGAACAGCGCGTGCCGCAGTTCACGCTCATAACGCAGAACGTGGACGGCCTGCATCAGCGCGCCGGCAGCCGGACCGTGACCGAGCTGCACGGCAACATCACCCGCACGAAATGTTTCGACGAGAACACGGTCGTGTCGAGCTGGCCGGAGACCGGGGACGTGCCGCCGAAGTGTCCGAACTGCGGCGGGCTGCTGCGGCCCGATGTGGTGTGGTTTGAGGAAGCCATGCCGGAGGCGGAAACGGCGCACGCATTTGCGCGCAGCGCGGACTGCGACATCTTCCTGTCCATCGGGACATCGTCGCTGGTTTATCCGGCGGCGGCGCTGCCGTTGCACGCGTTGGAAAACGGCGCGCGGGTCGTGGAGATCAATCCAGACGCGACGCCGTTGACGGCAAAGGCGGATTACGTGCTCAATGGCGCGGCCGGAGTGGTGTTGCCGGAATTGTTGAAGTCGCTTTGAACCGGAATTTCGGAATCACCGTTCGGAAGGGGGTGGCGACGCCGCGTCGCCTTGCTTAGACGACAGCCATACCAAAACGACGATCGGCGGCGAGGCGTCGCCGCCACGCAAAGTTCACAATTCCCCGTTTGCACCGCGCGCCTTTTCCGCTATAACCACGCCCCACATGCTCAAAAAATTGTTTGCTCCGCTCATCGCCTGGTACCTGAGTGCGCTGAAAACCGGCGGCTATCCGCTCATCGCGCTGCTCATGGCGATGGAGAGTTCGATCCTGCCGCTGCCCAGCGAGGTGGTGATTCCGCCGGCGGCGCATCTCTCGCACACGGGTCAAATCCCGCTCAGTCTGATGGGAATCATCATCGCCGGCACGCTCGGCTCGTGGCTGGGCGCGACGATGATGTATTGGGCGGCGCGGCTGGCGGGACGGCCGCTCTTTCTGCGCTACGGAAAACTCATCCTGGTGACGCCGGAAAAAATCGCGGGCGCGGAACGCTGGGCGGCGCATTACGGTTCGATGGGCATATTCATTTCGCGCCTGCTGCCGGTGGTGCGGCATCTGATCGGCATTCCCGCCGGCATCGTGCGGATGAACTACCAATTGTTCTCGCTGTTCACGGTGCTCGGCTCGGCCGTCTGGTGCGGAGTGCTGTGCTGGGTCGGCATCAAGATGGGCGAGGACGAACAACTGATGCGCGGCGAACTGCACCGGATTTCCCTCTGGCTGGGCGGCGCGATGCTGGTGCTAGGCGGCCTGTACTATTTCTTGGTCCACCGGCAGATGAAGAAGGCCGGCGTAAGTTGAATCAAAAGCCTTAAAATGGAGGGAGCCATTTCCATTGACAGAATTAAAAACGAGTATAAAAAGTCCGAATGTTCGCTTATAAAAAAGACAATGCATGTCCATGCCCGTGACCAAACCTGAAAAATTCATTCCTCTCCGATCCACCTTGCCTTTATGAAACCCCTTCGATCCCTAATTATTTCGCTCAGCCTCGGCTTGGCGTCACTTGTTTCAGCCCAAGCGAACTCCATCCCGACGGTGTTCGGCAACGCGCTCGCGTTCAACGGCACCAACCAATACGTCTCCGTGACCAACTTCGGGAAGATCATTCCCACCAACGAGATCACCGTCGAGTTCTGGGCCAACACGACCCAGATCGCGGGCCAGTCGGCGTTTATGCTGAGTCCCGACTACGGCACCAACCGGTTAAACGCGCACATTAACTATGCCAACGGGGGGACTTTCGGGAATACCTACTGGGATTTTGGCAATATCAACACGGCCGGACGCGTGGGACCGATTGCCGCCCCGGCCAACTCCCTCGGCAACTGGGTTCACTACGCCTTCGTGGCCAGCCAAAGCAGCAACTACATGCGGATTTACACCAACGGGAATCTGTTCGCCAGCAGATCCGGCATGACGCCGTTCCTGCGCGGCAATTATGAACTGCGCATTGGCGGGGGCGGCAGCAACTATTTTAATTACAACGGCCGGCTTGACGAATTCCGGGTCTGGAAAACCGCTCTTTCGCAGGCGCAAATTCAGGCTAATCTCGGCATGCCGCTGGCCGGCAACGAGGCCGGGCTGCTGCTCTATTACCGGTTCAACAGCATCGCCGGAACGGTGGCCACCAACAGCGCCTTCGCCACCGGCGCGGCCTATAATGGCCAGCTGGTCAACGGCCCCGCGTGGGCGATCTCGGATGCGCCCGCCAGACTCGTGGTGTCCAATTTGAATGATTCCGGCCTTGGCTCGCTGCGACAGGCCATCGCAGTGGCTTCCAGTGGTGGTTCCACCATCACTTTCGCCTCAAACCTCTCCGGCAAGATCATCACCCTCACCAGCGGCGAACTGCCGCTGAACCAAAACCTCACCATTGACGCCTCGGCGCTGACCAACGGCATCATTCTAAACGGCAATCGTGCCAGCCGGATATTCGAAGTAGCCAGTGCCACGACCAACATACTGACCGCGCTGACCATAATTAACGGCTACTCAACCAACTCCTACGGCGCGGGAGTGCTGAACAACGGCACACTGACTCTGAACCGATGCACCCTGACAGGGAATACGGCAGCAGGTGCTGCCCCGGGCGCCGGTTTGGGCGGCGGCATTTGTAATCTCGGCAACCAGACGCTGACCCTGAACCAATGCACGCTCGTGGGCAATTCAGCCCAGGATAGCGGCGGCGGCGTTTTCAATTACGTGGGGACACTGAACGTGAACCAATGCACCATCTTCGGAAACTCGGCGGGTAGCAACTACTTTGGCGGCGGCGGCGGCATCATCAACTACGCTGGACCCGCCGGAACGCTGTACAACTCGATTGTTGCCCGGAACACTGGCATTGAAAACACCAACTACGGCGGCGCATTTACCCTGGCGAATAACCTGACCAACGGCGATCCGCTCCTCGCCCCGCTCGGCAATTACGGCGGCCCCACGCAAACCATGCCGCCCTTGCCCGGCTCGCCTGCGATTGACGCCGGGGGTGCCTCGACTTTTACCACCGACCAGCGCGGCCGGCCGCGAGTCGTCGGATCAGCACCAGACATCGGCGCGGTGGAATTTCAAGACGCCAGTCCGCTGGTGTTGAACAACGCCGACTCCGGGATGGGTTCGCTGCGATATGCAGTCACTTACTGCCCCCTCGGCTCCACCGTCACCTTTACCAATACCCTTTCCGGTCAGACCATTCTGCTGACCAGCGGCGAGTTGCTGCTGAACAGGAACCTCACCATTGACGGCTCGGCGCTGACCGCCGGAATTACCATTGACGGCAATCACCTTGGGAGGATTTTCGAGGTGGCCGGCGGCGGCACCGTGATGTTGAACTCGTTGACCGTTTCCAATGGATTTGATAGCGCCGGTAATGGTGGCGGTGGCCTTTTGAATAATGCCGGCTGCAATCTGACTTTGAACAAATGCACAGTTGTCAAAAATTCCACAACCTATAACGGTGGTGCTTTTCGCAATCTCGGCATTCTTACCGCAAACGAAAGCACTTTTGAGGGGAACTCTTGCTCGGGAGCGGGCGGAGTTTTTTCCGGCACTGGCGCGACGACCATCAACCAATGCACCCTGTCCCAGAATTCGGCCCTTGGCGGCGGCGGCGGTATCTATGTCTACGGAAGCGTTACCGTCAAGAACTCCATTGTGGCCGGGAACACCGGGCCTTTTGCGTCCGAGGATATTCAAAATTATACCGGCAGCCTGACTTACGTGGGAGCAAACATTGTGCAATCTGCCGACAGGAGCGCCCAAAGCGGCCCGGCCCCCATCACGGCGGCACCACTATTGGCCCCCTTGGGCAACTACGGCGGCACCACGCCGACGATGCCGCCCTTGGCTCCCGGTTCGCCGGCGGTGGACGGCTGTACCAAAGGCACGGACTTCAAGACGGATCAGCGCGGCCTGCCGCGCATCGCCGGGGCGTTTGCGGACATCGGTGCGGTGGAAGTCCAGGCGGTGTCGGCCGCCACGCCCGTGCTCACCCTGCTTGCGCCCGCGGCGGGCCAGCTTTGGAGCAACTCCGTGTTCGCAACCACCGGCACGGTGCATGACAAGTTGGCAGTGGCGAAAGTGCTGTACTCGTTGAACGGCGCGGACTGGCTCGCAGCGGTTCCGTCCAACCTCAACAATTGGACCAACTGGACGGCAACCTTGAGTTTGGTGCCGGGCACGAATCTTTTCCAAGTCTATGCAATTGATGCCGGCGGCAACATTTCGGCGCTCAAGACGGTACGGTTCATCTATGTGGTGATGGAGCCGCTAACTTTGCAGATCACCGGCCACGGAGTGCTCTCACCCAATTACAGCAACGCCGTGCTGCAACTCGGCCGGAACTATTCCATCACGGCCGCGCCGGGTGCCGGTTATGTGTTTTCCAACTGGATGGGTGGCGCGTTTGCCGCCACCAACGTGCTGGCCAGCCAGCCGAAGCTGAACTTTGCGATGAGCAGCAACCTGGTCTTGCAGGCCAACTTTGTGCCCAATCCGTTCCCGGCGGTTGCGGGCAATTACCAAGGATTGTTCTATGACACGAACCAGCCCGGTCAGCTTAACGCCGGCTTTTTCACCGCCACGATCAACGGCAACGGCAGTTTCACCGCCAAACTGCAAAGCGGCTCCAAGAAGCCCACCCTTTCCGGGCAGTTCTCGGTGGGAGGAACGTGGTTCACCAACAACTTGGGCCTCGGCACCAACCTGACATACGCAGGGTTACAACTTGACCTGAGCGGCCACGATGTCCTCACCGGCTATATGGCGGGCGCTACAGAATCGGCCGAACTCATGGCCAACCGTCTGGTGTTCACCAATGCGAACCCCGCGCCGCAGGCGGGCAAATACACGCTGATCATCCCGGGCAGCGCGGACTCGACCAATCAACCCGGTGGCAACGGCTTTGGCGCGGTGAGCGTGAGCACCAACGGCACGCTCACGTTCGCCGGCCGGTTGGGCGACGGCACGAACGCCACGCAGGGCACATTTGTTTCCAAGCAGGGTCGGTGGCCGTTTTATGTTTCGCTTTATGGCGACCAGGGTTCCATTTTTGGATGGCTGGTCTTCACCAACGACACGGATCGGGATATTGACGGCGTGCTTAATTGGACCAAGCCCCCGCAACCGGGCGCGGCGTTGTATCCTGCCGGCTTCACGCTCGCGGGCACGAATGCGCCGGAAGTGGCCGGCTCGCGCTTCGCCGTCACCAACGGGTTGCGCGTGCTGGCGCTGACCAATGGCGTGCTGATTCTGGACAACGGCAACCTGGCGCAGAGTTTCACGAACGGCTTCACGCTGGGAACAAATAATCTGGCCAGCGGCACGAACCTGCTGAAGCTGACCATCACGAACTCCAGCGGACTGTTCAGCGGCAGCGTGACCAATCCCGCGGCCGGGCGGCTGCTCAAATTCGGCGGCGCGGTGCTGCAAAAGCAGAACGCCGGCTACGGCCAGTTCCCTGGCACCAACCAAACCGGCAGCCTGTTCATCGGGCCGGAGTAGGAATTCAGCAACTGCCAATGTTGCGACGCGCCGGGCGTGATCCGTGTCTTACGGATCACGCTCGGACGTTGATCAGGGTTTTCACCACCCGATTGCCGGCGGTCATGGACTTGAACAAGCCGGGCAGCCCGCTCAACCCGCATTCGCCGTCCACGAAATCGCGCGAGTGCACCACACCCGCCTCGATGAACTCCAGCGCCTGCCGGATGGTGCGCGGCGTGTGGTGAAAGCTCGCCAGCAGCGTCAGGTCGGAATAATGAATCAGCGTCGTGTCGAGCGTGATCGTCGTGCCGGCGGCGCAACCGCCGAAGAAATTCACCGCGCCGCCTTTGCGGACGAGATGCACGCTCGCCTCCCAGACCTCCGGCTTGCCCACCGCTTCGATCACCACGTCGAAGTGGACCTTGGTGGCAGAACGCACTTTGGAAACGAGATCGCGCCCGTCGGTGATGTCAATGACGTGTGCCGCGCCCAGTTGGTAGGCCGCCACCAGCCGCGCCATGTGGCGGCCGGCCACGGTCACGTCGCATCCCAGTTTTTTCGCCAGCGCAACGAACATCAGACCAATCGGCCCCGCGCCGATCACCAGCACATGCTGGCCGGCGCGCAGTTTCAGGTCGGCCACGCCCTGCGCCACGCAAGCCAGCGGCTCGGTCAGCGCGGCGTCGCGGAACTCCGTCTCTGGTTTCAGCCGCAGCAGATTTTTCTCGACGATGCGCGCCGGCACGACGATGGATTCGGCATAGGCGCCGTTGAGGAAGAGCAAATCGTCGCAGATGTTTTCCTGGCCGGCCTGGCAATGAAAACAGGTTCCGCACGGCGCGGAATTGGCCGCCACCACCCGGTCGCCGGTGCGCCAGCCGAGGCTTGCCGCCTCCGCTGAAACTTCGGCGATGACGCCCGCCAGTTCGTGGCCGAACACCGCCGGCGGGACGATCATCTTGGCGTGGTACCCGCGCTTGAAAACTTTCAGGTCGGTGCCGCAGGTGAGCGCGGCCTCGATTCCCACCCGCACCTCGCCGGGTTTGAGCGCGGCGGGTGAAATCTCCTCAACGCGGACATTTTCTTTTCCGTAAAGAACGGCGGCTTTCATGTCACACGAATGTCACAATTTTTGACGGCCAATTACAATGCCAGAATGGAGCGGCCGTTTTGACTGTAAGTTTCGCTGCGCGGTTGTGGAGCGATGAATTCACCGGGCTGGACGCCTGCGGCACTAAACAACTCGCGCCGGCGGGGCTTTGACAAAAGTCGTCTCGCGCAAATATATCGGCTCCAACTTTTCGCCGGCGACAAAATCGGTCCGGCCGTGCGCCAACCGGCCGAGCACCGCGGCGCGCGGAAAAATAATTTTGCCGGCGGGAAACCAGCGTGTCACCTCCGGGCCAATCAGTACTTCGCCCGCCTGTGCCCGCGCGGCGACCTCGTCCCGGGACACGATGCGGAGCGGTTCGGTTTCCCGCAGGCTGGCGGCGGAAAGCGTGAACGCGGCCAGATAAAACTCCCCGCGCTGCGCGTCAATCACGACGTTCACCTTGCCGGTCAGGCCGTCCAACTGCGCCTGCGTGGCGACCGCCCCGGCGCTGCTGATGCCAAGCAGCTTCACATCGCGCGCCAGTTGCCAGCCTTGCGCCAGCGCGAGGGCGGCGCGGATTCCGGTGTAGGAACCAGGGCCGAGGCCGACGACGAGGCAATCCACCTGCTCGCGTTCGAGTTGGGCCGCGCGCAGCGCCTCCTCGGCCATGCCCAGCGCGCGCGTCGCGCCCACGCCGGATTCAATCACCTCGCCCGCCACGCCGGCTGCGTTCACCACAGCAACGCTGCGTTGGGGTGAGGAAAATTCAAGCGCCAAAATCGTCATAAGAAATTCGCCGGCCGGTTTCGCCGAGGGATTCGATCCGAACGCGGCGAAATTGCGGCGGAAGATTTTTCATTTTCCATTTATCATCGTCCAGTGGCCCGAACCATCGCTCGGCCCATTCGATCACCGCCACACCCGACGGATTCAGGTACTCCTCCAGACCGGCGCTGAGAATCTGTTCGCGCGTCTCCAGCCGATAGAGATCCAGATGATACAGCGTCAGCCGTCCGCCGGAGTAAATATTGACCAGCGCAAACGTCGGCGACTGCACGCGGGCAGTGACGCCCAATCCGCGCGCCAGGCCTTTGACGAGTTGTGTTTTGCCCGTGCCGAGATCGCCGGAAAGCGCAATGACCAGACCGGGCGAAATGACGCGGCTCCACGCTTCGCCGAGAGCCGCGGTTTCGGCGGGGCTATGAGAAATGCTCGTAACCATGAACCTTGAGCGGCTGCGTGCCGGTTTTGCTGCGCAGGGTGATGCCTTCGCCGGGAATGATCTTGCCGATGCAGGTCAGCGTCAGTTTTGGAAATTGCTTTTTCCACGCGTCCAGCAGCGGTACCGCGTCGCGGCTGGCAACGGTGAACAACAGTTCAAAATCCTCGCCGTCCGTCAGCGCTGCGACCAGCGGTGATTTGGTTGAGCTTTCGGCCTTTGCCCGCAACTTCGCGGCGCGGCTGATCGGAATCGCCGACGTCAGCAATTCTGCGCCGACCCGGCTGGCGTTTAAAATGTGGCGCAGGTCGCCAGCCAGGCCGTCGCTCAAATCCAGCATGGCGTGAATGGAAAAATTGGTGGCGAGCCAGCGCGCTTCGGCCAGGCGCGGCGCAAAATCGAGGTGCCGGCCCGCAAGCGAACCGCCCAGTTCGCCGGTGACGAAAATCGCGTCGCCGGGTTTCGCGCCGGACCGCAAAATTTGTTTTCCGCGCCCCACGGTTCCCAGCAACGCAACGGAAATCAGCAGGCGTTCCGGATTTGTCGTCGTCTCGCCGCCCACGATGGCCACGTCGTTTTCTTTGGCGATCGCGCTCAGGCCTTCGTAGATTTTTTCGATGCGGGCCGGATCAAATTTTTCCGGCAGCGCCAGCGTCACCAGCGCGGCGGTTGGCGTGCCGGCCATTGCCGCGATGTCGCTCAAGCAGCGGGCCAGCGCCTTGCGACCGATCTTTTCCGGCGGCGTGTCGCACTGGAAATGAACGCCCTCCACCACGGCGTCGGTCTTGAACAAAATCAAATGCGCGGGCACGCCGAGATCAAGCACGGCGCAATCGTCGCCCGCGCCGGCCACGACGCTTTCATTCGCGGGCAACGTTTTCGTCAGTCGGGCGATGAGTTCAAATTCGTTCATGTTTGTGCGGTGTTCAGCAGGAGCAACAGCACCAGGTTGACCGCGTTGAACAGCGCGTGCGCGGTGATCGGCGCGAGCAGGTTGTCGGTTTTTTCGTAAAGCCAGGTCAGTGCCAGCGCCAGCACGAAGAGCGGCGCGAAGGTCGCCGCGTTGAAATGGATCAGCGCAAAACCGGCGCTGCCGCCGAACCACGCCAGGCGCGGCCAGCCGAGTTGTTTCACCCACGGGTACAGCACGCCGCGAAAAATAAATTCCTCGGCCACCGGTGCCAGGACGACGGCGAAAAATCCCAGGTACGCGCCGGTCCACCAGTGTTTCACGTTGGCCAGCAAATCCACGGCGGTCTGGTTTTCCGGCGGCCAGCCGATGCGGGTCAGCACCGTGATGGAACCTTGCTGGAGCAGCCAGGTCAGCGGCAAACATACGCCGGCGCAGGTCCCGGCCAGGAACAGCGCCCGTTTCAACCCGGGATCGCGCAGGCCGAGCGCCGAGCGCCAATCCACTGCGTGCCAGCGCAAAAAGAGGAGCAGCAGCGGCCAGGTCGCGCCTTGAAAACACAGGGTGCCGAGCAGGATGTTGCCGAAATCTTTTTCGCCGGCGAAGCCCGGCACGCCGGCTTTCTGGAGCAGCGCCGCGGCACCCAGGCCCAGAAACAGGCAGACGATTTGCGCCGCGCCGAATTCCAGCACGGTTTCCGTTCGCCACGGTTTTTCGGACACCATTCCGCCAGCTTAAGGCAGCCGCCGCCGGGTGACGACGCAAAATTCCGGCGGTTTGCTTTGTCGCCAAGCCGCCGTCGGGTTATGCTGGCACATGAATCCGGCCACACGAGTTTTGCTGGCAGCGATTGTGTGCAGCCTGTGCGCGTGCGGACCGGAAACGATTCAACCAATCAAAATTGTGACGACCGAATCCGGCGCGCCCGCGCACACCAACCGCCTTGCGCGGGAAAAATCCCCCTACCTCCTCCAGCACGCACACAATCCGGTGGACTGGTTCGCGTGGAACGACGAGGCGTTTGAAAAGGCGCGCCGTGAACACAAGCCGATTTTTCTGAGCATCGGCTATTCCACCTGCCACTGGTGTCACGTCATGGAACGAGAATCGTTCGAGGATGAAAAGACCGGTGCTTATCTCAACGCGCACTTTGTCAGCATCAAGGTGGACCGCGAGGAACGGCCCGATGTGGACAAGATTTACATGACTTTCGTGCAGGCCACCACCGGTTCCGGCGGCTGGCCGATGAGCGTGTTTCTCACGCCGGATTTGAAGCCGTTTTACGGCGGCACTTACTTTCCACCGGACAGCCGCTACGGCCGGCCAAGCTTCCTGCAATTGCTCCAGCAAATCTCGCAGCTTTGGGAAACCCGCCGCGACGAGTTGACGGCGTCCGCCGCCGAAACGCACGCGAGGCTCGAACAAATGGCCAGCAGCAACGCGCCGGCCGCCACCACCGCCGGTGTTGAAGCGCTGCGCCAGGCCAGCCTGGCGTTTCAGCGGATGTATGACCCGCGCCACGGCGGCTTCGGCAGCGCGCCGAAATTTCCACAGCCGAGCCAGCCGCAGTTCCTCCTCCGCTGCGCCGCGCGGTTTGGCGACGCTGAGGCGCGGCGGATGGTGCTCCACACCTGCGACGCGATGGCCGCCGGCGGCATCCACGACCAGCTCGGCGGCGGCTTCGCGCGCTATTCCGTTGACGCCGAATGGCTGGTGCCGCACTTCGAGAAAATGCTCTACGACAACGCGCAACTCGCGCAGTTGTACCTCGACGCCTACCTCGTCAGCGGCGACACGCGCCATGCCGATGTGGCGCGCGACATCCTCAATTATGTGCTGCACGACATGACGCATCCGGACGGCGGCTTTTACTCGGCCGAGGACGCGGACAGCGAGGGGCAGGAAGGGAAGTTCTATTGCTGGAGCCAAACGGAACTTTCGCAATTGCTGACGGTGGAGGAATTCAACGTGGCCGTAAAATTATTTGGCGTCACCGAGCGCGGGAACTTCACCGACCACAGCCACCCGCAGCCGCTGCCGGATCTCAACGTGCTGAGCCTCGGAAATCCGCAATTGCCGGATGCTGACAAAGATCTTCTCGCGGCCGCCAAAAGGAAAATGCTCGAAACTCGGAATCGGCGGGTGCGGCCGCATCGGGACGACAAAATCCTGGCCTCCTGGAACGGCCTGATGCTTGGCGCGTTTGCGCGCGCCCATGCCGTGCTGGGCGACGAGAGTTACCGGGTGGCGGCGGAGAAAAACCTCGCCTTCCTCTGGGAGAAATTGTGGGATGAAAAGACCAAGACCCTTTTCCATCGCTGGCGCGACGGCGAGCACGACCGGGTGCAGTTGCTGGAAGCGTATTCGTTTCTGTTGAGCGGCGTGCTGGATTGTTATGAAGCCACGCTGGAACCGAAGCTTCTCGATTTTGCAATTGAACTGGCCGAAACGATGCTCACGAAATTTTACGACGCGACCAACGGCGGGTTCTGGCAGAGCGCCGCCGACGCCCCCGACTTGATTTTGCGCGTGAAGGAAGATTACGACGGCGCGGAGCCGTCCGGGAATTCCGTCGCGGTGCTGGCGCTTTTGAAACTGGCCGCGATCACGGATCGCAAGGATTTTGCTGACGCCGCGGAGAAAAGTCTGCACGCCTCCGCCGCGCGGCTGGAGCAGGCGCCGCAGGCCGTGCCGTATTTGTTGCAGGCGCTGGATTTTGCATTGCAGGAGCCGAAGCGCGTGGTTGTGGCCGGCGATCCGCATTCGCCCGCCGCGCGGGCGTTGCTGCGGGCGGTTCACTCAGTGTATCAGCCCAACAAAGTCGTGCTCGGCAACGCGGGTGCGGTGGAGGAATTTTCCCGAATGCTGCCGGCCAAGGACGGGCCGGTGGTTTATTTCTGCACCGGCAAAGCCTGCCAGGCGCCGACCAGCAACGCGGTTACCGTGCGCGAACTGTTGCATTGAATTTGAAAACCAGAGTTGCGCTGGGTGGTGCCTGCTTCGAAGCGGGATGGAAAAGTACACGGTAGTGCTTGGCTGCCCTGACCTTTCCGGCTGACCACCCGAAACTCGACGCTTTACTTCCCACGGCTTTGAGCGATTGTTTCCAGCAAATCGATGCGCAACCGGTCACACCCTGCGGAAGTCGGTTCAGAATCCGGCTCTGGCAAAACCGCACCCACCAAATCCAGTTCCGAGGGCCAGGCGGCCTCTCCTCCTGCGGAGGCGCCGGCCGTCAACCAACTGACCAGCGAAGAACAGTGGGCGCTGTTTGAGAAAGATCAGAAGGAAAACGACTGGGGCCATCAACCGTGCTAACGTCCTTTGCGCGAAAGATCCTTCGGCAGCAGCATTAGCCATCGGTCACGCAAACAGAACGGAACGGGCAACCGGCAAAGCCAAAAATGCCTGTACCGAATCCACGCTCAAGACTGATTGACGCAAAGGCGCACGGGTGCAACAACGCCAGAGTTTAGGGGGAAACGCGGCATTTTAGGAATCAGCTTTGGGCGCATTTGAACAGCCGGATTTACGGATGGCGGTCTCGCCTTCTTGACTTTGCGCCTGGGATCCTGTGCATCTTGGCGTTGAATTCCGAATGCACAGTCTCGGTGCGAGTAATACCGCCGGGTTTCTGGTGCAGGGATTGTCCTTTGACTTCAAGGCGAAACGATGCGGTAGAAGCGACGGCTGAAATTGGTCGCCGTGCGGTCGGTGAAGGTGAGCGAGCTGCTGGTGGCGTTGAAGTTCGTGAGGTTCACCCAGGCCAGCGGATTCACCAGGTTGGTGGTGGCCTGGAGGTGGTAACTGAAATTGGTAGCGAACGTCAGGTTGAAAATGAATCCGTTAGTCTGCCACGAAAACGGCGTGCCAAATTGCGCGGACGGCGCGGGCGCGTTGGTTGCGAGCACGGCGGCGCTGAACTCGCTGGTGTTGCCGATGGCATCCGTGGCCGTGGCGGTGAAATACTGGCCTGAGTAATTCGCAGCCGTGTTGGTTAGCGAGAATTTTGCGTTGCCGGAACCATCCGTGGTTGCGGTGACACTGCCGACGTAAAACTGGCCCTGTCCGTAGCCGACGGTGTAGTAATCCGGACTGGCGCTGCGATACACATCAATGAAATAAGTGCCGCTGGCGAGGCTGTTCAAACTGCCGGCGACGATGGTGCTCGCGCCGTAGCCAAAGGCGTTGGTCAGGACAGGGAAATTTTGCAGGTTGTTCGGCCCGGCGGCAAAGCCAACGTGGTTGCTGGTGACGTAAGGATAGTAATTGTAACCGACGAGATGGATGCCCACGCCCGAATAGGGGTTGTTGAAAATGGAATTGCCGCGGATGGAATTGTTGGTGGTCGCCACGTCGTACAAGATCACGTTCACAAAACTGGCGTAGGCGATGACGTTGCCGGCCCCGGCAACGAGGCCACCGATGAAATTACCGGCTGCGCCGCCTTGCAGTTCAACGTTGTCGAAGTTGCCGACGCCGTTGGTGCCGGTCCAGTCGGTGCCGATGAAATTGCCTTCGACGAAATTTCCGTCCGTGCCCGGATCGGAGAGGCAGACACCATAAAGAGTGTTGCCGGAAACATAATTGCCCGCGCCGACGCCGGTGCCGCCGATCAGATTGTTCGTGGCTCCGTTGTAGCAGATCACGCCCATATAATTTGGCATCGCTGTCATTCCGCCCGCGTCCAGTCCGGCATAATTTTCCGCGACGACGTTGCCGGTCGTGCCTGGATCTTTCACCATCACGCCGTAACTGAAATTTCCCGAGACAACATTGCGTGCGCCGGCCACCACGCCGCCAACGGCATTGCCAGTGGCGCCGCCGGTTATTGCGATCCCGAAATAATTTGAAACCGCCGCCTCGCCGCCCGCGCCGAGGCCGATGTAATTTCCCTCGACCAGATTGCCGCTGGTGCCGATGCCGGTAACCAGCACGCCGTAATCAAGATAAGTGTTGTTGCCGGAAATGACATTGCGCGCGCCGGCACTCGTGCCTCCGAGAATATTCGAGGTTGTCGCATCCGTTAGCAGCACGCCGCCAATCAGATTCGGAACCGGAACGCTGCCGCTGGAATCGGTGCCGATGTAATTGCCGAGCACGACGTTGCCGGACGTGTTCGAGTCGGTGATCAAGATGCCGTACTGCGAATTGCCGGAAAGGACATTGCGTGCGAGCGCGTTCGTTCCGCCGATGATGTTCCTGCTCGCGCCGCTGGCGATGCGAATCCCCTGATAGTTGTTTGGCGCGGCATTGCTGCCGGTGGCGTCCACGCCGAGCCAGCAGCCGGCGATGGTGTTGTTGGTTGCGTCGGCAAATTCCAGCGTCAACCCGTTCCAGTTGAATCCCGAAAATGAGATGTTTTTGATCTGATTGCTGGCTGAATAAATCAGCAGGCCCGAATTGGAGGTCTTCGTTTCGGGGATGATCTGCGAACCGTCCACGAAGATCAGCGGTTTGCTCGTGAAGCCGGGCTGCGTGGAGCCGTCAATCACCAGGCCGTTCGTGGCGAGCGGCGGCAGGTGGCCGGAGAGATGAATATTGAAAACGCCATTGCTGTAACCGGGATCACTGGTCGGGATGTTGAATTTGACTGGCGTGCCTGGATGATCCGTCGCGTAATACATTGCCGCGCGCAGACTGCCCGGGCCGGAATCGGCGGTGGTGGTCACAATATTCGTCAGCGGCACGGCGGGCGGGCCGTACAAAAATTTCAATGCTGCGCGGTCGCCGGGGCTGAGGGCGTAGTTGCCCATGCGATATTGATAGCGCGGAATATAGGCCGGCCTCGGTTGCTGCGTCGCGAGCACTCCTAAATTGATGGATTGAAAGTCCCACCCCAGATGCATCACCGATTCAAAGTCGTAATTGCCGTTGGTGACGCTCGTCGGATCAGTCGTGAAGAAAAAAATGTTGGCCGGTTCGTTGGTGATGTTGTTGGTCAGCACCGTGATGAAATTCGCCGCGTCGGGCCGGATGTTTTCGTGCGTGAAACCAAACGAATGCCCCATCTCGTGGCAGACTTGCGCGCGGCTGAGGCTGGAGACGGTCACGACCTGCGGATTGGTGGTGCCGGAGACGTTGTCAATGTAGTTGGTGTTGTAGGTGAAAAGAATCCAGTGCGATTGAGTGGTGTGCGGGACAAACTGCACGTTCGCGGCTAGCGTCCACTCGCGCAGACCGTCGAGATAGGTTTGCTTTTGGGCCGATGAGAGCGTGTTGGTGAACTCGTACGGCACAATGCCGCCGGGCCAGGGGACCGTCGCGGGTGTGGTTCCGGAATAAAAGTTGCCGGCGCGGCCCGCCCGCGGAAGCAGGACCGAAACGGAGAGGAACAGGATCAGGAAAACACACAGCTTCGTGTTTCTTTCCGCGCCAACGGGACTCTGAGGTTTCATAACGCCTACCAAAACGGGATCCAGCTTTTAGGTTGAGGCAATCTTACACCATCCGTTGCCGTTTGTCGCACAAATTCCAGCCAGCATTTTTCGCGAAACGCCGGGCCGGCGGATGGGAAACGGAGCCGCACCGGATTGAAAACGCTGGTGTCAGCAGCACAACCACGCAACGCGCAAAGTCCTTGGTTGCGGTCAGAAAAAACTGGGACAAAGCTGCACAACCGCTGATGAAAACCCAACCGGATCAGCCTGATCCTAAGTTCGCCCAGTCGGAAAGCAGCGAGGCGTCGCCGCCGTCCGGATCCGCCCGACCGGGAATTATTTAATTTGGTCTGCGCCGCTGGCCTTGATTCTCCGGCGGTAAAAGTTTACTTTAGGAGTTCTTCTGCAATCTGCACCGCATTGAGCGCGGCGCCTTTGAGCAACTGATCGCCGCTCACCCAGAAGCACAGGCCGTTTTCCAGCGCGCAATCCTTGCGGATGCGGCCGGCCTCGCAGTTGTATTTCTCGGAGGTGAAGAGCGGCATCGGATATTTTTTGTTCTCCGGCTCGTCCACGAGGTCCAGGCCGGGGGCTTTTTTCAAGACCTCGCGCGCGGCCTCGGCGGAGACCGGTTTTTCAAATTCCGCGGTGACGGCGATCGAATGTGAGCGGTACACCGGCACGCGCACGCAGGTCACGCTGGCCCGGAACGACGGGTGGTGCATGATCTTGCGCCCCTCGTTTTCCATCTTCATCTCCTCCTTGGTGTAACCGCTCGGCAAAAACGAATCCACATGCGGCAGCACGTTGAAGGCGATCTGGTGCGGATAGACTTCCTTGGTCACGGGTTTTTTGGTGACGACCTGCTCGACCTGGCGTTCCAGTTCCTCAATCGCCTTGGCGCCCGTCCCGGACACGGCTTGGTAGGACGACGCGAAAATGCGCTTGCACCCAAACGCCCGGTGCAGCGGATACAGCGCCATCAGGGTGATCGCAGTGGTGCAGTTGGGATTGGCGATGATGCCCTGGTGCTGCTTGACATCCTCGGGATTGATTTCCGGCACCACGAGCGGAACATTTTCATCCATGCGAAAGGCGCTGGAATTGTCCACCACCACGCAGCCCGCTTTGGCGGCGATGGGGGCGAATTCTTTCGAGATGCCGCCGCCCGCGCTGAAGAGCGCGATGTCCACGCCGGCGAACGAATCCTTGGTCAGTTCTGTCACTAAAATATCGGCGCCGCGGAACTTCAGTTTCTTGCCGACCGAGCGCGCGGAGGCCAGCAGGGTGAGCTTGCCCACGGAAAAATTTCTTTTTTCGAGGGTCTTGATCATTTCTATCCCCACGGCCCCGGTGGCGCCGACGATTGCAACATGCGGTTTCTTGTTCATAGCAAAGTTTGGATTGTACCTTGGCTGCGCCAAGTGTCAATCGGCTCCGACGCGTTCCACCTCGCCCGTACCAGGTTCAGGGGTTCAAAGCGCGAACAGATCTCGTTCGGGGAATTCTCCTCCATCCCTCGCCTCCATCGGTGGAGAAGTCATCCGCAGGGCGGGCAAGGAGGCGCTGGGAGCAAATGGAACGCACCTTGTTATAAGTGGTTTCTCTGCGCTCGCTTGACGAAGTCTGCCATCTCGCCTGGCTGAAAGCAAAAAACCCGCGCCAGTTTCCCGGAGCGGGGTGAATGGAAAGCAAGGGCTTACTTCCGCAGGCGGCGGAACAGCAGCACGCCCAACCCGCTTAAACCGGCCAACGCCAGCGTGGTGGGTTCGGGGACGACGACCGGTCCAAGGTCAACCCAGGCGGCCTGTCCCACCCCGAGACTCGGATCCCCATTATCCCAGCCCGTGCTGGAATTGAAGGTGGTGGTCGTGTAGGTCTGGGTGGCAGGGTTCAATATCTTCACCCATTCACCGTCCTGCGGCAGCCGCCCGACGATCTTGGGGAACATAAAGTCCATCGCACCACTCAGCGGCTCCGGACAGCCAAGCAGGTAAAGGCCGTTGGCATAATTTGGATTCCAGTTGAGGTCGCTGGAGGGCGCAAGAACGTTCGTATAAGCCACCAAACTGCCCACGATGGTGGCGGTCCATGGCGAGGGCGAATGCAGAAGGCCGCCCTGGCCGCTGACGAAGGTGTTCAGAGCGTAATTGATGCTCCAATTAGTGGTGGCTGCGTTGTAGGTTGAAACCGGCAGGTAGGCATTTGCCGAGGGATTCCACTCGGTGAACGTTGTGCCATTCGGCACGGCCGCAGAATTATTGAAAAGGTCATTCAAGGTGTTGGCGCCTCCGTCATCAAGCTGGTTGGCGATGAGGTTGTCACCGGCGTAGATCGGCAGGTTGTAATAGCCAACTATGTTGGCGGACGCGGGGTGAGCAAGTAAGCAACCGAGCAGCAACATTGCCGATTTGAGAGTGAGTGTTTTCATTTTGATTTTGCTTTCTGGTATTTCAGGCGTTTCGTGATTACTTCCGGCGGCAGAACAGCAGCAGGCTTAACCGCTTAAACCGGCCAAGGCCAGTGTGGTCGGTTCGGGGGCCGGCGGTGGCGGAACCAGTGCAGGCACCGGGGTTGCGTCAGGGGCGGCGGTCGGAGCGTCGAGCGCGGGTGCGTTCGCGATGTTCAGGGTGCCGCTGGCGCCACCCGCCAAGCCGCTGATCCCACGGCCTTGGGCAGAGACAGATAGGGCCGCTACAACAACGAAACCGGCAATGACTAATGAACATTTCATGTTCTGATTCCTGCTTCTGGCTGTGGGAACACCGAGCTAAACCGGCGTCGCGAAGATTCGAGGGGCACAGCCAGCGACCAAAAATGATCGCGACGCATCTTATGAGACAGATTAGCAGAGGGAGGGTCAAGAGGATTGCACATGTACTTGTACGGACCCCGACCCATTGGGGCAGCAGGCTGGGCCGGTGCCCCATGGCCGCTGCGAGCGCCCTTCGATCGCCGTGAGTTACGGCAGTTGCAGGCAGCAGAAACTCTGCGGCAGGTTCGGATCGCGGGCGTTGGTGAGGTTGAAGTTGCCGCTGCCGTCAAAAAGATTTGTCAACAGCCGGGTCCAAGTGCCCAGCGGCGCGGCCAGATTGGTGGTGGCCAGCAAGTAAAAGGACGCGTTGGCCACACCGCCTGTGCCGTTAAAGGTGAAATTGGTTCCCGCGAGCGCCGCCTGGCTGATGAACGGCGGAGTGGGCGGCGCGGTGGAGACCACGGCGAGGGTCCCGTTTGTGTTCAGGCCGTTCGTGTTCCAGGCGAGGCCGGCGGAAAGTGAAGGCAATTGCACGCTGGAAAAAGTTCCGCTGTAACTTGCCGCGTTGAACAGCTTGAACAAATCGCCTCACGGCGGAGTTCAATCTGATGTAGCCGCCGACGTCAAAGACGATGATTCGTCCGCTGTGGGTCACCGCGTCGCGAAACGAACCGGTGCCACTGTCGGCGAGCGTGGTAACGTGATAGACCGTGCCTCCGCGTCCGCCAGTGACGTTCGCCCCGAAGCCCAGCGCACCGGGAAAGGCGAGCGGTTGGGCCAAGCCGGAAACCGCGGCAAAACCGAAGGTCAGGGCGGTCAGGGTCGGTCGGTGAAACGGCGTCACGCTTCGGGGCAAAGGAATGGCCAGCATCGCAAAAACTTAATTTGAGTCCCGCCGCCCGTAAAGTCACCAGAACTGTGGATGACGTGAATCAACCGGCAGCGCGCGGGCCGCTGGCACCGGTGCTATTTTGCCAACGACGACGCGGAAGTGACCGGCGTCAGGGTGACGGGACCGAGCAGGCCGCAGTCGGTGAGCGGCCAGTTCGAGGCGTCGAAGGGTTTGTAATTGATGTCCACGATGTTGATGTCGCGGAAGGTTTTCCACTTCACGCCGCGCCGATCCAGGTCGCGGATGCGGTTGGCGGCGACGCTGGTGACTTCCACTGCGAGCGTGTTGCCGGCGGGTTTCAGGTTGTCCACGACCACGCGGAACGGCGGC
>Ga0209698_10002388_pt1 | contig 21321 bp, 17 predicted proteins | sample LitLauG_LLR_2012_FD_187203 | JGI IMG/M metagenome (GOLD analysis project Ga0209698, IMG submission 187203) | Freshwater sediment microbial communities from Pennsylvania, USA - Little Laurel Run_MetaG_LLR_2012 (SPAdes) (version 2) | ecosystem: Environmental > Aquatic > Freshwater > Creek >...
ATGCCGACAAATGCCTCACATCTCGGGCGCGGGAAGCACCCGGAGGTGCCCGCGCCGTCCGGGGCCGTCCGGGTCGGTCTCCGCGAGACCGTGGGCTGCCGACGTCGGGGTGACGACCGGCTCGCGGACGGCGTCGGCCAGCGCGGACAGCTCGTCGGGGTCAGGCCCGGCCGCGGCCAGCTCGGCGTCACCGGACAGCCGGACCACCTCCCAGCCCCGGGGGGCGGTCAGCCGCGCGCTGTGCCGGTCGCACAGGTCGTAGCAGTGCGGCTCCGCGTAGGTGGCCAGCGGTCCGAGCACGGCCGTGGACTCCGCGTAGACGTAGGTGAGCGTCGCCACCGCGGGCCGGCCACAGGCAGTCCGGGAGCACCGGCGCATCGCAGTCACGAGACGCGAACCTACCCGCCGCGGCGCACCGCTGGTGGCAACCGGCGGCAGGCCCCGCCGTGTCGTCCCACGGCCGGGCGCTCCGCCCCCGCCGGACGCGCAGGACGTAGGGTGCGGCCCGTGTGGCGGGGCCGTGACAGCCGGGGCAGGACTGCTCCGCCGCGGCGCCGCCAGCGCCACGGTCGGGGTCTGCGCGGACCCCTGGCCCCGGCCGACGTGCCGCTGTCCGCGACCCGGGCCGAGCTGTTCGACGACGCCGTCCTGGACGCCGTGGAGGGGCTGCCCGGCTATGCCGACCAGCTGGCGGCCGTCGAGATCGCCGTGGAGGAGGTCCCGCCCGACGACCCGGCCACCGAGCGGGTCCGGCTGGGCCGTGCCGAGGCGGCCGGACGCAACCGACCCGCGCGGCTGGTCGTCTACCGCCGCCCCGTCGAGCTGAGGGCGCCGCGGGGGCCGGAACGTGCCGCGCTGCTGCACGCGGTCGTCGTGGAGCTGGTCGCGGACCTGCTGGGCCTGGCGCCCGAGCAGGTCGACCCCGGCTGGGACTCCTCCGACTAGGGCGGTCACCCCGCGACGGGTGCGGCGCCCACGGGCGCTACGGGCCCAGCCCGGCGCCGACCGCGGCCGCAGCGGCTGGCAGCGTCGCCACCGTCGTCCCGCTGGCCAGCGGACCGGCGCTCAGCAGCTCCCCGACGCTGTCGGTCACAGTGGTCGACCAGCCGGCCACCACCGGCCCGGAGGCCGCGGTGGGCGTGACAACGGCCCACCCGAGCGGCCCCAGCCGCGGCAGCCGCACGCTGACCAGGGAACCGGCCGCCACGGCGATCGTGCGCACGCTCGGGGTCCCGGCCGCGTACTGGGTCAGCGTCACCGAGCCTGCGCTGCCCGGTGCGGCCAGCGCCAGGGTCGTGGTCGCCGCGCCCGAGCTACGCACGTCGGGCACTCCCGTCGGCCCGCTGAGCGGCGCGACCCCTGCGAGCCAGGCGAGGTCAGCGGTCCCGCCCGACCCGGCGGCGAGCATGCGCACCCCCGCCACGACGGGGTGGTCGGCGCTGACCTGCACGGCGAACGGTCCGCGCAGGAGCGCCGCCGGCAGGCGCACCAGCACCAGCTGGTCGACGGCCAGCGGAATCGACTGCAGCGACAGTGGGGTCAGCGTGCCGGCCGGGGTGAGCAGCGCCACGCGGGCGAGCGCGCCGGAGCCGGGGGCCAGCAGGGCCAGGGTCGCTGTCGTGCCGCCCACCCCGCCGGGCAGGAGCACGCTGCGTGCCGGTCCCGTCGCGGCGGGGACCCAGTCGCTGCCCCGCGCCGTCAGACCCGCCGACTCGGTGTCGACGACCGCCATCGCCAGGCGCCCCGCGGTCGCCGTGACGTGCACCGCCAGCGCGGCCTGGCCGGGGGCGACGGTGAGCAGGTTCACCTCCACGTCGCGGCCCGGCGGGACACTCACCACCGGCGCCTGGCCAGCCAGCACGGTCCCCGAGGCGGAGTACGGCGTGACGGTCGCGCTTGCGGTGGTGGGGCCTGGGTTGATCAGGTGCAGCACCGAGCGGGCACCGATCGCGGTGGACGGCCCGACGAACCAGGCCGAGGTGGTCGCCGGACCGCAGGCGACAGCGCTGAGCGCCCGTGTCTGGCCGGCGTTGGTGATCGTGGTCTGCTGCGCAGCCAGCGTGCCGGCCCGGCTGCCCGTCGCGGTCACCAGGAAGGGCTGGTGGGTGCCGTCCGGGGCGGTCCAGTGGGTACCCGCCGTACCCAGGGCCTGCACGGGCGCGACCTGTCCGCTCAGCGACGTGACGACGACGTGCGCGCCCCCACCGGGCAGGACGCTCGACACCGACGACGCGGTGTGAGGCAGCACGGTCGCGACCTGCGGGCAGACCAAGGTCTGCGTGGTCAACGGGACGCGCAGCGGCGGTGGCGGCGCGGCTGTCGCTGCGCCCGACCCGGCAAGGGCCGCGACGGCCACAAGCGCCACCGACACCCCCGCCAGCAGAGCCGGCCCCCGCCGGCTCACGCCCGATCACCGCCGTCACCCGGCGCCACGGCGTCACCCGTCGCCACGGCGTCAGCGCCCGAGGGGTGCGCATCCGTCGGATCGGGGCGGCCCTCGGCGGCGGCGGCCTCGGCAGCGGCTGCCTCCTCGTCGCTCAGCGGTCCGGCGCTGCCCGGCAGGGCGTCCTGGTCGTCGCCGGGGTCGACCTCGTCGTCCTCGGTGCGGCGGCCCGGGACGGCGGCCACCACCACGACGAGCAGCGCCAGGCCCTGCAGGCCCAGCCAGCCGTGCCGGGCGGTGCTGGTCGGGGCGACGACCAGGGTGCCGCCGTCACCACCCACCGTGAACGCCTGCGCCCAGCCGTTGTCGGTGGTCCCGCCCACCGGGTGGCCGTTCAGGGTGGCCCGCCACACCCGGTCCGCCGCCACGGTGAGGGACACCGTGCGGTTCGGCCCGCCCGGCGGCAGCGTCGCGGACAGACCCCCGGTCAGGGTGCCGTGCACGCTCAGCGGGGTGGGGGCGCCCTGGTCGATGACGGTGAGCGGGCTCGCGGCGACGCCCAGCTGCCACACCGACGCGCTGGCGTCGGTGCTGACCGGGGAGAGCAGCGGCGTGCCGTCCAGCGCCTGGCTCAGCGTGGCCGGAACCGGCGCGGTGGCCTGCACGAACACCACCCCGGCGCGCGCGAGGTCGCGCACCACCGCGGGGCCGGCGTGGCCGCCGAGCAGCGCGGACACGTCGGCGCCGATCGACGGCGGTCCGTCGACCGCGACCGCGGCGTCGCCGAGCCTGCGGCCCTGCGACGCCACGAGGGAGAAGTCCGTGGTCCGCGGCTGCGCGGCGAGGACCAGGGTCCGCAGACCGGTCCCCACCGGCAGCGTGGCCTGCTCGAACGCGGTGAGCACGTCCGGGGCACTGGCGCGCGCGAGCGGGCCGCCGGCACCCCGCACGAGGTCGCTGAGCGCCCAGGCAGGCAGGACCGCGGCCGCGGCGAGCGCGACGACGGCGGCCAGCGGCTGCCGCCAGCCGAACGCCGCGCGGGCCAGCCGGTCGCGCACCCGGTCCGCGCCGACCACGGCGGCAGCGACGAGGCCACCACCCACAGCCAGAGTCGCTGGCCCGGGCCACGGCGACACGGGGGTGCCGGTTCCGGGCACGGCGACCCGCAGGTGGTCCAGCACCACACCGCCTGCCACCCCGACCGCGACCACGGCCCAGCAGCCAGCCAGCGCCCGGCCTCGCCCGGTGCGCAGCAGCGCAGCGACCGCGGCCACCAGCAGCGGCAGGCCCACCCAGGCGGGCGGAGTACCGGCACCGCCGGGGGAGGCGACGAGCAGGTGCCAGGCCGGGACGGGGGCTCGGGGACCGACCAGCGCGTCGGCGCTGAACAGCCGGGCTGGGCTCGCCAGCAGGGCCAGCGACCACGGGGCGAGTACCACCAGCGGGACCACGAGGAGCGCGGCGAGGCGGCCGAGCGCCCGCCAGGAGCGCGCCAGCGCGGCCACGGCGACCAGTCCGGCGACGACCGCCGCGGCCCAGACCAGCGGCGCCAGCGCCGTGGCGACGGCGAGCGCCAGCCCGGCCGCCCACGCCCCGCGCAGTGACCCGCGGCCGCGCACCCCCACGGCTACGGCGGCAGCCCACGCGGCCAGCGGCACCACCCAGACCGCCACCGCCAGGGACACCCGTCCGGTCGCGATCGCCCCGCTGAGGGCCGGGCTCAGCGCGTAGAGGGCGCCGCCGGCAGCGGCCAGCCAGGGCGAGGCGACCAGGCGGCGCAGCACGAGGTAGGCGGCGACCCCGGCCAGCGGGCTCGCGGTGAGGAGCAGCAGCAGGACGGCCAGCGGGGCGTGGCCCAGCAGCAGCGTCGCCAGCACGGCGACCAGCACCGTCGCGGGCGGCGACGCGACGGTGCTGCCCAGCCCGACGTCGTGCCAGGCGGCGGCGTAGGAGCTCCACAGGTCAGAGGCTCCTGACGGCGCCGCGAGCAGCGCCCCGCCGCGCAGCACCCCCGACGGCAGGAGCAGCCCTCGGAAGACGGCAAGCGCGAGGAGGAAGAGGGCCAGCCCGGTGGCGACCCCCGGGCGACGGGCAAGACCTGCGCGAGTGGTGCGGCGCCGGGAGCCGGCGCCCACCGCGGGCAGCCCGGTCGTCGTGGTGGTCGCGGCGTGCCCACCCACCCCCGCGGCGGTGTTGACCGCGCCGCCCCGCAGCAGCGTGGCGAGGGTCTCCGCGCCGTGGCGCAGCCCAGACCCGGGCCGTGCCAGCAGGCCACGCACCGCGCGCGGCGGCACGGTGGCCGTGGCCCGGCGGGCCCGCCGGGCGGCGAGCACCACGCCGGGTCGGCGCAGCACCCAGGCGAGGGCACCGAGTTCGTCACGGGCCTGGCCGGGCGCCTTGGCCACCGCGAGAGCGACCGCCCGCGCCGCGGTCCCCACCGCCAGCCGGATGGTGGCCAGCGGCACCGCCCACGCCGCGCAGTTGACCAGGACGACGTACAGCGCGGAGCGCCGGTCCTGGCGGTGCACGTGCAGGCCCGCGGCATCAGCCGGGCGCCTGCCCCGGGCGGCCGCCTCGGCGTGGGTCATCACCGCGTCGGGCACCACGAGCACCCGGTGCCCGGCGCGGTTGGCGCGCCAGCACAGGTCCACGTCGTCGCGGAACAGCGGCAGCGCCGGGTCGAAGCCACCCAGCGCGTCGAACACGTCGCGGCGGATGAGCATCCCCGCCGTGGACACCGCCAGGGTCTCCCGGCGCCCGTCGTGCTGGCCCTGGTCGATCTCCCGGGGCTCCAGGTGCGTCTCTCGGCGTCCCGACCCGGCGATGGTGACCCCGACCTCGCGCAGCCGGCTGCGGTCAGACCAGCCGAGCAGCTTGGGCCCCAGGATGACCGCCGACGGACTGTCCTGCGCGGCCGCGAGCAGCTGCAGCAGGGCGTCGGGGTCCGGAGCCGAGTCGTCGTGCAGCAGCCACACCCAGTCCACCAGGGGAACGGCCTCGTCGCCGGGTCCCGGGCGGTACCCGACCGGCGCGGGCACGCCGGCGGCGGGAGTGGCCTGCAGCGCGTCGGCCACGGCAGCACCGAAACCGCTGGTGCGCGGCAGCGTGGTCAGTCGGCGCTCGCCCAGGGCGGCACGCAGCATCGCCGGGGTGTCGTCCAGGGACCCGGTGTCCACCGCGACCAGCCGCTGGGGACGGCGCACCTGACGGCCGAGCGCCGCCAGGGTGCGCGGCAGGTAGCGGGCGCCGTCATGGGCGACAAGCACCGCGGTGACCCGGTGGTGGACCAGGTCGGCGGGGTCGGGCGGCGGCGGCCCGACGCCGTCCAGGTCGTCCGGTCCGCCGAGCAGCGGACCGAGCCCCAGCAGGGAGTCGTCGGGTGCGGACGCGGCGGCGATGTCAGGCAGGCTCATGGGGACGGTGGCCGCGGCCGGGAGGTGCCCGGTGCTGCGCGACGTCCGGTCACCTTACGCCGACCCAGGCCCCGCTCCGACCGTCGCGGGCGCGTCGCGGCGCCGGCGCGGCGACGCCTGGTCAGCCCGCCGCGCGCTTGAGCCTGCGGCGTTCACGCTCGGACAGCCCGCCCCAGATGCCGAACCGCTCGTCGTTGGACAGGGCGTACTCCAGGCACTCCCCGCGCACGTCGCAGCCGACGCAGACACGCTTGGCCTCCCGCGTGGAGCCGCCCTTCTCGGGGAAGAACGACTCGGGGTCGGTCTGCGCGCACAGGGCGCGCTCCTGCCAGGACAGCTCCTCGGTGCCGCCCTGCAGCGGGAACACAACGCTCATCGAAACGCCTCCTCGACCCCGCCAGACGGCACCCGGCCGCCGCGCGACATGCGTGGAATTACACGCGTGTCTCTACCGGTCCGTCAAGCCCTCAGGTGATAGCAGTCGTCGACACGCCGGTAGCTAGGCGCCGGTGGCCGCCGGCAGGACGGTCAGCGGCAGGTCCCGGCCGGCCCCCGGGGCGGGTGCGGACGTCGCCAGCGCGGGCAGGTCCGCGGGCACGCCCCCACTGGCGCGGGCGGCCGCAACCCGCTCCGCGGGGGCCTCCCCGTAGGTGGTGGTGCGCTGGCGCACCGGCCGTCCGACAGCGTGCGCCAGGGCCTCCAGCTCGTCCACCGTGCGCCGCGAGCCGTGCTCCGAGCCCGCCATGCGGGAGATCGTCTCCTCCATCAGCGTGCCGCCCAGATCGTCGACGCCGCCGCGCAGCACCGCTGCCATCCCGGCCTCGCCCAGCTTGACCCACGACCCCTGGATGTGGTCGATGCGCCCGTGCAGCGCGAGGCGGGCCACGGCGTGCACCACCCGGTTCTCCTGCACGGTGGGGCCTGGGCGCGCGATCCCGGCCAGGTACAGCGGGGCGTTGGCGTGCACGAACGGCAGCGGCACGAACTCGGTGAACCCGCCGGTGCGGTCCTGGATGGCGGCGAGCACCCGCAGGTGGCCCAGCCAGTGCTCGGGGGCGTCGACGTGGCCGTACATCATCGTCGCCGAGCTGCGCAGCCCCAGCTGGTGCGCCGCGGTGACGACCTCCACCCAGGTGGCCGCCGGCAGCTTGCCCTTGGTCAGTACCCAGCGCACGTCGTCGTCGAGGATCTCCGCCGCCGTCCCCGGGATGGTGTCCAGGCCCGCCTCGCGGGCGGCCGCCAGCCAGGCCGGCACGCTCATCCCGGTGCGGCTGGCCCCGGTGACCACCTCCATCGGGCTGAACGCGTGCACGTGCATCCCCGGCACGGCGGCCTTCACCGCGGCGACGAGGTCGAAGTAGGCGGTGCCGGGCAGGTCCGGGTGGATGCCGCCCTGCATGCAGACCTCGGTGGCGCCGGCCGCCCAGGCGGCCACCGCCCGGTCGGCGACCTGCTCCAGGGACAGCGTGTAGGCGTCGGCGTCGCTGCGTCGCTGCGCGAAGGCGCAGAACCGGCAGCCGGTGTAGCAGACGTTGGTGAAGTTGATGTTGCGGTTCACCACGTAGCCGACGGTGTCGCCGACCGTGTCCGCGCGCACCGCGTCGGCGAGTGAGGCCAGCGCCTCCAGCCCCGGCCCGTCCGCACGCAGCAGGGCCAGCGCGTGCGGTTCCCCCGCCGGCTCCAGCAGCCGCGCGGGGCCGGCCTCGGCGAACGCCAGCGCCGCCGCCACGTCCGGGCCCAGCCGGGCCGGTGCCGCGGAGGCCCGGACCCGGGCACGCAGCAGGTCCCAGTCCCCGTACACCGCGTCGAAGTCCCCGCGACGGTCGCCGGTGCGCCCCACCGTGTCCACCCGCACGTGCAGGTCGGTGGCGCCGTGCGCGTCAGACCCCCAGCGCGGGTCCGGCTCCTGCCACGGGAGCCCCTGGGGCGTGGCACCGGCGGCGGGCAGCCCGCTCCCCGGGTCGGCGAGCGCCGCCACGTGGCCGGCCACCCGCGGGTCGATCCACGGCTCCCCGGCCAGCACGTAGCCCGGGTGCACCGTCAGCCGGGGCACGAGGGCGAACCCGGCGGCCGCGCTGGCCGCGGCGAGGGTGTCGCGGTCCGGCCAGGGCCGCTCGGGGTTGACGTGGTCCGCGGTGACCGGGCTGACCCCACCCCAGTCGTCCGCCCCGGCGGCCAGCAGCGCGGGAAGCCCCGCCGGGTCGGACAGGTTGGGTGGCACCTGCAGGCGCATGCCCGGGCCGAGCAGCAGGCGCGCCACGGCGACGGTGGCCAGCAGCTCCTCGGCTGCCAGGTCCGGTGTCGCCCGCATGGCGGTGTCGTCCTTGGCGCGGAAGTTCTGGACGATCACCTCTTGCACGTGGCCGTGCCTGCGGTGCGCCGACCGGATCGCCAGCAGCGCGTCCACCCGTTCCGCGGGCGTCTCCCCGATCCCGACCAGCACCCCGGTCGTGAACGGCACCGCGGCCCGGCCCGCGTCCTCCAGCACCGCCAGGCGCAGCGCAGGCTCCTTGTCCGGGGAGCCGTAGTGCGGGCCACCGGGGGTGTCCCACAGCCGCACGGCCGTGGTCTCCAGCATCATTCCCATGCTCGGCGCGACCGGCTTGAGCCGCAGCAGGTCGGAGTACGTCATCACCCCGGGGTTGAGGTGCGGCAGCAGGCCGGTCTCCTCCAGCACCCGGATCGCCATCGCCCGCACGTAGGCCAGCGTGTCGTCGTAGCCGCGGGCGTCCAGCCACTCCCGGGCAGCCGGCCACCGGTCCTCGGGACGGTCGCCGAGGGTGAACAGCGCCTCCAGGCAACCGGCTGCCGCCCCCGCCCTCGCGACCGCGAGCACCTCGTCGGGCTCCAGGTAGGCCGCGGGAAGCCGGCCGGGGACGGTGGCGAACGTGCAGTAGTGGCACCGGTCCCGGCACAGCCGGGTCAGCGGGATGAACACCTTCGGGGAGTAGGTCACCACCCCGGGGCGCCCGGCGGCGGCCAGGCCCGCGTCGCGCACCCGTCCGGCCAGGGCGACCAGCTCGTCCAGAGCCCCGTCGCGGGCGGCCAGCAGCTCCACCGCCTCCGCGGCGTCCAGGCTGCGGCCGTCGCGCGCCCGGGCCAGCGCCCGGCGCAGGCCATGCGGCAGGTCGGTGCGGGTGCGGCGCGGGGCGGCGGCTGGGCGGGGGCGAGGGTCTCCCATCAAGCCAGCCTATGCAGGCCGCAGCGGCGGTGCCCGGGGGCCCGCGCCGCGACCGTGGACCGGCTGGAACACTGCCCGGGTGGGCAGCCGTGGGCGGGAGGCAGGGTGAGCGGGCGCAGCATCGTCGTGCCGGCGGGCGGGATCGGGGCGTCGCGGTTCCTGCTCGGGCTGCGCGCCGAGCTGGCCGCCACCGAGCCCGAGGCCACCATCACCGTGGTGGGCAACACCGGAGACGACATCACCCTGTTCGGGCTGCGGGTCTGCCCGGACCTGGACACCGTGATGTACACCCTGGGCGGTGGCGTGCACCGCGAGCAGGGGTGGGGCCGGGCGGAGGAGTCCTACACCGTCCAGGACGAGCTGGGCGCCTACGGCGCGGAGCCGACCTGGTTCCGCCTGGGCGACCGGGACTTCGCCACCCACATCCTGCGCACCCAGATGCTGGATGCCGGCTACTCGTTGACCGACGTGACGGCTGCCCTGTGCGCGCGCTGGCAGCCCGGGGTGCGCCTGCTGCCGATGAGCGACGACCGGGTGGAGACCCACGTGGTCGTCGAGGACGACCAGGGCCGCCGCGCGGTCCACTTCCAGGAGTGGTGGGTGCGGATGCACGCCGCCACCCCGGCGTTGTCGATCCTGCCCGTGGGGGTCGAGGAGGCACGCCCCGCGCCCGGGGTCCTGGAGGCGGTTGCCCGCGCCGACGTGGTGCTGTTCCCGCCGTCCAACCCGGTCGTGTCCCTGGGCCCCGTCCTCGCGGTGCCTGGCATCCGGGACGCGCTGGTCGCCGCGACGGCGCCGGTCGTGGGCGTGTCGCCGATCATCGGGGGCGCCCCGGTCCGCGGGATGGCCGACGCGTGCCTGAGCGCGATCGGCGTGGCGACATCCGCCGGGGCGGTCGCCGGGCTGTTCACCGGCGTCCTGGACGGGTGGCTGGTGGACGACGCGGACGCGGACCTGGTCCGCGACGGGGTGCCTGGCGCCACCGACCGCCCGGTGGCCGTGCGCGCGCTGCCGCTGCTGATGAGTGACGAGGGCGCCACGCGGGCGATCGCCCGGGCCGCCCTGGACCTGGCCGACGAGCTGGCCGGCCAGCGGGCCGACGAGCCGTCGGCGCCGCGGTGAGCCACCCCGCGGTCACCTCGGTGACCGCGGTGCCGCTGGCCGGCCTACCGGAGGTGGCCCCCGGCGACGACCTGGTGGCGCTGCTGGCAGGTGCGCTGCGCGAGGCGGGGGCGGTGGACGGCGACGTCGTCGTTGTCACCTCCAAGGTGGTCGCCAAGGCGGAGGGCCGGGTGCGCACCGCGCCGGACCGGGAGGCGGCGATCGACGCCGAGACGGTGCGGCTGGTCGCCCAGCGCGGCGAGACCCGCATCGTGCAGACCCGGCACGGGCTGGTGCTCGCGGCAGCAGGGGTGGACGCGAGCAACACCCCGCCGGGCACGGTCGTGCTCCTGCCCACGGACCCCGACGCCTCCGCAGCGGCCCTGCGCGCGGGGCTGGTCGCCGCGCTCGGCGTCCGCCTCGCCGTGGTGGTGTCCGACACCGCGGGGCGTGCCTGGCGCGAGGGGCTGGTCGACATCGCGGTCGGCGTCGCCGGGCTGGAGCCACTGTTGGACCTGCGCGGGGGGCAGGACAGCCACGGCAACCCGCTGCAGGCCACCGTCGTGGCCGTCGCGGACGAGGTGGCGGCCACGGCAGAGCTGCTCGCCGGCAAGACCGACGGGGTGGCCGCCGTGTTGGTGCGAGGGCTCGCGGCGCGCCACGTGCCGCAGGGGGGCGACGGACCCGGGGCCGCGGCGCTGGTCCGCCCCCCGCACCTGGACATGTTCCGGCTGGGACACCGCGAGGCCCTCACCCAGCGGCGCACGGTGCGCCAGTTCGCCGACACCCCGGTGGACCTGGCCGTGGTGGACACCGCGATCGCCGCGGCGGCCACCGCGCCCGCGCCGCACCACACGGCGCCGTGGCGGTTCGTCGTCGTGCACTCCCCGGGTGCCCGCACGGGGCTGCTCGACGCCATGGCGGCGGCCTGGCGGACAGACCTGCGCGCGGACGGCTTCGACGAGGACGCCGTGGCCCGACGGCTGCGCCGGGGGGATGTGCTGCGCGCCGCGCCGGTGCTCGTCGTCCCCTGCCTGGTCAGCGACGGGGCGCACGCCTACCCCGACGCCCGCCGGGCTGCTGCCGAGCGGGAGATGTTCCTGCTCGCCGCCGGCGGGGCTGTGCAGACCCTGCTGCTGGCGCTGGCCGGCGAGGGCCTGGGCGCCGCCTGGGTGAGCAGCACCATCTTCTGCCGCCCGGCGGTGCGCGCAGCGCTGGACCTGCCCGACTCCTGGGACCCCGTGGGCGCGGTGGCCGTGGGCCACCCTGCACAGCCACCACCGGCGCGTGGACCGGTCGATCCCGCACCGCTGACCCTGCACCGCTGACCGGGACCACGGGCGGCGCCGACGGGGGGTGGCGCTAGCGGCGACGGTGGTCCAGGCCGGCGTAGCGCGGGCCCCGACGGGGTGGCCCCAGACCGGCCAGCTCGACCAGGCGCTGGACCCGGTACCGGTGCCCGGCGTACGGGGCGAGCACCTCGGCCATCGCGGCGTCGTCCCCGCCGCCTCGCCCGGTCAGCGCGAACACCACCGCGGCGGGGACGTGGGCGTCGCCCACGCTGACCGCGTCGGGGTCGCCCAGCGCCCGCTGGGACACCTCCGCCACCGTCCACGGGCCCACGCCGGGCACAGTGGCAAGCACGCCGAGCTGCCCGCCGGCCCCGGCCCGCTCCAGCGCCGCGGCCCGGCTCGCGAGGCGGACCAGCGTGGCGGAGCGCTGCGGGCCCACCCCGGCGGCGTGCAGGGTCCACGAGGCCACCGAGGCCCACCTCGCCGGTGTCGGCGGCAGCGTCAGCCCGGCGGGGACCGGACCCGGTGCCGGCTCACCGAGCGCGCGGACCAGGACGGCGAAGGACCGCCGTGCCTCCCGGCCGGTCACCTTCTGCTCCAGGACGGCGGGCACCGCAGCCTCCAGCACGCGGTCGGTGCGGCCCAGCGCCCAGCCGGCGTGGGCGCGCGCGGCGGCCGCCAGTGCCGGGTGGGTGGGGCGGAACTGCGCGCGGGAGTCGTCCCGTGCGCCGAGCAGGGCGGGCAGCGCCTCGGTCAGCCACGTCGCGCCCGCACCGAACGCCGCGGCGGCCACGGTGCCGTCGCCGTGCCGCCACACCGCCTGGCTGCCCGGCCCGGCCGGGGTGCGCACCGCCCGGAACCACACGCCGTCCCGGACGCAACACGTGGGGTCGGCGCTCCCACGGCGCAGCGGGCCCAGCGTGGCGGCCAGGTCCAGCGCGCGGTCCGGTCGGTACACCGTCCGCACCACCTGCTCGCTGGCCGCAGGGTCGGCAGGGGCGTCGTCGGTGCCGTCGCCGACCGGGTCCGTCGCGCCCGGCGCCGGTGAGCTCACCGGTCCGCCGAGACCCGTACCGCCCCCGGTGCCAGGACGGCGTCCACCCACACCCGCACGCCGCTCGGCAGCTCGCAGTCCGCCCCGACGTCCGCGCGGTCCCCGACGACCACGCCCTCCAGCCGGCACCGGGCGCCGATCCGGGCACCGGTGGCCAGGACGCTGTCCTCGACCACGGCGGACTCCCCCACCGCTGCGTCGGCGCCGATCACCGAGCCACGCACCAGCGCGTGCGGGCCAACGACGGCACCGGGGTGCACCGTCGAGCCGCCGTCCACCCGGGCGGTGGGGTCCACCCGAGCGCCGGGCAGCACGAGCGCGGTGCCCGGCTGGGGCACCAGCGGGGAGGACACCCGGCCGAGCACCAGGTCCCGCGACCCGGTCACGAAGGCCTGCGGGGTGCCCAGGTCCAGCCAGTAGGCGTCCTCGCGGTAGCCGAGCACCAGGGCGCCCGCGGCGAGCAGTCCGGGGAAGGTCTCCCGTTCCACCGACACCGCCCGCCCGTGCGGGATGGCGTCGAGGACCTCCCGGCTGAACACGTAGCACCCAGCGTTGATCTGGTTGCTGACCGGGTCGGGGGCCTTCTCCAAGAACTCCGTCACCCGCCCCGACGCGTCGGTCGGCACGCAGCCGTAGGCCCGGGGGTCGTCCACCACCACCAGGTGCAGGGTCACCGCGGCGCGCGCGGCGGCGTGGGCGGCCAGCTGGGCGCCCATGTCGTGGCCGGACAGGATGTCGCCGTTGAGCACCAGGACCGGGTCGCCCGGGGCGGCGTGCAGGCGGTGCGCCACGTGGCGCAGCGCGCCGCCCGTGCCCAGCGGCTCGCGCTCGGTGACGTAGTCCACGGCCAGGCCGACGGCCGCGCCGTCCCCGAGGTACCCCTCGAAGACCTCCGCCTTGTACGAGGTGGCGAGCACGACGTGGTCGACACCGGCCGCCGCCAGGCGGGCCAGCTGGTGGGCCACGAACGGCACACCGGCCACCGGGAGCATCGGCTTGGGGGTGGTGACGGTGAGCGGGCGCAGCCTGCTGCCCAGGCCGCCGACGAGCAGGATGGCCTCGCGCACGTCGGCGACCCTACCCGTGGCGCTGCCTAGTCTTGGCGCGTGCGACCTGCCAGCGACCTTGTCCTCACCGCGCTCGCGCGCGACCCCGCGCGACCGCGGTTGACCGCCTACGCCGCCGACGGGGCCCGCACCGAGCTGTCGGGCGCGAGCCTGGCCCAGGCCGTGGCCAAGGCGGCCGGGGCGGCCAGCGACGAGCTGGGCCTGGGGCCGGGCGACCTGCTCGGACTGGACGTGGGACTGCACTGGCAGGCAGTGGTGTGGGCCCTGGCCGCGTGGCAGGTCGGCGCGGGGGTGTGCGTCGACGCCACCGGGGCGACGCTGACGCTGCGCGCCGCCCCCGCGCCCGCAGCGCCACCGGCGAGCGGCCCTGACCCGGTGGTCACCCTCGGACCCTGGGGGGGGCCCGCGCCCGGCGCCGGCACCAGCCCGGACGCCGGGGCCTTGGCCCAGGCCGCGCCCGACGTCTTCACCCCTAGCGGCTGGCCGCAGCCGACCGACCCCGCGCTGAGGAGTGGCGGGGTGGTGTGGACCCACGAGGAGTGGGCGGCGGCCACGGTCGCCGCCGGGGCCGCCGCCGGCGGCGCCCGCCGGCTGGTCACGGCGGCACCGGCCGACGCGGACGGCTGGTTGGCCGGTGTGCTCGGTCCACTGCTCGGCGGCGGCTCAGTGGTCCTGCACGCCGGGTCGGCGACGGCCGCCGCCGCGGACGCGGCGCGCGAGGGCGTCCACGACCTGCCCCCCTGACCGGCGCCGGCGCGGCCGTGCGGGGCCCCCGGCAGGGGCCTCCTAGTCTGGGGTCCCCGACGAAAGGACGGCCCGTGGCGCGCGCCCTCATCACCGGCATCACCGGCCAGGACGGCTCCTACCTGGCGGAGCTGCTGCTGGGCAAGGGCTACGAGGTGCACGGCCTGGTGCGACGCGCGTCGACGTTCACCACCACCCGCATCGACCACCTCTACCGCGACCCGCACGACCCGGACGCGCGGCTGTTCCTGCACTACGCGGACCTGACCGACTCCTCGCGGCTGGTGACGTTGCTGCAGCAGATCGAGCCCAGCGAGGTGTACCACCTGGCCGCGCAGTCGCACGTGCGGGTCTCGTTCGACGAGCCGGAGTTCACCGCTGACACCACCGGCCTGGGCACGGTGCGGCTGCTGGAGGCGATCCGCACCTCGCGGCTGCCCGTGCGGTTCTACCAGGCGTCCAGCTCGGAGATGTTCGGGGCGACGCCGCCGCCCCAGGACGAGTCCACCCCGTTCCACCCACGCTCCCCGTACGGAGCGGCGAAGGTCTACGCCTACTGGATCGCCCGCAACTACCGGGAGTCCTACGGCCTGTTCGTGGTGAACGGGCTGCTGTTCAACCATGAGAGCCCGCGCCGCGGCGAGACGTTCCTGACCCGCAAGGTGACGCGTGCCGTCGCCCGCATCGAGGCGGGCCTGGAGACCGAGCTGTTCCTGGGGAACATGGACGCGCGCCGCGACTGGGGCTACGCGCCGGAGTACGTGGCGGCGATGTGGGCGATGCTGCAGCGCGACCAGCCCGACGACTACGTGGTGGCCACCGGCACGTCGTACTCCGTGCAGGACTTTGTGGCGCTGGCGTTCGCCCACGCCGGGCTGGACTGGCACGACCACGTCCGCTTCGACCCTCGCTACCTGCGCCCCGCCGAGGTGGACAGCCTCATCGGTGACCCGTCCAAGGCGGCCCTCGAGCTGGGCTGGACCGCGCAGGTGCACACCCCGCAGCTAGCCGCACTCATGGTTGACGCCGACCGGGTCAGCCTGGCCGGCGGTCCCATCGACCGGCCCTTCGGCTGAGCGGGTCGCCGTGAGCAGCGGCCCCGCAGGCGTCGCCGACGTGCTGCTGGTGGTGCCCACCCTGGGGCAGCGCACGGCGCTGCTGGCGGCCACGCTCGCCTCGGTGACCGGTCAGCGCGGGGTCGGGGTGGACGTGGTCACCGTGGTGCCCACCGGGGCGGTCGCGGCACGGGACCTGGCGACGGCGGCCGGCGCCGCCGTGGTGGACGACCCGGGAGGGCTGACCGCCGCCATCGCCGCCGGCTTCGCCACCGCCGACGGCCAGCGCTACCTCGCCTGGCTCGGGGATGACGACCTGCTGGCGCCGGGGTCGCTGGCCGCCACCGTCGCTGCCCTGGACGCCGACCCGACGGCGGTCGCGGCGTTCGGCTACTGCCGCTACATCGACGGGGCGGGGCGCACGGTGGCCACCTCTCGCGCCGGGCGGCTCGCGCCGCTGCTGCTGGGCTGGGGACCCAACCTGCTGCCCCAGCCCGGGGCGCTGTTCCGCGCGGACGCCGTCGCCGCCGTCGGCGGCCTGGACCCCACGCTGTCCTACGCGATGGACCTCGACTTGTACCTGCGGCTGCGCCGGCGGGGACGACTGGTCGCGGTGCCCCGCACGGTGTCCGCTTTCCGCTGGCACGCCGACTCCGCCACGGTGTCCGGACGGGACGCCTCCATCGCTGAGCACCAGGCGGTGCAGCGCCGGTACCTGCCGCCCGCGCTGGCGTCGCTGGCGCCGCTGTGGCAGGTCCCCGTCGGAGCGGCTACCCGGCTCGCGGCCCGCGGGGTGGCGGCCCGCGCCGCGCGCGTGGGCCGCGGCACGACCGGCCCCTGACGCCCCCCCGACCCTGGCCGGCCTAGCTCGTCGTTGCCCACGCAGGGCGCAGCAGCTCCGGCGCGCACAGCCGGTGCACCGCGTCGCCGGCCGCGAGCAGGGCCGCCTCCTCGTGCGGTCGACCCACCAGGCTCAGCCCGACCGGCAGTCCGCCGGCCAGCCCCATCGGCACCGTGAGGATCGGCCACCCGGCCAGCGACGGCGTCGTCGTCACCTCACCCCCGTGGATCGCGTCGCCGAGCACGAGGTCGGTCTTGCACGCGGGGGCCATCGCCGGGCCGAGCAGGGCGACCGGGGCGTCCGGGCCGTCCAGCGCGGCCCGCAGGCACCCCAGGGCCCAGTCCAGCCCGCGCCGGCGGGCGGCGGCGTAGTCGGGGCCGGCGCGCCCGCCGCTGGCCACCGCCTTCTCCAGCAGGTCCTGGCCGAAGTACGCCAGCTCGGTGGCCGCGTGGGCCTCGTTGAAGGCGACCAGCGCCGCCAGGCTGGCCGGCCCGGCTCCCCCGCGGCCGGCGAGGTAGGCACCCAGGTCGTCGGCCAGCTCGGCGAGCAGGACCACCTCCTCGTCGGCGCCGACCTGCTCCCCGGCGGCCGGCAGGGTCACGTCGACCAGCTCAGCCCCGGCCGCGCCCAGCGCCGCGAGGACGTCGGCGAACAGGTCGTCAGTGTCGGCGTGGTCGCTGAGCCATGCCGGCACCACGCCCAGGCGCAGGCCGCGCACCGCGCCGCCGGCCGCGGCGACCGCGTCGAGGTGGCCGCCCCCGCCGGCGAGCACGTCCAGCAACGCGGCCACATCGGCGACGCTGCGCCCCATCGGTCCCGGGGAGTCCTGGCTGGCGCTGATCGGGACGACGCCCGAGGTCGGCACCAGCCCGACGGTCGGTTTCAGCCCCACGACCCCGGTGAACGACGCCGGGCAGGTGATGGACCCGTCGGTCTCGGTCCCGACGGCCAGCGGCGCGTACCCGGCGGCCAGGGCGGCCCCCGATCCCGACGAGGACCCGCCGGCGCTGCGGTCGCGCGCCCAGGGGTTGGTGGTCAGGCCCCCCACCGCGGACCACCCGCTGGTGGAGCGCGAGGACCGGATGTTGGCCCACTCCGACAGGTTTGTCGCGCCGATCACCACCATGCCCGCCGCCCGCATGCGCGCGACGAGCGGGGCGTCGCCGCGCACCGGACGGTCGACCAGCGCCAGCGAGCCCGCGGTTCCCGGCAGCCCAGCCGTCTCCACGTTGTCCTTGACCAGCACGGGTACCCCGTGCAGCGGGCCGACCGGCACCCCACCGGTGCGCCTGCGGTCGCACGCCACGGCCTGCTGCTCGGCGTCGCCGGCCACCGCGAGAACCGCGCGGACCCCCAGCGGGACGTCGACCGCGGCGACCCTGGCGAGCAGGTCGTGGGTCAGTGACGCCGCGGTGCGCGACCCGTCGGCCAGCTGCGCGGCCATCGCGAGGGCGCCCGTGGCCGCCAGGTCCTCGCTGGCCGGGTGCGGGTCCGTGCTCACCGGTACGCCCTCCCGTCCCGGCCCCACGCGGCCGGCCCCCGCGAGACTAGGGCCGCGGCGCGGGTCTCGCCCGGCGGGGCTAGCGGTCGAGGCGGGCTGCGCGGTACCAGGCCAGCGTCGCCGCGACCCCGGTGCGCAGGTCCACCGACGGGGAGAACCCCAGCGCGGCCAGCACGGAGGAGTCCAGCAGCTTGCGCGGGGTGCCGTCGGGACGGGTGGTGTCCCAGCGCAGCTGCCCGCGGTAGCCGGTCGCGTGCGCGACCACGTCGACCAGCTCCGCGATGGTCAGGTCGTCCCCGTAGCCGACGTTGACGGGCGCGTCGCCGTCATAGCGGCGCAGCAGCAGCAGACAGGCAGACGCCAGGTCGTCGACGTGCAGAAACTCCCGCCGCGGGGTCCCGCTCCCCCACACGGTGACCTCCGGCGTGCCCTGCCGGGCCGCGTCGTCCAGGCGCATCAGCAGCGCCGGCAGCACGTGGCTGGCCTCGGCGTCGAAGGTGTCCCCCGGCCCGTACAGGTTGGTGGGCATCGCCGAGACCCACGAGCGGCCGTACTGGGCCCGGTAGGCCTGGACCAGCTTCACCCCGGCGATCTTGGCGATGGCGTACGCCTCGTTCGTCGGCTCCAGGGGTCCGGTCAGCAGCGCCGACTCCACGATCGGCTGGGGCGCCATCTTGGGGTAGATGCACGACGACCCCAAGAACAGCAGCCGGTGCACGTCGGCGGCGTGCGCGCCGTCGAGCACGTTGGTCTGGATCAGCAGGTTGTCGGACAGGAAGTCCACCGGCCGTGCGGCGTTGGCCGCGATCCCGCCGACCCGGGCGGCGGCAAGCACGACCACGTCGGGGCGCACCCTGTCCAGGAACGCCGCCGTCGCGGAGCGGTCCCGCAGGTCCAGCTCGGCGGACGTGGCGCCCACCAGGTCGCCGACGCCCGCGGCCTGCAGCGCGCGCCACACGGCCGAGCCGACCATGCCGGTGTGCCCAGCCACGTAGACCCGGCTGGCCGCCAGGTCGACCAGGTCGACCAGGTCGACCTGGTCGCCGGCGTCGGCACCGACCGGCGCGGCCGCGTCCTGCGGACGGTCCTGCCCGGCTGCTGCCGCCACCACCCTGTCTCCTGCCTGCACGTTGGGGCCGGTCCGCGGCGCCGCCTGACGCGATCCTAGGCAGGCCGCGCGAGCCGGCGCGGCGACCACCCGCCGTTACGCTGACGCGGCGCCGACACCGCGGCGCAGCGGAAGGCGGGGTGGTCGTGCAGGTGGCCGGCCGGCGCCGCGGCGGCCCTGCGCTGCCCACCGTCGGGTTCGTCGCTGTCGGCGCCTCCTCCGCGCTGCTGCTGGCCGGCGGCCCCCGGCTGCTGCCCACCGCCGCGTTCTCCGGGCTCGCCCTGGCCTGGACGCTGACCTCGCTGTTTGGCGTCGGGGTCGCGACCCCCACCGAGCAGCTGGCCACCCGCCGCGGCAACGCGCCAGGGACGGGTGAGGTCCGGACCCCCCTGGCGGTGCTGGCACTGCTCGGTGCGGCTGCTGCGGCACTCGCCGCCCTGGCCGCGCCGCGGCTGGACCCGCACGCCACGTTCCCGGCCCTGGGCTGGTCGGCAGCGCTGGGCATCCTTGCCTGGGTGGCGCTGGCGGCCACCCGGTCGCGGCTGGCGGGCGCGGGCGACCTGGTCGCCTACGCGGGCGTGCTCGGGGTCGAGGCGGTCGTGCGGGTCGCTCTCGTGGCCGCCGCCGTCGCGGACCGCGCGCATGCGGCCGCCCTGCTCGCCGCGGCGGTGGGCGTGCCCATCCTCGCGTCGGCGGCCAGCGGCTGGCTGGTCGCTCTGGCCGGCGGCACCGCCCCTGCCGCCGGGCCCGGCACGGCACCGGGTGCCACCGCGGGGGACCCGGACGCCGGCCCCGGGGCGCCGGCGGTGCTGATCCGCGAGCAGCCGGCGTTCGTCGCCTCCTCGGTCGGCTACCAGCTGTGCCTCAGCGGCGCCGCGCTGCTGCTGGCCGCGCGAGCCGGTGCCCACGAGCCCGCCGTCGTGGGGGCGTTCGTGGCCGCCTCGACCTACTTCCGCGCCCCGACGCTGCTGACCGGCGGGGTCACCACGCACGCGCTGGTGGAGCTGAGCCACGCCCGGGGCCGGGGCGACACCTCTGCCTTTCGTGCCGGGCTGCGTGCTGCGCTGCGGGCCGGCGGCACGATCGTGGTGGGGGTATCCGCGGCGCTGGTGGTCGCGGCCCCGCTGGCACTGCCGCTCTACTACGGCCACCCGCTGCGTCTGCCGGTGGTCGTGCTGGGCGCACTGGCGGTGTCCACCGTGGTGGGTGTCCTCGCCTCGGTGCTCACCCAGCCGCTGCTCGCCGCCCGGCGTGGCGGGGTGGCAGCACTGGCCTGGTGCGCCGGCGCGGCAGTCACCGCGGTCGGCGTACTGGCCGACCCGGGGGTGGGCAGGCTCACCGCGGCCGGGCTGCTCGCCGGCCCGCTGGTGGCCCTGGTCGTGCAGGGGGGCGCGGTGCGCCACCTGGTCGCCCAGCCCGGTCGCGGGGCGCCGTCGTGAGGGTCGGGATGGACGAGCAGGTGCTGCTCGCCCAGCGCCACGGGGGCGTGTCGCGCTACGTCGTCGCCCTCGTGCAGGCGCTGCGCGCGGACCCGGGACTGGGGGTGGACGTGGACCTGTGGGCCGCGTTCAGCGCGAACGAGCATGCGGGCGCCGCCGGGCTGACCCGGACGCTGCCGGGGCTGGCGGGGGACGCCGCGACCACCCTGGCGGGCCTCGCGGCCTACCACGCGGCCAACACCGCGGCGCGCTCGTCGCGACGCCGCGCCGCGGTGGTGCACGCCACGTGGTACCACCCCCGCTTCCTGCCCGCGCTGCGCCGCGGCGCGCCACTCGTCACCACGGTGCACGACATGACCCCGGAGCTGGCGCCCGAGCAGTTCCCGCAGCGCTCCCCGTCGCTGGCGAAGGCGGCCTATGTCGCGGCGAGCTCGGTGGTGCTGACGGTGTCGCAGCGCAGCGCGGACGACCTGGTCGCGGTGTACGGCCCGCCGCCCGGGCCGGTGATCGTGACCCCGCTGGCTCCCGCACCCGTCTTCTCCCCCCGGGCCACCCCGCCGCCGGGAGCACCGGGTCGCTACCTGCTGGCGGTGGGCGCCCGCGGCGGCTACAAGGACTTCCCGACCGCGCTGGACACCCTCGCCGCGCTGGACCGTGGGGTGATGCTGGTGGCGGTCGGGGGCGGGCCGCTGACGCAGGAGGAGCGGACCGCGGTACACCGTCGCGGTCTGGACGGCCGGGTGCGCGCCGTGCGCGCCGATGACCCCGAGCTGGCCGCCTGGTACTCCCACGCCGTGGCCCTGCTGGTCACCTCCCGCCACGAGGGGTTCGGGTTGCCGACGCTGGAGGCGATGGCGTGCGGCTGTCCGGTGGTCGCCGCCGACACCTCGGTGCACCCGGAGGTGGGCGGCCCCGCAGCGGACTACGCCCCCGCGGGAGACGCGGGGGCGTTCGCCGCGGCGGTGGCCCGGCTGCTGGACGACCATGACCACCGGGCCCGCCGCCGCAGCGCCGGGCTGGCGCGCGCTGCCAGCTTCAGCTGGGCGCGCACGGCAGCGGCCACCGCGCAGGGCTACCGAGTGGCTCTGCGCTCCTGAGGTCAGCCGCTGGTGCTGGGCTCCTCGGGCTCCGTCGTCCCGCTG
>Ga0209698_10002390_pt1 | contig 21315 bp, 12 predicted proteins | sample LitLauG_LLR_2012_FD_187203 | JGI IMG/M metagenome (GOLD analysis project Ga0209698, IMG submission 187203) | Freshwater sediment microbial communities from Pennsylvania, USA - Little Laurel Run_MetaG_LLR_2012 (SPAdes) (version 2) | ecosystem: Environmental > Aquatic > Freshwater > Creek >...
CAATCGAAAACGAGATCGAACTGGCGCTCAGCCCAGGTGAGTTCATTCGCGTATGGTCGGGGCGGGGCGATTTGAACGCCCGACCCCCTGCGCCCAAGGGATCGGCATGGCTTCCAAAGGCTCCATTTATTCTGGCCCATTCTTTATGTTTACAACAACTTGGGGAATCTGCTTTTCGCTCAGAAGCAAGCCCAAGGCGTCTCAAGGGATAGGGTTTTGGCACAGTTCTGGCACAATTCGGTGTGTGGTGATTCTGCGATGATTTCGCTGGCGCGTTAAATACATTCGTCGATCCTCGATCCTTTTGCAATCTGCATTGGGAGAGCGAGAGCCCCGAATCATTTACGGCAAACCAGAAGTCGTGCCCGACTTGGCTTCCAACGTGCCGGGCCTCGCGATTCGGGCAGACGCGCCTGTTCACAAGACATTCAGAGTGGGCCGAGGCGCTGTCAGTATGCTCGAAGCAATTCGAACGAGCGCCCACGCTGCGCTGCCCCCTGCCAGCCTTCCCTGGAATGCAAGTAGGTACCAGCCACTACACCTGCCGCGTCGACGACCTGGCAGACTTTTCTGTCATACGACACCTCCGCCGGTGCGCGGCAAACAAATGGCACGTGTTTCGCTGGCGCCTTCCTCGCGGCACCCTTTAAAGAGAATGCCGCGCCGGAGCGGTCCGTTTTTTTTAGGCAGACACCGGGTTATGCTGGTAGAGGGCTCGACTATGGCTAACGCCGCTATTCCTTCGTACCTGGAGATCATCGATTTCATCGCGGCTGGAACCACGCCGCAGGCCATTGTCGACTATCGCCCCTCGCTCGAAGCCCAGCAGCGCGTTGCCGGATTAATTGCGCGGGAGAAAGAAGGCGGTCTGTCACCCGAGGAACAATCCGAGCTGGATCATTTCATCGATTTGGAACATATCCTTCGGATGGCCAAAGGGCGCGCGCGACAGATCCTGATCAGTGGCTCGTGATATCGATGAGTCGGCGCGCCTTCTAGTCATAGAACGGGCTCGTCGACGGTGCGAATACTGCTTGGTGCACGAGGACAACGCCAGCTTTCCTCACCAAATCGATCACATCATTAGCCGCAAGCACGGCGGCTCATCTGGTATCGGCAATTTAGCCTACGCGTGCATCCTCTGCAATCGTTACAAAGGTGCCGATATCGCTTCGATCGATCATTCCGGCCGTCCGATCCGGCTCTTCGATCCCAGGCGGGACTCATGGGACGAGCACTTCAAACTGGACGGACCGATCATCCAACCCTTGACGCCGGTTGGAGAGGTGACCGCGCGCATGCTGCGGCTCAATGCAGCCGAGCGTGTTATTGAGCGCCGCCTATTCCAGGCACTGGGTTCCTACCGAAAGGGATGACTCAGCTCAGCTCACTCGCTCAATGGACTGCGGATTCGCAAAAATGGGACCGATCAAGCCTTTTGGTTCAGCCTGAACCTGCCGTAGACGTTCTCGCAAGGGAGCACATTCGCAGCGGTGCGCTTTCTGCCGAGATGAAGGAACTCGCCCCCCTGCCGCGAGAATCTGCGGCGGCAAGCGCAAAATACCTGCCAATCATGAACGCCCTCTTTTGAAAATGTCCGTCAATGTGCCGGTCAGGGTGCTTTGCCAACACTACCTACATGGTCTGATGACCCTTCACAAGCGTTTCTACGAACTCGTGAGCACCGCTCACGTCCAGCTTTCGTGAAGCATACTCGGCGTTCATCAGAGGCTCGTCGAGGAGCCAATCGTACTTTTCGGACAGCTTGTTCCGGACACAGTCCGCGAGCACGGCTGCCTCTGGTGGAGGGTCCGAAGCCATTCGTTCAAGAGCAGCAACAGTATCAGATTCGCACGCAAACACTCGAACGGCCGCGCCAGAGTTTTGCGCGATCTGACCAAGGTGTTTGAACCAGACCGCCAGCGTATCGTTAACGCGATCTCCCCGCCACGTGAAGACGACCGTCTCGGAGCCGTTCGGGACAATATTCCGGTATTCGAGCCCGTAGTGGGAGAAATGGGTTCTCGCTTCACCAAGAAGCTCGCGCGCCATAGTATCCAGATAGGACGGTATATCCTTTCCCACCAGTACGGCGCGCATCTCCTGGCGGACTCGATCATGAACATCGCCGCGGCCGCCGTTGAACTCTGGCACCCGGCCGCCAGGAGACGGCCGCACTTCAATCACCTTCCGCTGCTCGTCTATCCCCACAACACGCCAACGGCGGCCTGCGAAGATTAGCGCACTGTTCTCTTGCAGGGGGCGGTCGATTGGAAGTGTGCCGAGCGTCTTGCCCGCAGCTACGATTCGATACTCCTCTGGTGTTGTAAATGCTGAATAGAACGAATAATGACCGACTATCCGTTCCCCGGCCTCATCCAGGAGCAGTGTGCCGTCAGCTTCCTGACGGATAACTTTGCGCGTTCCAAGAGTACGCAACACCTGCAGGAATGTCCCTTGATCGGCAGCAAAAACATCTGACAGGATGAACCAGGCACGTCTGGGTGTGATGCCGCCGAACTGCGCGATCACCGACAACACCTGTTGGATGAGCGTCGACAAGCGAAGACGGCCGGTTCCCGAAGACTCGCACCAGCGCGCGAGAAGCAGGTTCACCATAGCGATCGTCTGCACAAGTTCGGTTCGCAGCAGGTCCTCGATGGAGGACTTCGAATCGATTTCGGATTCCTGAATGTACGTTCGCAGGATAGCGGGTTCCCCGCGCCGGCCAGAGCGGCCCAGCCTCTGGCGCAAGCTGGCGACTGAATTCGGAGTTCCAATCTGCGCGATGCTCTTCACGGTGCCGATGTCGATCCCCAACTCGAGTGTCGACGTGCAAATTGCTGTGGCGGGGCGGGACGGATCCTTCAGGGCGGCTTCGGCATCCTCTCTGATCTCTTTGGAGAGGTTCCCGTGATGTGCCCAAAACTCGTTGGGAAGCCGCTCGGTCTCACAGATCCGGCCCAGCAGGTCGGCATATTTCTCGACTTGGCTTCGGCTGTTGGCGAAGACCAGATTCTTCGACCCGCGCAGGGTCTTCATGAGGTCTGACGCGACAGCGCGGGCACTGCCGTCGTTCACCGGTTCTTCTTCGTCTTCCTCGCGATCGCGGTCGGTCAACCCCGTGATGCGGTAGCCGCGGACGAGCAACTTGAGACCCTGCCCGGGCGCGGCTGACTCGATTACGTGCACCTTGTCGCCGCCCGGGGGACGGAGGAAACTGGCGGCAAGAACCATATCGCCCAGAGTCGCGCTTAGCGCGATCCTGGGTATCTGTCTTCCAACGGCATCTTCCAGCCTTCGAAGCTGGGACTGCAACTGCTGCCCACGTTCCGTTCCGAGGAAGCTATGGAGTTCGTCCACAACAATGTACAGCAATCCCGAAAATAATCCTGCAACGGACGTACCGCGATTTACAAAGAGGGATTCGAGCGATTCCGGCGTGATCAACAGAATGCCACTCGGCTGTTTCAGAAACTCGCGTTTCCGACTCTGCGAAATGTCACCGTGCCACGGATGCACAGGAATGTCTAGGGACTCACACAGACGTTCCATACGATCGCTCTGATCATTGATCAACGCTTTCAAAGGACTGACGTAGAGAACGCACGCGCCGGATTGTTCGGCGGAGATCAGTCGGGAGCAAATGGGCAGAAAGGCGGCCTCTGTTTTACCGAATGCCGTGGCTGCCGCGATGATGACATCGCCCGAACAGTCGAGAATGGGCACGGCGGCTTTCTCCTGCGCATCGCGAAGCTCCGTCCATCCTTGATCGTAAATCCACCGTTGTATGAATGGATGCAGCCGAAAGAATGCCTCGGACGGTGATGCCATGAGAGTTCAGAGCCTGAAGTTGGCGAGGTCGTCGCCCGATTCCGCCGTTTCTCCGACTACCGCGTTATCCTCCGTGTCGAGCCCGTCGTCCTTATGCACCTCCACAGCGCCGAGCAACTCGCTCCACGAAGTTTGCGGGTTCTGTTCCAGCACTGAGAGTAAATTCACGAAAGCCGTAATGGTGGTCCTGGGGGTCCGGAAATACACCTCACCGATTCGCTTGGAGCAGTGCTCCATGAAGGCTGTCAGCGCCTCGTCCGGCACCAGAAATCGGGAATGGTCCCCGCCAGCGAACACGTTGCGGAGCTTTGTCAGCAGGACGTAAAAATCCTCCTGCGTAAGACCACTCAAACGGAGCACCGGGCCGGCATAATCCACCAGCTCTCTTGTCGCGAAAGTGTTCTCCGCAAGCCGCGATTGCAGCGCCGGATAGCTGTACAGACCGCGACGCGTGTCTAAAAGGAACTCGGGCGTGCCACCGAACAGAAATCCGAGTCCGACTGAGATACCTTGCAGTCCGTCATTCAAGATGCGGAGAATCTGCTCGTAATTGCCATTTCGCGCCTGGGCATTGGCCAGTTTGTAAAGATTCACAAGCTCATCGAGCAGCACGATCATTCCCTGGAAACCGGCATGCCTCACGAAGCGTGCCATCAACTTGAGATGGTCATAAATTGAGGCGTCGTCTATGATCGTGCGGACGCCGAGAGCGTTCCGTGCGTCAGTTCGCGTACTGAACTCGCCGCGCAGCCAGCGGACCGCGTCGATTTTAAGTTGTTCGTTCCCGGAATCGTGGCCTCGCCAGTACGGCGCGATCACGGCGGCGAAATCGTATCCGCCGGTCATTTCGGACAAATCCTGCAACCGCTCGTGAATGACGTCTTCCGGATTCGCGTTCGACTCCCGCGCGATTCGAAGAGCTTCAGCCACAAAGCGTTCCACCACACTGGACATCGCTCCGCCATCCGGCTTGGAGCGGGTCGAGAGGTTCCGCATCAGCTCGGCATACAGTGAGCGGGCCTGCCCGCTGGACGACTGAAGCCGCCGATCCGGAGTGAGATCGGCATGCACGGTGACGAGTTTCTTCTCCAGGGCGACGGAACGAATCAGGTTCAGAAAAAACGTCTTTCCCGATCCGTATTCGCCAATCACGAAGCGGACGCCCGAGCCGCCGTCTGCGATTCGCTCAACATCTCGCAGAAGGGCTTCGACTTCCTTCGCGCGGCCGACTTGGATCAGGTGCAGAGCCGTCCGAGGCACCACGCCGGCACGGAGGGACTGCAGAACCGAGTCGCGGTCTTTTGGCCGAATAGGTATCACTGAATCCGATTCCTTCCCAATAGTATCGTGAGCGCCGCGGCATTCACCTCGATTGGATCTTCACCCTCCAACAAAGGTTGATCGCAGGCGTCGAATGCGGCATCGTTGATTGCTTCGATGCTTCCGTCGAGCAGGAGGGCACGCTGGGCAGCGGCCGCCTCGAGTTCCTCTCGAGACCATATCGACTTCGCAGAAAGATACCGCAGAAGCGTCGAGTTGGCCGCGTCCAGTCCGGCAATACATTCTTGCGGGTCGGCTCCGCGCTCGGCGGTGGCAGGCGCTGGGGTCGCCTCGTCGACAAAGACGGACGCAAGCAAAGCCGAAACGGCCGCCGTCTCCCGCAACTTTGCCTCGATCCTGGCGGGATCCAGTTGGATCCCAGTTCGCTTGACCTTTGGCCTCCGGGCCGGCAGCGCAAACCCTGAAGCGTCGGTGCCAGGGGCTTGTACCGCGACCGGGTCCGTTGCAGCCAGATGGAGGTCGCCATACACCGCCTGGGAGTCGAGCCCCAACAGCCTATACAATCTTCCAAGTGACTCTACCTCCGCCGGTGAAACTTGTCCGTCGGCGTTGGCGACTTCTACCAGGAATTTGGCGATCGCCTGCCTCTGGGGTGTCGCTAGAGATTCGATGCGGCTCTTCACGCCATTAATGCCCGGGCGCTCCACAAGGAGCCATCCCAGATGAGCGTTCAGTCTGGTCCGCTCATCTTCGGAGAGGTGCAGAGACGACGCAATATGGTTCCGCAGGAGTTGCTCTTCAGCCTGGCCCGTGGCTCCGTCCGCTGCAGAAACGGATGCGGCCAGCCGGACAATTAGCGCTGCAACGTTATACGCGGGAGTAGGTACGCTGGGTGCACCGGCATTCGCGGAATAGAGATGTACCTTGGTGCCGGATCCCGGGACTGGTCCGCCGAACCGTACGTCCGGCTCCAATCCAAAACCCATCGACGCCATGTATTGCGCTAAAACAACCGCATCCCGCTTTCCGAAGGTTCCGTTGATCGGCGCCTTCAGGACTTGCAGCAACTCGTCACGAGAGAGAATCGTGGCGGAAGCGACCAATGCTGCCAACTTCTCGCGGATGAGCCGCGCTTCCTCCGCCTGGGACGCGGCAACCAGACGAGGCGGCAGGAGGGCCATTGCCGCCGGGTGCGTTTCCGTGCCGGGGTTTCGTCCTAAGTAGCGGCTGTAGGCGTCCAGTGCATCCACACATTCCGCGCCGAGTTCCCTCAGTTTCCCGATCGGTTCCTTCAGTGCAGTGATGTCGGGAAGATCTGTCGAGGCAGTCACCGGACCACCAAACGAGGCACTTGCCGGGTGGTACTCAAGGCGGAGAATGGTCTTGTTGGGCTTCACCACAATTCCACCGCCCCAACGTTCCTGGTACCGCAGGGCAAACAATTCCCGAAAGTACGGGTTGCAGCGGGTAAATGGCGCTCGCCGCGGGAACAATGGATCGGCGCAGATCCAGGCGGCTGCCCAGGAGGCCGGAATCGGTTTTCCGTCCCGGCTCATGACGCCCAAGGCAATCTTCAAACGGTAAGGGAGATCGTATCCCGACTGCGAATATTCGGGCGGCGGATCGTCAACGTTTACAGTGTGATGAATGGCCGCCGCCATTTCGAGAAATGCCGTGCCATATCTGTAGAAGGAGTGATTGGCGCTGTAGACTTCCAGAAGGCGCGCGACCTCATCGAGGATCGCCTGATATTCCGGACCGCGATCCTTAGTGGAACCGTAGTCGTGGAAAATCCTACGTTCGAGGCCGTAAAAGTAGAGGAATACGAAGCTGATTGGCGCGTCGGGCGCGGAGCGTCCCGAGGCATGCCACTTGAGATATGCCAGACGTGCCGCGGGCTCAATTTCGCTGTAACTGGGCCAGTATGGAATCGACCCTGGCTCGAAGCCGGCCGTAGAAGACGCAATCGTCTTCGAGGGATCGATCAGTGCCGGTTCAGCGACATAGCCCTTGATAGCAGCCAGATTGCCGCCAGAATAGATGGGTCCGAAAATTCGAAAGCCGGCTATGGCGACGCTATCGTCTGCGGCAACCCACTGATTCGCGGACGCCGGGCGGAGTGTCGAAGCTTCTGCAGCGGGCGTGGGACGCTGGACCGGCTCCTGGGCTGGTGTGCGCGGAGAAGGAGTGGGCAAAGTCGCGGCTTCGAAGCGAGGAGTCACATTTGAAGCCGTCACACCCGAGACGCGCGAGCGCAATCCTGCCGCGAACGCTTCTGCGCCGGCGAGGGAAGACACCAATATTGCGAGATTGTATCGGCTTGCCCTCACTAACACGTGGGCATACTGCACGATGGGAAACTGAGGATTGTCGCGGTAACGCCGGTCGGGCGTACCATCGCGTTTTGTGTATTTCCAAGTGCGCCCGGCTATGTTGGCGTCGGCGGGCACAAATGAGGTTTCCACAAACGGCAGCGCCTTCACTTTGACGTCCACGTCTTCATAACTTACGGCAGCGAACATTTCGCGGGTTCTTACCAGCACAAAGTCGGGCAGAAAACAGTACGTCTCGCCGCCTCTGGCGATACCCATCAAAGGCACGTTCGACTTGATGTACGGAATGGCCGGAGCACCTGCATGAGCGGCGGTACGTCCCGCCAGCGAGGGCGATTCCGCGGTGGCGCACCAGATGGCGCGAGCGGACATCAGGGCATGAATTCCGGCGTGGACGGTTTCAAGCATCCTCTGGTCGTTCGGCGCCAGCCTGTAAGTGAGAATGGTCTGACGCGATTGCCGGCATTGGACGTTCGCGATAGCAGCAGCTACGCACGCTCCAATAGCTAAAGAGACGGCGAGCCCAGGGAACCCCACGAGTGCCGCTGCGGCAACGGCGCCACCCAGGAGGATCCACGGAGCCGGATTCCGATTTCCCGCCCGCGCGTTCAACCCGGCCATCATTTGTTCTCGCGACATAACGGCGGGATTGCGGGCATCGCCGTACAGATAACCGTTCTCCACGGAAGTAACAACCACCTCTCCGGCGGAAACGGTCTGGGCGAAATCGCCCCCGGGTGTGGTGTCGCCTGAGGAAGAGGACACGAGAGATTCCTAATAGTAACGCTCAGATCTTCATCACTGCCGCTTGGGTAGCGCTTTCAGCCAGGTTGACGAGGTGCTGATGGTGTGTGAAGAAGACGACTTGCGTCTTGGCCGACATCTCATTGAGAACGGATAACGCCGAGGATGCGCGTTCATCATCGAAACTGAGCAGCACGTCGTCGACAATGAAGGGCATGGGTTCGTGAGCATCGAAATAATGCTCCAGACTCGCCACTCGAAGCACAAAATAGAGCTGGTCGCAGGTGCCATCGCTCATCCCCGACAACTCGACGGTTCGCCCATCCTGACGTGCGCCCACGAGAACGGTCCGTCCTTCCACACCTTCCACACGCAAGCCGGAGAAACTGCCGCGCGTCAGTTGCGAAAACAGGTGGCCAGCACGATCCAGGACAGGACCCTGATTTCGCTCGCGGTACCGTTCAATCGCCTTCCGCAACACCACCGACGCTGTCTTCAATCGAACGTATTCCTCCACATCGGCTGACAGAGCTCCGGTGAGGCTGCTGATGTGTTGAGCAGTAGCTGCACCGTCTGCGTTCTCGAAAGTCAGAGCTTCGGCTTCCAGCGAGCGCCTCCGCGTATCGAGTGCCTCTTGCTCGTTGCGCAACTCCGTAGCGCGTCGATCGAGGGCCTCCAAAAGACCCGGGATGGAATCGGGATCCAGCGCTTCTGCCTCGGCGATGAATTCCGGGATCGTCTTGCCGCCGCAAACCAGCAGTAACCGCTCCTGGAAGTCGGCGAGTTTCTGCTCCAACAGCCGGCGGCGGTCGACGCGGTCGCAAACAGTCCGTGCGGCCGCTGCGTCCTCCACGCCTGCTTCCCGGCACAGCAGTGCAATCTCCGCGGCGGCGCGCTCTACTTCTCCGGCGGCCTTCTTCTGCTTCCTTTCCCACTCTTTCCGGGCCGCTTCTTCCCGCTGCCGTAACTTGAGGTTTGCTTTCGCCGAGGTCAGCGCCTGGTGCAGGTGCACGATGGCTTCTTCCGGCTGATATCGCTTCAACTCCGGGTCGAGGCTGTCGACGAGGCCACTTACCGCCGCTTCGAATTCCAACGCGTCCGCCAGCATTCTCTGAATTCGGGCGCTCAACTCTTCCGCCCTCCGCAAATCGTTCTGGATTTCCTGAACCGCGGACAGGTACTCCGCGGCGGCGGCCGGAGAAGCGCCGGCCTCGATCCCCGCCTGACTGAGGGCTTCGCGCCATCCGGCGATCCATGTCACGCGCTGGTGCTCGAGGTCCGCGATGGCCCGCTCGATGCGATCGATCTCGCGAATCTGAGCCTGCCGATCCGACTCGAGTGCAAGGCGTCCCTTGGCAGTCTCCTCAGCCCGGCTGAGAATCGCCTCCGCCAAATCGGCAATCCGGTCGTGTCGGCAGCCTGCTCCGGACTGCCGTATGCCGCCACCAAGCCCCGCAAGGCAGCCCCGATTTGCTTTTCGCGCGTCTCCCATTCTGTAAGCTGCAATCGTAGATCCCGGAGGCTCGCCAGTACCTGGATGACGACATCGCGCTTTCGCAGCCAGGTCGTCATCGCAGCCGGCGACGACGGTGCGATGCCGGCGCCGGACCATGCGTCCATCCACCGAGCCTTCACGCGCTCACCTTCGGACAGGAGTTCCGCGAGATCAAGCGATGCCTTTGTGCGTCTCTGTTCCCATGCCTGAATCTGCACATCCAGCATGGCGACCCGTTCCACCTTTTCCGCAGCTTCGCGCATGCGGTCCGCCAGCGTGTCGGCGTGCTGTACCGCGGCGTTGTAGCCTGTCGTGAGGTCTACGGCTCCCGCGCGCGCAAGAAACTCCGCGCCTTCGGGCGCATCAGGGACGGCGTCCCGCCACGTCTTCTGGATTGCGCACCAGCCTAACTCGCGAATGGATCGCGCACCACTCAGATCGTCCAGCGTGGGTACTGCATGGGAAGCAATCACCGCCTCTCGTTCCGTCCGGGCCTCGCCCAGGCTCTTCTCGATTTCCGCCAAGCCTTCCTTGGCAGCGCGCGCCGCAGCCTCGCTCGCCTGGAGTTCTGCCCGCATCTCCTCGACGAATTCGGCGGCTGGAACGGGAGCCGCTTCCAGATCGTCGCCGGTGCCGGACCAAAGCGACAGCGCTTTCAAAGCGGTGAGGAGTTTGGCCTCATGTGACGCGATGCCGCTGCGAAGCTGTTGCGCCTTTCCGAAATCCAACTCGCGCCGGGCGCGACTAGCCATGCGCGCCAACGGAGACGTATCGGAGACAGCAGGCAGCCCTGCCAACGCGTAGTCGTACTCGCTCACCTTGGCACGGGCGCTCGCCAGCGCGCCTTCGAGCGATTTCCTCTGGGCCTCGAGTTGCGGCGACAGTGCGGCCAGTTCCTGAACGTGCTTCCTTACGATCACTCCCGGCTCCAGGCTGGGAGCCTGCTGGAAGGACAGCCCCGGCTTGAGTGCGTCGAGCTGCTTGCGAATACTCTGGTTGGTCTTCTCCAGGTCGCCTTCGCGTCGGGCACAGTCCTGTTTCGATTTCTCTACAGCGCCCTTCTGCTCATACAGGCGCCGGATGCGGTCGTCTTCAGCCAGCAAGTCCGCGGGAATCACGAGCGCGGCAATCGCTTCCGCACTGCGCGCGATCTCCGTTTCAGACTCCTTCAGGGACTGGTTCGCCGCTTCGAGCGCCCGGGCGGCGCTCGCGAGACGCGCGCCGAACTCCGCGTCCAGTTTGGGTGCGGCGGCGAGTTCCTGCCACTCGGCGAGCGCCTGCTTACGGCCGGAAATCGTGGGCAGCGCTTTCTGGATGCGTTTCAGCCGCTCTGACTCCCGGCCCGCTTCGTCCAGGCCGGCTTTGCAAGTGGCGAGTAACCGGGCCACATCTACCCGCGCCTCGCCGTTCTTCTCGAAAGCCGCGACGCTCACTTGCTTCTGGCGCAGTTCGGCATGGGCTTCCTTGATTTGACGGAGGCAGAGGTGAATCGACTTGCTGCTGGCTCTAGGAGTGTAGAGTTCCCCAGCGTGCTGCTCCAGGCGATCCAGCGTGGCTTGCAGCCCGACCACTCCGGCAGCCGCCTGGAAGAGGATCTTGCCGACCTCACCCTCGCCCGCCGCGATCTCGCGTCCGCCCTGCACCAGTCGCTCATGGCTGATGCCGAACATGGTTTCGAAATCCGCACGAGAGAGGCCTTGCAGCAACCGCTCCAACTGGGCGTCTTCAATGACCGATTTGTCGTCGGCCGCCCGCAGCGATTGAAGGCGGGCCTTGCGACGAATGAAGTCGAGACGATTGGCTCCGGCCGCCAGGGTGAGCCCGATCCGCAGGTCGCCATACGGGTGAATAAACGAATCGGATGTCTGCGCCGGGATTCCAAACAGGCCATCGGCGAGGGCGCGCAACGCGGAGGTCTTGCCCGCTTCATTCAATCCATAGACGATGGTGAAGGGCTGCGAAAACTCGAGACGTCGCGCGGTAAAGGGTCCATAAGCCATCAGGTGCAGGACTTCCAGCCTCATTTGCCGTCTCCTTTCAGCAGGAGCGGCTCCACGGAGGAGAGCGCCTTTCGCAGCAACTGGGGGTCTTGCGGATCCGTGCATTCGTCGCCCAATGTGACGGCGCCTTCCAGCCGGGTCTTCAACTCCCCAAACGTCAGCTTCAGCTCTTCCAGAAGGGCGGGATCCTCGGCGAACTCCTTCAGAAGCACGCTCAACTCGCCGGCCGCTCCCGCGTCCATAGATACAGGCGCCGGCGCGGTCCGCGGCGTCAACGCCAACTTCTCTACGTGGACCGGGACCGGTGCGTCGCCGGCGAGCGCCCGCAGGCGCGCCCGCCATCCCGCGACATCGGCGGCCACGCGACTCCAGGTTGGCCCTCGACCCTCGAGTTCGAACCGCAACGCGAGCGTGCGGCCTTCGGCGGCGGTTGCCGCGCGGGCGATCGCCTGTTGTGCCATTTCTTCGAGGTCGTCGGGAGTAGTGTCGTCGTCCGAGGAAAGGCGCAGCACCTCCCAGCGCACAACATCCAAAGGCTGAAAATCCAGGCTCACGCCGCCGCGGTCGTCCACATCCACCAGGTAGCAGCCACGAGGTCCGCACTCCCGCACGCTGCGGCCTTGAATATTGCCGGAGAAGACCACCCAGGGATCGTGAGCCAACTCCGTCCGGGTATGCACGTGTCCCAATGCCCAGTATTGGTATTGATGGGATCGGAGGCTTTCCAGCGAGCAGGGCGCATACAACTCCTGCCCAGCAGAGAAGGTTGCCGAAGTGTGCAGCACGCCGATATTGAACGTCCCGGCGCTTCCCTTGGGAAATGCGCCCGTTAGGTCCTCGGCGATATGACGATTTCGAAAGCTTTGGCTGTAGAGCGTCGCCTCGTGCCCTGCGGCCTCGACGCACTCCGGCTTCTGGTGGTCGAAGAAGTGGACGCCGTCGCCCCAAGGCAGCACGAGCGTCATTCGGTTGGCCGCGTCGTGATTGCCGAGCGAGATATAGACCGGAATACCGACCGCGCGTAGGCGCTTCATTTGGGAAACGAAGTAGAGGCCGGTGTTGCAGTCGCGCCACTCGCCATCAAACAGGTCGCCGGCAATCACCACGAAGCTGACGGCGGATTCGGTTGCTACATCCACCAGCCTTGCCAGCGCCCTGCGAGTCGCCATGCGGATCTCTTCCAGCGGCGCACCGGGATATTCCTCCAACGACAACAACGGGCTGTCCAGGTGAATGTCGGCCGCGTGAATGAATCGAAATGCCATTAAGTCTCTCCTATGCGGACTTGCCTGCCTGGGCAGGCTCAGGCTCTACTTCACGCCAGCCATTTAACAGCGGAAAGTATAGGGCCGTGTGGACGGGGCGTTGCTCCATGGCGGAGAAAATCCGCCGGTACAGCTCGAGTTGATCGCGGTATCGCTCCCGCTCGTTGTCCAGGAAAGCTTCCAGTCTTGAGCCCTCGTGCGCACTGGTCTTGTAATCGATAACCCAGCGGACGCCTTCATCGTCGATGAACGTGCGGTCCACCCTCACGGCGACGATTTCGCCTTCCACTACGCCGCATAGCGGGTACTCGCAGGCGGAATCTTTGTGGCGGGCCAGGATCCAGCGGCCGCGCCGATCTTCCAGTGTGCGCGCTACGGCGTTGCCGACCTTCTCAACGGCCTGCGGCAGTTCCGCGGATGGCACGCCCAGGCCGGCAAGCATGGCCCGGGTTGCCGGCGCCGTCTCCGCGATGCGTTCGGAAGGCCATGCGGCGACTCCGTCATCGGCCACTCGTCGGAGCAGCTGATGTACCACGGTCCCGATGTAGCGGACGGTGTTGCCCGCCCACCGAAAGCTCACGACTACGGAGTCGCGTTCTTCCGTTGGTTTCGGTGGTGCGGCCGGGCCAGGCGGAGGAGCCGGCAGGCGCCATCCTGAAGCAAGCCGCTGGATGGTTTGCGGAATTCGCGCCTCGGCCGGCGGTTCACCGGTCGCACCGGGAGGCAGCGCTGCCAGCTTTCGCTGAAATACGGGCTCAGCGAATGACCACATGCGCCGCAACAGGGAAGTTGACTTGGGAGCTTGCAGGCCAGCGGTCCCGTTCTTCACCTGGTAAGTGACATGCCCTAGCAGGTGCAGTTCCGATTTGGCCCTGGTGGCGGCTACGTACAATAGGCGACCTGCCTCGAATTCGGATTTGCGCGCTTCGATGCTCTTGAGGTAGTCATAGGTTTGGTCCGGGCCGGAGCCAGTCGCATGGATCGGGGCCAGCAGCAGTTCGGGCACGCCGCCGAGCCGTGGCCGCTCCAACCAGAGCATCAGGCGGGCCTCGTCGGCTCGGGTAGTGCGGCCAAGCCCCGGCACGATGACCGTGTCGAACTCCAGACCTTTCGCGTTGTAGATGGTCATCACCTGCAGCGAATCGCCGGCCAGCGAATCGGGATACGCATAGAGCTTGTGGATCCGCTCTTCGAAGGCGGCGATGTCGAGGGATCCGCCGCGGTCCATTTTCTCCAACAGGTCGAAGAAGGCCGAGGCGTTATCCAAGCCTGTCCTGTCTGCGGCACAGGCAGGTCCACCCAGCGCCAGCCAGACGCCTTCGACCCACTCGCGTAGTGTTGCGGGACGGCGGACGAACGCCGCCTCCAGCACTGTGCGCACGTGGTCAACCCGCTCCTCGGCTGGTTCCTCGCGCATCAAAGCCCAAACGGTTGCGTGAGGGTCGCGGGCCACCAGCGCGTCCAGTTCCTCTAGTCGTATGCCGCACCACGGAGCGCGAAGAAGCGCGAGCCATGCAATCCGGTCCGCCGGGTGCAGCAGCGCTCGGGTGAGAGACGTGAGGTCCTGGATGAGCGGGACGTTCGCCAGGCAATCGATATCCACTGCCCGGAATGGCAGGCGCGCCTTTCGGAGCGCCGGCAGAATGGCGGCGAGATGGCTGCGCGCGCGCACCAGGATGGCAATTTTGCCGGCGTGCCGCGCTTGTGCGTCACGCACGAGTTCGACCACCTTGGTGGCTTCCGCCTCGTCGTCGCGATCCACAAAGGGGTGCAGAGTTACCGCCGGGTCCAGGCCGCGGGGGTTCACCCAGTCCGCGGGCGAATAGCGGATCGCGCCGGTTGTGACGTCTTCGGCTTGGGCCAGAACGTTGGGGAACTCGTCGTTCACCCACTCCACCATGCCGCGATCCGAGCGGAAATTGGCAGTCAGCTTCAAAGGCTCCAGAGGCAGACCGCCGATACCTTCAGCGCTCGCCTTCAGAAACAGTCCGACCTGAGCCTCGCGGAAGCGGTAGATGGACTGCATGGGGTCGCCGACCACGAATAGCGTGTGGCCGTCGTTTGGCTGCCAACCTGCCGTCAGCTTCTCAATGAGGGCAAATTGGCTGACCGACGTGTCCTGAAACTCATCCACCAGCAGGTGTTGGATGCGCGCGTCCAGGGCGAGCGCCAGGTCCGTGGGCCCGGCAGGAGTCTCCAGCGCGCGTTGCGCGGCCATGGCGATCTCGGCGAAGTCGGCCTGGCCGGTCCGGCCGAAGATCACCTTCAATTGCGCTACCGCCATGGGCAGCAGCCGGACCAGGGCCTTGAGCACTTGCCACTGCTGTTCGGAAAAATGCGGATCGGGAAGGCGCCGGAGTTCGCCAAGGGCCATCCGCAGAGGTTCGTTACCGGAGAGCGCGTCGATGAGATTGATGCAGAGCTGCTTCGCTGCCTTGGCGGAAGTTGGGAAACCCTCCGAGACGGTCAGCCGTTTCCGCCATTCATCCTTGCCGGTGAGCAGCATGTCGACGATTCCGATCCAGGCATCAATCCGGTCCGCCTGCGGTAGCGCGGCAAGGCCGGCACACGCCAGCACACGGCCCTCCCGGTGCTCCGTCGCGAGGTTCGCGGCGGCCGCGGCGGCGACGGCGGACATCTCGCCGGCAAGCTCGGCGGGCACAAGCCGGCGCGCGGTCTCGACGCCATCCAGAATCACGTTATGCAGGGACTGCTCCAACTGTGGCCGCACTTGTTCCAGGTCGGCCGCGCCGGCCCCGGCAATGTGCCGCAACCATCGATCGCGTCGAGCCAGCATCGCGGCAATCAGCCCCTGCAGCGTCTGGAAGTTATTATCCAGATGCTCCAGGAGCGCGGCCACGTCTTCGTTCCATGCGTCCGCTTCCAGCAGTTCGACGGTGTGGCGCGCGGCTTCCGTATACAGTTCGCCCGGTTCATCCGCGATGTCCGGCGGCGCGCCCATGCGCGACATCCATGGCATCTGGCTGGCAAAGGCGAAGCAGAGCGAATCGATGGTGCGGATTCGCAAGCGTGACGGGTTGCGGAACAAGTTCCAATTCATGGAGGCGCTACGTTCCTGGACGGCGCAGGCCAAGTCCCAGGTGAGCGATTTATGTTCTTCTTCCGGACGCGGCAGGCGTGAGTCCCGCAGGGCCTTCAGGATGCGCTGCCGCATTTCCCCGGCGGCCTTTTTGGTGAAGGTAATCGCCAAGACCGCTTCAGGCTCGTCCACCCGCGCCAGGAGCGTGAGGAAGCGCTGGTTCAGCAGTTCCGTCTTGCCCGAACCCGCCGGCGCCTGCACGATGAACGACCGGTCGGGTTCGAGGGCCCATCTCCTCTGTTCGGCATCTGGAGCTGTCATCGGACCGCCTCCTCTTCGTCGCCCAGTGAGTAGCATTCCGCGACGCGGCACAACCCGGCCAGCGAGCAGTACCGGCAACTCTTGGAGCGATCCTTCGGCCCCGCTTCGGCGTGTCCGGCACGGAATTCGCCGGCCAGCCGCTCCAGCACCGTCCTCCACTCGCCCACCATGGACGCCAGGTCTGCGGATTCGGCCCCAGGCACGATGCCAGACGCGGAGGTCCAACCACGAAACCTGAGGTCTCCCGCTTTCAACTGCCCGAACACAACACCCGTCAGCGGCCGGTTATGGGTGGCGCTGTAAAGAGGCAACTGCGGTTCATCCGGCCGCTCGCTGGTCCATTCGTTGACCGACGTCTGGCGAGTTTTGTAGTCGATGATGAGGTCGCTGCCGTCCGGCAGCCTGTCGACACGGTCGGGCCGGATCCGCACGTGAATGGCGCCCAGGTCGGCGTAACGCTCGCCTTCGGGCTGGATCACTTCAAACGCGCTACGCTGCTTCTCGATCTCGAGCCAGTCACCTAAGAGCCGTTCCAAGCGGCGGCTCTCCAACTCCGAAAACCGCCGTGGAAGCTCTCCGCCTGAGGCCCGCTGCAGACGCTCGATGGCCGTCCGCACTGACGTCCGAATCACCTCGCCGATGTCGCCACGACTGCAAAGCGCATCGTGCGTACGAACCTCCTTCCAAAACTCCTCGAGCGCCGTATGCACGAGCGTGCCACGACGGCGCGCATCCAGGCCAGGCACCGGAATCTCCAAGGTTTCGGCGCCCAATCGCAATTCCGCAAAAGCATGGAACGGGCATGCAGCCTGGAATTGGAACACTGTGGTTCCGCCGCGCTCCCAGGATTCGATTGGCGGAGCTTGCTCGTCGACCAACTGGTCCATTTCGCGAGACGCCTGGATCGTCTCCACGTAAGCCGGCGAGTCGTCAAGCCCCAGTTCGGCGCGGTCGGTCTTGCGGACCGGCAAAATCAGCGGGCTGGGCGACACTTCGTGATCGTCGACCAGCGCCTGATAGCTCACCACCACGTTGGGCGCGCTTGCCAGGAGCCGCCGGGTTACCAGCGCGGCGAACTCCAGTTCCCGCTCGGCGGAGCAGCGCGGCAAACCGGCCTCCCGCTGCATGCGGATGGGAAGAAACGGGTTCGGTTTCGGCGGACTGGGCCACGCCTCATCGTGCAGGCCCGCGATCCACAGGTGGTCGAAGTGCAGCCCTGACGCTTCCAGCGTTCCCAGCACCTGCACCGGAGTGTCTTCACTCTCGGGTTGGAAAATGGTCTCTGCCGCGATCCGTGATAGGAGTGAGACTGCGTCCCCGATCGACAGATCGCCGGCGAATGCGCCTATGGCGGCGAACTGCGAGAGCGCTCGGTTCCAGGCTTCGGCAACCTGATACTCAACGCTGGTTAACTGGCGCTCACCCGGCCATTCCATCGCTGCCAGCAGTGACGAGAAAGTCTGGCTCCAGACGTCGGCCGTCGCTGTCGCCGGAACCTGGTCGCGCACGCGCATCCAGGATCCGATGGTCCGATCGAGAACGGGGCATGCAGTGCGCTCTTCGCGGCAGAGTCGCCGCAACGATGCCATGGAAACTTGCATTTCGCCCGTTTCGCGCATGCGAAGGTCCAGCAGTCCGCGACGCTCCCGTTCTGCGGCTGCGCCCGCTATATAAGGATTCAGAATCAGCCCGCTGGCCATGCTCCATTCGTTCCGCTGGGGTGACAAGCTCAGGATGGAAACAGCGCTGGTGACGAGCGGGTGTGCCGATAGCGGCTCGCCGGCTGAAATGTGGAATAGCCGTGACAGGTCCGATCGCCCCGGCAATTGAGCCGTTGGTTCAAGGACATTGCGAAAAAGACGGGCCACCTGGCGTCTGCGCGCACTCAGGTCCGGAATCACGACTCCGATGCGAGCGTCGCAGTCGCGCACCAATAATTTCGATGCCCAACGGGCTGCGGCGTCGAGTTCTCTGTCCGCGTCCGGGAAACCCACGCGGATTGCGACCTCGGCCTGTCTCGATGCCTCGCGGCCTGCAATCGCCACCCGGCATCCCGCGGAGCGGCACGCCTCGAGGAACTCGTTCTGCTGCGGAGTGAATTCGTCGAAGCCAGTCAGTAAGACGGCGGTCGGCAGGCGGAGGTGCGCAATCCGGATGCGTAAGAAATCCGCGAGGTGAGCCCCGTCAAGCAGGCTGTCGTGATCGCAGCAGGCTTGAAATCGCCGAGCCCAAGCTGCAAACACCCGGCACTCCTCGCTTCCTGCTGCGCCCGCAAGCGCCATGTCGAGGCGCCAGGCTGTGGCTAAGGCCCAGGCTTCCTGCACGCTGGCTGCGGTTGCCCCGGCCTGCAACAAGTCCGATGAATGCTCCGATTCCGAGATGACGTTTTGCCACAGCGTACGTTCCTGCCAGGGGTCGAGCAGGATCCGCGGCTCACCGACAGTGAGTTGGCAGTCTTCCCACAGGGCAGACATCCAACCATGCCATGGAAGCACCGTCGGCGTCCGCCACCCCGTGTCACCCCGGTCCTTCCGGATGGCATTGTACTCGCGCCGAAGAGCGCGGGCGAGGTGATGACTTCCCGTTACTACCGTCGCCCCTTGTTCCAATGCGTTCAGGACCTCGGATTGCATGGGTCTCCCTTGAATCGGCGCTTCTGTGAGATCTATGATAGCGAGTTTCAGGCCTGATTAATTTATATTGGCAACGAAACGACCAATTTATTAGATCAGCCTTGCCCTCGTCGCGGAAATCAGCGGCACCCCGTTGTGGCGCTGGCTGAGCACCGACGCTCTGCGCCCATGGCAACATCGAAGCTGGATCTTCCCTCGTGATCCCAACTTTGCGGCCAATGCCGGTCCTGTTCTCGACCTCTATGAGCGCATTTGGGAGGGCGCGCCACTAGGCGGCAATGACTTCGTGATCTCGGCCGGCGAGAAGACAAGTATTCAAGCTCGCCGCCGAAAACAGCCGACGGTGCCGCCCGGTCTTAAACCGCCCCATCAGGGTTGAGCATGAGTATTTTCGCGAAGGCGCCTGGACCTACCTGGCGGCCTGGGACGTTCATCGCCGCCAAGGTCTTCGGGCGCTGCGAAGTCAAGAATGGGACGGGCTCCAGTAGAGCGTCTCGTCAGTGAAGTCATGAACCAAGAGCCCTACAAGTCCGCTCGCCGCGTCTTCTGGATAATGGACAACTGCTCCGCTCATCGTGGCCAGAAGGCGGTAGACCGCTTTCGCGCCAAATGGCCCAACGCGATCCTCATCCACACTCCGATTCACGCCAGTTGGCTTAATCAGATCGAAATCTATTTCTCGATCGGAGAGAGGAAGGTCCTCACGCCCAACGACTTCTCTTCTCTCGCCGAACTTGAGCAGCACCTACTTGCCTTCCAAATCCACTATGAGCGGACGATATCACCCTTCAAATGGGCCTTCACTCGTCGCGATCTTCACGCCCTTCTGGCCAAGATCGCCGCCAAACGACTGGCTCCGGCAGCCTGACCGGAATACGTCACCGTAATTCCGAACGTGAGTACTAAGCGCCGAACCCTGACCGATCACGTCGCGTCAACGTGGAGTTCTCGCCGTAACGGCGGTTGGTCCACTCTGCCCTGATGTACGTGCCACGACGACGCGCCCTGAAACAACTTGCGCCGGTCACCCTGATAGGAAGAGTCGTCTTGCCCGTCGCCGTTCCCCATCTGCGATCACACCTGGACCGCTGATGGAGAACGGTACTTCCTGATCTGCGTACCGACAAATTCGCGTCGTTGCCGGAAGAGTTCTGACACAGTTCTGACACAGCGCTTAACGCAAAGTGCAGATTCAATTGCCTCAAAGAGACTGATGGTGCTGCCTGATACGCAGATGCGCGACCCACCGGTCTGTAAACCGTTGATTCTATGGTCGGGGCGGGGCGATTTGAACGCCCGACCCGCTGCGCCCAAGGGAGAAGCCTGGCTTCCAAAGGCTCTATTTGTTAGAGCCCATTCTTTATGTTTACAACAACTTGGGGAATCTGCTTTTCGCTCAGAAGCAAACCCAAAGGCTGTCAAGGGGATGGGTTTTGGCACACTTCTGACACAGTCCGGTTGATGCGCTCGGAAGCCTTGCGGCGAGGAATCCTTTCCGAGCAGAATGCGGAGTTGTGGTCCTCGTCGAACTACTGAAGCACACCGAAGGGAAGACCCTCGAATTTAAGCGGGACTTGTCATCCCCGGAGGGCATTCTGAAATGCCTGGTTGCGTTCGCGAACGCTGCTGGCGGTATCGTCGTCATCGGTGTGGAGGATGGGTCGAAGAACGTCCGCGGCGTGCCCGACGTGCTGGCGTCGGAAGTGTGGCCACGGGCTTTGACGCGAGCGATCCAATCGTCCAAGGTCTGGAGCGTATAGGTTGGCGCTCCGGCCGCGCCGAGTGAAACGAACATCATGCGCGCTTCGGGTATTAACAGGGCCTTCATGCAGGCTCGATCTTTGTCTGCGGGCCCGGTGATTGCCGCATCGATCGCGGCGGGAATGCCCTTGGGTTCCGAAGGCAACACACAGCCGGCATCCGGCGCCTGCGCCATCGCATTTCCGGCGAGCGCGCCGGCCAGAATCGTCGCTGAAAATAGTGTCCGCAGCATTTTTTCTCCCTCGTGAATAGCGAGCAATGCCCGCGACGCGGCCGTTTGCCGCGTGGACTACTTGTAGGTTGCCTTGGCCCGTACAAAATCAGCTTGCGGCGTGAAGCTGACGATCATCGAGGCAAACGCCGGCGACGTCCCTGAGCCCGCAGGTCTGGTCACTCATTGCCGCCGGTTCACACGCGTGGGGGCACGATTGACCGCCGCCCGATCGACAGCCTCGTTCGACTTCAGTTGGGCAAAACAGAATGGAAGACCGACGCCCGCGAAAAAGGATTGACTCACCTCGGCAGGCTCGATGGAGAGGACGGCGGCGAGATCGGCCGGAGCAGGTGCGCCGGTAGGCGCGTCGATCTTCCCTGACAACGTCAATGTG
>Ga0209698_10002391_pt1 | contig 21309 bp, 20 predicted proteins | sample LitLauG_LLR_2012_FD_187203 | JGI IMG/M metagenome (GOLD analysis project Ga0209698, IMG submission 187203) | Freshwater sediment microbial communities from Pennsylvania, USA - Little Laurel Run_MetaG_LLR_2012 (SPAdes) (version 2) | ecosystem: Environmental > Aquatic > Freshwater > Creek >...
CATCGATCATGGTCGATCACTTCACGCTGAGCATCAGCATCTGATGAAACGCTCGCTTGATGTTGGTGTTGAGCGTGAAGGTGCGATTGATATCGCCCTCTTTCATTCCCAACGCCGACAGGAGCTGGCGCATGTCAATGGAAAATACCACGTCGAACTTCTTCGCCGGGTCGCCCGAAAACACGTCCGAGCTGGCCGTCCCGCTCATCGATTTGATCTTGCCGCGGAACTTCTGGTCCGGAATCGCATCCAGTTGCAGCACGGCAACCTGACCTTCCTGAAGGTTCGCGCGGTCCAACTCCCCCACCTTGGCCACCACTTCCAGTTCGGAAAGATCGAGCACATCCGCAATGGGAACCCCCGGCTGCAGATTGTCGCCGTCCCGAATATCCGGCGGCGTTTGCCCGAAATTGACGTTGCCGGTGCGGTTCTGCCGGATCGCCACGAGCCCTTCGATCGGCGCAAGCTGCTTGGTCTGCTGGATGCGTTGATTTTCCTGGCGCACATTAATTACGGCTTTGTTGCGCTGCTCCTGCCACACCGCCAACTGCGCCTCGCCCTGTTCGTACCGCGACTGGATATCGCTTTCGAGCTGCGCCAGCGCCTTTTTCTGCTGCTCCAGCGTCAACTCGTTCTTCTTGGCGTCAATCTGCGAAAGGATGGGCGCCTTCTGTACGTCCAGTTGCGCACTCCGTACCCCGTATTTCGCGCGCAACAGGTTCACATCATCCTGGCTCTTTTGGATCGCAATGTCGGCCTTTTGTTTCTTGATCAGCTCATCGGTCTGCTGCACCTGCAACTGCACCTGTTCCAGCGACGCCTTCCGCTCGGAATCGTCGAATTCCACGATCAGGTCTTTCTCATGCGCCAGCGCGCCGTTAGGCGACAGCCCGGTCACCTGCACCGTCCCGCCCAGGTTGGGCGCTGAAATCGTCGCGGTACGCACCGCCCGCAACTCCCCCCGCGAAAAGGCCCGGATCACGACGTCTCCGCGGGCCACCTTGGTGGTCGGTATCGTATCCTGCCGTTCCGGCAGTTGTTTGACGAACCGGTATCCGCCCCAGCCCGCGGCAGCCAGAACGACCAGCCCCGCTACGCGAATCATTGCTTTTTTCATGAAGTACGGTTTCCGCGGGCAAAGCCCGATCGTTATAACTTCTTCTTGGCCTTCTTGGCCGCTTCCAGGGGGTCTTCCATGGTCACCATGTCGCCCTCTTTCAGGCCTGAGGTGACCACCATATCCTCGTCGTTGCGCTTCCCCACCTGGATGGACCGCACGTGGAACAGTTCCCCGTTTTGTACCCACACCGCCGGCTTGCCATCCTTGGTGAAACTGGCGCGCGCCGGAATCATCAGCGCGGAGGGCTCACGCTCGATAATCACTTCCGCCGTGGCGCTCATCCCCGGCCGCAAACGTGGATCGAGGTTCTTCAGCCCGGCCCGCGCGGGGAAGGTCTTGTCCGCGGCAATCCCGGGACGGCCGTTGCTGGCCGCGCCCTTAAACACCAGCGCCGCAATCGGGCTGATCCAGTTCAGTTCTGCGGTGAATTCTTTGTCCGGTATGGCATCGATGCGCACGCGCACCGCCTGTCCGAGCCTGAGTTTGCCCCGGTCCACCTCGTCCATCTTCAGATCCACATACATCTGCGTTAAGTCCGGCATCTCCGCGATCGGTGCACCGGTCCATACGTCGTCGCCTTCCTTGAATGGCGGCGGCGTCTGGCCAAATTGTCCGTTAACCCGGAAATTCGGCAGAATATTCACCATTCCTTCGGCCGGCGCGCGGATCTCCATCTTGGTCAGGTACTCCTGAACTTGCTTCAAATCGCGCACCGCCTTGTCTTTGTTCTGCCCCAGACGGGTCAAATCCGCCTGATGCTGGGCTTGGTGCGCGTTGATGATCGCATCCAGGCGGCTCAAGGCGCCCTCCGTCACGGTAACCGTAATCTCGTTCTTTTGGCCGTCGATTTTGGACAGAACTTCCGCCTTACTGGCGTCCAACTTGGCGCGCTCCACGTCGTACGTGCTGGCCATCCGGTTCATGGAGTCCGCTTCATCGTCCATTTTTTGTGTGGCCTTCAATTGCACGATTTGGCTGTCGGCGCCCGAGACATTCGTGGTTCGCTGGATGACCGCGTTCTCGATCTGCGCGGCATCGAACTCCGCCACAATGTCGCCTTTATGCACCACTTTGCCCGAAGCCGCCAGCTTCACCAGCCGCAGATTCGGAACCTGCGGTGCCGACAGCATGATCGAGTGCGAACTGGCCAGCTCGCCACGCGTTCGCACGCTGATGATGAAGTCCCCCCGGCGCACCCGCGCCACCGGAACGTCGACGGTCGTCGAGTTCGTGTACCGATAGCCCGCAACAACGGCGCCGCCGGTCAGCAGCACGCCAATCGTCCAATTGATGATTTTCCGGCGGCGGTAATGCACCTGTCCCAGGCGCTGTTTCGGTCTTAGATCTTTTGATGGCATGCTACGACACCGTATCCCGACGTTTGGTTGGAGGGCAGCCCGTCAACGGGGCTATATGGGGCGCTGAAGGGCGATCACGTCCCCTTTCCGGAGGCCGGAATGCACCGCTACCGCGGTGTTGCTCTCTAGCCCCAACTCGATCGGCTTGCGCATCCAGCCGGTGGCGCCCTGGACAAACACAAAAGATTTGCCGTTCTCGGCAAAAACCGCCGAACGGGGCGCAACCAGACCGTCCTTCTCCGAACTGATAATCACTTCCGCGCTCGCGGTAAGGTCTGGGATGATCCGCGAATCGACTTTCGCTTGATCGATCTTTACGCGCACCGGAATCTCACTCAAATACGACCCGCGCACGTTGCTGGTCTTCGACATGGCGCCGATTCCGATTACCGTGCCCGACAATTCGACATCCGGATACGCATCCAGCCGGATGTGCGCCTTCAACCCCAGCCGGATCTTCTCGGCGTCCACCTGGTTCACCGTAGCGTTAATGACCATCGAGCTCGGATCGACGATCGAAAGAAACGGTTGCCCCGGGTTGACCTGGTCGCCGACCCGCACCTGCGCCATTTGCCCCTGGCGGAAAAGCGTCTGCAGCACCGCAATGCCGTTGATGGGCGACTTCATGCTCATCCTCTCGATATTGGCCTCAGCCCGCTCGAGCTCGATTCGCGATTGATCCCGGTCGAATTCCCTGGCTTTGATTTGCGCGATCTGCGAAACTTCCTGCAGTTCCGCCTGCTTAACCAGCTCTTGGTACGCCTCTTTGTTCTGGTCCGCTGCAATCTGGTACTTCTCCGCGTCGATGGCCGAACGAATCGGCGCCGTCTGCAGATCCAACAGTGCCTTGTCCCAATCGGCCTTGGCGCTGCGGACTTGCTGTGCCAGCGATTCCTTGGAAGCGGCCAGATACGCCTTCAACTGGTTGATGCTGGCGTCCAATTGCACTACCGAATCTTTGTAATCGTCCAGGCGAGTCCGTTGCGCCTCAGTGTCGAACTCCGCCACCACATCGCCCGCCTTAATGCTCGACCCCGGTTCGGCCAGCTTCGTCAATAGCAGGTTGAAGTCGTTGTTATTCCCGTTGCCGCCATTGCCTCCCTGGCCACCGCGGTTGTAATTCCCGCGATTGCCCTGAATGCGCGGCGCCATGATCGAGGCGTACTGCTCGGCCGCCACGGTTCCGGCTATTCGCACGGTAGCGGATAAATCCCCGGTGCTTACGGCGATCGTCGGCACGATCGCCATTTGCGCGGGAGTCTGCGCCTTCGCTTGCGAATACCGGTACCAGGCAAACGCACCGGCCACCACCACCAGAAAGAGGAGCACCCCCCAAACACGCTTTCGCCGGGCACGGCGGACCACCGGACGGGGGACAATTACCGGCCCGGGTGTTGGCTGCGGCTGCGGGTGTGGCTGACTGCTAGGCGCAGGTGCACTACTCGAAAACGATTGCATTCATTATGCCTTCCAGCCCAAACAAGGGCTCATTTTTGCCCAGGGATTGCCTTGCAAGAGAAGACGTCTTTTGCCGTCCAAAGGTTAGCAACCCCGCGCCAAAAGCCTTGTGTTTTTTTTAAATTATTGATTCAAAAGTAGGTTAGCACCATCGCTCGCGGTTGTCCAGTAGGCTTTTTGTGGCCCGTGTTATGGTTGAAAGAACCGTGTCTTCGCCGCTGCATTTCCGCCTCGAGAAGTACGAGGGTCCCCTCGATCTTTTACTGGATCTCATCCGCAAACAGCAGATCGACATCAAAGAGATCCCCATCGCCACCATCACGACCCAATACTTGGAATACCTGGACAAAGCCCGCGAGATGGATGTCGATCTGGGAGCGGAATTCGTCTACATGGCGGCCACTCTGATTTACATCAAATCCAAGATGCTGCTTCCCCGCGACCCGGCCCTCGAGAAAGAAGGCGACGCGGCCGACGACCCGCGCCAGGAGCTGGTCGAGCGCCTCCTGGAACATGAGCGCTTCAAAAACGCTGCCGAGATGCTCCAGCAGAAACGTCTGATCGAGGAGAACGTCTGGTCCAATCCTCAGCTCAAGGACTTCGTTGCCGAAGAGGAGGACCCCGGCCTCGCTGTCACCCTTTTCGATCTGGTGAAGGCTTTCGGAGAACTCCTCGAGCGTGCCAAGAACCGGCCGATTTATGAAGTCGAAGCCGCCGATGAGACCGTGTCCGACATGATTCGGAACGTACGGGACCGGTTTCTCGAAATCGCCCCCGACCAACCCCTGTTTATCCTTCGGATCTTCGAACAGCAACGCACCCGCCGCGCTCGGATCGCCCTGTTTCTGGCCGTGCTCGAGCTGGTCCGCATGCAGGCCGTGATGGTGACCCAGAAGGATCTGTTCGGAGAGATCGCGCTCCTGCGTCATAATCATTTCGATGCGGTGTTTGCCTCCGATCAGCCCATCGCTGCCATTGAAGAAGATTACATTTGAACGCATGCAAGAAGATCAGACACAGCCTGGCACGTCGGAAGTAATCTCGATGGACGATCTGCTGGAAGCCGCCCCCGAGCCGGTCTCGCTCGAGGACGCCGCGCTTCGCGCCATGCTGGAAGCGATCGTGTACGTGACCGAGGAGCCCCTCACGGTCGCGCAAATGGCGGCGGCCCTGCAACAACCGGCGGAGCGCATACAGACCGTGCTCGACCAGCTCATCGCCGAATTCGAAAAACCGGAACATGGGCTGGCCGTTCGCGAAGTCGCTGGCGGCTTCAAAATGGCCACGAAGGCCGAGCATCACGACACCGTCCGCAGTTTCGTCAAAAGCCTCAATCCGCCCATGAAGCTTTCGCTGCCGGCGCTCGAAACCCTCGCCGTCGTCGCCTATAAACAGCCCGTCACGGCCCCCGAAATCATGGAGATCCGCGGCGTTCAGGGCGCCGGCGTGCTGAAAACCCTCCTCGACCGCAAATTGGTGGCTGCGGCCGGGCGGAAAAATGTCATCGGCAAACCCATCCTCTATAAAACCACCAGAGAGTTCCTCCTCCAGTTCGGTTTGAAGGATCTCAGCGAGTTGCCCACTCTCAAGGAATTCGAAGAGATTCGCCGCATGGCGTTCGCCGATAGCGAACCGGCTCCCGCCCCGGACGAGCCGGTACCGGTCATTCCGGAAAACTGATGCCTGAAGAGCGCCTCCAGAAGATTCTGTCCCAAGCCGGGGTCGCTTCCCGCCGCCACGCGGAACAGATTATCCTCGACGGTCGCGTCACTGTGAACGGAGCAGTGGTCACCGAGTTGGGCTCGAAGGCCGATTTCGCCCGCGACCACATCAAAGTCGATGGCCGCCTCCTCCACCCCCCCAAGCACCAGGTTTACATCGCCCTGCACAAGCCCAACAACACCGTGACCACCGTCAGCGATCCGCAGAATCGGGCCACCGTAATGGGGCTGATTCATGGTGTCTCGGAACGCGTCTATCCGGTCGGCCGTCTGGATTATCACAGCGAGGGTCTCCTCCTGCTGACTAACGACGGCGACTTGAGTAACGCGATTATGGCGGCGGCTACGCACTTACCCAAGACTTACCTCGTCAAGGCCAACGGCTCCTTGACTGCGGAGCAGGAGGAACAATTCCGGCGCGGTGTTCCCCTCTCTGGCCACCGCACCATGCCGGCCCTGCTGAAACTCCTCCATCGCGCCCAGAATCCATGGTACGAGGTGCGCTTGACCGAAGGCCGTAACCAGCAAATTCGATTAATGTTCAAGCATTTCGGGCTCCTGGTCGAGAAGCTCAAAAGGGTGCGCATCGGTCCCCTCGAACTGGGGCCTTTGAAGCCGGGACACTTCCGGCATCTCTCCCTGGAAGAAGTCGAGAAGCTCAAGCGGGCCGTTCGCCGCTCACAGCGCTGGGAAGCCGGCAAGCCGGATACCGAGGCCGCAAGGACCGTATGAAACGAATTTCGGAAATTTTACTCTCTGCCCGTACCATCGCCATTGTGGGCCTTTCCGGCAAACGGTACCGTCCCAGTTACGGAGTGGCGGAATATTTGCAGCGGTCCGGATTCCGCGTTATTCCGGTGAACCCCGAGGAGACCGAGGTGCTCGGCGAGAAATGCTACCCGGACCTGGATTCCGTCCCCGACGCCATCGATGTAGTGGATATCTTCCGCCGGTCCGAGTTTGTTCCTGAAATCGTGGAAGCCGCTATCCGCAAAGGCGCCCAGGCGGTCTGGATGCAGGAAGGCGTGATCCACGAGGACGCCGCCCGCCGCGCCCAACAAGCCGGCCTTGCCGTTGTCATGGACCGCTGCATTTTGAAAGATCACCGGCGTCTGGCCCACGCCTCGTAGCGAGCGGTAGCAACCGCGCGTATACCCAAAAAATAATGGATGGACAGTATTTCGTTCCCTCCCCGTAAGCAGTATGAATGGTAGTTGGAGGGTTAGTGCTGTATGAAACATTCTGCAAAAGGAGCGATGATTGCCGTGGCGGCGGTCGCCCTGGTGGGTGCGGCCTGCGCCAAGAAGGTTGCGGTGAACACCCCACCGCCCGCAGCGCCCCAAACGGCGCCGGCGGCGGTCTCGAATCCGCGGCCGGCTCCCGCTCCCGCTTCCGCGCGCGCCGCGAACACGCCCGTTGCCCGACCGGCTACCACGCCTGCGTCAGGAATTCCCAACGCCGCCACACGCGCCCGCATCGATCAGCTCCTGGCCCGCATTGAAGACGCGTATTTTGACTACGATAAGGCCGCCTTGCGGCCCGACGCGATGAAAGCGCTGCAAACCGATTCCATCGAACTGCGTGACATTATCGCCCAGTATCCGAATTACACCTTAACCATCGAAGGCCACTGTGACGAGCGCGGCTCCGCCGAGTACAACATGGCGCTGGGCGATCGGCGCGCCGTTGCCGCTAAGGACTACCTGGTGAACGTCGGGATCGCCTCCAGCCAGCTATCCGTAGTCAGCTTCGGTAAGGAGCACCCGGTCTGCAGCGAGCAGGACGAGGCCTGCTGGCAGAAAAACCGCCGCATCCACATTGTGGCCATGGCTCGGTAATCGCTCGCACCCGGCGTCCGCCTTCGTTCGGCGGCGTTTGCCATATTATAGTCCGGGATGTCGCTGCTTCTGAATCCCCGGACGCCGGCGCCGCGTTTCTGGACCCGCACCACGGTTCTATTTGCGGCGGGCGGCTTGTTCGCCTACCTCGTCTCGCTCGTGCTCTTCGCGACGGGATCCGCGTGGCTTCTGATCGCGACCTCCCTGGTCAGGCTCCTGCTCGGAATCGCACCGGCCGCGCGGATCGCCCGCCGGTTTGGGTGGCACTCTCCGGCGCGGTTGTATCCTCTCGCGTTCGCCCTTCCCTATCCCGTCAATCTGGGTCTATGTGCGTATGCGAAGCGTTTCCAATGGCTGCCCTTTGACGTGGCCCGGGCCCTCAGCGGTCCCACGGCAGCCCTGACTTTCCTCGCTTGCGTGCTGCTGGCCTCCCGTTGGATTACCGATGCCGCGGTATCCCGCGTCCTAAACGGCCAGCAAGAGGAACGCCTGCGTCTGCTCGGCCGATGGCTGTTCGCAGTAACCGCCATTGGCGTGGTACTGGTGTCTTCGCCGCTCAGCCCCTGGTTCCTGCATTATCTTATCGAGCCCGTCGCCCTCACCGGGTACGCCGCCCTCATCGGGCAAGCACTCCCGAACCCGCCCGGCCGTGAGGAAAACCCACCGTGATGCTTGCAACTCCGGCCCCCCCGCTGCGTTGGCCCCCGGTTCCTGATAAGCTGCGGAGCGGAGCCAGCCTATGAAATGGAAATTCGCTGTTTCGATTTCCCTGGCCGTGTGGAGCCTCCCGCTCGCGGCACAGCTAAAAGACTTCCGCCCGGTCACAGAAGCCGCATTGCGTCACCCTGCTCCCGGCGACTGGCCGAACTGGCGGCGCACCGACAACGCCTGGGGCTACAGCCCGCTCGATCAGATCAACCGCCAGAACGTGCAGCAACTGCAGCTCTCCTGGTCCTGGGCGATGGACGACACCGGGGCGGGCGAGGCCAGCCCGCTGGTCTACGACGGCATCCTCTATCTACCCAACCCGCGCGGCGTAATTCAGGCGCTGGACGGAGCCACCGGTGACCTGATCTGGGAATACCGTCCTGGGGCGCAGCCGCGTCTGTCCGCTCCCACTAGCGGCGCGGAGCAGACCGCCATCCCGCGCCTGGCACAGCGGCCGGCCCCCGCGAGCGGGGGCGGCGACTCCGATACCGGACGGGGGATCCAAAGGAATCTCGCGATTTTTGGGGACAGGATCTTCGCGACAACCAACGACGCGCATATTGTCGCGCTCGACGCGCGCACGGGCCAACTCGTCTGGGATACCAAGGTCGCCGACTCCAAGTTGGGTTACGGATACACGTCCGGCCCCATTGTGGTTCGCGGCAAAGTGATCGCGGGAATCACGGGATGTAGCCGTTACAAGGAAGACGTTTGCTTCATCACCGGGCACGATGCGGCCACGGGAAAGCAACTGTGGCGCACGTCGACTATAGCGCGTCCCGGCGAGCCAGGCGGCGATACCTGGGGCGACCTGCCCCTTTCCCTCCGCGCCGGCAGCGACGCCTGGATTCCGGGCAGCTACGATCCGGAAGCAAACCTCGTCTACTGGGGCACGGCACAGGCCAAGCCCTGGGCCCGCGCCGTCCGCGGCACCGACGGCGCAGCCCTCTACACCAACTCGACTCTGGCGCTCGATCCCGACACCGGAAAAATGAAGTGGTATTACCAGCACATCCCCGGCGAGACACAGGACATGGACGAGGTATTCGAGAACATTCTGATCGACCTGGGCGGACGAAAATCGCTGTTTAAGATGGGCAAGCTGGGCATTCTTTGGCAACTCGATCGAACCAGCGGCGCGTTTCTCCACTCGACCGATCTGGGATACCAGAACATTCTCGACGTAGACTCGCGGACTGGCAAAGTCACTTACCGGCCCGGCAAGATACCTTATATCGGCGACGAAGTGGACATGTGCCCCAGTACGTCCGGATTCAAGAGTTGGCGCGCCATGTCCTTCAGCCCGCAGACCAATGCTCTGTACATTCCGCTTACTTTGAACTGCGAGAAGGCCACCTTCGGGGTAGTCCCGAACAAGGAATTGGGCGGCGGCGGCACCGGTCCGGTGCGGCGCGCGGATTACCGGCATCCTGACTCCGGTGGAAACCTCGGGGAATTCCTCGCCTTGGATATCCGGTCCGGCAAGGTCTTGTGGCGTCATCGTACGCCCTCGCCGTCCAATTCAGCCGCGCTATCCACTGCCGGCGGATTGGCGTTCAGCGGTGACTGGGATCGTCACATATACGCCTACGACGCAGCCACCGGAAAAATCCTCTGGCAGACCCGCTTGCCCACCTCCGCGCAAGGTTTTCCAATCACCTATCTGGCGAAGGGGAAGCAGTACGTGGCCATGCCGGCCGGGATTGGCGGCGGAAGTTGGTCCACGCTGATCGCGCCCGAACTGGCTGGCCAGATTCGCCACCCCAACACCGGCAATACCTTACTCGTTTTCGCGTTGCCGGGCGAGAGCGGACCCAAGAGCGGACCTCCAACCCGATAAGATAGCCGGCCATGCACTCGTGCGTTATGGCTTCGTCTGCGGCCGCTCCGCGGAATTGGGTTCGGCCGGCGCCGCCCCGTCAAACGACTGCGCGGGCGCCGCTTCCGGCTTTTTCTTGAACTTGCCGAAGAATTTGCCCAGTGTGCGTGCCACCGGATTGCGCGGTTTCCCCGGCGTTTGGCTCGCCGGGACTGCGGCCGGCGGCGGATCCGCCACCACCGGATCCGCCGGCGCGGGACTCTGCGGAACTACCGGCAACGCCGACAGCGTCTGAGGTTCCGGCGCGGGCCGGACTACCGGCGGGGCGTCCACCGCAACCGCCCCCTCGGTGGACGTGATCCGTAGCGGTGCCGGTTTCCGCGGCCGGTTTTCCGCGCGCCGTTTGACCCCCGGATGGGAAACCGGATGGGAGACCGGCACCGCGGCAGCGGGCGTGGCCGCCGCTGCGGGCCCTGGCGCTTCTGCCGGCGCGGGCGATGGCTCCGGCACGGGCGGCGCAGTCTCCACTGCTTGCGGTGCCATCGTCACGTCGTGCCGCACGTGCGTGAAATATGCGGCACTCCCGGCCGCCACTCCGATCCCTGCCAGCAGACTCGCCGCCAGAACCCGGCGCCGGCGCGGCCTCGTAGTTCCCCCCGCCACTGTAGCGGGACCCATGGCTGCGGCTAGCGCCTGCTTCAACGCCGTGTGAAACTCCAGCGCGTTCTGGAACCGCTGGCTCGGCTCCTTTTCGAGCGCCTTCAGAACCACCCGGTTCAGCACCGGCCCGATTCCCGGCTCCAGGCTGATCGGCGGCGCCGGCCGCGCATTTTGATGCGCCAGCATGACCGCGAACCCGTTCCGGTCCTGGAACGGCGGCCGGCCCGTAATGATCTCGTAGAGAATCACCCCGGTCGAGTAGATGTCGGTCCGCCGGTCCACGGTCGTCGTGGCCATGGCCTGTTCCGGCGACATGTAACAGGGTGATCCGGCAAACGTGCCTGGCTGCGTCAGCCGCGGGCTCAACAAGGTTTGCGCCAATCCGAAATCCGTCAGCTTCACCGTCCCTTCCGCCGTCACCATGATGTTTTCCGGCTTCACGTCCCGGTGAACCACGCCTTGCATCTCCGCGTAAATCAGACCCGAAAGCGTGCCCAGCACGTACCCCACGCCCTGCTGCAGTGGAAGCCTCCCCCGTTCCAGAATCGCGCGCAACGATTCGCCCTTGATCCGCTCCATCACCAGCGCCACGCCGTCCGGCGTCCAGAAGGCATTGTGAACTGCCGCGATGTTCGGGTGGTGCAGGCTGGCCTGTACCTGGATCTCCCGCAGGAAGCGCTGCTCTTCTTCCGGCGTCGCCGGCCGGCCCTCCGCCAGGATCTTGATCGCTTCGATCCGGCGCGTGATCACGTGCTCGGCCTCGAACACCTCGGCACTGGCGCCCGATCCGAGCCGCGATACGATGCGGTAATCTCCCAGCCGGGTTCCGATTTCCAGACTCACGTCAGACCTCCTTGCGCCTCCCGCGTCTGCGCGCGAGTTCCCTCACTTGCTGGAAAACCAAAGCACCATGAACAACAGAAAGCAGGCGGCCGCCGCACCGCTGAAAAAAAACCACGAAAGCGAAATTCGCGGAGAGGCCACCGCTGCCAGAAACGCCGGAACGCCGGCCACCATTCGTTGCGCTTCTCCCGCGGCCGGCTGCGGGCGTGCCTCGCTGGCGCGAGCCGCCACCACCGACGCCATCGCAGGCTCCGCTTCGGCAGTGGGCAGCGGTTCGCCGGTTTGCGCCACCTGCGCCAGCGCCTCGGCAAACTCCTGCGCCGTCTGATATCGTTCCGCCGGGTCCTTCGCCATGGACTTGAGAACCACCACATCCAAAGCCGCCGGTATTTGCGAATTCCACACGCTTGGCGGCTTCGGCACTTCGTTGACGTGCGCCGCCATCAGCTCGAACTGGCTCTGCGAATCGAACGGAGGCCGTCCGCACAGCATCTCGTAAAGCACCGCCCCCAGCGAGTAAAGATCGCTCCGTCCATCGGCTTCCCCGGTCCCCTTCACCTGCTCCGGCGAAATATATTTCAGATTCCCCAGCACCGCGCCCACCTGGGTCAGCTTCGGGCTCGCCGCCATCTTTGCCAACCCAAAATTGGTGAGCTTCAGAATCTCGCCCGGAGCAATAACGATGTTGTCCGGATTGATGTCTCTATGGACCACCTGCTGGTCGTGCGCAAAGCCCGCTGCCGCTAGTGCCTGCCGGAACAGGTTGAGGGCCTCGCGCCAAATCATCGGACCAAGCTTCAGCCGCTCCGCCAGGCTGATGCCTTCCACCAATTCCGTGGTCATGGCCAGTTGGCGGCCCAATTCCACCGCGTTGAACAGCGTGACGATGTTCGGGTGCACCAGCCGCGCCCTCACGCGTACTTCGCGCAGGAAGCGCTCGGCCTGTTCCTGGTCGCCCTGTGCGGTTTCCGGCAGCGTCCTCAAAATCTCCACTCGTTGCGCGAAGGTGTTTTGCACGCGATATTCGACGCCGTTTTTGGTTCGCTTGCTGACATCCAGGAACTTGTACCCCGAATAGGTCTCGCCGAGTTCGAACGCCATCGATAGGTCTCCCCTGCCCCGGGGCGCGGAATGCCGGGCTATGAACGTGATCATTGTAGGGTCCGCGAGAAAAGCCGATCAATTAGCCAAACGTTAATAGGCCCCTGTAAACTCAGGCGCTAACTGGAATTAGGAGTCCGTTTTTCTGTTCGAAAATATACCATCCCAATCCCCCCAACGGCCGCTCACTCCCGAAACCGCATATCCTCTCGTGCGCTTCTTCGGGGGCAGACGATCGCTTTCTTGCTAGCCCATCGGAGTGCATGCCATAGTGGACGCATGCGTAAGGCGGCCGATGACACTCCGTGAGAAATGGGTCGTTGGGAAGGGAATCATATTTCGGTGGCTGGAGAATCTCTATCTACAGTGGCATCTCCACGGCTGTGGCATGGAGATTGGGGCATTGTGGAACCCCGTTTCTGTGCCCCGGCGAGTGCGGGTTTGGTACGTGGATCGAGAGGGCCGCGATGGCCTGGAGAAACATTATCCGGAACTGAGGGGCAAGATTCTGCAGCCGGATCTTCTGGCGGACGCTTCCCAACTGCCGGTGCGTCCGGCCAGTCTCGATTTTCTGATTGCCAGCCATATCCTGGAGCATCTGCGCTTCCCGCTGCAGGCACTGCGCCACTGGTATGACGCTCTGGCGCCGGGAGGAGTCCTGCTGCTCAAAGTGCCCGATAAGCGTTATACCTTCGATGTTCATCGTTCCCGGACACCACTGGTTCATTTGTTGGAGGAGCAACGCGACCCGGAGCGATTTGACGGTTGGGCCCACTACGCCGACTGGGTCGAAAACGTGGGCGGCCAAAATGCCGCGGCGCCGGAGTTCCCGCAAGCGGTTCGGGATTTGATGGCGCAGGACTACAGCATCCACTTCCATGTATGGATTGACGAGGATGTTCGCGAAATGATTAACTTCACCCGGCAGACCTGGGGGTTGGAATGGAAGCCGGTGGCGTTCTGGCGAGCGCACGCTCAACGCCAGGAGACCATGGCGCTACTCCGGCGTAAATAGCGAGGGCCTTCGTTTCCGGCATCAATGAAACATCATTCCAGCGGCCCGCCGCTACAATTGGGTTATGTTGAAAGCCCTGGTCTTTTCGCTGGCGCTGGTCTCCGCGCTGCGCGCCGAACTGTTTCCCCTGACCTTGCGGCAGGCGGTGGATACGGCCCTGAAGCAGAATCCCGAGGTGACACTGGCTCGACTGGATCAAGAGAAAGCGCGGCAGGCAGTCCGCCAGGCGCGCGACCCGTTTACGCCGCGCATCGTGGTGGGCAGCGGCCTGGCCTACAGCAACGGAATGCCCTTGAGCGTCGAGGGGGCGGCGCCCAGCGTCGTCCAGGCCAACGCCACGCAATTCCTTTTCAACCGGCCCCAGAACTATGCGGTGGCGCAGGCTCGTGAAAACACGCACGGGGCGGAGTTGGGAGCCGCTGGCAAGCGCGAGGAGATCGCCTATCGCACCACCACGCTCTACTTGGACGCGGCGCGCGCGGCCCGCATCGGCGAACTGGCGCGAAAAGATGCCGAAAGCCTGCAGAAGGTTCTCGAAACCGTGCAGGCGCAGGTCCGCGAGGGCCGCGCCCTGCCGCTCAATGAACGGCAGGCGGCCCTGAACCTGGCCCGCACCCGGCAGGTGGCCGAAAGCCTCGATGACGATGAGGTCACTGCCGAGACCGCCCTCGCCGTGGCGCTGGGGTTTGGCGCCCAGGACCGCGTCCATGCCATCGAGCAGGAGCGCCCCGCCCCCGCTCTAGCCAAATCGGAAGACGAGGCGATTCAGGCCGCGTTCGCCTCCAACAAGGAGTTGCGGCGCCTGGAATCGCAAATCGCGGCCAAGGGGCTCGAGATGCGCGGCGCGCGCGCCGCCCGGCTACCCCGCGTTGACCTGGTCGCCCAATACGCCATGATGGCCAAGTTCAATCACTATGAGGATTTCTTCCGGAAATTCCAGCGTAATAATGGCCAGATCGGCGTCTCGTTCCAGCTTCCCGTATTGCCCGGGCCCGGCGTGGAAGCCCAGATGGCCCAGACCCAGACGGATATCGACCGCCTGCGCGTGGAACTCAATTCCACCCGCAACCGCATCAGTTCCGATATCCAGCAATCCTTCCGCGAGGTGAGGAAAGCCGCGACCGCGGCGGAGGTAGCGCGTCTCGATCTGGAAGTGGCGCGCGAGCAACTTTCCGTTACCCTGGCTCAGATGCAGGAGGGCCGCACGACGCTCCGCCAGGTGGAAGAGGCCCGCATCGTCGAGAACGATAAGTGGATTGCCTTTTACGATGCGCAGTACAACACCGAGAAGGCCCGGTGGAACCTGCTACGGCTCAGCGGCGATCTGATCGCCGCCCTCGCGACGCCGTGAACGGGTAATCCTCACCGGCGAAGCCGGGCCGGCGTTACTTCCCGTTATTTCCCGCTGGCGGAAAAAACACGCTGGGCGCCGAACGACGCGAGCCAATTTAGGTTGGCTGGTAGCGACCAGTTACTTGGGCCGGTTGACCAGTTCGGGTCAAAATGGTCGTTGCAGCCTCCTATATCGATATAACAATGGTTGGCCATCCCATCGGTTACCTGTGAGTTTTGTACCAGATACCAGCCGGCGCCACTGCCGCTGGGATGCCAGCATTGAAGGCTACCCGCCGGGCAAACAATACCAGTAACGCCCTGGACGTTAGACTGGGTGCCAAAGGCCGGATCGGATTGTCCATTGACGACGGTTAGGCGGGCCGCCGGAATGGCCAGATTCTGCTTGCTCATACAGGGCAAGCTGAACGGAACCACCGCCTCGTTCGTATTGCCAACGCTCAGGGCATAGGCCGCTTGAACGCTGGGCGCGTAGTTCCGCGCGAGCGCCGCCAACATTCCACCCTGGCTGATGCCTGCAGTTACCACCCCTTTACGACAATTTGCTCCCTTCAAGGAACACACCACGTTGATTGCGCTCGAGGACCTGGAAGCGTCGAATACTCCTTGCGCCCGCGGGCTGTACTGATCGCAAGTCTGAGTTGTCTCAGTATTACTGTACTGTACACTCACGGCCAAAAACCCGCGTTGCGACATCTGCGTGACGAATAGGAGTGATAACGCGTCTGTAAATACCTCATAGGTCCCCGGCGTCCATATGAACACGGGATACGGGCCCGGTCCGAAGACATTGGGGTCTGGCAACTGGTAGAAGATCGGCTGTGCAAGGTCAAATGTGGAGTTGGAAGGATCGAATGACAGATAGCTCGTCATGTAGGTCCTGGGCTGGGCGTAAGTTGTGATGCACATCACAGACAATACCAATGCCGCAGTGGCGATCCAACGAAGAGTAGCCCTGTAACCGGGCCATGCGTCATTCAAGATGGAAAAGGTCGTCGGTTTCGTCTTCATTTCGGTAAGCACATCCTACGAGTACTAGAATGCTGGAACTTACCATCCCATTCCCAGTAAACATAGTACCGGAGGGGGTACTGATATTGCAGGGTTTGTATCGACTGGTGGCGATGCCTCACTAACCAACGGTTACTGACTGAAGTTAATCTCTTCGGTGGTGATCTATGGTTCCCCGTATCGGCGGGCGGGTTGTATCTGGCGAAACGTAACAAAAATAGGATAATAAGGTCTTGATACTAAATACGAGCCGCCGCGGTGTCCTTGGCTTCTTTGCTTTTACGAAGCCTGACCGAACTCGATCGCCCTTCGTTCGCGGCTGAAATAGGTGGCAACAACAGCCAGGACGAAGACCGCGGCCGCGGTAGACGCCATTGCGATCGAGTAACTTGTGCGGCCGGCCAGGACCGCTTCGAAGTAACCGATCGATCCCGCAATCAGAACTCCGCATTGATAGCCGAACCCGGGCAGAAACCCGCGCACGGAATCGGGCGAGAGCTCAGAAAGGTGCGCAGGGATGACGCCCCAGGCGCCCTGCACCATGAACTGCATGAGAAATGCGCCCGACACCAGCAGACCCGTGGAAGGAGCAAAGGCCCAGACCGGAATAACCAGAATGCCCGTCATCAGCGCCGTGATCATGGCGCGGCGGCGGCCCATGCGGTCCGACAGTAGCCCGAATAACGTCCCGCCGATGATCGCGCCCACCGCTGAAACGGCGGTCATGGCGGCCCGCTGCTTCGCGGAGAAATTCCACTGGCGCTGCAGGAAGGTCGGATACATGTCCTGAGTGCCGTGCGAAACGAAGTTAAATGCCGTCATCAGCGCCACGATGAACGCGAACACCTTCCAGTGCGACAAAATGACGCGGAACAAGTCACTCCAGCTTTGCTGCTTGGTTCGCTCCCACACCTCGGATTCCTTCACGCGGTAACGCACGAACACGGCAAGCAACGCAGGTAGCCCACCAAGGAAAAACAGGGGACGCCACCCAAAGCGGTCGAACAGGAAGAAATAGCAGATGCCCGCCAGCAGATTGCCGGCGGCATATCCTTGCTGGAGCACGCCTGAGAGCAGACCACGGATCCGCGGCGGCACTTTTTCCATGGCCAGCGACGCGCCGACTCCCCATTCCCCGCCCATTCCGATTCCGAACAACGCGCGGAGCACCATAAAGGTTGTGTAGTTCGGTGCAAACCCGGAAAGGACTTCGATGATGGAATAGAACACCAGATCGAGCATCAGCGGCAACCGGCGGCCGTAGCGGTCCGCCAGGAGCCCGAACAGGAAGGCGCCCACCGGGCGGAAGGCCAGGGTGAGGGTGAGAGATAGAGCCATGGCCGCGTCGGAAACATGAAAGTCCCGGCCGATGGCGGTGAGGCAATACACAACCAGAAAGTAATCGAACGCGTCCAGGGTCCATCCCAGAAAACCGGCGAACACCGCGGCTCGGTGGTCTGGCGCAACCGGCACGCTTATACCGCCATGGTGCTCGTCGGCCAAAGTCATTTTTTCGCCGCCCAATGAAGCCCGATTCCTCCCAGAATAAAACTCCGGGTCTCGACTTCGCGGTAGCCGGTTCGCCGCAGTAGCGACGAAAAATCGTCAATCGAGACGAAGGATCGCAGCGAATCCGGAATGTACGTGTAGACTCGTGGGCGCCCGTGGAGCAACAGACCCCAGAAAGCGCCTTGCGCGTACAGGTACGCCAGGTAAATGCGGCGCAGTAAGGGGCTCGCCGGCAGGAAGAAATCGAGGCTCACCAACAGGCCGCCGGGCCGCGTGACGCGCTCGATTTCCCGTAACGACACGCGCAGGTTGCCGAAGTTCCGCAACCCGTAGCCGATGAACACGCAGTCAAAGGACCGGTCGTGAAAAGGAAGTTGTCCGGCGTCGGCGCAGACCGTGTGAGGAATGCCGCGCTCCCGGGCCAGGCGCAGCATGCGTTCCGTCAGGTCGACCGCAACGGTTTTCGCGCCGGGGCAGTGGCGCCTGACGAGGGAGGAAAAGTCTCCGGTTCCGGACGCCAGGTCCAGAACCGCGGGATCCTCCGGCAGCACAGCCCGCTCGACGCCCGTTCGTTTCCAGCGCCCGTCCATTCCATAAGAGAAGGCCTTGGTGATGAAGTCGTAACGGGGAGCGACGGTGTGAAACATCGCGCGCATCAGGCGCGGGTTTTGTCTTTCGGCTGGCGGTTGCACTGGCAGCCGAATTGTATCAAAGACCGCTCCCCTCCGTTCGCGGCCCGGTTTAGCGTCGGGAGGACCGCGCGTTGATCACGCGGGGCTGCTCGGCTGTCGTGCTCGCCGAGAACGTGCTCAGCGGCGGTGCGATGGAGGTATCTACCATCTGCACCATGGCGTATGCCGGCATGCCCTCCGCTTCCTTGAAGAACGATAGGCGCGATAGGGAATTGTCGTAATCGACACGGATCAGGTCGCCTCCCCGCACTTGCTCGGTGGCGATCAGATTGGAGAGCGGGTGCACCAGGTTGCGGTCGATGGCGCGTTTCAGGTGGCGCGCACCGTACTTCACATCGGTGCCTTCCCGCAGCAGGTACTCCTTGGCCGGGTCGGTGAGGGAGAAAACAAATGGCGCGCCGTTGGCCGAGTTGAACACCCGCTGCTGGATCATGTTCAGTTCGATCACCAGGATCTTGCGCAATTCCAGTTCGCCCAGCGGCCGGAAAACGACGGTTTTATCGATGCGGTTCATGAATTCCGGAGTGAACTTCCGGCGGACCGCTTCCAAGCCCGCGCGGCCAATCTTATCCGTCGTCGCTGCGTTGACGATCCCGGCGGCCGTCTGCCGTTCGGCTTCCCCCGCCGCAAACCCCAGGTTGGGCCGAAGAATCGAACCCATCTCCGCGGCGCCTAGGTTGCTCGTCATGAAGATCAAGGCCCGGGAGAAATCGACGCGCCGATTGTCGCCCAAGGTTAGCGTGGCTTTGTCCAGAATTCCGAGCAGCAGGTTCCACAGCGCGTCACTGGCTTTTTCGATTTCATCGAACAGTACGAAGCTGAGCTTCATTCGCTCGGTGTGGTATTGATTCAGCGCTTCCTGACTCAATAGCGGGTGCGTTTCCCGGTGCCCCAGATATCCGGGGGGTGAGCCAATCAGTTTGGCGATCTCGTGACTGTGCTGAAACTCGGCGCAATCGATCTTGATCACCGCGCGGCCATCGCCCAGCAAGCTCTCTGCCGTTGCTTCCACCATCCGGGTTTTCCCCGACCCGGTCGGACCGAGAAAAAGAAAATTCCCGATCGGTCTTCCAGGACTCGACATACCCGAGAGAAACGTCTGGTAGATGTTGATGATTTGCTGAACGCCCTCATCCTGACCGATGACCCGCTTTCTTAAATCGGCCTCGAGCCTTTCCGCCTCGTAACCGGTCTGCGTCGCATCCAATTGTTTGTTTAGCCGCCCCATGCTCCCCCGTCCTCTCTCGATTCCCAACCCATCAAACTCATCGCTACTTGACTCCAGCACGTGTCGTGCCACGTATGGATGCTTACTTTTTGGGGCGGGAAGGACGCAGTTCCACACGGCTCACCATGGTTCGGGCCGGCATCCGTAGCACGGTGGCGACGACTTCCGCCACATCTTCCGGGGCGATCATCCAACTGGTATCGCCGCTGCGGTCGGAGAATTCCGTGGCCACGCTGCCGGGCATGATGTAACTGACTCGAACGTTATCCTGCCGGTGATCGAGCAGCAGAGCCTCGCTAAAGCCGTTCAGGCCGAATTTGGAGGCATTGTAACCGGCGCCGCCGGTGAACGGGCTCTTGCCCGCCAGGCTGGTAATGTTGATCACGAATCCGCCGCCCCGCTGGTGAAAACGCGTCAGGGCTTCACGGCAACAATAGAAGGCTCCGTTTAAATTAAGGTCGATGTTGCGGTGCCACTCTTCGATTGTCATCTCGGCTACCTTGCGGAACACACCCGCGCCGGCGTTGTTTACCAGGATCTCCACAGCTCCCAGAGTTTCATCAACAGCCTGGAAGAACCTGCTCACCTGGCCAGGGTCAGTGATGTCGGCAGAGTGCCCGACGATCTTGCCGCCGAAGGCTTCCAGGCCGTTAACGGCGCGGTCCACCGATTCCCGTGTGCGGCCACAAATCGCGACGGAGGTTCCCTCACGGAGCAGCCGTTCGGCAATGGCGCGCCCGATGCCTCGCGTGCCTCCGGTGACCACGGCAACTTTTCCAGTTAGCGTTTCCATACAGAAATTCTCCGGCTAACAGTAGCACAGCCATTCTTGCCTGTGTCGGTCCTTCTCTCCTTGTTAGAATGAAAATAGGAATGGCTCCCAGCGTCTCTGTTCCCTCCTTGCGGGAAATTCTCGAAGGCCGGCTTTCGCGACTAGTCACCGAATTAGAGGGCCTGTTTGACCATCAGCTTTCCACGCAGGTGGCCGCCGAGTTGGAACAGCAGGTGACCCGGATTTCGGCGGCGGCGCTGGATCGCGCGCGCGGGGAAGTCGCCGACCAGCTGAACCAGTCGGCGCGACGAATCCGCCAGGCCGGGAATGCAGAGCAACTGTGCGCCACGTTGATCGAAGCGGCAGGCGCGTTCGCTTCCGGGGCCGCTCTTTTTCGGGTAACCGGCTCGCGGGTGTACGGCGAGCGGGTTTACGGAATGCCCGCTGAGAAAGCGGAGGAGTTTCGGCGGTTGGAAGTTCCGCTGTCCGCCGCGGCCGCGCTGGCGGAGGCCGTCCAAAGCCGCGATCCGGTCACAACCGTGACCACGCCGGCTGAGGTTTCCGCCGAATTGGCAGCCATCGCCGGACACGCGGCCGATGGCCGTGCTTCCATTTACCCCGTGGTGACCGGCGAGTGTGTGCCGGCCCTGGTGTACGCCTGGGGAAGGGTGCAGGGACCTGCGCTCGAACTATTTACTCAATTGGCGGCAGCGGTGTGGAGCGCGTTTCCCGCACCCGATCACCTGGTGAGCATTGCGGCCTCGAAAGCTCCCTCGGCTTGGGAAGATCTGTCCGCCGAAGAGCAGCACCTGCATCTTCGGGCGCAGCGTTTCGCCCGCGTCCAGGTGGCAGAGATGCGTCTGTTTGAAACCGATTTAGTGCAGTCCGGCCGTCTGCAGCGGGACTTGTATAGTCCATTCGGCAAACGAATCGACGCGGCGCGGGAATCGTTCCGCAAAACTTTTTTTACCGTTCCGGGCATGGTGGATTACCTCCACCTGGAACTGTTGCGAACTCTGGCCAATGACGATCCGGAGCTGCTTGGCAAAGACTATCCCGGCCCCATCGCGTAGTGTTCTCGCGGCGTCGCTGTTCGCCTGGGG
>Ga0209698_10002392_pt1 | contig 21300 bp, 21 predicted proteins | sample LitLauG_LLR_2012_FD_187203 | JGI IMG/M metagenome (GOLD analysis project Ga0209698, IMG submission 187203) | Freshwater sediment microbial communities from Pennsylvania, USA - Little Laurel Run_MetaG_LLR_2012 (SPAdes) (version 2) | ecosystem: Environmental > Aquatic > Freshwater > Creek >...
CGCCGTTGCAGCCGGATCGCACCCGACACGCCATTGCGCACCGCCTGCGTGCGTGCCAGCATCGTCGCGGTCGTCCCGAGGGGACGCCGGAGGGGGAGACCAGACCATGCACGACCTCGTCATCCAGGGGGGCACCGTCGTCGACGGCACGGGAGCGCCCGCACGCCGGGCGGACATCACCGTCAGCCGGGGCATCATCACCGGCGTGGGCGACCACCGGGGCGAAGCGGCGGCCCGCACCGTCGACGCCGACGGCCTGCTGGTCACGCCGGGATGGGTCGACATCCATACCCACTACGACGGCCAGGCCACCTGGGACGAGGTCCTGGCGCCGAGCAGCTGGCACGGCGTCACCACCCTGGTCACCGGCAACTGCGGCGTGGGGTTCGCCCCGGCCCGTCCCGACCGCCACGAGTGGCTCATCGGGCTGATGGAGGGCGTCGAGGACATCCCGGGGACCGCACTGTCCGAGGGGATGACGTGGGACTGGGAGACGTTCCCCGAGTACCTGGACGCCCTCGACGGGCGCCGCTGGACGGTGGACATCGGCACCCAGATCGCCCACGGCGCGGTCCGGGCCTACGTCATGGGGGAACGCGGGGCCCGCAACGAGCCGGCCACACCGGCGGACATCGCCGAGATGAAGCGCCTGGTGAAGGAGGCGGTCGCCGCCGGGGCGCTCGGCTTCTCGACGTCGCGCACCATCGCCCACCTCGCCATCGACGGCGAGCCCGTGCCCGGCACCTACGCGGCCGAGGACGAGCTCTTCGGCATCGGCGCCGCCCTGGGCGAGCTCGGCACCGGCATCTTCGAGCTGGCGCCGGCCGGCACCGCCGGCGAGGACATCGTGGCCCCCACGTCCGAGGTGGACTGGATGCGCCGCCTGTCGGCCGCCATCCAGCGCCCGGTCACCTTCGCCCTGATCCAGGTCGACGCCGCCCCCGACCTGTGGCGCGAGCTGATGGACGAGTCGCTGCGGGCCGTCGACGACGGCGCCGACCTGTGGCCCCAGGTGGCCGGCCGCGGCTTCGGCCTCCTGTCCGGGCACTTCACCACCTACTGCCTGCTGGACCAGATCCCCGCCTACCAGGAGCTCAAGGCCAGGGGGCTGTCGCCCGAGGACCTGGTGGCCGCCCTCCGCACCCCCGAGGTGCGCGACGCCATCGAGTCCTGGGAGCCGGACCCGGTGGTGGCCGAAGCCATGGAGAAGGCGTTCGCCACGACCTACGTCCTCGGGGACCCGCCGGAGTACGAGCCGGGGCCGGAGCGCTCGCTGGCCGGCATGGCGGCGGCGTCGGGTCGGACCGCACTGGCCATGGCCTACGACGCCATGCTCGAGGACGAGGGCCGGGGACTGCTATACGTCCCGATCCTCAACTACTCCGACGGCGACCTCCACGCCATCCGGGAGATGCTGCAGCACCCCCGCGCCGCCTCGGGACTGGGCGACGGCGGGGCCCACTGCGGGATCATCTGCGACGCGTCGCAGCCCACGTTCATGCTCACCCACTGGACCCGCGACCGGTCGCGCGGCGAGCGGCTCCCGCTCGAGGCGGTGGTGAAGATGCAGTCCCACGACACCGCACGGCTGTACGGGCTCACCGACCGGGGGACCATCGAGGTCGGCGCGCTGGCCGACCTCAACCTGATCGACTACGAGCGACTGCAGCTGACCAACCCGCGGGTCGTCGACGACCTGCCGGCCGGCGGCAAGCGCATTCTCCAGGGCGCGGTGGGCTACGTGGAGACCATCAAGTCCGGGGTGACCACCTTTTCCGAGGGGGTGGACACCGGAGCGCGACCCGGTGCCCTGGTGCGGGGCGCCCGCTAGCCGGCGCGGGCCGCAGCGGGCCGGCCACGTCCCGGGCGACGTCGGTTCAGTCGATCGTGCCGGCTGGCACGTCGGCGTCGCCCGCCGGACCGGCGGCCAGGTCGGCCGCGTACTCCTCGCGCATCTGGCGGTAGACCCGGTGCTCGACCACGAAGGCGAGGAAGGGCACGAAGCCGGCCGCCACCACGGCCAGGATCCGGCCGAGGCGCCAGTGGGCCCGCCGGGCCAGGTCGAGGGCGGTCACCAGGTAGAGCAGGTAGAGGTAGCCGTGCAGCGTGCCCACCACCTCGACGCCCACCTTCTGGTGGGCGGCGAACTGCAGCGGCATGCCGACGAAGACCAGCAGGATCAGCCCGATGCCCACCACGAACGCCATCACCCGGTAGCGGGCCAGCGCGCCCTCCTCGTCCCAGCGGCGGAGGTTGGCCCAGGTGGGCCGGCCCAGGTCCTCGCGGGACGCCGGTGTGGGGTCGCCGGTGGCGGTCACCGTCGGGTCACGGGTTTGCCCCGGCCGAGTCCTCGGCGGCCAGGCCGGCCAGGTAGCGGTTGTACTCCGCCAGGCGGGCGGCCTCCTCGGGGGTCTGGGCGGTGAACCGCTCCCCCCGACCGCCGCGGGAAGGGTCGATCGGCGCCTCGGCGGCGATGGCCACGTTGCGCTTCCGGCCGCCGGTCAGGGCCCAGCCCGGCGGCCGAGCCGCCGCGTCGACCTCGGCCGGCGTCGGCTGTCCCGGCCCGCCCCGGCCGGCCGGGCCGGCTTCGGGCGTGCCGCCCGCCGTCCGGTCGGCCTGGTCCTGGATCAGCTGCCACCAGGTGTAGACGGCGTAGACGGCGAAGGCCGGCCACAGGGCGACGTAGGCCCAGCTCAGCGTGTTGCCGTGCTCGGCACGGGTGTACTGCCACCAGGTGAGCCACACGAACGCGGGCAGCAGCACCAGCAACATGGCGTGCATGCCGATGCTGCGGGGCGAGAGGTACTGGCGCACCCCACCATGGTACCGGGGACCCCGCCGGCGGCCCATTCGCCGCCACCGGCCATCCACCGGTGACCGTCCAGGTCTGTTTAGCCTTGGAGGGTCCCCGGTGACCATCGTCCGGGCGTGACACGGTTCCAGCAGGCCGCACGAAAGGAACACCCCATGAACGAGTCCGTACGCATCGGAATAGCCGAGGCGGTCGGCACCATGATCCTCGTCGTCGGCGGCCCGGGCACGGCCATCCTCGCCACCGGCCACTTCACCGGGTCGAGCAGTTCGGTCGGCATCCTGGGCGTCGCGCTGGCCTTCGGCCTCAGCCTGCTGGTGGCCGTCTACGCCATCGGGTCGATCTCGGGTTGCCACGTCAACCCCGCCGTGACCATCGGCCTGTGGGTGATCGGCAAGACCAAGACCAAGGACCTCCCCTTCTACGTGGTCGGCCAGCTGGTCGGCGGCATCCTCGGCGCCACGGTCATCTACGTCATCGCCAGCTCCACCCGGGTGGCCTCGGCCACCGCCACCAACCTCGGGACGTTCAGCGCCAAGTCCACCGGGTTCGCCTCCAACGGGTACGGGATCCACTCGCCGGGCGGGTTCCCCCTGGCCGCCGCCGTCCTGGCCGAGATCTTCTTTACCGCGGTGTTCGTGTTCGTGATCGCCTCCACCAGCCGCAAGTCGATGCCGGTCGGGGTGATCGGCGTCACCGTGGGCCTCACCCTCGCGGTCATCCACCTCATCTCGATCCCGATCGACAACACCTCGGTGAACCCGGCCCGCAGCATCGCCACGGCCATCTTCCAGGGCAGTTGGGCGCTCACCCAGCTCTGGGTGTTCGTCGTGTTCCCGATCGTGGGCGGGATCCTCGGGGCCGGCATCTGGCGGGCGGTGCGGCCGGAATCGGACGAGGAGACCGAAGCCGAGTCCGAGGCCCTGGCACCCGGACCGTACGGACAGCACGAGTAGCACCACGTCCCCCGCTAGCCTGCCCGTCGACGCCGCCACGGCCCGTGGCCCCGTCACAGCCCACTCCTAGCGTGCTCCCATGACCTCCGCCTCCGAACCCTCCACCCTCTTCCACCCCGAGGTGGAGGTACGCGTCTCCAAGCGACGCAAGAAGACGGCGGGCGCCCACTGGGAGGGCGACCGGATCGTCGTCGTGGTCCCCACCCACCTGCGGGGCGCCGAGCGCGACGACATGGTCGACCACCTCACCCGGCGCCTGACCCGGCACCGCCCCCACCTGCACGCCTCGGACGCGCAACTGGCCGACCGGGCCCGGCAGCTGGGGCGCACCTACCTCGACGGGGTCGAGCCGTCCTCGATCCGGTGGGCCACCAACCAGAACAAGCGCTGGGGATCGTGCACCCTGGGCACGCGGGAGATCCGCATCTCGTCCCGGCTGCGGGTGGCCCCCGACTGGGTGCTCGACGCGGTCATCGTGCACGAGCTGGCCCACCTGCTCGAGCCCGGCCACACGCCGCGCTTCAAGGCACTCGAGACCCGCTACCCCCGCCGCACGGAGGCCGACGTCTTCCTGGCGGGGTACGCGCTGGGGCTGCACATGGACGTGCCCGCGGGGCTCGACCATGCCGACGACACGGTGGGTGCGGGCCCCGACGCCGACCGGTCCCGGTCCGGGGGCGGCGCACCCGCCGCCTGACCCCCGGGGGACCCGGTTCCGGAGTTCCCGGCACCGGGTCACGAATCCGAGTACAACAGTGCGGTGGCCATCCTGCTCGCAGCCCTCGCCGCCTTCACCAACGCCGTGACCTCGGTGCTGCAGCGCATCGGGGTGGAGTCGGCCCCCCAGTCGGCCGCCATGAAGGCCAGCCTGATCGGCCACGCCGTCAAGCAGAAGATCTGGCTCATCGGGTTCGCATTGATGCTGGTGCAGTTCGGACTCCAGGCCACCGCCCTCAAGCACGGGCAGCTGAGCACGGTGCAGCCGGTCCTCACCACCGAGCTGCTGTTCCTCCTGCTCGTCCTGGCGGTCTGGTTCCGCTACCGGCTGGGGCTACGCGAGTGGGTGGGGGCGGTGACCGTGGTGGCCGGACTCGGCGGGTTCTTCCTGGCCGCCCATCCCCACGGCGGCCAGGTGCTGCCCTCGACCTCCCAGTGGGTGGTCGCCACCGTGGTCCTGTGCTCGGCCATCGGCGCCTGCATCGTGGCCGGGCTGCGGGGCCCCCGGTGGTGGCGGGCCGCGGCCTTCGGCGCGGCCACCGCGGTGACCGCCGCATTCGGGGCCGCCCTCACCAAGGCCATCACCGGGTACCTGAACCATGGTTGGAGCGCGGTGTTCAGCCACTTCCAGCCCTACATGCTGGCCGTCACCGGGCTGGGCACCGTCTTCCTGCTCCAGAACGCCCTGCACGCCGGTCCGATCACCGCGTCGCGCACCACACTGGTGACCCTCAACCCCCTGGTCAGCATCGTGCTGGGGGTCACCCTGTTCGGCGACGTGCTGCGCGCCGGTCCGGGGTGGATCGCGCTCGAGGTGCTGGCCCTCGCCGTCCTCGTGCTCGGGGTCGTCGTGCTCACCCGCTCGCCGCTGGTGGCGGGCTCGCCCGACGGCCACACCGACGACGAGATGCTCGGCGGCGCCCGTGACCGGGCGCTGATCGTGCCGCCGATCGAGGCGATGCCCTGACCCGACCGGTCGGGCCCGCCGGGCTCAGGCCGACAGGGCCCGGGGGCGTTGGTGGACCTCGGGGCGGATGGCGCCCTCGCCGGGCCAGCGCCGGGTGCGGCTGTCGTCGAGGAGTCGGGCCACGCCCAGGACGTCGTCGCCCAGCTCGGACCGCATGGCCCCGAACAGCGCCGCCGTCACCCGGGCGTCCCCCAGCGCACTGTGGTGGTCGTCCCAGGAGAGGAGGTAACGGTCGCAGCAGTCCACCAGACGGGCCTTGCCGGGCAGGTCGAGGAAGGCCTGGGCCACCCGGAGCGTGTCGAGGGTCACCACATCGGCCGGCACGGCCTCCTCGCCCAGACGGCGGCACTCGGACAGGAGGAACGCCAGGTCGAAGCGGTCGACGTTGTGGCCGACCACGACCCGGCCGGACAGAAGGGTGGCCAGGTACGGGTGCACCTGGGCGAAGGTCGGTGCGCCGGACACCATCTCGGGGGTGATGCCGTGGACATGGGTCGGGCCGGGGTCGCGTTCGGGGTCCACCAGTGTGCAGAAGGCGTCGACCTCCACCCCGTCGGCGTCGAGCACCACCACCGCCACCTCGACGATCCGCTCCTGGTGGGGGGAGAACCCGGTGGTCTCCAGGTCCACCACGGCGAACCCCGGCCGGTGGTCGGCGACGTGCGGCATGTCCGACACCGTAGATGCTGGCTGTGCCGTGGTGCGGCCCGGTGTCGCCCGGGGCAGGTCGGTGCCCTAGCCTCGCTGGTCGGCGGCCACGCCCCGGACGGGCCGCAGGGGGACCGTCGATGGACAACTGGCTGATCCACCACGATCTGCGGGCGCCCGACTTCGGCACGCCCCGGGTCCGGCTGTACGCCGAGGCGCTCGCCATGTGCGCCTGGGCCGAGTCGAAGGGGTGCCCCCGGGTGGTCCTGTCCGAGCACCACGGCGTCGACGACGGGTACCTGCCGTCGCCGTTCGTGTTCGGCGCGGCGGTGGCCGCCCGGACCACGACCATGCGCATCATGGTGTCGGCCCTGGTGCTGACCCTCCACGACCCGTTCGCGGTGGCCGAGGAGGTCGCCGTGCTGGACACCGTGTCGGACGGCAGGGTCGAGCTGACCGTCGTGCCCGGCTACGTGCCCGAGGAGTTCGCCATGTTCGACGTCCCGTTCGAGGGGCGGGGAGCCCTGTTCGAGGAGAAGCTCGAGACCTTCGCCGCCGCACTCACCGGCGGTCCGGCGACCTACCGGGGCCGCACGGCCACCGTCACCCCGTCACCGGTGCAACGGCCGCGGCCCTTCCTGATCGTCGGCGGCGGCGCTCCCAGGCGGGCGGCACGGCTGGGCGACGCCTTCCTGCCGGCCGTCCCGGACCTCGCCCTGGCCGAGGCGTACGTGGCCGAGTGCCGCCGGCTGGGCAAGGGCGACGGGATCCTGCTGTGGCCCTCGGGACCGATGTGGGTCTTCGTGACCGAGGACCCCGACCGGTCGTGGGCCGAGCTCGGCGCCCACGCGCTCCACGAGGCCAACGGCTACGGCCGGTGGGCGGCCGCCGTCCCCGGCGCCAGTCCGTTCCGTCGGGCGACATCGGTGGCCGAACTGCGCCGCTCGGCCCAGTTCGCGGTGGTCACGCCCGACGAGTGCGTCGCCCTGGTCCGCACCCTCGACCCCCGGTCCGCCGTGCAGCTGAAGCCCCTGGTGGGGGGTGTCGACCCCGACGTCGGCTGGCGGTCGCTCGAGCTGTTCGTCGACCGGGTCCTGCCGGCCCTGGACGCGCCTCCGCCGGGACCCTGAGTCGGGCCCCGGCGGAGGGTCGCGGTGCGGCTGGCGGCTGGCGGGCCGCCCGGTGCGGTCAGGCGTTGGCGCCCACCAGCTCCCTGAGTTCGGCCTGCACGTCGGCCTCGTGCTTCTTCTCGTCCTCCCGGGCCTTGGCCGGGTTCCAGCGTCCCCGGTTGAGCCAGATGGTCGGGATGAACAGGACCATGCCGCCGAGGCAGACCCAGAACCAGTTCTGCCACTGCTTGGGCGACTTGTCGACACCGTTCAGCAGGCTGGTCAGCTGGTCCTGGTGCAGCGCGAGGTAGCCGAGCTGCGTCTGGTACGGAACGACGAGGGTCTTGAGCTTGGTCAGGTTGGCCACCACCTTGCCGAAGACGACCGGTCCGACCGCCTTGGTGAGCGCAGCCAGGTTCGCGGGGGTCGGATTGGAGTTGGCGGCGGCCACGATCGGCGCGTTCTCCGGCTTCTGGAGCACCTTCAGCCAGCTGGCGTTGGCCTCGGCGAAGGCGACCGAGTCCGGATGCTGGACCTGGAACTCCTGGACGTTGAACGGCGCGTTGCCGTTGGGCGCCGTCTGCGCGTACTGCAGGTTGTCGACCACCGGGTTGACCGAGTTGACCACCAGGGGCAGGAAGATGAACGACAGCCCGACCGTGAGGCGGAGGATCCATCCCCACAGGGCGAGGCCGGTGCCGACGAGGGCCGGGTTCTTGGCCTCCACCATCTCGGTGTAGCCCGCCATCCACGGTGCGTAGCAGAGCGAGATGCACGCGGCGAGGGCGACCTCGAGCGTGATCAGCGTGTCGAGGCCGGTGTGCGGGTTGTCGGCCGCGTGGATGAAGAGCACCAGCATGATGATCGACCCGACGGCGCCGGCGAGCATCAGCGGCTTGCGGACCTTGAGGAGGTCGGACAGGACGCCGAACACGATCAGGGCGACGATGTCGGCCCACCAGAACCAGGCGTTGAGGGAGTTGGCCTGGGAGGTCGAGAGGTTGACGCCGCTCGGATCCTTGAACACGGTGGCCCAGTAGATGGTGAAGAAGGCCGAGGCCGCGTAGTACAGGAGCAGGAAGACCGAGATGCCGATGGCCGAACCGATGAGGTCCGGCTTCAGGATCTGGCGCCACGGGTGGGTGGTGGCGGAGGCCAGGTCGGCCTCGGACAGACCCCGCGCCCTGGCCTCGACCAGGGCACGGTCGTGCTCGCTCACCATCAGCTGGTCGCGCAGGTTCGACGACAGGTCCTTCAGGAAGAAGAGGGCGATCACGAAGACGACCAGCGTGGACACGCCGGAGATGACGAACTGGCTCTTCCACCCGTTGATCCCCCCGGTCTTGAGGAAGTGGTCCAGGGTGTGGGCGGCCACGATCGAGGTGATCAGGCTGCCGGCGACCGGGCCCACGGTCCAGAAGCCCATGGCCGAGGCCCGGCCGAGCTGGGGGCTGAAGTCGCGCACCAGGGCGGGGGTGGCCACCAGGATCGCGCCCTCGACCACGCCCAGCAGGCAGATCACGAAGAGGAACTCCCACTGGGTGTTGCAGGCCGGCACGCCGAAGCCGACCAGGAGGCCGATGACCAGGAGGCCGTAGATGACGACGTTGGACCGGCCGAGCTTGTCGGTCTTCGACGCCGGCAGCGAGGCGAAGGCCCCAAGCAGGTTGGAGATGACCACGATCCACACGTAGAAGGAGAACGACATGTGGTACGAGACGAGGATCTGCGGGGTGACGCCCGTCTGCGTGAAGTACGTGTAGTACAGCATGATGGTCGCCAGCACGGCCAGGGCCAGGTAGGCGGTGCGCTTGCCGTTGCTCGGGTACTCGTCGATCTCATGGACGAAGAGGAACTTGCCGAGGCCCCCCCGCTGCTTGTCGACACTGGTCGCGCTCAGCGCGGTCGGTGCATCTGGTGACATGTCACTCCCCCTGGGTCCGCGGCCGCCCTCCCCGGGCGCCGGAACGACCGTAGCGCAGCCGGGGGTCCCGGTACCGCATCGGATCCGGCGTCCGGGCGCGATCCGGGACCTTCGGCCCGGATCGGCCCGTCGTCCCCCCGGCCGACGCGCGCCCGGCCGACGCGCGCCCGGTCAGTGGTCGAGCACCTGGGCGGCGATCAGCTCCTCGAGCACCCGCGGCTCCCACCACGACATCTGGAGCTGCTTCGCCCGGCGGAAGTACAGCTGGATGTCGAACTCGACGGTGAACCCGATGCCGCCGAAGATCTGCTGGGCCATGGCCGTCACGTCCCGGAACGTCTGGCAGGCGTAGAGCTTCGCCATGGGGGCCAGCTTGCCGACCGGGCGTCCCTCGGACCGCGCCCAGGCTGCTTCGTGGACCAGGACCAGGGCGCCGTCCACGTTGGTGGCGGCGTCGGCCAGGTAGTGGGCGAGCGCCTGGAAGGCGCCGAGCGGCTTGTCGAACTGCTGGCGGTCCTTGGCGTACTGCACGGTGATGTCCATGGCGTACTGGGCACCCCCGACGGCCTGGGCGGCGGCCAGGATGATCGCCTCGTGCATGACGGCGGACCAGGTGATCCACCCGGTGCCGGCGGCACCGATCCGGTCGGCCTCGGTCACCCGCACCCCGTCCAGGTCCACCCGGTACTGGGCATCGGACGCGATGGTCATCTGCTGGGTGAGGGTGACCCCGGCGGCCGCCGGGTCCACCAGGAACAGGTCGACGTCCTCGTCGGCGTCGCCGGTGCGGGCCAGGACCACCAGACGGGTGGCCGAGGAGGCGAAGGCCACGTGCCGCTTGGCGCCGGTGAGCGTCCACCCGTCGCCGTCGGGCACGGCCCGCAGCTGTACGCCCTTCGGCCCCGAGCTGTTCTCGGGCTCGAGCCAGGCCGGGGTCAGGACCGCCTCGCCGGTCACGATGCCCGGCAGCCACGCCTGCTTCTGGTCGGCGCTCCCGGCCCGGGCCAGTGCGCCCCCCGACAGCACCGAGCTGACGAAGTGGGGGGACGGTGCGATGGCCCGGCCGAACTCCTCGTAGAGCACCACCGTCTCGAGCGTGGACATGCCCGAGCCGCCGTACTCCTCGGGCAGCTGCAGTCCGATGAGGTCGAGGTGGCCGAGCTGCTTCCACAGCTCCGGCGAGTAGCCGACCGGGTCGTCCTCGAGCTCGCGCACCACGCTGAGCGGGCTCGTGGTGGCGACCACGCCGCGCACCGTCTCCCGGAGCATCTCCTGCTCGGGGCTGAAGGTCAGGTCCAACATGTCGTGCTCTCCTCTACTGGTGCTGGCGTTCGTTCGGTCGGTGCTGCGGTGCGTCAGGGGCGGATCGGCTGCGCGGTCAAGGCGTCCAGCGGTCGCCCGAGCGCGCCCAGGGGTTGTCGTCGGCGTCGAGCGGCAGGGCCACCCGGGCCGTACAGGACGTCTTGGTGTCGCCGTCGACCGACACCGTGATGTCGAGGGCGGCCCAGCCGCACCCGGTGGCGTCGATCCCGGTGTCGGTGACGATGCCGGCGAACACCATGGTGTCCCCCGGGAAGATCGACCCCTTCATCCGGAAGGTCACCCGCTGGAGCCGGCCGTACGGTCCGGTCCAGTCGGTGATGTAGCGCTCGAACCACGACGCCAGGTTGGGCGTGTTGAGGAAGATGTCGCGGGTGCCGTTGCGGTTGACGGCGAAGTCCTTGTCGTGGTGCATGGGGCGCCAGTCGCGGGCGGCCAGCGCGCCGAGCACGATGGTCGTGGCGGTCACCGGGTAGGACAGCTCGGGCAGGTGCTGTCCCGCCTCCACCGTCCCGTGGATCAGGGTCGGGGTGGTCACTCGCCCGCCTCCTCGCCGGCCCGGCGGTAGCCGAACCCGGTGTAGCTCTCCACGGCGACCAGGTCGCCGCGCTGGTTGTGGTACTCGACGTCGATCACCCAGAACCGCCCGGTCCCGAGCTTGGTGGTCTTCTCGTCGCTCACCGACCGCAGGATCTGGCGGGTCGTGAGCCGGTCACCCGGACGCACCGGCTCGTGGAACACGATGGTGTTGTCGCTCATGACGGCCTCGGGCAGCCCCAGGCCCTCCTTCAGGTCGAAGTGGACCTGGAGCGGCAGACCCGGGGTCGACCGGTCCGGCGCCCAGTGGTGCGGCCGGAACCACACCGAGACCATCGTCGGCGGGGCGATGGGCCCGCCGGTGATCTCCTCGGCGACGGCCGGGTCCCAGAACAGCGGGTTGCCGTTCTCGACCGAGGAGCAGGTCGTCCAGATGTACCCCTGCTCGACGGGGAACTCCCCCTCCTCCTCGTACTGGCCGACCCCGAGCGCCCCCTCGATGTCGTCGATGCCGATGGCGCTCATGCCACCACTCCCTTCGACCGCAGTGCGGCGATCCTCGCGGGCGCCATCCCGGCGGCCTCCAACAGCTCGTCGGCGTCCGACCGGGTCGGGTCGCCGGCCACGACGGGCGCCCCACGGGCCGGCATGCCTGCCAGCACCGGCCCCACCTGACGGAACGATGCCGGACCCCCCGGCGGACGTGCGCCCTCGGGCAGCCCGGCCTCGACGAAGGCACCGCGTGCCCCGAACCCGGCGTCGGCGGCCACCTCCTCGACGCCCAGCACCGGGCTGACGCAGGTGTCGGACCCGGCGAGCAGGTCCACCCAGTGGTCCCGGTCGGCCGTGGCGAAGGCGGCGGCCAGGTCGGCCCGGATGGCGTCCTGGGCGTCGTCGTCGTACTGACGGGCCGACCACTGTCCGCACCCGAGCAGCCGGCACAGGTTGGCGAAGAACTTGGCCTCGATGGCGCCGACCGCCAGCCACCTGCCGTCGGCGCACCGGTAGGTGTCGTAGCAGGCGTACCGGCCGCTGATCACGTCGTGCCCGAAGCCGACCGTGGCCCCGGTGGCCAGGTGCTCGTCGACGGGCAGCGACTCGAGCCACAGCACGCCGTCGGCGATCGAGACGTCGAGGTGCACACCGGGACCGTCCGCACCCCGACCGACCAGGGCCGCCAGCACGGCCAGGGCCGCGTGCATCCCGCCCCCGGCGGCGTCGGCGACGGTCGCGCCCGACACCGGGGGCCCGCCGTCGGCGGCCGGCTCGGTGGCGCCCAGGTAGCCACCCACGGCCAGGTAGTTGATGTCGTGCCCGGCCCACGCCGACCGGGGACCCTCCTGGCCGTAGCCGGTGGTCGAGCACAGGATCACCCGCGGGTTGACCGCCGCCAGGGCGGCGAACCCGATGCCGAGGCGGTCGACCACCCCGGGGCGGAAGCTCTCGACCACCACATCGGCCCCCCGCACCAGTTCGAGGAAGGCGTCGCGTCCGTCCGGGTCCTTCAGGTCGATGGCCAGGTGCGACAGGTGCCGCGCCCCGCTGTACAGGTAGTAGGGCGTGCGCGGGGGCTCGACCCCGCTGCCGGGCACCGACCCGACCTTCACCACGGTCGCCCCGTAGTCGGACAGGACGCGGGTGCACCGGGCGGCGGGCCCGAACGCGGCCAGGTCGAGCACCACGACGCCGGCCAGCGGCCCGCCGTCCCCGCCCGAGCGCCCGCGCGCCGGCGCCGGACCGGTGGGCGCGGCGGCAGAGGTGGCGGACGGGGCGGTCACGGTCGGACGGTGGCTCAGAAGTTCTTCGGCAGCCCGAGCTTGCGGCGGGCGAGGATGTTCTTCTGGATCTCGGAGGAGCCGCCGCCGATCGTGTCGATCACCGTGTAGCGGTAGGTGGACTCCGACCGTCCGACCATCGGGGCCTCGTCCGTGTGGACCCGCAGCTGGCCGCCGGGTCCGGCCAGGTCCATCGAGGCGTTGGCCAGCCGGCGCGAGTACTCGGTGGTGAACAGCTTGTACTCGGACGCCTCCGACGTCGGGGGCGCGCCGCCGGCGTTGGCCGCGGCGACGAACTGCAGCCCGAGCACCCGGGCCACCTCGGCCTCGGTGTGCAGCCGGGCGATCTGCGCCCGCACCTGGACGTCGTCCTTGAGCGGCTCGCCGTCCCGGGTGGCGCGCTTCACGTACTCGGTGAGCAGTCCGAGCCGCTGTGCGGTGGGCGAGTAGGTGAACAGGGTGAAGCGCTCGATGTCGAGCGCTTCGGAGATGTACTGGAACCCACGGTTCAGCTCGCCCACCACGTAGTCGTCCGACACCCAGACGTCGTCGAGGTAGACCTCGTTGGTGCGCTCGTCGCCCATGGTCCAGATGGCCTTGACCGTGATGCCCGGGTGGTCCATCGGCACCAGGAACAGCGTGATGCCGTTGTGCTTCGGCGCGTCCGGGTCGGTGCGGGCGCCCACCCAGTACCAGTCGGCGAAGTGGGCCGACGTGGTCCACGTCTTCTGGCCGTTGAGGCGCCAGCCGTCGCCGTCCCGGGTCGCCTTCAGCTGCATCGAGGCGGCGTCTGAGCCGGCGTTCGGCTCGGAGTACCCGACCGCGAACTCGACCTCGTTCTTCAGGATCTTGGGCAGGAATTCGGCCTTCAGCTTGTCGCTGCCGTGGCTGATGATGGTCTTGCCGATGATGCCGACGCCCTTGCCGATCTGGGGCCCGCCCCGCGCCGCCAGGGCCTCGTTCAGGAGGTACTCGTAGACGCCGTCGCCGTCCTGGCCGCCGTACTCCTTCGGCCAGGTGATGCCCAGCCAGCCCTTCTCCCCCAGCTTGGCCATGAACTGGCGGCGCTTGGGCGTGTCCACGATCTGTGCCATGTTCTCGCGGGTGACGTCGAACACGTCGGGGTCGTAATTGTCGTCGAGGAATTGCTCCACGTCCTTGACGAACTCGAGCTGCTCGGGGGTGAACTCGAAGTCCATGGTCGTAGCCTCCATCCTCAACCGGGCGGCCCGTGCCGCTGTGGTTATCTGACTGACCGTCAGATACTGTGGACATCATAGGATGACCGGGCAGAAGTTGCCACCGCCCGCCCGGCGGCAGGCCGGGGACCGACGGTGCCGCCGTGCGGTCGCCCCCACCACGACGAAGGGACCAGGATGACCATGCACTACGCCAGTCCGACCGGGGTGCGGCCATGACCAGGGGCATCGTCAGCATCGCCGGGTACGTCCCCTACCGCAGGCTCCAGCGCGCCTCGGTGGCGGCGGTGTTCGGCTCCGGCGGGGGCAAGGGCGCCCGGGCGGTCGCCTCCCACGACGAGGACACCACCACCATGGGCGTCGAGGCGGCCCGGCTCGCGCTCCGGGCGGGCCCCGGCAGCGCCCCCGGTGCCCTGTGGTTCGCCACCGCCACCCCGGCCTACCTCGACAAGACCAACGCCACCACCCTGCACGCGGCACTGCGCCAGCCGGCCGAGGTGGCCGCCTTCGACTTCGGCGGGGCGCTGCGCTCGGGCCCCGGTGCGCTCCGCACCGCCCTCGGTGCCGGCGGGTCCGGCGCCACCCTGGTGGTGGTGGCCGACCTGCGTGACGGCCTGCCCACGTCGGCCGACGAGTCGTCCGGTGGCGACGGCGCCGCCGCCGTGCTGGTGGCCGACGACGGTCCCGGCACGCCGGTGATCGCCGAGTACCTGGGCGGCGCCTCGGTCACCGACGAGTTCCTCGACCGCTGGCGGACGGCGGGCGACCGCCGGTCCCGCACGTGGGAGGAGCGCTTCGGCGAGACCCGCTACGTCCCCCTCGGCGCCGAGGCCTGGGCCGCCGGGCTGAAGGCGGCCGGCGTGACCGCCGAGGAGGTCGACCGGGTGGTCGTGACCGGCATGCACGGGCGTGCGGCCAAGGCCGTCGGCCGGGCGCTCGGCGTCCGCGACGGCGTCCTGGGCGACGACCTCGCACTCACCGTCGGCCAGACCGGGGCGGCCCACGCCGGCCTGGTCCTGGCGGCCATGCTCGAGGAGTCGGTCCCCGGCGAGGTGGTCGCCGTCGTGTCCCTGGCCGACGGCGCCGACGTCCTGGTCTTCCGCACCACCCCGGCCATCGCCGACTGGACGCCCGCCGACACGGTCGCCGCGCAGGTCGCCGCCGGCGCCGACCTCCCCTACGGCAAGTTCCTGTCGTGGCGGGGCATGGTCACCCCCGAGCCGCCCCGCCGACCGGAGCCCCAGCGGGTGTCGTCGTCGGCCGCCTGGCGGAACGAGGACTGGAAGTTCGGGTTCGTCGGCAGCCAGGACCGCACGTCCGGTGCCGTCCACCTGCCGCCGTCCCGTGTGTCGATGACCGGCGGGGCGGTGGACGACATGGTCCCGATCGACCGGGCCGACGCCGAGGCCACCATCGCCACCTACACCATCGACCGCCTGGCCTACTCACCGAGCCCGCCCATCGTCTTCGCCGTCCTCGACTTCGACGGTGGCGGACGGTTCCCGGTGGAGCTCACCGACGTCGACCCGGACTCGGTCGACCTCGGCGACCGGGTGACCATGACCTTCCGCAAGCTGTTCACCGCGGACGGCATCCACGACTACTTCTGGAAGGCCAGGCCGGTCCGCTCCCCTTCGGGCGACGCCGGCGCCTGACCGCACACGCGCCGGCCCCGGCCGGCGCACCATCGCCTCACCTAGACGCAGACAGACGACAAGGAGACCAATGGCTTCGCACGGGATCAAGGACCGGGTGGCGATCGTCGGCATGGGGTGCACCCGCTTCGCCGAGCACTGGGACAAGAGCCTCGACGACCTGATCGTCGAGGCGGCCGAGGACACGTTCGCGTCGGCCGGGGTGGCCAAGGACGACGTCGACGCCTTCTGGTTCGGCACCGCCCAGTCCGGGATGAGCGGCATCACCATGGCCCGGCCCCTCCAGCTGGAGGGCAAGCCGGTCACCCGGGTCGAGAACTACTGCACGACCGGGTCCGAGGCGCTGCGGGCCGCGGCCTACGCCGTGGCGTCGGGCGCCTACGACGTGGCCATGGCGCTCGGCGCCGAAAAGGTGAAGGACTCGGGCTACCAGGGCCTGAACGCATTCCCGATCCCCAACGACGGCACGGCCCGGACGCTCACCGCCGCCGCCATGTTCTCCATGGTCGCCCCCGCCTACGGACAGAAGTACGGGGTGGGCGAGGACGAGCTGACCGAGGTCCTCGCCCGCATCTCGTGGAAGAACCACCAGAACGGGGCCCGCAACCCGCGCGCCCAGTTCCGCAAGGAGGTCTCCACCGAGACCATCTGCGCCTCGCCCCGCGTCGCCGGCCGGCTCGGCGTGTTCGACTGCGCCGGCGTGGCCGACGGCGCCGCCGCCGCCATCGTGGTCCGTGCCGAGGATGCCCACAGGTACACCGACAAGCCGATCTACATCAAGGCGCTGTCGTTCGCCGCGGGCAGCGGGTCGGGTCTCATCGACCCCGAGTACGACTACACGTGGTTCCCCGAGTGCGCGACCGCCGCCCAGGACGCCTACGCACAGGCCGGGATCACCGACCCCCGTGCCCAGCTGGCCATGGCCGAGGTCCACGACTGCTTCACGCCCACCGAACTCGTCCTGATGGAGGACCTGGGCTTCGCCCCCCGGGGCACGGCATGGAAGGAGGTCCTGGCCGGCACGTTCGACCGTGACGGCGCCCTCCCGATCAATCCGGACGGCGGCCTGAAGAGCTTCGGGCACCCCGTCGGGGCGTCGGGCCTGCGCATGTTCTTCGAGGCGTGGCTGCAGCTGCGCCACGAGGCCACCCCGGAGCGCCAGATCGACACCGACCGGACCCTCGCCCTCACCCACAACCTGGGCGGCTACCCGGGGGAGATGGTGTCGTTCGTGTCGGTGGTCGGCACCGAGCTGGGCTGAACCGGCCCGTCGCCCGGGGGTCCGCCGGGCCCGGTCCCGGTCGGCGCCTCCGACGCACGTGCCGCGGCGTGGCGCAGGTAGTTCCCCAGCAGCACGACCATCATCCCGACCATGACGGTGGCGAGTCCGATGCCCGCCACCTCCTGGCGGGCGGCCGGGTGCACGACCGGTGACGCCGCCACGGACACGGCGCCGATTCCCGCCAGCAGGCCGCCGACGGCCAGGACCACCCGGCCACCGGACCCGGCGTGCGCCACCGTCACCCGGCCGGGGCCGTCACGGTCAGACGCCGACGGCCTCCGCCTGCCGCTCGTCGAGGAGCGCCCACCAGGCGTCGGCGGCCGACCGGGCGTCGGCGGCCACCTCGTCCGGCTCGGCGCCCAGCAGGGCCAGTGCGTCGACGGCCCAGTCACCGTGGTCGGCGTCCATCGAGGCGTGCACGTCCCAGAAGCGGGTGCCGGCGTCGTCCATGCCGTACCAGCGACGGAGGCCGTCGCCCTTGGTGGCGGCAATGCCCGCGGCCTGGGTCTCGTAGGCCGCCAGGCCGGCGAGGGCGGCGGCCGGCGAGCGGCGGGCCAGCGTCCGGTAGGTCTCGGCGAGTGCGACGGCCGCCGGGCTCGGTCCGGCGGCGACCGGCGCGATCGCCAGCGCGTCGGCAAAGGCGTCGAACAGGGCCAGGTGGGGCTCGGGGTGGTCGAGCTCGTCGGCCAGGTTGCGGGCCACCAGCTCGGCCGCGTCGTACTCGGCCTCCGACATCAGCTGGTCGACGACGGTGCCCAGCACCTCGGGCAGCACCGCTTCGAACGCCCGGTAGTGGACGGCGTACTCGGCGAGCTCGCCCGGGCGCAGCTCCCCGGCCTCCCACCGTCGGTAGAAGGGATGGGTCAGGAGCCGACGGTCCTGGAGGGCCGAGTCGACGGCGCCGGCCAGGTCGGCGTGGCGGGAGGGAGTGGCTGCACGGGTGTCCGGGGTCATCACACGACCCTATCGCCGTGCGGCCCGACGCGACGGGACGATCAGCGGGCGATCGCCTGCTGGCTCGACGGGTGGGCGTAGCGTCCGCTCACCTGGGTCGGCAGGCCACCGAGCTCCATCGGACGCACTCCGTCGCGCCCGTCGAGGTAGTGCAGCTTGCGCTCGCGCTCGACCGCCAGACGCTGCATGTGCACGAGCAGCGCCATGTAGCCGACGAGCGCCACCGCGTCGACGGCGCACACGGCCCACAGTGCGGTGGCACCACTGACCGCGGCGAACACCATGGCCGCCGCCAGGACCGCCACCAGCACGGCGAGCGTGTCGCGCCGCCGGCGGCGGGCCTGCTGGCCGGCGAATCCGTCGGGCCGGAGCCTGTCGTCGTAGGCAGCGGGAGGGGCGGACGGGCCGGTCCACCGGTCGCGCGGCGGACGGGGCCGGCCGGGCACCAGGTGGTCCTCGGTGGGTCCGCCGGGCCCGTATCCGTAGCTGTCGCGGTCGTCGTAGTCGTCGTGGTCGTGGTGGGTCCCGAAGTCGGCACCGGTCGCTTTCCGGCGGATCGCCGTCCGGTCCCGGACGACCGGGGCCGGCGTGGACTCCACCCCGGTCACCGCCTCGGTGACGGGTTCGCCGAGGAACGCCAGGGCCGGTCGGGGCAGCTCCTTCGCACCGACCACCGTCAGCTTGGGTGGGGCGGCGCGGTCGGGGTACGTGATGGTGGTGGGCATCCCCCGGTCGTCCATGGCCCGCAGCCGGTAGGCCGGTGCGACGATGGGCTCGGGGGCCGAGGACTCGAGGATCCGCAGCTGGTGGTGGAAGTGGGTGATGGACTGGTCGCCCCCGCTGCGGGCACGGCGCTTGAGGAGGCTCGGTCCGAGGATGACCGCCCAGGCCACCAGGATGATGATCACGAGTACCACGGGCACCACCTCCTCCGGGGTCGCTGCCAACACAAACGGTACCGACGACGAATTCCGTAGTGGTGGATGCTCCCCGTCCGGGCCGGCCGGCGCCGGTAGCGTCGCCCCGTGACCCGCTTCTGGATCCTGGTCGGCGTGGCCGGACTGGCCGCCCTGGTCGACTGGGTGGCGGTGGCCAGGGGGGACGAGCGGCTCGAGTACGCCGCCAAACCGGCCGTGCTGGCGGCGCTCACCCTGGCCGCGGCCGTCCTGCCCGCCGATCACACCGACCTGGTCCACCGTCGGTGGTGGTTCGTGGCCGCCCTGGCGTGCTCATTGCTCGGTGACGTCCTGCTCATGCTGCCGCGTGACCTGTTCGTGCCCGGCCTGGCCGCGTTCCTGACCGGGCACGTCCTGTTCATCGTCGGCCTGCTGCAGCCGCCGTCGCCGCCCGGGAGCCCGCCCTTCTCCTTCTCGGCCGAAGGGCTGGTGGTGGCGACCGCGCTGGTGGCGGCCGCCGCGGCGGTCCCCGCCTACCGCATCTTCCGGGCGCTGGTGGGCGACGGGCACCGGGAGCTGGTGGGCCCGGTGGCGGTCTACCTGGTCGCCATCGGCACCATGGCCGTGCTCGCCTGCAATTTGGGCGTCCCGGCGGCGGCGGCCGGCGCCCTCCTGTTCGTCGTGTCCGACACCGTGCTGGCACTCAACCGGTTCGTCCGACCGATGCGCCACGGCGACGTGGCCGTCCACATCACCTACCATCTGGCCCAGGGGCTGCTCGTACTCTCACTCGTCCGCTGAACCTGCCGGTCGACCGGCCCGGACCGGGGCGATCAGTCGAAGACGGGCCCGGTGTCGCGGGTCCGCTTGAGCTCGAAGAAGCCGGGCGTGCCCGCCACGGCCACCACGCCGTCGAACAGCGTGCCCGCCGCCTCGCCCGTCGGCGCCGGGGTGACCACCGGACCGAAGAACGCCACGTCGCCCACCGCGATCACCGGCGTGCCCACGTCCATGCCGACCCGGTTCATCCCGTCGTAGTGCGAGGTCCGGACCGCTTCGTCGTAGGTGTCGCTGTCGATGGCGTCGAGCAGGTCGGCCGGGAGCCCCACGTCGTCCAGCGCCTTGGCGACGGTGTCCCGGTCGCGCTCCTCGGCCCCGACGTGGAACCGGGTGCCGAGGGCGGTGTAGAGCGGTCCGACCACGTCGGAGCCGTGGGCCTGCTCCGCGGCGGCCACCACCCGGACCGGACCCCAGGCCTGGGCCATCAGCTCCCGGTACGTCTCCGGGAGGTCGTCACGCCCGGAGTTCAACTCGGCCAACGACATGATGTGCCAGCGGATCTCGATGTCCCGCACCTCGGCCGCGTTCAGGAGCCACCGCGAGGCGATCCACGCCCACGGACACAGGGGGTCGAACCAGAAGTCGGTGACGGTCGGCTCGGTTGCGGTCTCGGGCACGGGGGACTCCTCGGGTTGCGGTGCGTGGGGACGTCCCGTTCCGGGCGCCTGCAGGTACAACACCCTCCGGGGGGCACAACTTCCCCGGTGACGCCGGTTGTCCACAGCGGACCCAACGGATCACTTTCGGGCCGCCCGGTGATTCTGATAATGACAATCATTCTCACGGGAGCGGCAACCAGATCACCCGGTCCTCCCACGCCGACCCCCGGGTGCGCCGGGCCCCGGGGACCCCGGGCCCCGGACCGACCGGCGCTGCGATCAGCCGGCCACGGCCCGCCACCGCCCCGCCCGGCGCTCGACCGAGACGTCCACCCCGAACGCGGCCGACACCGCGGCATCGGTCAGCACCGCGTCGACCGGTCCGGACGCGACCATCCGGCCGGCACGCAGGAGCGCCGCATGGGTGACCCCCGCCGGGATCTCCTCCAGATGGTGGGTGACCAGCACCATGGGCGCCACGGTCGGATCCCCGGCCAGCGCGGCCAGACGGGTGAGCAGCCGCTCGCGGGCACCGAGGTCGAGCCCGGCGGCCGGCTCGTCCATCAGGATCAGCTCGGGTGACGCCATGAGCGCCCGGGCCAGCAGGACCTGCTGGCGCTCGCCCTCCGACAGCTGGCCGAACTGGCGGGCCGCGAACCCGGCGCCCCCGAACCCGGCCTGGTCGAGCAGCACGGCCGCCCGGTCACGGTCGTCGTCGGTGTACTCGTGCCACCAGGTCTCCAGCGCGGCGTGCCGCCCGGTGAGTACGACGTCGAGGGCCGCCTGGGTGGGGCGCAGGTTGCGGGCCACCGAGGCGCTCACCACGGTGATCCGCTGGCGGAGCTGGCGCATGTCGACCCGTCCGAGGCGCTCCCCCAGGATCTCGACCGTGCCCCGGGTCGGCCACAGTCCGGCGCCCACCACCCGCAGCAGCGTGGTCTTGCCCGAGCCGTTCGGCCCGAGCAGGGCCCACCGCTGCCCGGGGGACACCGTCCAGGAGATGTCGCCGAGGAGGGTGGTCCCGTCGCGGACCACGGCGACGTCCGACAGCGAGACCACGGGGCCGCCGGCCACGTCCGGGGCCACCGGCGTCAGACGTTGAACCGGAAC
>Ga0209698_10002393_pt1 | contig 21289 bp, 16 predicted proteins | sample LitLauG_LLR_2012_FD_187203 | JGI IMG/M metagenome (GOLD analysis project Ga0209698, IMG submission 187203) | Freshwater sediment microbial communities from Pennsylvania, USA - Little Laurel Run_MetaG_LLR_2012 (SPAdes) (version 2) | ecosystem: Environmental > Aquatic > Freshwater > Creek >...
CACGATGTAACGATCGTATCCGGCAAACAATTCGTCACCGCCGTCCCCGGAGAGTGCCACCGTCACGTTCTGGCGCGCCAGCCGCGAAACATAATATGTAGGAATCATCGACGAGTCGCCGAACGGCTCTTCCATCAGCGCCGTCAGCTGATTCAGGGTCGCAACAATGTCAGGATCGACAGTAAGTTCGTGATGGTCGGTTTGAAAGCGTTCCGCTACCAACCGCGCATATTCGGCCTCATTGAAATCCGCTTTGCCGAATCCAATGGAGAATGTCTTTACTGGAACCGAACTGCACCGCGCCATCAGCGCCACAACAATGGACGAGTCCACGCCGCCGCTGAGCATTGCGCCCAGTGGAACGTCACTGATCAGGCGAATTCGAACCGCTTCCTCGAGACGCCGCTCCATCTCTTCCAGACAAGCTTCATCTGAGCCCGGGTCGTGCGTACCGTATTGCGGCACATCCCAGTACTGGCGAATCGTGATCTCGCCATGCGCGTACTCCGCCAAATGGCCCGGCGGCAGCTTGCGAATCTTCTTGAACGCCGAATACGGATCGGCAACATAGCCGAAGTAAAAAAACTGAAGAACTCCCTCGGCGTCGACTTCCGCCAGTTCTGGCGCCAACGCCAGCATGGTCTTGATTTCCGACCCGAAGTACAGACGACCACGGTCGAGGGCGTAGTACAAAGGCTTTTTTCCCAACCGGTCGCGCGCCAAAAGTAGTGACTTTCGCTTCTCGTCGTAGAGCGCAATCGCAAACATCCCGCGCAGCTTCGTAATACAATCCGCGCCCATCTCTTCGTAAAGATGGACAATCACCTCTGTATCACTGTGGGTGTAGAACTGGTGACCGCGCGCAACGAGTTCTTCGCGCAGTTTCGGAAAATTGTAAATTTCCCCGTTGAACACCACCGAGACGCTGCGATCCTCGTTGAAAATGGGCTGGTGTCCGCCGGACAGGTCAATGATGCTGAGTCGGCGCATGCCTAGTCCGACATTGCCATGCGCGCGGATTCCTTCATCGTCGGGCCCGCGATGCACGATCGTGTCCGTCATGCGCCGCACTTGCTCGGCGCTGATCGTCTCGCCTTCCCTCCCGATGACTCCCGCTATTCCGCACATGGCAGGACCTCAATCCACCGATGACGAGCAATCGGCTCAAGCGTCATTTTATGCGGGTCAATGATGTTGCGAGAATTCACTGCGAGATCTCCGACGACGAAGTTGCCTTTGTGCTCACCACCGTGCCCGCAGGTATCCCTCGAATCTGTTGTGACAACCGGTCGGTAAAAATCTGCGCGCCCTCTTTGTTCAAGTGGAATCCGTCACGATACAACTGCCGCTCAAACTCTCCCGGCGGCGATGGAACCCACACCGGCAAACCTATTTGCGTGCCCAACTGCTGAATCTCCCCAGAATGATCCTCTCGCAGGGAAGGCGGGACCAGCAGCACGATGCGCACATGGTATTCGTCAGCCAGTTGACGCAATTCTGGAAGCCTCTGCTTCGCCATATTCAACAAAACGTTCGGATCATTCACGTGAGGTCCGTGGTCGGCAATCCGTCCAGCCAACTGGCGAAAATTGGGAACCAGCAGAATCGTCACGCATTGCCGGATGAATGCTTTCTCCCCAAGCCAATTGCTCCAATGGGCAAGAAAAAAGGAACTGGTCGTGGTTCGATCAAGATTCGCTTCCCGAATCACGAGGGGTAAATCGCGCATCGCCATTTGCCGGCGCGCGAAAGATTCGTCAAGAGTGAGTCCCGAGGCCAACTGGTCGGTTGCCAGGCTCACGATGATCGTGTTGGGCCGCACTCCCTCTTCGAGAAAGCGGCGAATCCCGAAATACCAGTCCAGGTAATGCGTTTGTTCAATCCCCAAACGAGTCACCGCATACTGCGAGGCCAGACTGCTGCGCAGATTGTCCATCTGCACGCCTTCCAGCAGGAGCGAGTTCCCCACCAGGAGCACAGTTGGACGACCATCTGCCGTGACTGGATGGAGACTGCGCACTTCCCGCATCTCTCCGGTGATGCGCCGCTCGGTCTGACTCAAATGAGCCAGAATCACCGGTGCCGTCACTTCCAGCCCAACAAAAATGAAAACCAATCCCGCGAGCAGCACCACGATTCCCGTTCGCGCGTTCACGGTCCTATCCTGCTCCGCCGCCGGGGCTCGGACGTCTGGCTTTCTAGAATTGGAAGTAGATAAATGCATTTGCCTGATTAGCTCCCAGGAAAGCGATCACTAAAGCGCAAGCCATTCCAAATGCGACCCGCCGCGGAACTGTCGCGGACTCGAAACAATATTCCCCGCCACTGGATTCCAGCAGAACATCGATCAACATCAGGGGCACCGAGAACACCATCAGGAAGATGAACGCCGAGGGGAATTCCGGTCTCCAAGTCCATACCGTAAGCCCGCGCAGCATTCCCCAAGCTGCGCGGAGTGACTGCGCCCGGAAAAATATCCAACTCACACACACCAGGTGAAAGATGATGATGCGTCGAATCCACTTGCCTGGAAAGGAGTGCTTTGCTGTTGAGTCGACTCCAAGTTTCCGCTCCGCTGCCAGGCTGCCGCCGTGAAGACCGCCCCATACCACGAACGTCCAATTCGCTCCGTGCCAGAGCCCCCCCAATAACATCGTCAGCAGCAGATTGCGATAAGTCTTCACCTCTCCTTTTCGGTTTCCTCCGAGCGGAATGTAGAGGTAGTCGCGAAGCCACGTGCTAAGGCTGATATGCCACCGCCGCCAGAAATCCTGAATACTTTCCGCCAGGTATGGCTGGCGGAAATTCACCATAAAGTGGAAACCGAGAAGTTGTGCACACCCCCGCGCAATGTCGCTATAGCCGCTGAAGTCGCCATAAATCTGCCACGCGAACGCGTAAGTCCCCAAAAGCACGACCGGAATGCTCGGCTTCCCGAATGCTCCTCCGAAAGCGGCGTTGGCGATGAGAGCGCAGTTGTCTGCGATGACGATCTTGCGAAAAAGTCCCTCCAAAATCAACAGGAGCCCGGAAAATACTTTGTTAGAATCCCATTCCCGCGGACGCTGGACCTGTGGCAGTAGATGCGAGGGCCGCTGGATCGGTCCCGCTATCAAGTGAGGGAAGAGGCTGATGAACAGCGCATACTGCACAAAGGAACGCGCCGCAGGAAGCTTTCGGGAGTACACGTCCACAATGTAAGCGACTTCCTGAAACGTATAGAACGAGATTCCCGGGGGCAGAATAATTTTCAGAAGCGGAAGCGACACCTCAATCCCCACCGTGCCTAGGGCGTGGTGTAGAGAACCTGCAAAGAAGTTGAAGTACTTGAAGAATCCTAAAATCGAGAAGTTGATTGCCAGCGAAAGAATAAGCAACAATTTCCGAGTCCGCGGGTCCTCAGCTTCGGATATCTTGATGGCAATGAAGTAGTCGATGACCGTCGATCCGATCATCAAACAAAGAAAACGCCAGTCCCACCAGCCATAAAAGAAATAGCTCGCTACCAGCAAGAACCGGTTCTGATTGCGAAAATCGAGACACCAGTACGCGCAGACAACTGTCACCAGAAACACCGCGAAAATCGGAGAGTCGAAAAGCATTGCTCAATTTCTCACTTTGACAGCGAAGGAGTTCTGAATCATGTTGAGATTCCCACCACTGTTCACCGCATCGACGCTTCTTTCATTCCCGTTTCCCGTTCTTCGTTCCTGAGCGCGAAAGCCTGATCTTTTTCAGACGCGACTGGTCTCTGACCCTGTACCGCGATTGGCTGCTCAATCACCTTCAGATTTTCTAATCCACACTCTTCAAACCAGCGGAACACTTCTTCATAAGTATGTTTGGACTGGTACCAGGGCGAGTACCAATCAAACGTGTCCAGCACACGCCACTTCGGATCGGGATGGTGCGCCATCGGAATCAGATACGCGAGAGCCCCGCTCGCAGGGCGCCCCACCAGCGGTATTTTCTTCAATGCCCGGTGAACGCCATATAGAGGAATCACTCCGTAACAGAGCTTGTGGAGAACCTTCGGCGACATCCGTCGCGTTACTTTCCGGTACACGTCGCTCATCTTGTACCAGTTGTTGTATCTGCTATAGAGCCAGATAGCGATTCGTCCCCCTGGCTTCAGAAGCCGCGGTAGCGCCTGAAACGCCGCCTTGCAATCCGGCGTATGGTGCAGCACACCCAAGCTGTAGATGTAATCGAAACTTTCGGGAGCAAACGGCAACTGAAAGACGTCGGCCTGAAAAAAGTCCGCCTGCCGGTCTCGAAGATTTTCCTGAGCAACTTCGGCAGCCAGGCTAAGGTCGACTCCAATGACGTGAGCCCCCCACCGTGTCGCTACTTCGGCAAAACGTCCCATCCCGCAACCGACATCCAGGACAAGCTTGCCCGCGAGGTCGTCCGGCTCAAAACCCGTGCGTCTGCGGAAGTCGCTCTCCGATCTCTGACTGTTTTCATTGTCCAGTTGCGTCTGACGGAACAGATGCCACTGATACCCAAAACTGTCCGCATAGTGCTGGGCGTCCACAAATCGCACCACGCCCTTGACTGCCGGGTATTTCCGCTGGCAACCCTCACACACTAATCCGTCGGCTTGCTGTCGCAACGGACTCTGACACGAAATGCAGCGCAGTACGCTCAGCACTTCATCCGCGAGTCCACGCCAGTTGTCGTTCTGGCTTCTTTCCATATCTCCTCTCGCGACCGTTCGTTTGCGCCAGGCTGTCCGGGGCCATTTCCTTCTCGCGCTCCAGAACGATCTGGTATAGCGCCGTTGTATATCCCACCAGGAAATAGGGATACATGCTGTACTCGGTGGAGGCGAAGAATGCGCTGATCGCGTAAGCCGACACGCTCACCCACAGCGCCCCACCCAGTCCCTGAATGTCGATATCGGTTTGGTAAAGCGGAGACTGTCGTACTAGTTTTAGATTGCGGAAGGTCCGCTTAAACATCATCATGAACAGGATGAATGCCGGGAACCCTGCCTCGGCCGCAATCTCCGCATACGTGTTGTGCGCAACGTGCCATCCGCTCAAGATCTCAAAGTTGCCGGCGCCAACGCCGAAAATGGGGTGGTGAATCGCGGTCTGGATGCTCTCGATTAAGAGGCCTTTGCGCGCCTCCACGGAGCCCTTGTCCATGGAATAGGCTTCATTTCCGGTGACAATGCTCTTCAGGCGAATCAAGTAGTGCCCCGGCATCGCAACCAGCAGAAAGATGCCTAAGAACCCCGCGACTAGAATCATATACATGCGGCGCCGACGTATCGCGAACTCCCAAAGCACCAACGCAGCGGCCAGGGAAACCGCCAAAAACCCGCTTCGCGAATAGGTCAATTCCACGCCGATCAGCATCACCAAAAGAGCGATCGCCCACAGCACTTTCTTCGGCCCTCGCGCCATAAAGAAAAATGCCACACAAATCGGCCAGTTGAGCGCGATGTTGATCGCCAGGTCGTTGGGATTCTCGAACACACCGCCTAACGCTCCCACCAGCCGCCCGCCGTGCGTATGATGCATGGCAACCGAAGCAACTGCCATGGACGCGACTGCTGCCGCTTGCACCCACACCAACCGCTTGAGCTGCCAGAATTCGCGCACCACCATGGCCACCAGCACAGCGACGATCACCGCTTTCGAAAGTCGCGTCATGATGACGTTGAAGGCTCCGCCCATCCAGGAGGCGAAGGGGATCGTAATGCAATACCAGGCAAACATCGCGAGCACGTATTTCGTCTCTGTTGCGAACTTCTGCTTCGATCTGCCGCTCATCAAGCTAAGGATGAGCCCGATTAGGGCAAGGCCCCCGGCAATCTTCGCCATTGGGATCATCCCCAATCCGGGAATTACATCTTCGGGCCGGCCGAAGTACAGGGCAGATAGAGCGAGCAGCGCAATGTAAGCGCCTTGGGAACTCCGGCGCTTCCTCTGCTCTTTCTTCAACGCGATTGCGGGTGTAGCCAATGTTCTTCCTCTATAGTTCCCACTAAATTCCGATCAGCGAGCCCAGACTTCCTTGCGGCCTGTCACAAAATTTGCGAACGCCAGCACCGCTGCGGTATTCAGCATCAGGAACGTAGAGGCGGCATCTGCGATCCGAGTAAACGGCCCTTTCTTCCCCGGTACCATCCCCAAAATCCCCAGGGCGTAAAAAGCGACCTGAGCTACCAGCGCGGCGCGGTAGAGCGGGGAAGTCAAGAAAACCGGAGATACGAGTGCTGCTGCCAGCGCAAATGGAGCAACCAGCCGCATCAGTTTGTGGCTGATGAACTCGAACCGGATCGGGTTTGCCCCGCTTAGCAACCACGGAGCAAGTCGCACCAACTGGTAGTTCCCACTCAACGTGCGCACCTTTCGCCCAAACTCTCTCTCCATACCGAGGCTCGGTACATCCCAGGCACGGGCGCGTCCGTCAAGAACAACCCGAGCCCCCTGGCGCACTACGTGCATCGGGATAAACACATCGTCGAGAATCGTCCCTGCCGGCACAGTGGGAACGAGTTCACGCCGGGCTGCATACAGCGCGCCTGTCGCGCCCACGACCGAGCCGGAATCCGACTCCCACTCGCGCACTTTCTTCTCCATCTTCCAGTACAAGCCGGTTCCCCGCGCAGCTTCTCCATTGTCGGGATCGCCAAGCATCAATTCGCCGCTCACACATCCCACTTCCGGATCGGCAAAATTCTCCATCAGCCGCTTCACCGCGCCTGCCTCGATCTTTTGCCGCGCATCCATAAACACAACGATTTCGCCCTGGGCCCACGTCAGCGCATCAGCGAGTCCCGCAGCCTTCCCACCCTGCAGAGAATTGAGAACCGCATGCACCCGCGGATCCCCCGCGCGCTCCCGCAGAATTGTCTCCGTGCGATCCATCGATCCATCCGACACAACGACGATCTGGCACTGGTCGGGTGGATAATCAAGCGATAACAGGTTGTCGAGTTTCTTCCCCAGAATCGCTTCTTCGTTTCGCACTACCATGACGATCGAGACCGATGGCGTGAACGGCCCCCGCCGAACCGGCTCCCTGCGCCACAACAGGCGGACACGAAGCCACATCGCGTAACCCGCGTATGTGTACAGAACCGATCCTGCGGCTATCCAGAATACCCATTTCATCCGGTTCTTTGGTTAACGCTGTCTTACACGCTTGCCAGTACGTCCGCTTTCGCCTGCTCCACCCGGCGGGCGCTCTCGAGCTTCAAAACCATCAAAATGGTCGCGCCGAACCTGCGGAAGTACCGCGACATGGTCATCCGCATCAGCAAAATCTGAATCAGCGCCAGAGGAGCGAAAAAACTCAGAAACGGCCGCGGAGGAGTCAAAACCCGGTGCGTCTCTTCCTTCAGTCCGTGCTCCCCGCATACCTGGGCCAGCCGCCGTGCTGTGTTCGCCCGATAGAATGTGATAAAAATGTCGTCCTCTTTCCGCCCGTCAGCCCACCCCACCAGGGCAAGCACGCTTTTTCTCGGGAACCACCGCACCACGGTGTGATTCAGAAAAACTGCATAGTTCAGGAGATTGGGCGTGTGAACAACCAGATACCCGCCAGGGGACAGCACTCGCGCCATCTCGGAAAATGCCTTCGCTGGATCGCTCAGGTGTTCGACCACCATGTTGCAGGTGATCAGATCGAAGCTGCCATCTTCAAACGGCAACCCATCTGCTGAACCGAGAACCAGCTTCCGAATGTTGCGGTGCTTCGATACGCTGTGAAAGTCCATATCACAGCCCACCACTGATGTGGCCGTCGAGACCAGCCCATCCTCAATCGGTTCCAGATCTTTGCCCAAGAGCCGCCATCCGCATCCCAAGTCGAGCCAGCGCGTCTCGCTGTTTACGTACTTCCACAGCACCGTTCCATAGATTCGCTGGTTCCAGATCAAGTCGGGCACAATCCACTTCATCAGGCGCCGCGTCATCCCGCGTCCGAGCGTGGCGTCCCACAACTGGCCGAGCGCGTTCATCGCGCGCCCCGCCCCAGCAGAACGATCTTGATGGTCTGAAACACAATCAGGAAGTCCAAACCGATGGATGCATTCTTGATGTAGAACAGGTCGTACTGCAGCTTCTCGCGGGCATCTTCGAGTGTGTTGCCGTATTTGTAACGAACTTGGGCCCAGCCCGTGATCCCAGGCCGAACGATGTGACGCACCCCGTAGTACGGAATCTCGCGGCTTAGCCACGCCACGAACTCGGGCCGCTCCGGCCGCGGCCCCACAAACGCCATGTCGCCCTTCAGGACGCACCATAACTGCGGAATCTCATCGAGCCGCGATGTGCGCAGGAACTTTCCAACCCGCGTGATGCGCGGATCATCATCGGTCGCCCAGGTCGCGCCTGTATCAGCCTCCGCATCCTGCCTCATGGTGCGGAACTTGTAGCAGTAGAAGGAATGCCCGCCCAGGCCCACCCGTTCCTGCCGGTACAGAACTGGCCCGCGGGAATCGAGCTTGATCGCCAGCACGATGAATGGCAACAGTGGAAGCGCCAGCAGTAACCCGACCGCTGCAATGATCGTCGAGAACGCTCGCCGCGCCAGCAAGAAACCCGGGCTGAACCGGAACCCTTCCGCGAAAATCAGCCAACTGGGATACAACTGCTCAACTTCAATCCTGCCTGAGATCTTTTCCAGCCACGATGTGGCTTCCTCAATTTTGACTCCGCCCAGTCGCAGGTCGAGCAACTCCTCGACCGGCAATGCACCGCGCCGGTCCGACATTGAGACGATGACGCGATGCACCCCGCTGCGCCGTACCATCTCGCGCAGGTGCGCGCCCGTCGCTTCCCGCGTCAACGTTCCTTCAATGTTCCCCGTCCATCCCACCACCTCAATGCCAAGATCCGTACGCTGACGCAGTCCCTTCAACAACCGCTCCGCACGGTCGCCCGTTCCCAGCACGTACACCCGCTCGCGCAGATAGGGCTGCCGCACAAGCCACGCATACATGGCCCGCCAACCAAGTAGAAAAAATGTGAGGATGATCAGCCCAGAAAGTGCTGAATATCGCGGCAGGAAATTGTGTCCGGGAAGAAAACGGCGGTAGGCGAAACCCACACCTGACAGAACCAGCGCCACCAAACCCAGAACCATGAGAAGCCGGAAAACCTGGTCCCACTTCGCCCCCAGGCTGGTCGAATCGTACAGATCGAGACCGTGCGAGAACATGACTACGATGGCCGTAACCAGCCAGAGTTTCAGAAATCCGCCTTCGATGAACAGCTGGTTGTTCAGCTCAAGCAGCCGGTCCTGCTGTATCCAAACCAGGGTCCCCAGCATGAACGACAGCCACACAATGAGAGTCTCGACCGCCAGCAGAACAAGCGTTCGTACCGGGTAGTACACCTTGAAGAGCCGGATCACCTTCTGACTTCCCCCTAGATCTTGGCCGCAGTGTCCTTATTGCTGGAATACTCATCGTAGTAATACCGATCGTAAGACCCGTTCTTTTCCCGCGTTCCATTCAACACAACCCCGAGCATCATCTCGTCGGGGAACTCCTCCCGCGCTTTGCGGGCTACATCCGCCGGCGTCACCGTCGAACGAACTACCAGCAGAACACCATCGCACACCTTTGCCAATACGCTCGCATCGGAAACCACCAGCGCCGGTGGAGAATCCACAATGATCCAGTCAAACAGGGGCTCGACTCGCTGCAACAAGAGCTTGAGCCGTGTTCCACTCACCAGTTCCGATGGATCCGCGATTCCCGAGCCGCTCGGAATCAAGCCGCTCGGAATGAAGAAGAGGTTCTCCAGCGGACCGCGTTGCATGATGGAGAATTCGTCGTTCTTTCCTTGTAAATAGTCCGAAAGACCGGGCCCGGGATTCGTACCCAGCATCATGTGCAAGCGCGGTCCGCGCAGGTCTGCATCGATCAACAAAGCCCGGCGGCCATGTTGCCGCACTATCACCTGCGCTAGATTCGCGGCAGTGAACGACTTGCCTTCCTTGGGCAGCGCGCTGGTCACCAGCACTTTTTTCAGCGGCTTTTTCTCGCGCAGGTGATATAAGCGCGAACGCAGCGTCCTGAATTCTTCCGCCCCATGGGCATCATTGTTGCCGTTCATGAACAGCATGGTCGACACGTCCGGCTTCCATTCATATTGCGAACAGCGTGCGTCCAGGTTGAACGCAGATAACGCGTTCGGCGCTGACGCATTTGCCGCGAATTCCGCTGCCGGCGCCATCGCGCCGATCACCATGCTGGGGCCGACGTCAATCGCCTGCGGAGATTCCGGTCCGGGCAGATCCATTGCCGCGCCTCCCTGATTTGACGCGCGCTCCTGCTCGGCTTTCTTGAGTGCTTCGTGAATTCGGCTCATAGCTTCCTTTCGGGGAGGTCTTTTTGTTCCGTTTCGCGCAAGCGGTCTGCCAGCGTTGCCAGCGACCGCAGCGCCTCCACCAGATCAAATTTGTCCGCGCCCGGCGCAGGCGGCGGAGTCGTGACTGCGGCAGAAGTTGTGTTATTGCTCAAATCAAAATCCCGGGCAACGGCGTCCACCACTTCTGCACCGATGAGCTTCTGCTGATCAACGAACGCACTCACCAGGCAATGCTCGCACAGCAGGTTGATCACGCGTGGGATCCCGCCCGCGTAGCGATAAACTGCGTCCACCGCCTCGGGAGCAAAAATCGGTTGCCCGTTCGATCCCGCAATCCGTAAACGCTGCTGCACGTACGCCATGGTTTCGTCCAGCGTTAGCGGGTACGTCTTCGCCCGCAGAGTCAGCCGCTGCCGCAACTGCCGCAATTGGGGTTGGCGCAATTTTTGTTCGAGTTCCGGCTGGCCCACCAGCACAATCTGCAGCAGTTTCTCGGTGAAGGTCTCCAGATTGGTCAGCATCCGGACCTCTTCCAGCACTTCGTCCGACAGATTCTGCGCCTCATCCACGATCAGCACCGCCGTCTCTCCGGCGCGGTATCGATCCAGCAGCCAGTTATACAGACGCAGCAGGATCTGGCTCTTGGCCTTCGAGTCGCAGGGAACTCCAAAATCCGCCATCATGTAATCCAAAAACTGCGGCACGTTCAGTCGGGAGTTGAAGACGAATGCGGTGGCTACCTGTTGCAACCGCAGCCATTCCAGCAGCTTGTTGATGAGCGTGGTCTTCCCGGTGCCCACCTCGCCCGTCAGCAGAACGAATCCCTTGCGGCTCTGGATGCCATACGTCAGGCAAGCCAGCGCCTCCTCCGTGTGCCGCGTCAGAAACAAATATCGCGGATCCGGATTCACGTTAAACGGATTCGCCCGCAATCCAAAAAAATCTTTGTACATAATGATTTCCGCAGGAACCGTCGCTTAAGCGCGCACCGGCTCCTTGCTGCTATCCCTATCCCGATTCCGCGCCCTGGAATTGCCGTTTCTGCTCTCTTGCCCCTCACCTACCCAGGGCACCGCAACCAACAGCGGCAGATCAAGGGCCGCTTCCGCATCCTTCTCGGTGCGGATTGACTTGTCGGTGAATTCGATCAGGAGCACGATGGCTAACCCGAGACCGAGCCCAGCGCCGAATCCGGCTCCCGCAAACAGCAGACGATTGGGAAAGCTTGGTGAATCAGGCAGGTTTGCCGGATTCAGCGGAAACATCCGTTCCCCTTGCGCCTGCGTATTCATTTTCACCGTCAGGTCCGCTGTGCTTTTTTTCGACAGCAGATCTTCATAGGCTTTCTGAGCGTTGTCGTAATCGCGAGTCAGTCCTTTGTAATCCTCCTCCACCGCGGGGCTCAGCGAAACGCGGCTCTGATAATTTGCAATCTCATCCTGCAATCTTTTCTGGTCCCGCGTGGCGGCCGTAATCAAATCGCCGTACTGATGAATTTGCAGCCGTAACTGCCGGATCTCGGGCGGTTCTGTTCCAAATGCCTTATCGTTTGCCGTGTCATCCGTGGCGTTCGCCGGCGTCTTGTTGATTTCTGCCAGCCTTCTTTTGACCTCCGCGATGTCGGCCTTCGTTTTGATCACATCCGGGTGATCGTCTGTGTAACGAGCTTGCAATTGCAGCAATTGCGATTGCAAATCCGACAACTGCTTCTGGAGCGTCTCCGGATTGGTTGCCGTCTGCGAAGATTTCCAGGTGGAAAGCTGTTGGGCCAGCATCGACTCGGTGTACGCTTTATCCTGCTGCGCCCGGTTTAAGGTCTGGGTGTTCGATTCCAATTGCGAGTTCAATCCCATCAGGATCTTGAGATTGTTCTCCTCGTCTCCCGGCAGCTGTCCTACGTATTTCTTCTTGAATTCAGCTAGTTTCGCATCGAGATCTTCGAGATTCCGCTTGGCATCCTCGATACCGCGGTTGAGTACCTGGCTGGTACCAAGAGCGGCGGCCTCAACCTCTTTGTCATTCTCTTGAATCAGGAGCGAGGTCAGTTCATTGCAAATCTGCTGTGCCTCGCGCGCATTCGACGCGGTGAAGTTGACGTTGAATCCCGGCACCGGGCTCGCACTTGGCTTCTTCTTGGTGCCTGTCGCTCCGATTTGCGACAAATCCGTGACCACCGGCTCCACCGCCATATTGGAGCGAATCACGTCGATGATTTCGCTCACTTGCTCTGCATTCCTGCCGGGAAAGAGACGCTCCACGACCGGCTGCAACCGCGACTGACTCAGCACCTGCTGCTGCAACGTCGCGACACGCGCAGTAAGGTCCTGCGACACGATTGGCTGCACCATGTTCTCGGGGACCTTCTGCCCTTCTACCAGAATGAGCGACTGCGACGTATATTTCGCCGGAAATGCGTGCGAGACCAGAAATGCCACGAGCGGTGCGACCAGAGCGGGAATCACAATGATCCTCCAACGCCGGCGCAGCATCGCCAGATAATCGTCCATGCCCAGTTCGCGACCTTCAATCATCTCTCGTCTCCTTCCAATTTCTTTTCTCGCGCCTACTTCACAATACGGAACTGCTTGGATTTCGTCGTCCTCAATCGATCCGGATGGGCCGTGGCGTCCAATCCAAGCCGATTGTGCCAACATGGCGGTGCCCTATGTGGCTGCAGCCGGAACTCCCAGCGCCGCATATCGAGCTGTCAAACGCCAACTCGTTGAACTGGTAGCTGATGAACCCGTGAAAATTCCGCCCGAAGGCTCGGTGCACTCCGACGCCAGCAAATCCCGAGTTGTACGTCTTTGCGGGAATGCCGCCACTCGAGAGAAGACGACTGTTGCGCGCATAGCCGAGGTCCGCAAAACCGGACCATACTCGCGACAGCGGCCGGTCCGCCCGGAGGGTCGCCTCGTCAGTCTGCGCCCCGGCAAAGAATCCCGATCCGCTCGTTTCGTGTCGCAGGTACGTCAGGTCTACCGATGTTCTGGGAAAACGGTAGCGGAGCCTTCCCCGTATAGCCACGCCGATCTTTCGATCCTTTTCTGTAATCTGAACATTCTGAAAACCAGCGCCGGTGCACTGCGGCCCCGCAGGAATAATTGGTAAGCTGCAAACCAGACTTGTGGCGCTTATGTCAGTAATCTGCGGACCGGCTCCAACCAGAAAATCCATCCTGCCCGAAACTCGGTGCCCGTACATCAACTGGACCACATTGGAATGGAAACTCGTTCCTATCGAGGAAAAGTCAAATCGCTGGTAGCCATATACCAACGCAATCTGGTCGTGTGCGCTGATAATCCGGTTGTATCCAACCTGTCCAGATGTCTGGCTGTTGTTCAGATACGACATTTGAGTGAGGGGATCGTTACCGTAAAAATGCACCAACCCATATCCGCCCAGTGCCGTGATCGCCGACTTGGGCGTGAGCGTCTCTTCCACTTCAGCAACGCTTACGTTCGCCAGCCTCGGCACCAGTCCGAGCGTTCCCAGGGTCGCGCCCCCAAAAAGGCCGCCAAACCCGGTATTTCCCAATGATTCAATCCCTTGCGAACCCAAAGAACCGTACGCCGCTCCGAATGTGCCTTCGGGCAGATAGCTGAAACTATCCCGCACCGACAACTTGCCCCTCTTCCAGGTAATCTTCTGGTCGAGGTCCATCTGCTGCATCAGCTTCCAGCCAATGCCCTTCTGGTCGTAGTACCCCACGCCACCCACGTACTGCAGCGCCAGATCGTAATGGCTCCAAAGCCGCTGCAGCGTCAGGCTGCCCAGGGCGCGGCTGACAGAACGCGTGGTACTGCCGCCCAAACCGTTCGTGATGTTCGAATCTGCCGACTCGCTGACGGTAGCTCCCGGCTGGAGATAGCTCAACGGCGCCGAGTGTGGTTCCAATCCCGGTTGATCCAGTCCTGAAATCGGAGGGTTCTCGGTGATCGGCGCCGGGCTGCTTTCCTGGCCGTATGCCGGAACCGGTTGCTGCTGAGAATTGTCCTGAGCAGGCGCAGTACTATCCTGTCCCCGTGCTGTACTAACAGCCACGGCCACCAACGCAAGCATCCACATGCGCTTGAGTCTGCTCATCGGTACTCCTACGGCACCACGATGGTGTCGCCAGGCTTCAAGGAAATGTTCTGCTCCGGATGGTTGCCTTTCACCACTTCCTTGTAGTTGAACGGGAGTTTCACCTGCTTGCCATTCTCATTGCGCAACAGATAAATCGCCTTCAGGTTCGCAAATTGCGTGAAGCCCGATGCCGCCAGGGCCTGCAGCATGGTCATGTGCGGCAGCAGCGTCATCGTCCCGGGCTTCGTCACTTCGCCCGTAACAAAAATCCGCTGGCTGTTCATCCCCGTCACAACCACGGTAACCCGCGGATCGGCGACGTATTTCTTGAGTTTCTCCCGGATCGAGTTTCCCAAGTCCGTCGGGCTCATGCCTGCCGCTTCAACATCGCCCAGCAACGGCATCGAGATCTTACCGTCCGGCCTCACCGGCAGCGTCTCCGACAGATCCGGCTCCTTCCACACCGAAATATGTAGCGTGTCATCGGCGCCAATGATGTAATCCGATCCCGGCTGCGCGGCGCTCATCCCCGGCGCTGCGGGCTTGTCGCTCCCCGCAGCTCCGCCACTGCTGACCGCGCTGCTCCCCTGTGCCAGCATCCCTGCGGGCAGCATCACCGCCCCGAGCATTATCAAGAGTTTCGTCGCCTTCTTCATACCCTCTCCACGGAGCCTAGGACGCTCCATAGCCTTCGCATCCAATTTGCTTCAACTTGTAAAGCAGTGCCTTGTAGCTGATCTGCAATTCTTTGGCGGCTTGTCGCCGGTTCCACCGTGTCTGGGTCAGCGTCTTCAGGATCAACTCCTTCTCCGCTTCCCGCGATGCTGCCTTCGAAGCAGCTTTCAGCGAAATGCGGCCGTTCTCTCCCGGCGCTTTCGGCTTCCCTTGCAGGGCGCGCAATCCGTTCATCGCCACCTTTTGATCGCCCAAAACGACCAGCACTTTGGCTGCGTCTTCCAGTTCCCGCAGATTCCCCGGCCACGAATATTGACGGAACAGTTCCCGGGTCTCCTCGCTCAAAACCGGCAGCGCGCGATGAAAATCATCCGCATACTTGCGTAGGAAGTAATCCAACAGTCCCGGGATATCTTCCCTCCGCTGACGCAGCGGAGGAAGCCTCAAACAAACTCCACTGATGCGGTAATAAAAATCCTCCCGAACCCTTCCCGCTTTCACGTCTGCTTCCAGGTCTCGTGTACTCCCGCAGATCAATCGCGCCCGGCTTCCTTCGGGATTTGCCCCGGCTTTTGACAATACCTGCAGTAATTGCGCTTGGCATTCCAGGCTCAGGCTAGCGACCTCCTCGAGGTATACCGTCCCTTCTGCCAGCAGGCCTTTCCCCCTGCCAGAACCGACCTCCAGATCTTCCGCCTTCAAGGTTGAACACAGCAAGGACCGGAACGGTTTCGCCCATTGGCGCGACATCTGGTGAATCCGCCACGCAGTCGAGCTCTTGCCTGCCCCGCTCTCAGCCACGATAAGCACTGGAATCTCGCTCTGCGCAAGTTCCCGAATGACCGCCTCAACCGCACCCATGCTGGGACTTGCCGGCTCCACGAGATCGAGGATCTGCTCCGCCCGGAATCCTGCCTCCCTGTTATCCCCGCCCTGAGGCACTAAGTTTCCCATCTTTCCCCTTACTCTCCGACTCGAGGATTGCCCTTAATTACCGCTGCTTCACAGCACGAGGATTGCCACCAAGCGAACCGGATCCAGAAAACTAAATTCGATTAAGCCGCACTATTTCAACAACTTAGAATATTAGCGACCTTGGGGTTGGAGGATGTGAATCGAACACGAATCTTGGTGAACCATACTATCACGACTTTATGGGAAAAACTTTTCTCACACCCACTGGCTACCCTTACCTCAGTAAGAGTACCGGGTTACTACCGGGTATCGTTTGCGCCTGATCGCTGTTTCGCTTATGCTAACAACTCTCCCCTGGGCGGCTGTCTTCATTTTTCGTGTGAGCCAATTGGTGCAAACTCCGCCCCAAACGGATCGCCAGCTACTGGTCCCTTCCTCTATCATTCCCTACTGGCAGCTCGGAATCCTGGTCGTTCTCTCGCTCTGGCTTTATGGTTCCACCATTGCACGACTGGTAACACAATGGTGGCGCGACCCCAATTTCTCCCACGGATTCTTTGTCCCGCTCTTCTCGGTTTTCGTTCTCTGGCAGGAGCGGCACCGGCTTGCACGGATCGTGCCGCAGCCCTCATGGGCTGGCCTCTTCATCCTCGCCTCCGCGATAAGCTTGCTGGTCATCGGACAGCTTGGCGCTGAACTCTTCCTGGCCCGCTTCTCGCTTCTTCTGCTGTTGGCCGGAATCATCGTTCTCTTCCTGGGCTGGACTTTCTTTCGCTCGATGCTCTTCCCCTGGGCCTTCCTGTTACTGATGATCCCGATTCCCACCATCGTCTTCAACCAGATCACGTTCCCCTTACAATTGCAGGCTTCGAAAGTTGCGGCATTTACCCTTCCTGTATTCGGCGTGCCCATCCTGCGCGAAGGCAACATCATCCACTTGCCCGCGATGTCCCTGGAAGTTGCGGAGGCCTGCAGCGGGATTCGTTCACTCATGTCGCTGGCCACCCTTGCCATTATCTACGGCTATCTCATGGAGAAGCGCGTGTGGGTGCGTTGGCTGCTGGCGATCGCTTCCGTTCCCATCGCCATCATCGCCAACAGCGTACGCATTATTGGAACCGGACTACTCGTTCAATATTGGGATCCCGACAAGGCCGAGGGTTACTTCCACGCTTCTTGGGGCTGGATCATTTTCGTCATCTCCCTGTTCCTGCTCTACGCCGTTCACACCGTGATCCGAATCGTCCTCCAGGAGAAGACCGAACAGTGATGGAACGCGCCACCATGGCAAACTCGACTTTGCGTTTCATCCTTGCGTCCGCCGTCATTGCGGCGGCTGCCATCTTCCTGCACGCTCACTCGAGCAGCGAAGTATTCCCTCCACGCCTTCCGCTGCGATCCTTCCCAATCCAATTAGGCAGTTGGGAGGGAACTGACGTCACCATCGAGAAAGACGTGCTCGCGGTCTTGGGCCCCGGCGATTTTCTCCTTCGCGTCTATCAGAACCGCGAACAAAACGAGCCCTACGTCGATTTGTTCATGGCTTATTTCGCCAGCCAGCGCACCGGCGATACGATTCACTCGCCCAAAAACTGCCTGCCGGGCGCCGGCTGGAGTCCGGTGGAAAGCACCCGCGTCACCCTCTCGCTTCCGGGACACGCGCCCTTCCCTGCGAATCGCTATGTCATCGCGAAAGGCGACTCCCGTAATATCGTCCTCTACTGGTATTGGGCCCACGATCGAGGCGTCGCCAGCGAATACTGGGCCAAGTACTACCTTATCGCCGACTCCATCAGCACCAACCGTAGCGATGGCTCCTTGGTCCGGCTCTCATCGCAGATGTACCGCGGCGAAACCCCTGAAGCCGCGGAGCAAAGGTTGATCCCTCTTGCCTCGCGAATTGTGCCGCTCCTCGATGCTTATATCCCCCGATGAAGTGCCTTTGTCCACGCAGCGTGGTAACGTCCGTAATCCCTCCCTCGCCTCGCCCGTGCAGTATGATTGGAGACCGCGGTCAGTGGCCGCACTGCCGGCCCTTTTACTTGGAGAATTGATATGAGTCCCCGCTTTGCATGTCGTTCCCTGCTTGTTTGCCTTCTGGCCAGCGCAGTTCTCACGTCCTGTACGCGAGACCCGAATCTTCGCAAGCAGAAGTATTTTGAAAGCGGACAGCGCTACTTTGCCGAGGGTAAGTATCACGAGGCCGCCATTCAGTACTCGAACGCCACCCAAATCGACCCCCGCTTCGCCCAGGCGCACTACGAACTGAGCCGAACTTATCTCAAACTGGCCGATACCAACCGCGCCTTCGAGGAACTGACCCGCACCGTCGAACTCGCTCCCGACAACTACACGGCCCATGTCGACCTGGCCAACCTGCTGGTTTCTTTTCGCAATCCCGACGGCTCGGCCAATGACGATTCCTTCAACCAGGCGAAGACTCACCTCGATCTCCTCCGCGAAAAACAACCCAACAGTCCCGACACTCACGAGGCCTGGGCGAACTATTACGGCGGCATGAATAATCTCCCCGCCGCCATTCAGGAAGCGCAGCAGGCGATTGCGCTCGATCCCAGCCGTTCCGAGTCCTATCTCGTTCTCGCTCTTTTGCAGCTTCGTGCGAATCTGACCGACCCGGCCGAGTCCAACTTCAAGAAAGCCGTCTCCGCCGATCCCAAAGCACTGAATGCCCAGCTAGCGTTAGGCGGCTTCTATCAATCCCGCAATCGCTTACCCGAGGCCGAGCAGCAATTCAGACATGCCATCGACCTTGATCCGAAGAATCCTGGACCGCGCATCGCCCTGGTGCGTCTCTTGATGCAGGAAGGCAAGGCCTCTGAGGTTGAGCCCTTCCTGCGGCAAACCAAGCACGATCTCCCCGACAACTCCGAAGGCTATCGCATGTTGGGCGACTTCTATTTCGCCACCGGAGACTTGGATAAGGCTGCTGCCGAATACGGTTCTCTCTACAGCGACCATCCGAACGATCCCCTCGTCCGCAAGAACTACATCCAGATCTTGATCCTGAAAAACCGCCTCGACGAAGCTGCCAAACTCAACAACGCGATTCTCAAGTCATCACCTCGCGATACCGACGGCCTGATTTATAAAGGCGAGATTCAAATGCACCAGAATGACGCCGCCGGTGCCGTCGATTCCCTTCAGAACGCGCTGAAAAACGATCCCGACAACGCCATCGCTCATTATCAGTTGGGACTTGCCTATGACCAGCAGCGCAATGACGCCCAGGCGGAACCGCAATGGCGAGAAGCCGCCCGTCTCCGGCCCGATCTCACCGATGCGCAACGCGCTCTGGCTGCTCTGGCACTGCGGCGAGGCGATATCAACAGCGTTCTGCAGACCGCCCAGCAGATCATTGCTGCGCAGCCCTACGCTGCCGACGGCTACCTGTTCAAAGGCATCGCGGATCTGGCACGCGGCAGGTTCGCCGACGCCCAGCAGGACGCCGAACAGGCCCAGCAGCGCGCTCCACAAACTCCCGGTCCCTATATTCAGTTGGGAAACGTTCATCTCGCGCAAAAAAAGTTCGCGGAAGCTGAAAGTTACTATCAGCAGGCTCTCGAAAAAGATCCTTCTTCCGGTGACGGGCTCAGCGGGCTGATGAATTCCTATTTCGCCGAAAAGCAACCTGAAAAGGCAATCGCCGCCGCCAACGCGCAAATCGCTAAATCCCCCAACAACAGCAATTTCTACGACCTCCTCGGAACCGCGCTGTTCAATGGTAGAAAAGATCTGCCGGGCGCCGATGCCGCCCTCCATAAAGCCATCGACCTCGACAAAAACAACACCGACGCCCTCGAAAAACTGGGTAAGGTGCAGGTGCAGGAAGGATCGGCCGACCAAGCCATCGCGCTCTATCAGAAATCCATCAAAGACAATCCTCGCGAGGTGCGCTTCTATATTCTTTGCGGCGAACTCTACGAATCCAAACAACAGTGGGATCAGGCCAAGACCATGTATCAGCAGGCGCTCAGCATTGCTCCCGACCAGCCGCTCGCTTCCAACAATCTCGCCTACGTGCTGCTGGAGCAGGGCGGCAACATAGATCTCGCACTCTCCATGGCGCAGACTGCGCGCCGCGGCATGCCCGACTCTCCCAATGCCGCCGATACTCTGGGCTGGGCCTATTACCAGAAAGGCGTGTATCAATCGGCGATCAGCCAGTTCCAGGAAGCCATTCGCTTGACCGAACAGCGCGGCATGCCCGATGACGCCGTCGTTCACTACCACTTGGGCCTCGCCTACCAGAAAGCGAACCAAAATGGCCTTGCGCGCCAGCAATTGGAAAAAGCCGTAAAGCTTAGCCCGAACAACGCCGAAGCAAGAAAAGCGCTGTCGGAACTTCGCAGCTAACCACGTAGCCCCGGACGCATTCGTCCGAGGCCAACTGGAACCAGCCGTGGCAGTAAAAAAGTGTGCCCCATTTCTCAAGCGATTTGTCGCGTGAGAAGTGGGGCTTTTCCTTTGCGTAAATGAAGAGACAAGTCTTACTGTGCCGCGCTTACACGCTCGAAGTGCCATGGCTTCTTCGGTGCAGGAGTACCCGACGAACTTTCAACCAGAATCTTTACGTCGGCTCCGCCGTTGGATGTCAGCCTGAACTCGAGCGGAATCGTGTCCGATGGGTCGTCAGCGATCTTGAGCAGCAACCGCTGACCCGAAACCTGCGCTTCTGCGATCTTTTCCGTCGACATTGTGTCGCTGCTCGGAATCAGTTCTCCGTCGACATATGCCAATCGATCGGCATGAATACAGGTTCCACCCAATCTTCCATTCTCCGAGTTGATTCTCAGTGTGAAGAAGACTTTGCCGTTGTACTTCGCCTGCCAGGTTCCGACAAAGCGCTCCAATTCTGCGGTGCTGCTTCCTCCGGTCACTCGCAGGGAGAATGCGGAAAGGCTAAGGCAGACGGCTGCCACCAGGCACACCGCAGTCCACCTCCTGGTCCGCGTCCACTCCCAGTCTGTTTTCGTCGTTGCAAGTATGTTCATCACCCGTTCCTCCAATGTGTTGGTATCAAATAGTCCCAGACCATAATTCAGCTTCTGTCGAGGTTCAGAGAAGATCGATCGGGCAATCTGCAGCAGGGAGCGCGCGTATTGGCGAGGCGAAGGCAGGATCTGCGCAGCCATTTCATCGCAGGCCAGCTCGCGCGTCCGCGCAATGCGCGCCATGATCAGCGCAGCGCCCGGATGGAAGCACACCGGCACGTACATAAGCTCGTACAACAAGTTGAGAAGAAAGTCGTGGCGGCGGATATGCGCGAATTCATG
>Ga0209698_10002394_pt1 | contig 21283 bp, 11 predicted proteins | sample LitLauG_LLR_2012_FD_187203 | JGI IMG/M metagenome (GOLD analysis project Ga0209698, IMG submission 187203) | Freshwater sediment microbial communities from Pennsylvania, USA - Little Laurel Run_MetaG_LLR_2012 (SPAdes) (version 2) | ecosystem: Environmental > Aquatic > Freshwater > Creek >...
CTGGTTCGTCCGATCACGCGGCCCAAGGGGAAATAGTAAGTGAAGATACTGGTATCGTCCTTCGCGTATAACGAAGGTGAAAAGATACGGCGCGTGATCAGCCGCCACCCGAAAGATCGTAACTACGATTTCATGGTGATGGACGATGGCTCGACGGACGGCTCGTTGAGCGGACCTGGCCTGGACGGCGTCATCATTTTGCGCAACGAGACCAATCAGGGCATCGGTTTTGCCATGAAGAAGGTCTTTCAGTACGCCATCGACAATAACTACGACATTCTGGGCATTCAGGCGGGGAACGACAAGGACGATCCGCTCGAGTTTCCGCGGCTGATCGATCCGATCGTGAAAGGCGAAGCGGATTTCGTCCAGGGATCGCGCTTCTTGCCCGGCGGCGGCTACGGAAACACGCCGGCTTACCGCATCGTCGCAACCAAGATTATTCATCCGCTGCTGTTCTCGCTCGCAGTTGGAAAGCGTCTTACCGAAACGACCAACGGCTTCCGCGCATTCCGCGTGAGCTTGCTGAAGGATGAACGCATCAACTGGCGCCAGGATTGGCTCAACAAATATGAGCTTGAGCCGTACCTGATGTACAAGGTCATCAAGCTCGGGTACAAGCACGCCGAAGCTCCTTGCACCAAAGTTTATCCACCACATCATCAGGGTTACACCAAGATGAAACCGTTCAGCGGGTGGTGGAGCATCATGAGACCGATTGTCTATCTCGGGTTTGGAATAAAAAAATAAATATGACTACCACAATGACTACATCGATGTCGGCCACCATGCGCATTCCTTTCCTTGACCTTCGAGCCCAGTACGCCACGATTGCGGAAGAAATTGATGCCGCGATTGCGGGCGTCGTCCATCGCGCGGACTTCATTCTGGGTGAGGACGTCGCAGCTTTTGAGTCAGAGTTCGCCGAGTACCTGGGAGTCAAAGCCGTTGTCGGCGTGGCATCCGGTCTGGCCGCTCTGGAACTGGCGCTTCGCGCCTATGACATCGGCCCCGGGGATGAAGTTATCACCCCGGCGAATACGTTCATCGCGACCGTTCTCTCGATCGTTGCAGTCGGCGCACGCCCGGTGCTGGTGGACATGGATCCGAAGACGCACAACATTGATCCTGCGGCCATCGAGGCCGCAATCACTTCGCGCACGCGAGTGATCATGCCGGTGCATCTCTACGGTCAGCCGGCGAATCTGGATCCGATTATGGCGATCGCTCGCAAGCACAATTTGCTGGTGATCGAGGACGCCGCTCAGGCGCACGGTTCGCGCTACAACGGCAAGCGCATCGGCGGATTCGGACATGCGGCCGCGTTCAGCTTCTATCCAGGAAAGAATCTTGGGGCTTACGGTGATGGCGGCGCAATCGCGACCAATGACGAGCAGGTCGCGGAGAAACTGCGCCAGTTCCGCAACTATGGATCGAAGGTGAAGTATTACCACGAGGTGATGGGAACCAACTCGCGCCTCGACACGATGCAGGCTGCGGTGCTGCGCGTGAAACTGCGTTCTCTCGATCAGTGGAACGCTGGACGCCGCAAGCACGCCGCGGCCTACCGCAAGGGACTCGCTTCCATGACTGTGGGGCTGATTGATACGCTGACCATGGTCGAGCACGTCCACCATCTCTACGTCGTGGAAGTCGAAGATCGCGCGCGTGTACAGAGCGAACTGCAAAACCGGGGTGTCAGCACTGGGATACACTATCCCATTCCGGTTCACATGCAGAAGGCTTCGATCGACCTGGGCTACAAGAAGGGACAGTTCCCGCACACCGAACGGGCTGCGGAGCGAATTGTGACCTTGCCTATGTTCGCGGAGTTGACTGACGAACAGGTGCAGTACGTCATTGAATCTCTCGGAGCGGTTCTTCGCTAACCGGGAGAGTGGAGCAAGCCACAAGAGCAAACCTCAGCGGCTAAAGCCGCGGGTAGGTGCTGGCGTAAGGCGGCACGAGTGAAACTCGTGCCCTTCCCGGCTGGCGCTGTGGCGGGGATAGGATTGAGAGATGTGGGATAACTTGCGGGCCGATTTTCAGGCCGCGGAAGAAGATCGGAAACTCGAAAGCGGTTGGTTGCGGGTGCTGTTCCGGATGGAGACGCCCGCGATCATCTGCTATCGCTTCTCGCATTGGGTTCTCACGTTTCGGGTGCCCGTGCTGCGCCAGCTTCTGATGATCGTCTCGATGATCTTTCAGCGGTTCGTGCAGGTACTGATTGGGACCTACATTTCTCCCGACGCAGAGATCGGACCCGGACTCACGATCCATACGCCGTTCGGAATTGTGGTGGGGCCGACCAAAATCGGCGCCCACTGTACGATTCAGACCGGCGTGGTGATTACCGCGGCCACGAGGAGCATCGGCGACAACGTTTACTTTGGCCCCGGCGCCAAGGTGATTGGCGACGCGAAGATCGGCAATAACGTCGTCATCGTTGCCAATAGCGTAATTCTCACCGACGTTGCGGACAATACGACGGTGATGGGCGTGCCGGCCCGAATTAAGCTCCCAGGCGGCCGTCCCAAGCGGTTTAAGTGGCAGTCCGTCGATCAGAAGGGCAAGCAGCCGCAGCCGCCGAATGGACGGCCGGCACCCAAAGCAAACGCGGCGAAAAGTTCTTAGCAGCGAACCGCAGTGGTTCCCTCAGGGGCTAAAGCCCGCGTCATTGTTAGAGCTAATTGGCACGGCTGAAAGCCGTGCCCTTTTACAACCATCAAAGCCGTGCCGTTTTACAACGACTGAAGCCGTGCCGTTTTACAACGATTAGAGCCGTGCCGTTTCTCAACGATTTACTAGCTTCAGGTTTATGAAATAGTGTCTTTCGTAATCGCAATTCTGCGAGAGCGAAATACAGTACCGACCAGATCCCCAAGGAGGAAGTAGCAGATGGCAATCGATCAAACCACAGTTAAGAGCCAGGTTCGCGAGTTCGTGCAGGAACTGGCCAGTTCCAAGGGCATCAGCACATTCACCGATCAGGAGCCTCTGCTGGAGAGCGGGATTCTGGATTCGCTCAGCATCTTCCGGCTGGTGTCGTTTCTGGAAGATACCTTCCGTGTGAAGATCGGCGATCAGGAAATCACCAATGAGAACCTGATGAACGTGGACACGATTGAGCAATTGGTCTTGTCGAAGTCAAAGTAAGCCACCGATCGTACGGCCTGCGTGAACTTTCGATCCGTTCCATTTTCCGGCCACAGCCGGGCTACCCGTCGCAGCATGGCGTCTTTGAGAGTCATGGCTGCGACGCTGTTGCTTGGGGCGCTTTTTGCGTGTGCGGCAGCTTCGCCGGCGTGGTGCGAACAGCGAGGAGCAAGGAACGAGAGCGGCATTTCGTTCCCAAAATGCACGGACGCGCTGCCGACTGTGGATGTTCCCAATGCTCCGCATGGATTGTTTGTCCTGCTGTTCCCGGGTGCGAGGGTCAACGAGAAAACGAGCAAACTGCTGCACGTTCCGACCGTCTGCGGCGCCAACGTTTTCGTGCAGTGGAAGAAGGTTGACCGCGGACCCGGCGCGAAACCGCAGTACGACTGGTCCTCCGTTGACCAGCAGATCGCTCCTTGGGCGAAGGCGGGTAAAGTCGTCAACCTGATTGTCTGGGCCACCGGGTATGGTGCGCGCGCCAACAACACGCCCGACTATGTGTTCGACAAAGTGCCTTCGGTGGATTGCCCCGCCTTTGGCCATACTCCGATCTTCTGGGAGCCTGGCTTCATGCAGAACTACCAGGCATTCATGGCGGCGGTAGTCAGCAAGTACGGCCGCAATTCCTCGATTGGGTATATCCGGTTCGGTCTAGGCGCAGGCGGCGAGATTTATCCGGCATGTATGTACAAGATGATGGACCACGGTTTCTCAAAACCGCGGTGGAAGAAATATCTGTTCGACATGCTGGATTACGAGAAGTCTCTGAACTCCCCCAAGCAGATTGCGGTGGGATTGAATGCATTTGGAGATCCGGAAGATTTCTCGTTCACGGCTGAAATCGCAGAGCACGCAGCGCAGAACGGAATCGCGATCGGCAATCAGGGCCTGACCGTGCAGGATCAGCGGAATGATGCCGCTGGCCGTCCCTGTATGGCGGACTGGTGCAAGATCTTCCGGCGCTTCCGCGGCAAGGTGCCTCTCGTGCTGCAGACGGGCGGGCCGAGTCATCCGGATGGCACCGATCCTGCAGGCTCGATGATGGATTACGTTCCATTTGCACTGAGCCAGCACGTGCAGATCTTCGAGATTTACGTTCCTGATTTTATGGTTGCGTACGATCCTTCTGATCCCGAGTACGCGCGTCATCACGAGGAATATCAGAAGGTGTTCGAATCCGCTGCACGGGTTCTGGGCGGAAATTAAACGTCGTTTGCAAGACTTGTCTTCACGGTTCATCAAGCTCAACTTTGGGGAGTTGGCCATGAGTGGTAGAAGTCGTCTGGGGCTAGCCGCCGCGCTGGCGTTGTTGATCTCTCTCGGTGCCAGTCAACTATTCATTCGTGGGGCAAAGGGAAGTACGATTCCTCCCGTTTCCTTCCTGCCCCCGCAGAACTATACGGTGGGATCTCTTCCCTTCAATTGCGTCCTCGCGGATTTCAACGGCGACAAGATACTGGATATGGCCGTTGCCAACAGTAATCCTGGGGCGGCGACCATCAGTGTGCTGCTCGGTAAAGGTGACGGAACGTTCGGGCCTCAGACGACGTACGCCGTGGGCAATTCGCCGACCGCCATCGTCGCCGCCGATTTCAATGGCGATCATATTCTCGACCTGGCGGTGGCGAACGAACTAGGGCGCGGCGCCAATCAGGCGCTGTCAATCCTCATTGGCAATGGCGATGGCACCTTCAAGCCTGCCATAAATTATCCCGGAGGGCAGTCACCGCGCGGCATTGATGTCGGTGATTTTAATAATGACGGTTTCCCGGACGTCGTGGTCGCCAACAACAATGGAAATAACGTCACCATTTATCTCAACAAGGGTGATGGAACCTTCGCTGCCCCGACCTATTATCCGGCACATACGCACCCTAAGGCCGTGGCGGTTGGCGATTTCAATCATGACGGAAATGCGGATCTGGCAGTAGCAAATCATGACACCAGCGATGTCAGCATTCTCATGGGCGACGGGAAGGGACATTTCGCAGCCCCGGTGAACTATCCCGTGGGGTTGAATGTGCGCGATGTTCACGTGGGGAATCTGAAAGGGGGCGTCAACGAGCAAGATCTCGTGACTGCCGACGGTGGGACGACGACCATCAGCGTGCTCGTGGGCAACGGAGACGGCACGTTCCAGAGTGCGGTGCACTACTACGCGGGGAATTCGCCCCGCTGGATTGCATTGGCCGACTACAACGGCGACGGTATCGTCGACGTGGCCGCGTCTGACTACGGCGGCGCCACGGTCGACGTGCTCCTCGGAAATGGCGATGGAACGTTTGGGGCACCGTTGAGTTTCGGCGTTGGATTGAATCCAACGGGCCTGCAGGCCGGGGACGTGAACGGCGACGGTCGCGAAGACATCGTTGTGACCATCGGCGGGCTGCCAAATGCACCCAACAATCTCGTGTCCGTTCTGCTCAATGCGGCAGTCGGTGTGGCGCCATCCAAGCTCAGTTACAGAACAACTGTGCTGGGGACCAACAGCACTCCACAAGCTGTGACGCTGAACAACACGTCCTCGAGTTCGGTCTCGATCTCTTCGATTACCTTTACTGGAGCAGACCCCGGCGACTTCTCGCAGACGAATAACTGCGGATCGACGCTGGCTGGACACAGCAGTTGCACCATCAACGTCACATTCACTCCACAAGGCATGAACGCGAGAACGGCCACGTTGGCGGTTGCCGATAGCGCGGCAGGATCACCGCAAACCGTTTCGCTGCAGGGTACAGGAACAGCGGCAAGCTTCTCGCCAACGAGCATCCGGTTTGGAACGCAAAAGGTTGGGACGACCAGCAGCGCCAAAATCGTCACACTCACGAACGTGAGCGCGACCGCAACGATCTCGATCACGGGAATCGCTTTTACGGGCGCAGATCCTGGCGACTTTGCGCAAACCCCAACGTGCGGCAGCACGCTGGGCCCGAAGGCATCGTGCACGATGAGCGTTACGTTCTCGCCGAAAGCAACGGGTAGCAGGACCGCCACTCTGACGGTCAGTGACAATGGTGGGGGCAGTCCGCAAGGTGTGCCCTTGAGCGGAACGGGCCAGTAAGGAACGCGTCCGAGCTTGCCACCAGTTTGACCACAGCACGAAGTTTGTAGAAGTGAAGAACCCGCCGGGGGACCGGCGGGTTTTTTTTGCTCAGTTTTCTAAAACTGCGAGTTTTCAGTTTGCTGAGCCGGTCAAACTGACGACCTGCGGGCTCGGTAGATCGACGTCGTTGTCGTAAATCGACAGGGCGGCCGAACGAGAGCCAGTAGCTGATGGTTTGAAGGTGACGGTCACCGTACAGTTCTTGCCGGCAGCCAGGCTGGTTCCGCAGTTATTCGTCTGCGTGAAGTCCTTGCTGTTCGTGCCCGTAATCGTCATGTTACTGATGGTGAGCGGGCCCGTGCCTTTGTTGCTCAGTGTTTCGGTTTTCGTGCTGGTGGTTCCGACTTTGTGAAGTCCGAACCCCAGACTCTTCAACGAGAGTTCCATGTCCGGAGCCGCGACTCCCACCCCCGTCAGGGTCACTGACTGAGGACTTGTGGGATCGGAATCAGTAATCCTCATGCTCTGAGTGATCGTACCAACGGTGTTGGGGCTGAAGGTGACATTGATGGTGCAGCTCTTGCCGGCTGCAACCGAAGCTCCGCAAGTGTTTTTCTGGGAGAAGATTCCGTTGGACGAGATCCCCGAGATAACCAGCGGCACCGTACCGGTGTTGGTCAACGTAATGGTCTTCGGGCTGCTGGAACTGCCGTCAGGTTGGTTACCGAAGTTGAGGCTGTTGGTCGACAGATGGACCGAGGTTTTGGGAACCGCCAGCGAGATTGTGATCGTGTGGGTGATGTTCCCGCTATTGGCGATGATGGTAAAGGGGTACGTCCCGGCGGGCGTGCTGGCGCTGGTGTTCACCGTCAGCACGGAAGCTGCCGAGGTGCTGATGCTCGCAGGGCTAAAGCTGGCGGTAGCTCCCGGGATCTTCGAGATACCGTCCAGCGTGAGGTTGACGGTTCCAGTCATCCCGCCCAACGGCAGCGTCGCCAGATTCCAGGTTGCGACGCCGGAGTTCGACACCTGTATCGGATGTGCCGTATTCGTCATCATCAGCAGCCAGTAGTCCGGGCCTTGCGAGGCAACGTTGCAAGCCGCGGGGCTTGAGGTCGAAGTCCAGTTGGAGTGGGCGTCTTGGGTAGTGACGGACTGCCAGCCTCCCAGGGTGACATTCGTCCACTGAGAGGGCGTCGGAACCGTAAACGCTCCGCTGTTCGATCCGGCCCACCATGTGTTGTTGTCGGAATTGAGAGTGGAGACAAAGTGGGTCCAATCCGCGCCGCCGAGAGAGCCGTCACTGAATACCTGGTAGCTCGATGGCCCGGCCAGAGTGCTCTGCGATACCTTGAGGTTCTCGTTCAGCACCGTATAGACCTGCCCGGTCTCCCAATCGGTGACCAGGAAGCCGCCTGCCTGGCCGATCAGATCGATTTGCGACGTACCGTTACCGAACAGGGAACTGCTGGTCAACGAGACAGAAGCAGAGTCTCGCAGTGTGATGCCGCCAAGGTAGGGATTGTTCTGGATGTTATTTCCGCAGATCGCTGCGTTGGTGAACGCGATTGGCCCTTCGCTTTTCTCCGCGTAAAAGCCCGTTCCCATGTTGCTCACGGAAACAAAGGAATTCAGAGTTTCATTCCGATTGTCGGTATCGAAGGCGAACCCATGCGCCTGGTTGTAGGCGGTGGTTAAGTTGCTGAAGGTGCTACTGTGATCCAGAAGGAACTTTGTGCCGCCTGTATCCCAGGAGTAGAAAGCTCCCTGAGCTCCGCGCCAGTTGTTGTACGAAGTCGTATCGGACTGCCAGAGGCCTTCCTTCACTTGCGAAGTTCCAAAGCCCATCTGGCCATTGTGGCTGGCAACGCTGTTCTGAACCGTGAACTTCTGCACCGAACCGTTCGCGACGAATCCGGTCGCGTTGTTCCAAACGAATCCGTCGGTATCGAACAGCACATTCTGGGCGCCGTTCACGACGCTGACGGCAGAGTTCTGATGGCAGGAGTTCGCGTACTCGAACGTCATGCCACGGACGACGACGTTGGACTGTCCCGCATCGATGAAGAGATTGTCGCGCGTGGAGACCTCAACGGTTGCGGTCGACATGTTTGTTCCCGCGGGCGGCCAGAGATAGACCGTCGAGTTCGACTCGTTAGGAAAGAAGGTTCCCGGCTGCATGGAACTGAGGGACAGGACCTCTGTCATGGGCTTGCTATTCACGAAGATCATTTCGCGACGCAAGATAATGTCCTGCTCGGTCGGGGCCTGGGCATCTCCTCGGCACAAACCCCAGCTGTAAGGCCAGGATCGTGTGTAGATTTTCGAATTGCCACTGTAGGCCGTCCAACCGGTCCACACATCCGCACCCGAAACAATCGCGGTTCCGTTGGTGGCAGCCTGGAAAGTCATGGGCATGCTAGTGCTGCGAGAGCCGTGGCCGACCATGATCGATTCGCGATAGGTCGCCGGATTGATGATGACGCGGGTTCCAATGCTGTTGTGGTTATTGGCGACAGCTATGCTGGCGGCCGCACCGATGGTTTTCAGAGGCTGTGCTTTCGTACCCGGATTGCTGTCAGAGCCGTTGACACCGTCCACGTAGATCGAAACGGTTTCCAGGTTCTCGTTGACGTTGGCCTGACTGAAGCAAGGCAGGGAAAGCAGGAGAATGAGTGAAGTAATTAGACAGAGAATGCGCGCATGAGGTTGCGATAACAACATCGGGGGGAGCCTCAAGTAAAGATTTTGATTACGGCGAAGGAGTGCTCTTGCGGAAGTTCCGGCTAGTGTCCTTCCCGGCACTGCCTACACAGAACTCTAATAACAATCAGGCAGGACCTGTAGATGCCACTAGGGCAGGTTGGACGTGTCCGGATGGACAATACGCCTTTTTCGCTGGTACACACCCCCTCAAACCGCGAGAGACCCGACTGCTACAACAGCCGAAAGCCGCGTCTGGTAAGCCAAGGCGACAGATTGTAACGAAGAAATGTAGGGAAAACAACCAAATCTTGCGGCTGGATCCAAAACAGGAATGCCGGGCGATCGAGGCCCGGCACTTCCTGAATGCTAAATAAATCAACAGCTAACTACTTGCTATTGCCCAGTCCCGGTCAATGTGACCGTCTGCGAGGTTGATCCGAAAGCGTTGTCATTGATCGTGATCGATCCGCCGTACGTGGTGGCGGTACTCGGAGTGAATGTGACCGTGATGGTGCAGGTGCCGGTGGGCGCCACGATATTGTTTTTGCAGGTTGTCGTCCTTATGCGGAAAGGAGGGTTGGGCCCGACAGTCATCCCTGAAATGTAGAGATCGTCGCTGCCGTTGTTCGCGATCGTGAAGCTCAACGCCGCTGTGGTACGTACAGGGGTCGTCGGGAAGTTCAGTGAAGTAACCGACGGAGTCGCCGTCGGAGTCAAGAGGACTTCCCGTACGCGATTGTTTCCGTCGTCGGCAATGTAGAGGTGTCCGGCGCCGTCGACCGTTACGCCGGCATTGTTAATGCTGGCGAGCGTGGCCAACCCGCCATCGCCGGAGAGTCCGTAGAACTTGGGATTAGTGGCAACCCCGACCACGACCATCACGGTGTGGTAAACGGCGTCGATCCGTTCCACGATGGAATCGAAGTCGCTGCCACTGACGTAAAGATTACCGTGCGGGTCGAGAGCAATGTAATGCGGAGTGTTGTACGAGGCAGAGAGAGCCGGGCCCTTGGTGGGACCGAATCCTGCGCCACCGGTATAGGCATACGCGACGATATTTCCGGTGGAGGCCAGGACTTCCCGAATGCGGTTGTCGTAGGTGTCGGCGATGAAGATGTCGCCGGCGGCATCCACGGCTACGCCGAAGGGCGAGTTTAATTGCGCCAGGCTGGCAGCTGCGCCATCTCCGCAATTGCCTTTCAGGGGAGTGGTGCAGGGCGTGCCGTTGGTTCCGGCCACGGTCTGGATGTTTCCAGGCTGGATGGTGACGCCCGCAATCGTAATGGGGCCAGCGGTCATGTTCACGACACGGATGCTGTGCGTGCCGGCGTCGGCTGCGTAGACGTTGCCAGCGCTGTCGAGCGCGATCGATGTCAGCTTGGCAAATGTTGCCTGCGTTGCAGGTCCATTATCGCCGCACGGGAAGCCACTGCACGGCTGCTGTGATGATCCTGCAATGACCGAGACGGTGCCCGTGCCAATGTTGAATTCACGAATGACGGAGTTGCCGCTATCGGCGATGTAAATATTGCCGGAACTGTCGAGGGCAACGGAAGTCGGGAAACTCAACGTGGCGGAAAGCGCGGGACCGCCATCGCCGCCAAACCCGCCGAGTCCGGTCCCAACGATGGTCGAGATGGTTCCAATCGTGGAGGGCGGCGCGCTGGGCCCAACTTCTCGGATGCGGTTGTTATAGGTATCCGCAATGTAGAGATTTCCTGCGGAATCAAGGGCAACCCCTCGAGCGGCGCCAAGGATGGCTGCGGTCGCAGTGGCGCCGTCGTTCCCGCTGCCTCCGCCGCCAATCGTGTTGATGTTCCCACCCAGGGGGAAGGAACGAACATGTCCGTTTCCGGTATCCGCGATCACCACGTTATCCGTCGAGTTTACGGCTACGCCGCGCGGGATGTTCAAGGTCGCTGCGGTGGCTGGGCCACCGTCACCAGAAAAGCCCGGCAGGCCGAATCCGGCGATCACCGTCGCGGTTTGCGTGCTGTTGGTTACCTCCCAGATCGCATTGTTGGGTGCATCGGTGATGAAAACGTTCGCGGAAGAATCGACCGCGATCTGCCATGGGTTGGTAAAGCTCGCGGAGAGTGCCGGGCCGCCATTACCGCACCCGGTGACAGGGAAGCAAGGGTTCCCCGTTCCGGCTAGGGGATTGATGATACCCGTCGTGCTGACGACGCGAATACGGCGATCCCCGGAGTCCGAAATGTAGATGTTGCCTGCCGCGTCGACCGCGACACCTTGGGGGTTATTCAATTGTGCGGCAGTGCCGGGGCCGCCGTCGCCGCAACTTCCTGCCGCGGGCGTGCTGCAGGCTACGCCGTTGCCAGCCACCGTCTGAATATCGCCGGCGGGAATCGAGACTCCTGCAATCGTGATCGTGGTCTTGCCCAGGTTGACGACGCGAATGCGGTTGTCGTCAGTGTCAGCAATGTAGATGTTACCTGCGGCATCACTGGCGACGCCGACCGGGTAATTGAGGGCCGCCGCCGTGGCCTTACCGCCGTCTCCGCAGGCTGTGGTGGGGGCTCCGCAGAGTTTGGAGTTGCCGGCAATGTTGTAGATATTGCCGTTGCTGAGCACGCGGCGGATCATGTAGTTCACGGTATCGGCGATAACGACATTGCCGGCGTTGTCGAGCGCCACTCCGGCGGGTGCGTTCAGCCCAACGGTAGTCGCGGGTACGTTATTCGCCGTCGTGGCGTGTTCCGTGGGATAGCCGAGTCCGGCATAAACCGTGAGATTGCCCAAGGTATCGATTTTGAAGATATTGTTGGCGCTGGGGACGGCGACGTAGACGTTGCCCGCAGCGTCCTCCGCGACTGCGCCCGGTTGAGGTATATCCGCAGTAGTTCCCGTCGCTGCGCCACTCCAGGAGCCACCCCCGGCAATCGTGTAGATGGTGTTCTGAGCCTGAGCAGCCAGCCCGTATCCCAATGTCAGCAGGAGAATTAGACACGCGGTGGGCAGACAACGGCCAATAAATACAGAGCGGGCTCCGGATTGCATGATCGAAAACCTCGTGAGTGAATGGGATTACGGGGGAAGGGAAAACTTGGTGTTACTGGACCCCAAACTACAACCGCACTCAACAACTTGGCGTTAGTCTACACATTCAGCGGGACAAGCAATACTCACCTTGTGCTGGAGACGAAAGTCCTCAGCGGGAAAGAGAAACGGGACGCGTAATTGCGATCGCGTCCCGGTAGGTCTGTGCAGGAAATTGCAACGGCCGAGAAACTACTGCTAGTTGGTTTGCGCCGCCGCTGCCGCAAAAACCGCGGGATAGCCCGCCGACGTGCATGCAGCATAAGTGTTATTGCCATTCCACGAATTGTCGTAGGTGCACATCCAGTCGTCGATATAGAGCTCGAGCACACGTGCACCCAGGCCTGTCGCGAAAGTCAGCAGACTGGGCGCCAGAGATCCCATCTGGTTGGTGTTGGTGGGATCACTCATCGACAGCGTTTGCAGTTCGAGGGTGACTTGGCCTTTGTATTTCTGGATGTTGGCGCACCAGTCCCCGCCGTAGCAAGGTTGGCCGTTCGCGTAGTTGATGGGATCACTCTTCTGCAAACCCTGATTGCCAAATCCGATCCCGGCATTGACGGCATTGGTGGCGGTCGCGTCCGGAGTGCTCAGGTCGACCGGGCTGAATTGAATTGGGCTGATGGTCACGATCATGGGCTTGCTGGTGCCGAGCGACTGCTCAAACTGCACCATGGACTTCAGGTAGGCGGTCCAATTCGCGGATACCTGCGACCACCCTGTTGTGCCCGGAACCGGCCAAGGCGCCGCGGTGGATGTGAATCCATAGGTCGTCATCTGTGCCTGGCAGGCTGCCTGGTTGGTGTCAAAGGTCGAGAGTCCGTTGGTGGGGTTGGTTTGGCCGCCAACGCCCATTCCGAATCGTATATAGGTGACGCTGGCGTTGTTGCCGTAATGGGCTATCGCATTTCGAATAAAGTTCTGCCACGCCCGGATAAAGTTCGGTCTCCACTGGATCGGTAACATGCCCGAGGTGCAGGTGGAACCATCATTCGATCCGTACAGAGGATTGCCCACCGTGCCCACATTCACCACCGGGGCAATGTTGGAGCCTGCGCCAATTGCGTAGACCGTCTGTGAGGTGGGGTCCTGACACCCGGGTGTGGTGTGATCGCAGACTTGCCAAATGCCGTTATTCGCACTGGTTCCGTTTCCATCCAACGCAGTGCCCGTACCCACGATTTGTATTTCAAGACCGGCAGCCGAAGTCGCGCCGCCGGGAAAAAACGTCATCGGCGTTGAAGTCTGGACGGTAATAATACCGCTGGTTTGCGAAATGCTTGCGATCTGGACCGGCGTGAGATACCACGACGGTGTTCCGTTATTTGTGCTGCCAAATGAAGTCGGTTCGAATACAAAGCTGACTAACTTGCCTGAGTCGACCCACGGCTTCATGCGGTTGTCGGTGCTCTGGAAGTTATAGGTGCCGTCGGCAGGATTCAACGTGCTCCACATGGTTTGGAAGACGGCGCCTTTGACATAGGGTTCGCCGGTGCCTTGCTGTGTGCAGTTGTAGCCGGCTGGCGTGCCGTTTCCGGTACAGATCAGAGTTGGCACCAAATGCTGCGAATAGCACGAAGCAGGAATTCCACTGCAATCGTTGTCGCTGCTGGGCGGATTGAGCACGAACATGCCATGAGCGAGTGGATTTTGCGTGCTCGTGCCGGTGCCGCTGAGTGCGATCACCGTCGGAGAGTTGGAAGCGTTGCTGGCAAATGAAATGTTCTGCGAGGCCGCACCGGCCGACTTAGGCGTAAAGGTGAATGAGAAAGTGGCGGTTTGTCCCGCGGCCAGGGTCAGCGGGAACGACAATCCGCTGGTGGAGAACGGCGCGCTGATGGAGGGGGCGGAAGAAACGGTCACGCTTGCGCCCGACGCGCTCAAGGTTGCGGTTTTTGTTGCACTACTGCCGACCGCGACGCTTCCGAAATTGATTGACGAGGGCGAGATCGAGAGTTGCGGTGTTGGGCTACTCGTGCCCGTGCCGCTCAACGCAATCACTGTAGGCGTGTTCGAAGCATTGCTCGGGAAAGAGACGTTCTGCGAAGCGGCACCGCTGGACTGAGGAGCAAAAGTCAGAGAGAAAGAAGCGCTTTGCCCGGATGCCAGCGTAAGCGGGAATGACAGGCCACTGATGGAGAAGGGCGCACTGACAGAGGGTGCGGAAGAGATGGTGACGCTGGCTCCCGCAGCGGTGAGAGTCGCCGTCTTTGTCAGGCTGCCGCCCACGGTGACGCTGCCAAAGTTAATCGAGGATGGAGAAATCGAGAGTTGTCCCTGTGGGGTTTGTGTGGTGCCCGTACCGCTGAGGGCAATGGTCAAATTCGAATTGCTGGCATCGGACAGGATCGCAACGGTGCCACTGGCCGCAGCCGCGGATTTCGGCGCAAACGTGACCGTGAAGGTCATACTCTGTCCGCCAGCCAGAGTAGCCGGCAAGGTCAAGCCCGTGACGCTGAATGTGGATCCGGTGATCGTTGCTCCGGTGAGGTTGATCGCGGCCGATCCCGGATTGTTTACGGTTTCCGATTGAGTTTGTTTGGTTCCTACCTTAACGGAACCAAAATCAATCGTGCTTGTGCTGGCCTGCAGTTGTTTCGATGTTGAGGAGTTTCCGGAACTGAACCCCATACATCCAACCAGGATGGCCAGTGGCAGAACCAGGAGAAGCGCAGCGCTGACCTTGCGACTGCAGACAGAGGTGCGATTCGTTGCCTGAACACTTCGATTCATGAGGGAGCCTCTTGCAGACGAATCGCAAGCGGCAGCCGGTTCGTCCAAAGCGGTTGACAACAAAATCAGTTTCCGCGAGAGAAGAGGGCTGCTCTAGGTCACTGAAGGCCACGAACGGGAATCGAAAGGCCAGAGCCAATTGCTTATTCGGACGTACGACGGAATGCACTTTCGAGTGCACTAGTGTAGTGCGGTGATCGGTAGAAATAGGAATGAGGCAGAAGGGAAGAGTCGCCGCACTTCCAGGAGAGAAGTGCAGCGACAAGGAAACGAGGAGATTAGTTAATTTGCGTTGCGGCTGCCGAGATTACAGTTGGATAGCCGGCGTTCGTACACCCAGAAAATGTGTTGTTTCCATTCCAAGAGTTGTCGTATGTGCACATCCAGTCATCGACGTAAAGCTCGAGAATGCGCGCCCAGTGCGTCGTAGCAAAGGGCAACAGAACAGTCAGTGAGCCGGTCTGACTGGTGTTGGTAGGGTCGCTCATGGAAAGCGTCTGCAGTTCGAACGGAAGAGAAGGGCTGTGATAGGTCTGGAAGTTCGCACACCAATCCCCACCGGCACAGGGCTTCCCGCTGTTGAAGTTGGTTTGATCGTTCTTCTGCAGGCCCTGATTGCCTAAGCCAATGCCGACGGCTGCCGCGTTCTTCGCGGTCGCATCGGGCGTACTGAGATCATCGGGGCCAAACTGAATCGCGCTCATGGTGACGATGATTGCCTTCGGGCTGCTCAGGCTGTGCTCGTAGTCCACCATATTCTTGAGATATGCGACCCACGTTGGCGAGACGTCAGTTGTCCACTGCGATGTATCCGGAGCAGGCCAGGGGATTGTTACACTCGCGCTGGTGAAGCCGTAGAGTGTCATTTGCTTCTGGCAGGCGGTTTGGTTGGCATCGCTGGCGCTCAGTCCATAAGTCGGATTGGTCTGGCCTCCGATGCCCAATCCGAAGCGCACATAAGCCACGTTGTTATTTCCCGCGTAATGGGAGACCGCACTGCTGATCGCCTCTTGCCAGGCTTTGATGAAGTTCGGCCTCCATTGAATGGGGAGAATGCCAGAGGTACAGGTGGATCCGTCGTTCGATCCATATACGGGATTCCCCACAGTGCCTTGGCTCACCGCAGCCGTGCTTCCGCCCGGACCAATTGCATAGATCGTGGTCGATGTTGGATCCTGACAGCCCGCGGTATTGTGATCGCAAATGGTCCAGATCCCTGGACTGGCGGGAGTTCCGTTGCCGTCTAAGGCTGTGCCCGTTCCAGTGATTTGTATCTCCAATCCGGCCGCCGCACCAATGGAACCCGGAATGAAACCCATGCTCGAGGTTTGCACTTTGATGATGCCGGCCGTTTGCGACACGCTGGAGATCTGGGGCGTCGCAAGATACCAGGACGGAGTACCCTTGTTGGTAGTACCGAACGAAGCCGGCTCGAAAATCAGTCCGACCAGCTTGCCGGAATCGCTCCATGGTTGGATCCAGTTGTCGGCCTGGGAAAAGCTGTAACTGCCATTGCTCGGGCTCATGCTGGCCCAGGAGACGTGAAAGGCCGCGCCCTCAATCTCATCGTGACCTGCTCCTTTTTGCGAGCAGTTATAGGCACCCGCGGGCTGGCCGGGGCCAGAGCAAATGAATGTGGGCACGAGATGTGCCGAATAACATGACGTGGGAAATCCCTGGGCGCAGGATGTATCGTCAGTCGGCGGATCGACCATAAAGAGTCCATGCGCGATGCCGTTGAGCGAGAATCCGATGCCGCTCAGCCCAACCGATTGCGGACTATTACTGGCGTTATCGCTGACGCTCAGGTTGGCCGACAGTGAAGTAGAAGTGGACGGATTGAAGGTGATGGTCACGGTGCAATTCGCGCCGGGGCTGAGGCTGGTTGCCGAGCAATTATCGGTTCCCATGGTGAATGCCGAAGCGTCGGTTCCCCCCAGCGTGATTCCGGTGATGGACAAGGCTAGGGTTCCGGCGTTTCTGACTGTAACCGTCTGCGTGCTGGAGGTTCCCACCTTTTGCGCGCCGAAATCGAGATTGGCCGGAGAGAAGGCTGCGGCCGGCGCCGTTGGAGCGCTTGAGTTGGCTGCGCCGCCGCATCCGGCAAAGAGGGCCAGCGATGCGGCCGCAAGGACGGCCCCTGTGATTTTTGCAACCTCAGAACTCGCTATCTTCCAGTTTTCAATGAACAAGGGGGAAGGCCAACTGCCAACTTGCATATTCTTTTCACCTGTTCTGCCTTATGCCGTGAGCCTCGGCAAAAGGTTTGGGATGCAACGCCCACTCGGAGCGAAAGGTTATCAAAGCCTGTAACACCCGGAGCGCCGTTTAGTTGCGCTGCGGGCTGATTTTTTTGTGGGAGGCCACCCGAAAATTGTAAATCCCGGGCGGACATCGCTGCGGCGTTGCCAACAACCAGGCGCGTGCAACCCACGAGGAGGGACAGGTCTGACGGGCCAGAGGTTTCGCAAGAACGCGAAAATTTTAAGTTCCTGTCCCTGTCAGTGGAACCTGTTGCGGACTGCCTCCACCATTATCGGAAACCGCGAGCGCAGCGGTGCGGGCACCTTTCGCGGCCGGCGTGAAGGTGACGGTGATCGTGCAATTCCCTCCGGCAGCGACGCTGGAGCCGCACGTGTTGGTCTGCGCGAAATCTCCGGGATTGGTGCCCGTCAACGTGATCCCGGTGATGTTCAGTGTGCCACTTCCCTTATTCGTCAGAGTCACAGCCTTGGAGGGGCTCTGCGTGCCGACGGTTTGCTTGCCGAAGTTTAGAGTCCCCGGAACGAATTGCACGTAGGTTCCGGTTCCCGAGAGCAGAACCTGGTGCGGGCCGTTTACCGCGTCATCCGTAACGGTCAAGGTCGCGTTCTGCGTCCCGATGGCGGAAGGAGTGAACGCAGTACTGATGGTGCAACTGGATCCTGCTGGAATCGGAGAACCACAGGTGTCTGCGGTCTTTGTGAATGTGGAGCTTCCTGTGATCTGGATGTTAGAGACGTGCAGCGTTGAATTCGAACTGTTGGAGAGCACCGTGTTCTGAACGGGACTGCGCACTCCGACTGTCTGATTGCCGAAGTTCACGGTCAGAGGCCAAATTTGATCGCCGTTGATGAATTCAACGATAAAGCCATCGGCGTTCTTCAAGGTGATATTGCAGGTGCTGCACGTGGTTTGAAACGCGCCGGGCGTGACAGGGAAGTTGGTCGCGTAGGTGCGACCCGCCACATAAAAAGAGCCGTTGGACTGGTTCACCGCGATGCCAAGAATCGTGCAGGCATTGTTGCCGAACAGGGTCGAGTAAAGTTCGGTCGCGCCCGTAGGATCCAGGTGGCTGATGAACCCGCTGGTGCTGGCGCCCTTCACGGTCTGGAACGCCGCGGGAGTTGTTTTGAAATCCTTCGATTGTGTTTCTCCGGCGACGTAGGCATCGCCGTTGGGACCGAGTGAAATGGCGAACGCTACGTCTTCGCTGCTGCCGCCAAGGTACGTGCCGTAGGCGAGGGAAGAGCCGGCCGGATTCAGCTTGATGACAAAGCCGTCAGTCTGAGCGGGAGTCGCCGTGCAACTGCCGCAGGTTGTCTGAAACGCGCCGGCGGTGGCGGGAAAATTCGTCGACAGCGTCTGGCCGACGACGTAGGCATTCCCGGAAGAATCGAGCTTTAAGCCCCAGGCCTGATCGTCGCCGCTACCGCCGACGTACGTTGAGTACACGAGTGCGGTGCCGGAACTGTTGAGTCCGGCAACAATGGCATCGTTCTTGCCGGCATTTTTCGTTTGAAACGCGCCAGGCGTGGTGGGGAAATCCGTGGATGTGGAATATCCGGCGACGAATACATTTCCAGACTGGTCGACTTCGACCGAATTCGCAGCATCGGTTCCTGTGCCGCCCAGGAATGTCGAAAACACCAGCGCCGAGCCGGCCGGGTTGAGTTCGCTGACCACGACATTGCCGCCAAAGGATGTACAAGTGCCCTTGTTTGTGGTCTGGTATGCGCCGCCGGTCGTGGGATAGTCCGTGGAACAGGAAAATCCGGTGATGAAGGCGTCGCCTGACCCATCAATTGTCATGGCTGCGAAATGTTCGTAGCCGCTGCCACCGAGAAATGTTGAATAGACCAAACCCGAACCGGAGGGATTCAGTTTGGTGATGAAGCCGTCGGGGCTGGTGCCGTTGCAACCGTGGCACACGGTCTGAAACGCGCCCGTAGTTACAGGGAAATTCTTCGACGAAGTTGTGCCTGCGACGTAGGCGTTTCCGGCTGCGTCGACTGCAATGCCAGAGCCGTGATCAATCCCGCTGCCGCCCAGATAGGTTGAATAGACAAGCGCAGTCCCGTTCGCATTCAGTTTAGTCACGAACGCGTCGTGGTCGCCGCCGTACTTCGGCTGGAAGGATCCCGGGGTCACGGGAAAATCAGTGGAGGTAACGCCTCCAGTGACGTATGCGTTGCCCGAGGAGTCTATGGCCACGCCGTAGATCGGGTTGAAGAGGCTGCCTCCCAGATAAGTGGAGTAATTCAACGCGGGGTCGATGATCAGTGGCTTGCTGGCGTCGTAGGACGCCACTTCAAATCCCACGCGGGTTTTATCTTTGATGACCCAGCGGCCGTCGATTGTGTGTCGCGCATGGGCATCCGCATTCTGATAGATCAGTGGCTTGCTGAATCGAACTTGTCGCCCCGCTGTGTCTACGACGAGGTCGCCGTTGGTGGCTACCTGAAGGGGATGGGAATTCTTCTGGGCGGAGTCAGTTTGAACATTGAGCGAGATCGCGGCTGGATCGCCACCCGGGGCCACCACAAAATCGTATTCCAGTTGCCGGTGGTTCCCGTAGTAGACGAGGTCCACACCGGGGTAAACGGATGCGTATTTTACGCGGGAGTAGTTCGCTACATTGGTGCGCCACTTGCTGGGATCATTGCCAACGAGGTAATTCGTTCGGCCGGGCTGCTCGTCGATTCCCGAGACCACCGCCGCAGAATTCGCACCGACCAACTGCATGCGCACGACATCGGAGACCGAGTCCGGATTGTTTTGCGATACATCCGCCTCATTCGCCGACGAATTTCCCGACAGAGCGAGCACGGCCGATTGCTCCGTCAGAAAGAGAGTGTAGCCACTGCCCCGGGACAAAAACTTTACCTGCCCATTCACTTGCCCCTGGTTTGCCTCGAAGGAAATTGGAAGCCTGCCGTAATCGTCCAGGGCCTTGGATTGTGTGGACGCATCGAGAGTGCGGATCGATGCCGTGTCGGGCAGACTTCGAGCGGAGACAACCTGGTGCCCAGAAAAGCGCCACATCACTCCAGCGCACAACAGTAGAAGCATGAAGGCGGCTACACGGTACGTTCGCATCATCTTGTTCAGCATGAGCACTCCCCAGCGTGCTGGTGATTGTCAGTTGCCATAGCGGCGATGTCAAGAAACGTGAACTGCGCGTCCTTCGAACGACGCGCAGTTGCACGAAACCGAGAGCAAAGTCGGTTCAATTCGTTCTACTGCATCGTGCCGGTGGTCGCGAGCGATGTAGGGAATGATCCGGCCACGACCGCCGCTCCCAACGAAGTCAATGTACCATTGGAATTAATCGAGAAGCTTGAAACGGTTCCATCGGTGTTGTTGGTGGCGTAAAGATACTTGCCATCATTCGACGTGCTGAGCGCATCGGTTCCTGCACCCGCTGGAAATGCGGTACCGATTTGAGTCAGCGCGCCGGTGGCGATGTTCAAGCTATAGGCCGAAATCGTGCCGTCCCCAGCATTCGCCACGTACACGTACTTGCCTGAAGGCTCAGCCACAACGGCCCGCGGATTGTTTCCGGTCGTTGCCGACGACAGCAAAGCACCGAACGGCACCGAATACGTAGCGACGGCGTTACCGCTGTTTTCGGCAACAAAAGCATACTGGCTGGAGCGGTCGGTCGCGACAGCAATCGGGAAGCTAGTTCCGCTGGCAGCCTTGAGGGGCGACAACGCACCGTTATCGACTGCGTACAAGTCGACAGCCGTAAGGCTTGTGATAATCGCGATCGTTCCTGTCGGATCGAGGGTGAGCGATTGCGACGTAGTGGTTGGAGTTGGAGAACTGGAAAGAGAAGTCAGCGCCCCGGTGGTCGGATTGATGCTGTAACTCAACAGGAGTTGCTTGGTGCCATCCAGCACCAGCATGAAACTCCCGGTTGGATCTACCGCCAGGCCGTTGACGCTTCCAAATCCAGTGATGGGAGAGCCGCTGACCAGCGTCAAAGCACCAGTCGAGGAATTCACGCTGTACTCGGAGACTGTATTGTTCGCGTTCCCCGTATAGACGAACGACCCCGAAGATGTGGCCGCGATCAGTTGCGGGCCATTCGAATCCGAAATCGGTGAGCCTGTAATCGCAGTCAACGCACCCGTGGCGCCGATCGAGTAGGCGGAGATGTTCTGACTGCCTTGATTGGTGGCGTACGCGAACTTCGGAGTGTAGACGACCGGCTTCGTCCCAGTGCTGAAGGCCAGGGATTCTCCCTGGTTGCCGTCCACTCCCTGCGAACTGATTTGGCTGAGTGCCCCGGTCTTGCCGTTGATGGAATAGGTGATGACG
>Ga0209698_10002395_pt1 | contig 21274 bp, 11 predicted proteins | sample LitLauG_LLR_2012_FD_187203 | JGI IMG/M metagenome (GOLD analysis project Ga0209698, IMG submission 187203) | Freshwater sediment microbial communities from Pennsylvania, USA - Little Laurel Run_MetaG_LLR_2012 (SPAdes) (version 2) | ecosystem: Environmental > Aquatic > Freshwater > Creek >...
CTCCAAAATCTGCGACAGATGCTCGTCGCGCAAGGTCTTGAACACCACTGTCTTATCGATCCGGTTCATGAACTCCGGCGTAAACTTGCGCCGCGCCGCTTCCACCGCCGTCCGCTGAATCTTGTCGTCAAAGGAGCCGTTGACTTCAACCACCTTCGGCGCAAACCCGAACCCGCCGTCAACCAGGTCGGTCATCTCCGACGCTCCCAGGTTCGAGGTCATAATGATGATGCACTGCGACAAATCCACCCGCCGGTTGTCGCCCAGGGTCAGAGTCGCCTTGTCCAGAATCCCCAGCAGCAACTGCCACAGCGAATCCGACGCCTTTTCTATTTCGTCAAAGAGCAGGATCGAGAGCTTCAGCTTCTCCGTGAACCACTGGTTCAACGCTTCCTGCGTCAGCAGCGGATGCGTCTCGCGATGTCCCAAATATCCCGGAGGCGAGCCGATCAGCTTGGCAATCTCGTGCGAGTGCTGGAATTCCGCGCAGTCGATCTTGATGCACGCCCGCGCGTCCCCAAACAGCGCCTCGGCCATGGCTTCGACCACCCGCGTTTTGCCAGATCCCGTTGGCCCTAGAAACAGCAGGTTTCCTACCGGACGCCCCGGCGCGTTCAGCCCGGCCAAAAACATCTGATAGATTTCCACAACTTTTTCCACGGCCTGGTCTTGCCCCACAATGCGGCGGCGCAGGGCGGCTTCAAACTCTCCAGCATCGTTGCTGCGACGGTTCGGATCGAGCACTGTTGCGAGGTTCGTTCTCATAGGGTCCGCGTCCGGGGGCTCCGGACATCTTTCCTTTCGGCCGTTTTCTTCGGCTCTCCTGAATCTATTTCCGGACTTTGTGGGCCCTTCCCCTGCTTTTGGCCCTTTTCCTTGGATGCGGCTACCCGCCATCCCCGTACGCATCCAAACCGCAACGCATCACGGCTGCCTTAGAACTAAGCAAGCGGCAGGCCACGCACCAACCATGCAGCCGCGCAAAGCAACTCCTACATCCAAAAAGAGTTAGCGCCCAACAGCTCGCATCCGGCAATCGCCAACAAACCACCCTGCTGGGAATAAGAGAAAACCTTTGCACCATCGGAGAAGGAACATCCACCGCTCGTAGAGACGTAGCTTGCTACGTCTCTGCCGACGCCACGTAGCGACAGCCGCCTCGGCTGTCCCGCCGCCGCGAAGCCGGGCGGCAGGTGCACACGAGCTGAGTCCATTGGGACTCGCAACTCGGTGCCAAAAGCTAGTGACCCCACGTAACTAGCGACCACCAAACCCCGCCTCTACCATCGCAATCAGTAAGAGCCTTTGCAGGGAGGAACGCGTGCGCCTTTCGTCCATTCGCATCATCGTTGGAATTTCCTGTCTACTTTTCGCACTAGCCGCCTGGCACCTCGGCCCCCATTCATGGTTCGATTTCGACGCCCAAGCCCAAACCTCCCAGGCCGCGCCCTCGGCTAAGATTCCTCAACTGCACTCCATCAAAGCGTCCGTCCCGACTCCCTCCATCCCCGCCCCGCAGTTCCCCGCCGCACCCGGCACCGAAATCTACACCGCCAAGCGCGGCGAAGCCATCCCCACCATCGCCCGGCGCTATCTCGGCAAGACGTCTTATCTAACGTCCTCCGAACTGGCCGAAGCCATCCGCCACTTCAACGGAGACCGCACCGCCAACATCCTTAAAGCCAACGAAAACATCGTCATCCCCGGAATCCTCCCCGCGCCCGTCACCGAGAAGACCATCCCTGTCGCCAAAGAGTTCGAAGTCCGCGCCGTGTATTTGACCGGCGTCATGGCGGGCAGCGATCACGGCCTCCGCATCATCCGTCACTGGCGCGAAGTTGGCGGCAACGCCGTCGTTTTCGACATCAAAGACTCCGACGGCAGCCTCAGCATTCCCTTCGAGCATCCCCTCGTCAGCAAGCACAACGTCTACATTCACGACGTACCCAAGTTAGTGCACTTCCTCCACCAGCAGAACATGCACGCCATCGCGCGCATTGCCATCTTCCGCGATGAGCGCCTGGTAGTGGAACATCCCGACCTCGCCGTCCAGTCGCGCCGCACGCATCAAGCCTGGCGCGAAAACGGCAAGCTGGTCTGGACCGATCCCTCCAACCCCAAAGTTCAGGATTACAACATCGCCCTCGCCAAACACGTAGCCCAGCTCGGCGTCGATGAAATCCAGTTCGACTACGTCCGCTTCCCCGCCGAAGGCGACCAAAAAGACGCCGCCTTCGTCTTCCAATCCGGGCACCCGGAAGCCACGCTGGCGGACAACCATGCTTCAAATGGAGACAAGCCATGTGGGGATGGCCGCCTCGGCCGTCCCGCCGAAGCGAAGCCAGGCGGAACGCCCACGGAAGCCGCCGTCAACGAAACTCCCGACGGCACCTCCGCCACAGCCCCGGAGGGGCAAAAGAATAAAGCCCACGGCGCCAGCCGTGGGAAAGGCGGGAAGAATCAACCAGCCCCGAAGGGGCGAAAGAACGGATGCGAGGCCTCCGCAAGACACACCGGCCCCCAGCGTACCGACGTGATCACCGCCTTCCTGAAGAAGGCCTACGCCGAACTCCACCCCACCGGCGTCCTGCTCTCCTTAGACGTCTTCGGCGTAATGGCCTGGCAGCGCCAGGTCGACCTCTCCCATACCGGACAAGACATCGTCGGCATGGCCCACTACTGCGACGTCCTCAGCCCCATGATCTACCCCTCGCACTTCTTCGGCATGGACAACATCGTCCACCCCGGCGACGAGCCCGCCCACTTCATCGGCGAATCAATGGACCGCTTTGAACTCATCACCAAAGGCAGCGGCGTCGTAATCCGCCCCTGGCTGCAAGCCTTCCACTGGCGCACCAAAACCTACTCGCCCGAATACATCAAGGTGCAGGTAGAAACCGCCAAGACCAAAGGTGGCGTCGGATTCTTGTTCTGGAACGCGGCCAACGACTATTCCAAGCCCTTCACAGCCATGCCCGAAATGAAGGCCGCCAACGCCAAAGAAAAAGACAAATTCTTCCGCGGCGACGAACTCCCAATCGCAAGCATGCATGCAGCGTTGACTCCGACAAAATAGCGCTGTCACAACAATAGAATTGTCATCCAGAGCGAGGATTGATCTTTGCCGGGTGCTGGGTGCCTGTGATCTATCAAGACGTTGTGCCCCACCCTAGCCGCGTTCTCTGCGGCCAGGGTGGGGTCTTTGACTTTCCAAATTACGGCACCAACCCCTTCGTGCACGTCCCCGTCGGACTCACATTCGTCCCGAAGAACTGCGACGTAATGCTGGGCTGATCCACCGCACTCCCGGCCGAATTCCAGAACCGGTTAAAGGTAATGAGCGAGTTCGGCATCGAATGCGAACGCACCACCTGCCGCCCTCCGCACACGGTCGTTCCCACATCGAACGACGCATCCTGCCCCCGATAGAACGAGCCCCCGGGCGTTATGTTCGAGTAGTGATCGAAGTTGTAGCCTTCCACCATGGCCACGTGACAGGTGCGGCAACTCCGCGCTAGGACGTTCTGGTAAAAGCTCTTCGCCGTCGCGCTCTGTCCCACCCAACTCGGCGGCAGATAGTTCTTGTTGAGCGTGTGCCCGGCCGAGTACCAACCGTTAATCAGGCTCGTTTCCGAGGCCGACGGCCCGGCCTTGAGCACATTCTGGTTCAGGTTGTAGATCGCGGTTTCCTGGTCAACTTCCCTAAGCCCAACCTTGGTCGAGAATTCGAAGTTCCCCGTATCGTAAGGCAGAAAGTGCCCGCCCACATTCCCCGCTGTACCGCTTGTCGGAAAATGCCCCGCATACCGATCCCCGCCGTGACACACCACGCAGGTTCCCGGCACAAACTTCTCCCGCCGTGTATCCAGATTCACCGAGGGCAGCAATTGCCCGCTCGGCCCAAAGATGAAGAACCGCGTAAACGGTTTCCCCCCGTTTACCCCGGTATGCACCATGTAATCCATCGCCACGCAGGCCACCAGGTCCAACCCGGCCACCGTATTGTCGATGGCGGTATTAATGTCCGCCTTACTATCGGTCTTCGGCCCCACGTGATTGCACACCACCGCCGCCGTGTTGTTAGCCCCGTAAGAAACGGACGTATGCACCCGCGTCAGGTTCAGATCTTCCTTGTTGACATAGGTCGCCGTGTACTGAGCTGTGGTGGCGAACTTCCCGATCTTCACCATCCGCTGCCAATCGTTGTAGCTGATCGCCCCCATCAAATCTCCAGCCGCGCTGCACCCCGTCACAGCCCCAATTACCTTGTAGTACTGGCACGCCTGCACGCGCGTGTCTAGCCCCTTCTCGGCGAGAAAGAAATCACTGGCCGGCACAATATCCGATGGCCCGGTCAACGGCGCCGCCAGTGTTCCCACGATGGTCGACCCCAGCGTCGCCGTGATGCTCGATATCTTCGGCGCGCTGATCCCCGGCAACTTCACCTGCCCCAGATCCGTCACTCCACTCGGATTCAGCCCCGACACTGCCACCTTCAGCGCCGCCGCTCCCCCGCACTGCAACGACACGAATGCCGCGCTCGCGTTATAAGGCAGTGAGTAGTCGCCTAGATCGTTGACCGGCACCGGCCCCGCCAGCTTGACGCTGAAGCTGTCCAAAAGCGTGGCCGTCGGCGTCACATGCACATTGAAGAACTCGTTCTGCGTCCCGCAGGGACTGCCATCCAGCAGCGCCAGGCTCCCCGAAATCACCGGAGGAAACGTCAGCGGCGTGCCGTACACATAGTCGGTCACCGTCGCCGGGATGGACAAAATCGACGGCCCGTTGCTCGAGCAATCGGCGAACGTAACTCCGTCCACCGCGCACTGCGTCGAGAACAGAGACAGCACCGGCACTCCCCCAACCAGGAAATCCCCCTTCCCGTTCGTCGACACTGTCCCCGATGGCGGATAGTGCTTCCCACTCCCACTGTCCAGAACAAACTCCGGAACCCCCGGCATCCGCACGCCATGATTCACTGCACTCACACTGCCCCACTCAATCACTCCCCGGTAAAAATTCCCCGACGCCGCCGGTGCCGGCGGTGGCGCCAGCGTAACCGGTGGCGGAGTAACCAGCGGATTCCCAATCGTGTCCGTATTCACCGCCACCCGCCGCTCTGTGAACGCGCCCTTGCCATTTGCCACCAGCACGTAAGCAAAATGGATTCCCGGCCCATTCGGCAACGTCCATGTCGTAGTAGCCGCATTCACGTTCTTGATGGTCCCGTCAGTAGCCCGCCATTGAAACGACGGCGTGCCGCCTCCAGCGTTGCTGACTACGACTTTCACCGTCACCACCACAGGAGGCGGCGCAGGTGCCAGTTGTCCCGCCCACACCTTGTTCAGCAGGGACCGGTTAAACAACGCCAGCGACGCCACCAACAGCCCGGCCATCGCCACTCCAATTTGTAAGCCTCGCATCCCCCGCACCTTCGATGTCATACCTCACCTCGATCTCGTCAGTCTCGCGAACGTTGCCTCGGAACCCACGGCCAAACCCAACTCAGACCCGCTCCACAATGGAGCCTCGTCCCCAGCAGGACCCGCGCCGTCCGCCGCCTCCAATGCCGCAGCCCGGCAAAGTGCCGTGCATAGTATCACGGTTCCCAACCGCAATCCGTGCGATTCTGCAAAGAGTGCGGGGGGAGGGATCCTGACGGATCACCGATGCCCCATGTGGGGACAGCCGCCCTCGGCTGTCCATGTGGAACGGACACTCCTATCCGTTGCCGTTGACTTTGATTTGAAGCGCGGCCCCTTTTTTCGTTCGGCCGGCTCGGGGCTCGTTCTTTCTATCTTGAGCTCACCCACCCCTACTCCCTTCGGCTACGCTCAGGGCAGGCCCAGTCCGTAGCCTTTGACTTTGATTGTGAGGCTAAGGGAGTTTTGATTTGTCATCCTGAAGGAGCGCGTTTCTTTGCGCGACTGACTGGAGGACCTATGCAATCTCGCCATGAGATATTCTTTCACCCTTCCGCCCCTTGCTCTCTATTCTCGAACTAAACCACCGCCTACGCTGGTTGGCTTCGCTCCCTGCAGGCTATGGGCCGCAATCTTTCCGCCTTCCAACACTTCGTGTGATGGAGAGACCTGAACCCTTGTCATTCCGACTTCCCGCAGATTTGTCGTTCCGCCCCCCCGCAGATCTTGTCATTCCGACCGCAGGGAGGAACCTGCTTTTCTGCTTCGAGCATCGATGCCCATGTGGGGACAGCCGCCCTCGGCTGTCCGGCGGCCCGGCTTCATCGGGCCGCTCGACTTCTGCTTTAGTTTGTCATCTTAAGCGAGCCACGACGCCGAGCAACGCGAGCCTTCCCAGCCGCGTAGCGGCGGGATGTGAAAGCCCGGCACGGCAGTGCCGGGAAGGCGGAAGTGGAACAATCCCAGTCCGCTTTAGCGGACGGCACGAGTTTCGTAACAGCCTCCGCAAGCCGTGGGTGAGTTCAAGACAGAGAGAACAAGCCCCGGAGGGGCGAAAGAGATGGAAGATGTCACTCAGAATTGACAACTGAGAGCGGAGAACCGGTCAAAACCGTCGGCTATAATGTGTAAGCACCAGCCGCAACAACCAAGGAGTTTCGATGTCCATCCAGAAGACCGACAAGATCTGGCACAACGGCAAGTTGATCCAATGGGAAGACGCGACCATTCACGTGATGTCGCACGTCATCCACTACGGCTCGTCCGTGTTTGAAGGCATCCGCTGCTACGATCTGCCCACGGGGCCGGCGATTTTCCGCGCCCACGAACACATGCAGCGCCTGCTGGACTCGGCCAAGGTCTACCGCATCGACGTGCCGTTCACGCGCGAGGAACTGGTCAAGGGCATGCTCGAGACCGTGGGACACAACGGCGCCTGGCCGTGCTACGTGCGTCCCATCGTGTTTCGCGGATACGGCGACGCCGGCGTCAATCCCCTGAACAATCCGATCGAGGTCTACATCGTCAATTATCCGTGGGGGAAATATCTGAGCGGCGAGAGCGAGGGCTGTGACGTGTGCGTCTCGTCGTGGACGCGGCTGGCTCCGAACACGCTGCCGGGAATGGCAAAATCCGGCGCGAATTACATGAACTCGCAGCTCATCAAGATGGAAGCCATCGCCAACGGCTACGTCGAGGGCATCGCACTCGACGTCAACGGATTCGTCAGCGAAGGCTCGGGCGAGAACGTGTTCCTGGTGCATCGCGACAAGCTGATCACCGCGCCGCTGGGCAACTCGGTGCTGCCCGGCATTACGCGCGACTCCGTGGTGCAGATCGCGCGCGACCTGAACCTCACCGTGATCGAGCAGATGATTCCGCGCGAGATGCTGTACATCGCTGACGAAGCGTTCTTCACCGGCACTGCGGCCGAGGTTACGGCGATCCGCTCGGTCGACAAGATCAAGGTCGGCAAAGGCGGCATGGGACCAGTAACCAAGGCGCTGCAGAAAGAGTTCTTCGCCATCGTGCGCGGCGAAAAAGCCGACCGCCACGGCTGGCTGACGCCGGTCCCGGTGCGCAGCAAGCAGCCAGTCGGCGTATAATCCAGTCTCGTCAACCGCAAGAGGGGCGCGGCATTGCGCCCCTTTTGGTCCTTTTAATCAGCTCGGAAAAAACAGAGTATCAAGGAGGAAAGAATGTCCCAGCAACTCACTCCTGAATTTGTCCTCGGCTATCGAGCGGTCCTGCTCGACGGCTTCAAGAACGAAGCGAAAGCCACCAAGCGAGTCCTCGCCGCTGTCCCCGACGCAAAGTCCAGCTACCGGCCCGATCCCAACGCCCGCACCGCCTGGGAACTGGCGTGGCACCTGGCCAACACCGACATCCAGTTTCTCGACGGGATCGCGGACCTGAAGTTCAGCATGGGAGGCGCGCCCGCCGACAAACCGACAGACATTGCCGGAGTCGTCGCATGGTACGACCGGAACCTGGAACGCGGCATCGCCCGCGTCGAATTGATGACGCCCGAACAGTTGCTCACGCCGGTCAACTTTTTCGGCGTATTCAATATGCCCGCGGTTTTCTATCTCGGATTCTTGAATAACCACAGCATCCATCATCGCGGCGAACTGGCGACGTACCTGCGGCCGATGGGGTCAAAGGTGCCGGCGATCTACGGCGGCAGCTACGACGAACCATTCGTGCCACCGGTGCCGGCAGAAAGCGCCGCGTAATCTGGCCAAAGTTGAAGTCAGGAAGCCACCCGACCATGGGTGGCTTTCTTGTTTTGTGGGTGAGTGCCGGGCTAGCGGAAGCGCCGGATGAATAAGGTGTGGCGCTCGGAGCGGTAAAACCCTACCACGAAAATCGTCGCCTTGCCTTTAGTGGAATAGATCACCTGGCGAATGCGCAGGATGGGAGCGCCCTTAGGCAGGGCCAGTAGTTCGGCAAGATTGGCGTCGGCGGCGGTGGCGTCGACCTCCTCATCGGCATAGGCCAGTTCCACGCCGAATTCGTGCTGCAGAGTGGCGAACAATGAACTCCTTCCCAACGGTGAGGTGACGAGGCCGGAGAACTCGGCGGCCGAGAGATAGCAGGTCTCTAGTGCGAATGGTTCCTCGCCGGTGAGGCGAAGACGTTCGATCTTCACCAGGCGGCTGGCGGCGGGGAGTCCAAGGCGGGCGGCGACTTCCTGTCCATCTTCAATCACTTTGGCGAACAGCACGCGGGACCGCGGAGCCAAGCCGCGGCTCGACATGTGCTCGGTGTAGCTCATCAGCTTGTTGAAGTGGATTTTGGGGGCAGCGACGAAAGTTCCAGCGCCCCGACGGCGTTCGACGACGCCTTCGCGCTCCAAGCCAGCCAAAGCGTGGCGGGCGGTCATCAGGCTGACGCCGTGCAGTTTGGCGAGTTCGCGTTCTGATGCCACGGCATCGCCGGGCTTGAGGCTGGCGCCCTCAATGCGCTTGCGAATCGAGTTCTGGATTCGCTTGTAAACCGGCGTGCCGTTTCGGTTATTTCCAGACATAACGTCAGTTTCTGAGCCTACCGTGCTCGGAGAACCTGGAACAATTTGCTTCCTCGGGTTCGACGACCAGTGTCGAGTCTATTTTTACCTGGTACGTGCTATATAGCTCACAAAGGGCGTCGTGTAAAGCTCTAAATCTCGGAATCGACGTCCCGGCGGTTCAGAAATAGGTTCCGTTGCTATAGAGCACATGTCGCACAAGGGTGGCCCGAAGGCCTGTCATCGAGATCAGGCCCAGCAGAAAGGCAAGGCGGATTTGTGCCAACCTGGGCACAGGATAATGGATACCATATGCCCCGCCGGAGGACTGTGTGTGTTAAACAGTTCCCCAGAATCGAAAAAAGCGATATAGAGCGTTCCGCGATCCTGCCCAAAAAAAATTACACGTCCGGTCTATTTTTTTCTTGACCATCGGGAGCCGTGTGCTATATAGCATAATCCGATTCCATTAGTTACGTTTGTACTGGGCCTATTTGGTGGATCCGTCCGGAAGTTCTCAGGAGGCTGTGATGAAAAAACTGGCGTGTGGATTTCTAGTTCTGCTGTCCCTGGCGTTGATAGTGGCGATCGCAACCCCGGCGACCAGCCAGGACGTGACAGCGTCCATCGTGGGCAAGATAACGGATTCTAGTGGCGCTCCTATCAAAGGGGCCGCGGTTACCGCCACGGACGCCGAAAGAGGAACGGTGTGGACCGCGCAAACCAACGAGGCCGGCGCCTATAACCTGCTGCGCCTGCCGGTCGGCAGTTACACCGTCAAGGTGACATCTCCCGGCTTCCAAACCGCGTTGGAGCCCGCATTTACCCTGGTGTTGAACCAAACAGCCCGCGTCGACGTGCAAATGAGGGTCGGCAGAGTTAGCGAGACGGTAGAGGTCACCGGGGCGGCGCCGGTGCTGAAGACCGACACGACCGAGGTCGACACGATCGTCGACGCTCGTACCAACGACAACCTGCCTCTCGCCACGCGGAATCCGGTTCAGTTGACGTTACTGGCGCCGGGAGCAGTCACAGTCGATACCAAGAGCCTGAATCTGGGCTCCAATACAGCAGAAGGTGGCGGTCGTCCGTACATTAACGGAAACCGCGAACAAGCTAATAACTTCCTGCTGGACGGAATGGATAACAATCAGGTCTCCGAGAATCGCCTGGGCTTAACGCCCTCCCCCGATGCGATCCAGGAATTCAACCTGATTACCCAAAATGCCTCGGCGGAGTTCGGCAACTTCCAGGGCGGTGTCGTTAACACCAGCATTAAGTCGGGCACCAACAGCTTCCACGGGGACGTGTTCGAGTTCTTTCGGAACGACATCTTCAATGCGAATCAGTGGGAAAATGGGCTCGGGAAAGGGACACCGGCAGGTATTCTGCCGACCCCCAAGCTCCGCTGGAACATGTTCGGGGGCACGGTTGGCGGCCCAATTATCAAGAACAGACTGTTTTTCTTCGGAGACCTTCAGGCGGGGCGGCTCGATCACCCCGCCACGACTAACCAGGTGTTTCTTCTGACTGCTGACGAGCGGCAAGGGAATTTCGGTGAGTTACTGCCCATCGTTCAATTGCAGAATCCTTGCGCCCCAGGCACAGGAGTGTCCGGCACACCCTGTCAACTTACAACCCCGGTACCGTTCCCCGGCAATGTGATTCCCTCGAACATGCTCGATCCGGCCTTCACGAAACTGGTAACCTCTTCCCTTTACCCTGCGGCAACGCCAACCCCAAGTAACGGATTCGGGGTAGCGAACAATGTGGTTGCCCAGCAGTACAACAGCAAACAGTACGACATCAAAGTCGATTTCAACGCTTCGAATAACGATCATCTGTTCGGTCGAACATCCTGGGGAAATCAGAACGATCCCAACACCAATGGCTTCGCATTGTTGGGGAACCAAGTGGCTGTAGCCCATCTGAAGAACGGCGTACTGAGTTGGACCCACACATTCACCCCATCCTTGCTGAATGAGGCTCGATTCGGCATGAACTGGGTTTCCTTTGTAAACAACAACATCACGTTCGGTGGGGCTGCCGGGTCGCTGGCAGGCGGACTCGGCATCAACGGGGTCTCTTCGAAAGGCCTTCCGTTGTTCGCGTTTTCTCTGGGTGGCACGATTACCCAGCCGGGTTGCGGGACCTTGCAGTGCGTGGGTAACAATGTTCCGCTGGAAAATTTTGCCTCGACGGTATTCCAGTTCAATGACAACCTCATTTACACGCACGGGAAGCACGTCATTAAAACCGGGTTCCAGCTGAACAAGTACCGTATCAACGTCTTCTATGCAGGCAACGGCGGCGAACTGGGCATATTGTCATATCAGGGACAGTACACAGCTCCCGGCTCTACAGGGACTGCAGCCAATGCAGCTGCCGCAGCCGATTGGGCTCTGGGGCTGCCTCAGCTGGTTGGTCACGGCGTGTCCGCCGGAGGCGGCGGATGGCATCAACTGGATGCGCTCTTTGCCGGATATGTGCAAGACAACTGGCGCGCCACTAATAACCTGACCTTGAACCTTGGACTTCGCTATGAAGCCCGCACTCCCTGGGTGGAAAAAAACAATCGCCAGGTCAGCGTTAACATCTTCACCGGTGCGCTGGAGTATCCGGGAAACACGCCTGTTCAGGGAGTAGGAACGAATGGCTTCAGTAGGGGACTCTATAATTCGACTTACGGTTGGCCGGACTTCGAGCCGCGCATTGGTTTCGCATGGTCGCCGTTCGGTTCAAAGACCGTAATTCGCGGAGCCTACACGATCTCATCTTACCTAGAAGGCACCGGCACAAACTTGAGACTGACTCAGAACCCGCCCAACACCCCGCCTCAGTCACAGGCTACCAATGCTTCCACCGGAACGCCTTTCACGACTGAAGCCGGACCAGTTGCAGGTACGGTGATCGGCGGCAATCCATTTACGGGTGCGACCTTGTTAGCGTGGAACAACACGGTTCAGCCGGCCATGTCGCAACAATACAATCTCACGATTCAGCACCAGCTCGCCAACAACACCACCTTCCAAATTGGATACGTCGGGCAGCATGGCACGCACCTGATGGTTCCAGAATGGTTGTCGCAGGCAGAACTGGGGACTGGCACGGACACATGTTCCGTTACGATAGCAAAAGTGACAACCACCGAGAATTGCGCCCATCCGTACCTGGGCGGGATGAACTCGGACGGGACCTTTGGCCCAAATCATTTGGGAGCGGTCAAACTGACCAACTCCAATGGCAATATGAAATACAACGCCCTTCAGGCCGTATTACAAAAGCGCTACAGTCACGGCCTGGAGACGCAGGTGTCATACACCTACGAAAAGTGTATGACCGACAACAGCGGGTATTTCGGGACGTGGAGCTCCACCACCCAAACCACGCCAGCATCCCCGTATTTCCAGAATCTATACAACTCACACGCTGACTGGGCTCAGTGCTACTGGGACTCAAAGCATGTTCTAAGCGCGTACGCGGTCTATGATTTGCCCATCGGGCGCGGCAAACAGGTAGGGCGCGACATGCCCGCTGCGGTGAACGCCGTGGTCGGAGGGTGGGCGGTGAGCCCAGTCGTTTCGTGGCATTCCGGCTTCCCGCTGGCTCTCTATGGATCCGACAACTCTGGCACTGGTTCCCAGGGAGCTCGTCCGAACTGCAATGGCCCGGTGGGCTATCCAAAGACCACAAGCAGTTCGGGGCTGCAGTGGTACTCTACAAGCTTTGAATCAGCCCCAGCGGCGTTCACTTTTGGCACCTGTCCAGCTCAAGGCCCGGTCGTCGGTCCAGGATATGCTGACGTCGACCTTGGGTTGCAAAAGAACTTCCTCATCACCGAGACCATGAGGGTGCAGTTCCGATCGGATTTCTTGAATCTGTTCAACCATCCGCAATTCGGCAAGCCGAATGGGAGTGGCATCATCAGCACGACTCAGGACGCCCGTGAATTGCAGTTTGCATTGAAGTTCTATTTCTGAAGTGATCGATGACTCGGCAGGCGCCCCTAGAGGGCGCCTGCATCGTTTCATTTATCATCCCGGTATGTGCCCTCCGCGTGGCTTAATCCTTGCCGCCTCTTCCTTGCTGGTTTGCAGTGGATACCTTTTCAGCCAGACGGCCGGCAAATCGACTCCGGACGCATCCACGGCGGCTCGAAAGGCGACAGCACTCGCCGAGGGTGGGCACTGCTCGGAGGCACTGCCGGTCCTCAAAAGAAGTATCCGTCAAATCGCGGATAGGGATCTGAAACGAAGAGTCGGGCTTGCAGGTGTGCGCTGCGCCATGACGCTGAACCAGGTCGACGCGGCGCTGGAATTTCTTCAGTTGTTGGCTCGGGAGTTTCCGCAGGATCCTGACGTTCTCTACTCCGAGGTCCATGCCTATTCCGATCTGTCGACGCAGGCCTCGCAGCAACTCGGGCAAACCGCATCGTCTTCGCCGCAGGCACACGAACTACTGGCTGAGTCTTACGAAACGCGGGGAAAGTGGGAGGAGGCGGAGACGGAATACCGCGGCATTCTGGAGCATAATCCGGGCCAACCGGGCATCCATTTCCGCCTTGGCAGACTGCTTCTATCCAAGCCAAACCCGCCTGCGAGCGTTGCCGAAGATGCCCAGCATGAATTTGAGCAAGAGCTGAAGATCGATCCTTCTAACGCGGGAGCTGAATATGTGCTGGGCGAATTGGCTCGCCAAAACCAACTTTGGGACGAAGCAGTCACGCACTTTTCGCGGGCGGCACAACTCGATCCACAGTTTGGAGAGGCTTTTCTTGGGCTGGGGATTTCGTTGATCTCGCTGAAGCGGTACCCTGACGCTCTGACGCCGCTCGAAACGGCAGTCAAGCTGGAACCCAAGAATCCGGACGCCCATTACAATCTCGCGACCGCCTATACGCGCGCGGGCCGTAAGCAGGACGGCGAAAAAGAATTTGCGATTCACAGACGGCTGATCAAAACTCAAGGTGGGGCCGTCGAGAATCCACCAGCCCAACCGCAGGAAGACAAAAAACGATGAGGACATGGCGCTGACTGTACCCTGCACCATTAAGAATGGAGGGATCCGTCTTGCTTGATAGGGGCCGGTCCTGCCGTGTCTCTCGGCGCGATTTTCTGCGCGCGTCAGCGTTTGGGCTTGCTCTGCCGTTTGTTTCGCGTTTGGCTCAGGGTCTGCCAGAGCCCCGTTATCCGTTTGAAGAAATCCCGGCTTCGAGAAGTGGGATTAGCTGGAAGCACACCGCTGGACACTCGCCGCAAAAGTATCTGCCGGAGACCACGGGGGCTGGTTGCGCCTTCTTGGATTACGACAATGATGGCTGGATGGACATTTATCTGGTGAACGGCGGGCGGTGCGATTTTTATGATCCGAATCCCCCGCTGCGAAATGCACTGTACCGGAACAATCGGGATGGCACCTTCACGGATGTGACCGAGAAAGCTGGAGTGGTCGGCGGCGGCTACGGGCAAGGCGTCGCTGTGGGTGACTACGATGGTGACGGGTTTCCAGATTTGTACGTCACTCAGTACGGCAAGAGCATTCTTTATCACAACAACGGAAACGGGACGTTTACCGACGCTACCGAAAAAGCAGGTGTGGCCGCGCCGGGTTGGGGCTCGAGCGCGGTGTGGTTCGATTACGACGCTGACGGACGCCTGGATCTGTTCGTCTGCCGCTTCGTTGAGTTCGACAAGTCGAAGAACCTTCCTTGTGCGGCCGGAGACAGTCCTGGCTATTGCATTCCGCGCCTTTATAAACCGGCGCCCAGCTGGCTCTTCCACAATAATGGCGATGGGACGTTTACCGACGTCAGCAAGGCGTCGGGAATTGGCAACTTCCTGGGAAAGGCCTGGGGAGTGGTGGCTACCGACATTAACAACGATGGCCGCTTGGATTTGTTAGTCACCAACGACACGGTGCAAAACTTTCTGTTCGTCAACCGAGGCGGCGGAAAGTTCGACGAAGTCGGAGCGCCGGCGGGCGTGGCATACAGTGAAGCGGGCCGTCCCCGCTCAGGGATGGGCGTAGACTCTGCCGACTTCAATCAGGACGGGTGGATGGATTTGTTCGTGGCCAACATCGATCACGAAATGTTTTCGCTGTACCAGAATAATCATGACGAGACTTTTGATGACGAGGCTATGGCCAGCGGCATCGCCAAGGCGTCGCGGCTGATGAGTGGCTGGGGCCTGAAGTTTTTTGACTACGACAATGACGGGGATTTGGACCTGTTCTTAGGCAACGGCAATCCGGATGACCTGATTCAGGTATTTCACAAGGATGTGACGTACGAGGAGCCGCCGTTGCTGTTTCATGGCAACGGAAAGACTCTGGAGAATGTGAGTGCACAGAGTGGCCCGGTGTTTGCCAGGCAGCTCTCGGCTCGCGGCCTGGCCTTGGGCGATTTCGACAATGACGGGGCTGTCGATGTGCTGATTTCTTGCAACGACGAACCGCCGGTGCTGTTGAGAAACAATGTCGGGGCGCAAAACCACTGGCTAGGCATCAAGCTGGTGGGAAAAAAATCGAACCTTGACGCCATCGGCGCCCGCGTCAGCTATCAGGCGGGGGACCTCAAGCGCAGTCGCATGAAGGTGGGAGGCGGAAGTTATCTGTCGTCGCATGATCCGCGGATGGTGCTGGGGATCGGCCAACGGACGACATTCGACTGGGTTGAGATCAAGTGGCCCGAGCCTAGCGGGCTGGTCCAGCGTCTTCGCGATCTTCCCGTCGATCGATACATCACTATTCACGAAGGTCAGACGAAGTGGGAGTGACAGGAGAGCGTCATTCAGCCTGGCAGGCGGCTGAAATTGGCAACCACACAGAGTGATGCCGGCGCGCAGAACTTAAGGCTGTGTCCGGTCGCCAACTGGAGGCCATTACCTAGGTCATCTTGGGCAAGGTGACGATTCGGGCGATCATGCTTAAGAGCGTCAGGCTTAGAAGCTTTCGTTCTGGAGGCTTCTACGGGAAAACTCTGCGATGAATATTGATGATCTGCTGCGGATTGCGACCGAACGGCGAGCTTCCGATTTGCACCTGAAGGTGGGGAATTATCCGCACCTGCGCATTGACGGCGAATTGATGCCGTTGACCGACCAACCCCGCATCAGCGCCGAAGACATGCTGAACATGGCGTTCAGCATGATGTCGGCGCGGCAGAAGCAAAAATTCAAAGAAACTACGGAAATCGATATGGCCTACGGCGTCGCGGGCCTGGGACGCTTCCGTGTGAACATTTTCCAGCAGCGCGGCAACGTGGGACTGGTGCTGCGCGTCATTCCGACCAAGATTCGCGCGCTCGACGAACTGTTTTTGCCCAAGGTCGTGGAACAGATTTGCGACATGCCGCGCGGGCTGGTGCTAGTTACGGGCGTTACCGGTTCCGGTAAGTCGACAACCTTGGCGGCGATGGTCGATCGCGTGAACTCGTCACGCGCGGAACATATTGTTACCATCGAAGACCCGATCGAATTTCTGCACCGCGATAAGAAAGGGTACGTCAACCAGCGGGAGATTGGTGTGGATACGCCCTCGTTTGGCGCAGCGCTGCGAGCTTCTCTGCGTCAGGATCCGGACGTGATCCTGGTCGGCGAAATGCGCGATCTGGAAACGATCTCGACGGCGTTGCATGCGGCCGAAACCGGCCACATGGTGTTCTCGACCTTGCACACGCTGGACGCGGTCGAAACCATCAACCGCGTGATCTCGATTTTCCCGCCGCCCGAGCAGAAGCAGATTCGTATGCAGCTGGCGGCGGTGATGCGGGCCATCATCAGTCAACGGCTAGTTCGGCGCTGCGATGCTGAGGGCCGCGTGCCCGCGGTAGAAGTGATGATCAACACCGCTTATATTCGCGAGTGCGTGCTGGTGCCGGAAAAGACGCGGTCCATTCGCGACGCAATCGCGGCAGGCACCTCGCAATACGGCATGCAGACGTTTGACCAATCGCTGTGGGATCTGTTCCAGGCGGGACTGGTGAACTACGAAACGGCTCTCGAAAACGCCTCGAATGCCGACGACTTCAAGCTGCGCATGCAAGGGATTGCGTCGACAGCGGATATTTCGCGGCAGTCGATGCAGTCGGCGGGGTTTGGCGGACGGTAAGGGCAGCTACGGAGGTCGGGCATCCGGATTCTGGCTTTTCGGGTTAGGTCTTAGGTCATAGGTGCTAGGTCTTTGGGATTTGGGAATGGGCGCGAGCGATCGCGCCTTTTTTCTTTGGCCCGCCACCTCGAGAATGGGTACGCGGCGCGGAATTGCGCTATCGTTACCCTGTATGGCATTCGCCCGGCCGAAAAAACGAAACTACTCCGAAGACGAACTGTATGAGTACGCCGTGAACGCGCTGGCACGGCGCATGCGCACCGTCGCCGAACTGAAGCGGCTGATGCGGGCGCGCGTCGAAGATGCGGAATCCGAGTATGGGCAGACGCTGGTGGAGCTTGTGGTCCGGCGACTGAAGGATCAGGGATATCTGAACGACTCGCAGTACGCGGCGTCTTTTTCGTCGTTGCGGCGCGACAATCAGAAATTCGGACGGATGCGCATTGTCACCGACCTGAAAACCAAAGGAGTGCATGGCGACGTGATTCAGAGGGCGGTGGACGCGGCGTTCGACGGCGTGAGTGAAGAGAAACAGGCGCGCGAATATCTTCGCAAGAAGCGACTGGAGAAGCCGAAGGATCAGAAACAAGTGGCGCGCATCTATCGTCAACTGGCACGAGCAGGGTTTGGGACGAAGACGATTTTTAATATTCTGAAGAAATGGGACGTCGACGAAGAGACGCTGAGCGCCCTCGAAGGTGAAACAACGTGAAGGGGTATTCCGGCGACGGGATTCCGCATCTCAACAACCTCTGAATAGGTCGCGAATGAGTCGTCAGGCAAAAGCTTGAACCGCAAAGCACGCCAAGTAAAGCCGCGGAGTTCGCAAAGAAGATCAGCGAGGACCGAGGCGGCGACTCAATCAGGGCGTCCTCAGAAACTCGGGGCGCGGCGTTTGCGTTGAGACGTCAGATGTTGCATACTCCATTCCGATTCCATCTACGACTTTGAGGAGGGACGTATGAAAACTAAGCTGGCAGCAATCGTTGTGCTCGTGTTGTTGGCGGCAGTGCCCTTTGTCTGTGGGCAGGACGCTGGCAGTGCCGAAAAGAAGTCGACCGGCACAGAGATGAAGGACGCAACCAAGACCGCAGCCCACAAGACCGGGCACGCTACCAAGACAGCCGCCAAAGACACCGAGAAAGGCGCGAAGGTCGCGGCCAAGGACACGGAAAAGGGCGCCAAGGTTGCGGCGAAGGATACTGAGAAAGCTGCCGACAAGACGGGCAAGGTGACCGAGAACGCCGCAAAGAAGACGGGCAGCGGCGTGAAAAAAGGCGTCAAGACTATGGGACATGACGTCAAGAAGGGGACCGAGAAGACCGCCGACGCGGTGAAGTAGGCGAAACACAGATTTAACACAGAGGACACGGAGGAGCACGGAGGGCTGCGGGCCTCTGTGCTCGCTGTGTCCTCTGTGTGTTTTGGGCTTTGCGCGTTCTCCCTGCGCTATCGTTTAGAATTGAGTCTTCATGCCAACCGGTTCGGAAATTCGCCGCAAGTTTCTGGACTTCTTTGTGCAGAAGGGGCACAAAGAGGTGCACTCGTCGTCGCTCGTTCCTGCCAATGATCCCACGCTGCTGTTCACCAATGCGGGGATGAACCAATTCAAGGACGTCTTTCTCGGGCTCGAAAAGCGCGACTATTCGCGGGCCACGACTTCGCAGAAGTGTGTGCGGGCCGGGGGGAAGCATAACGATCTGGAGAATGTTGGGTTCACCAACCGGCATCACACGTTTTTTGAAATGCTGGGGAATTTTTCGTTTGGGGATTATTTCAAGAAAGACGCTATTGCTTACGCGTGGGAGTTGATTACTTCGCCGGAGTGGTTTGGGATTGCGAAGGACAAGCTGTATGTGACGATTTTTGAAGGAGCTGGGCCTTTGGAAGCCGGCTTTGATGTTCCGCGGGATGACGAGGCGGAACGACTCTGGCTCGATGTCGGTGTTCCGAAGGACCGCATCTTCGCATTTGGCATGAAGGACAACTTCTGGCAGATGGGCGACACGGGGCCGTGCGGACCGTGCAGCGAGATTCATTACGACATGGGCGTGGCTGCGTCGGATCAGGGGCACACCGACTGCGCGTTTGGATGCGATTGTGGCCGGTATGTCGAGATTTGGAATCTAGTGTTCATGCAGTACGACCGACAACCTGGAGTCACCAAGTTGTTGCCTAAGCCTTCGATTGATACCGGGATGGGGCTGGAGCGAGTGGCTTCAGTGCTGCAGGGAGTGATTTCGAATTATGAGACCGATTTGTTTACGCCGCTGATTAAGAGGGCGGCAGAGTTGACGGGAACGTCGTTCAAGAAAGAATTGGATAAGGAAGCGCACACGAAGTCGGCGGCTTCTCTACGGGTGATTGCCGATCACTCCCGGGCCGCGACATTTCTGATCTCGGACGGCGTGCTGCCGTCGAACGAAGGTCGCGGCTATGTACTGCGCAAAATTATCCGGCGCGCGTTGACGCACGGAAGGCTTCTCGGACAAACTAAACCCTTTCTTCACGAAATGGTTTACGCAGTGCGCGATCTAATGCAGGATGCATATCCGGAACTGCTCAATGACAGCGGTCGTGTCTCCAGAGCTGTATTGGCTGAGGAAACCCTGTTCGGACGTACGCTCAAAGTTGGGCTTGATGAGTTAACAGCGGAACTGGCGCATTTCATGAAGGTCTACGACAAGTACTTAAGGTCCTTTGCGAGTTCGGCAAACGATTCAGAATTCTTGGGGAGACTAGATTCGAAGGACGATGTCCTGGAAACCGCGCGGCGCGCTGCCGAATTGATGCGTAAGAATGAGATTATCCCGCGCATGGGCGGTGAGGTCGCATTCCCGCTCTATGACACGTTCGGTGTGCCGCTGGACTTCCTTCAGGATGTACTTCGCGACATCGGATTTGAACTCGACATGGATGGATTCAACCGCCTTCTCGCACAACAACGCGAGCGAGCGCGGGCCTCGTGGAAGGGTGTGGCTAAATCCCGTGCGTTGCCGATTTACCAACAAATCGCCGGCGGAATGTTCAGTTCGCCACTGCCAAGCGGAGGGGTTCATATCCCGCGGGTAATCCGAACTGAATTCGAAGGCTATCGACAGACCAAATCAACGAACAGTGAAGTGCTCGCCATCGTGAAGGACGGGCACGCTGTTTATGAACTCAAGGCTGGTGAAGAGGGCGAGGTCATTCTCGATCACACGCCGTTCTATGCGGAGTCGGGCGGGCAGGTGGGGGATCGGGGATGGCTTTATTCGGACGATCACAATACGGTCGTCGCCGAAGTGAAGGGATGCTATTACCCGATTCAGGGAGTGCGGGCGCATCAGGTCGTAGTGAAGTCTGGGAGTTCAAAGAACCCACCCTCTTTCGCACAGAGCGCGAAAGAAGGGTGGGGCACCCCCGTCATTCGCGTTGGCGACAGGGTTGACGCTGTTGTGGACACCGACGTTCGGCTTGCGACCATGCGCAATCACACGGCGACGCATCTGTTGCATGCGGGGCTGCGGGAGGTGCTGGGGAAGCATGTGAAGCAGGCGGGGTCGCTGGTGGCGCCGGGGCATCTGCGGTTTGACTTTTCGCACTTCACGGCGGTGGAAGATGAGGAGTTGCAGGATATTGAGGACATCATCAACAAGGAAGTGCTGCGCAACCGGAAGGTCGAGACCATCGTCGACGTGCCTATCGACGTGGCGGTTAACGAGTATCATGCGATGGCGCTGTTTGGGGAGAAGTATGGCGACCGGGTGCGCGTGATTCGCATCGGCGATTTTTCGACCGAGCTTTGCGGGGGGACGCATACGGCCGCGACCGGTGAGATTGGGCTGATCAAGATTTTGAAGGAAGGCAGCGTTTCTTCAGGAGTGCGGAGGGTGGAGGCGATCACTGGCGAGGGATCCTTGCAACACTTCCGCAAGGATCATCAACTCGAAAGTGTGGTGTCTGCATTTGTTTCACCCACCCTTTCGCAAAAGACGCGAAAGGATGGGGCACCCGCTTCTGAGTTACTTCCCGACAGTGACAAATCGTTTTCTCCGGCTGATGCGCTGAAAGCAGAACTCGAGAAGAAAGATTCGGAGATCAAGCGGCTTACACGGGAACTTGACCAGGTTCGGATGAAGTCGGCGTCCTCGACTACGGCGAACATTGGCGACAAGGTGAAAGAAGTGAAGGGCGTGAAGGTGTTGGCGCACCGCGTGGACAATCTGGAGCGGGCGCAGATGCGGACGCTGGT
>Ga0209698_10002396_pt1 | contig 21269 bp, 16 predicted proteins | sample LitLauG_LLR_2012_FD_187203 | JGI IMG/M metagenome (GOLD analysis project Ga0209698, IMG submission 187203) | Freshwater sediment microbial communities from Pennsylvania, USA - Little Laurel Run_MetaG_LLR_2012 (SPAdes) (version 2) | ecosystem: Environmental > Aquatic > Freshwater > Creek >...
TCTGCCCACCGAACTACTGCTGGATACCGGTACAAATTCGACGAACCTTTCTTGGGGAACTTGGCAACAGCTATCTCAGCGATGGACAGCATCACGAGCTGCTTTTGACAACCTGATCAGTTCAGAGTAACGAAATTAAATGTGTGGGTAGAGCACGCGTTAGCCTGTTGGATTTTGGCGTGGCCGATGGCTTGCGCGCCAGGGGTGGCTCTTGTCGGTTCGGACGCGCCAAGTTGAAAGATGAAAAACGACGCCGGTCTTTCGTTCCCCCGTTCCGTTGATCCCAATACCCAATCACGACATTTTTAGGGGGAGCCGATCGCCGACTTCGCACGAGAAGCGCCAGAAGAGGGAACCCCGAAGACCTCTTTTACGGATAGGAAACGGTAAGGGCATCGGCCCCTAAAGCTCTCGATGAACTCTTGCCGCGCCCCAATGGATCATAGGTGTGCGATTCCAGAAGTTTTCCCTGCGAATCCAAAACGGCCGTGATCAGGGAACCGAGATACTGAAACGACACGGTGGTGAGGTCGGGCTTGGTGACCTGCGCCAACTGCCCGAAATTGTTGTAAGCGTAGGAAGTTGTGATTCCCACACTGGATGTGATTCCCGCCACCAGCGTTCCAGTCCCGCTATACGAAAAGGTCAGAGTGCGAGACGCGGCGTCTGTGACCGTGGCCAAACGATTCAAAGCGTCGTAGGCAAGCTGGGTCGTATTTGCGTTGCGGTCGCTGATCGACAGCAGATTGCCCGTCGCCCCCGAAAACATTCTTTTTTCGCCGTTCTTGAAGGTCACTGTCCAATTCGTCCCATCGTAGAGCAAGGATGCGCCGCTACTGGCGGGCACCATCGGGAGGTAGGTTGTGGGTGCTATAAAGCTCGCCGCAAAGCCAAACGTCCAATTGTCGCCGTTGCCCCGCAAATACTCGATGTACCCGTTAGGGCCAACATAGATGCTTTCTTCGTAAGTCGAACGCCAGCCTGGTCCAAACAGGCCGACAGCACCGGATAAGATACTGTTCCACCTCCTCGATACGGTCAGGCCACCGCCCAAGCCAGGAACGCTGATGTCGTTCTGGTCTATGAAAGTATTCCCGCTCGAAACATTGATGGGGCTCCCAATGGTACAAGCGTTCTGGCAGCATGTGGGGCAAGGAGGAGCGTCTGGACATTGGTAGGTGTAGAACCAGTAACCTTGAAACCATGCACCCGGGTATGTGTTGTCTGGGTCCCATTGCACGCCCGGGGACGGCAGGGGACCGCTATTGGACCAGTAGGTGCCATGAACCACACAGCTGTTGGGTAATGGCGCTTGCGCCCACAGGGATGGGGCCAAACTCGCCGTCAGTATGAGTAAAAACAGCGTTCTTCGAGTCATACATTTACCTCTCTTTCATCGCCGTCGCACTCAAAAGTGCTCGCGTGATCGATGGCCTGTATGTCCCGAAGAAGGCCTGGAATTTCGTCATGTTGTTCCACAAACAAGAGGCGCAGACCTCTGCTGACCCAGTGCCGTTGAGCGTAATGATCAATTGCGGGTTTGGCTTGGCGCGTTACCACGTAGATGCGTTCGCGTGAACTGCGGCGCTGCTTGTGCAGAAAATACAGCACTCGCCGAAAGTTTGGATCGGCCAGACTCATTCCGAGAATCAGAGTTGTGTTACGACCCGCGAGCATATTCTTAAGGATCTTGTTCGCGCGAGCACGCGAGTTCTCGGTCAATTCGAGATAATGGGATTCGGTAAGAACAACGTCCGGACTCATCTTGCCGTCAGGGTCGATCCATCCATGGAGATGCTCGACCTTATATTTCCCTGTCAGCGGATTTCCGTCACTTTTGGGACTGCGGAAATCGACCCAGTTCTTCTTCGGAAACTTACGACAGAGAGCACACTCCAGTAATGGATCGAAATTTAGGGTGAAAAGACGGGCTCTCTGAGCGAGAGATGCAATTTGGTGGTGTACCGACTTGAGCGGTAGTTCGTCGATCCCTCGCCCACCGTAAAGGACACTGGCCAGAAGAAATCCAAACTGTTTGCCGACGGCTCGATATACGAAGTCGGCCACAGCATCACGGCCCAATGCACCATATAGCTCAGTCGCTGTCGGTTCAATGCTGGACGAAGCCAACATTGCAGCGGGACCCGCGGACCCAATATCGCTCATCAAGTATCCGCGCATCAGCGCTTGGTTGAACGCTTCCCACCCTGGAAAGCCCGCCTCCTGAGAAATACCGGCTCCAACGAAAACGTTGAGGTGCCCCTGGCGAAAGGCGGAGTTCAGTCTCTTGACGTAATTTGATCGCGGATCGCGGTGGATGGGTACAGACATTTCTAGAGCCGAAGACTCTGTGCGCACCATCCCACGAACCGCTGACTTGCGGCGACAGATAGCTGCGCACTGACAGCACGAATGTTACTGTTTCATACCCGAGGCGTCAATTAGCAGTTCAATTCGGATCTCTAAACCCTCCGGGGGCGCAGGAGGCTCATGGGGTTCAGTTCGAGTCCGGACTGCGCATCAATCGTAAGCTTTTATGATTCTTCTGTCCCACTCAGACTTATACACAGTCCCATCTTTGTTGATTTTCTATAATTCAGGTAATGAACGAGAAGGGGCTTCTGCCGCAGATTGTTGGAATATTAGAAAGTCGATTACTATATGCGCGCACGAGGGCTAGTGAAAACGCACGCTCGCAAAAGTAATCAGATCAAGACGCTCGAAGATGCCTCTGGTAGACGGAAATCTCAATATTATTCAGCAGGCTCCTGAGAAAGCGTTGGCTGAATTGGAGAACTCTGCAAGCGACTACCGCCTCGTGGGTTGGTTCCTTGTCATCGTCGGGACGCTGTTCTTTGGTGGTGTTGCCTTGATGGTTGTCAACAATCCGGCTGCCATTGGAAGAATCATCCCGATTTATTGGCTGCTAGCAATCTGGGGAGTTCTTTACGGTATTGTTTACCTGCACTTAGCAAAGGCGTTGGCCAACCTGAAATCATCTTCATTGTCCGACCGATCAACTTTGGGTCCTGTCGCTCAAGCAAAGAAAGGTTTTCGGTTTTGCGTCTGTCTCGAAGTAGCTATCGGCGTCGGAACACTTTTCTTATATCCGCCTGCTCTGATTTTTATCATCGGAGGAATCATCGCTCAGGCAAAGTACTCCTCATCCGATCGAGCTACCCTTACCCTTATTGCGGGTGAAATAATTAAAAACACAACCATCTAATACGCCGTAGATGGAGTCAGAAGATTTGATAGCCAACCGCCAAAGTGATTGAGGATGGCATTTTGCACTTGCGCTCTATTAACCTCATATAGCACGGAATCGACTTTAACAATCGGGGCGGCAGGAGTTGGTAAGGTGCTCCCGAGTGTTAGGGTTACATTTACTGCGAAATCAATGGACCCACGTTGCAAGTTTTCCAACAGCGACCGCTCCGGGTGGTTCCGCGCATCCTCTACGCTTTGGTAGATAGAGAAGGCCGGTCCCAACAGAGTTGTATATGCCGCCGTCTTGCCGACGAGTATTGGGCTTAAATTTAGCTCTGTTCCAGCCCATCTGACAATCGGCTCTATCGACTCTTGAGCAATTTCGTTAAATACGGCGGTGCCATACGAATCGAGCGCTGAGATGTTCGCTGGTTGGCTCGAGTCCAGTGGGCTTAACCCGGTAACATCTGCATATAAGACAGGGTTGTTTCCGGCATACCTATAGCGATTTAGCGTTCCTGGCGTCTTCAGAAGCCCAAACACCGGATCTCTACTTTCGAAGGCTGCCGCTATGGGATCGTAGTACCTGGCCCGCAAGAAATATAATTCAGTACCGGGGTCAAGCGCCTGACCGGTGAAGCGGAACTTGTTGGCAGTGCCGACGTAATCTGGAGCGCCGGCATTATTGCCCCAGGGGTCATAGATGTAGCCCTGTTGCAGCGCGCCCGAGGCATCAGTCAGTCCCACTATGCTACCCAAACCGTCCGGATGGTAGAAGTAGTCGCAGCTAGAACTCGATTCGGAAATCAATCCCAATCCATAGTCATAGCTGATGAACCCGTCGGGCCCGTTCTCCTGCAGAACAACTGGCAGTGGCGAGGCGAGGTCGTTCGTGTACGTGTAGGTGCCGGAGGGAACGGTCTGGCTTAATCGATGCCCATCCCCGTCGTACGCGAATGTGCTTGTTTGAGTTCCGCCCGTGTCGGACACCAGTCGGTTAGCCGCATCATAGGAATATGCCAGAGTTTGTCCTGCGGTTTTTTCGGTAATGCGGTTGCCATTTTTGTCGTATGTGAAAGAAGTCTTGCCCGTCGAAAGCAATCGATCGTCGTTATCATACTTGTAGGTCGTCGTGCCGCTGGGACCGGTCAGGGTAAGCCGATTCCCGAACGCGTCGTACGTGTATTTGGAAGTCCCGAAGGCGTTTGTAGCGCTTGTCAATTCATAGAGCGGGTCATAGGTATAAGATGTCGCGTTCCCGTTACCGTCTGTGACGGACACCCGGTTGCCGACCTTATCCAATGAATAGGTAAAGGTGCTGAACTGCCCGGTCGGCCCGATTGCGCTCGTAGGGTACGTATTGCTGACATTCGTCAGGCGATTGGCCGAATCATACGCATACGAGATTGAAGCCGTGTTTGGATAACTGGCTCCGAGCAGCCGACTCGCTGAGTCGTAGCTGTAGGAAGTGATTCGATCCAGCCAGTCGGTCACATTACTCAGCCGATTCGCAGCGTCATAGGAATAGGACACCGCTTTGCTGTCGGGATAGTTTAGAGCAATCCGGTGCCCGACGGCATCGTATGAGTACGCAACCGTTGCACCGCCAGGCTGCACCACACCGTTCACCCTATCCAATGCGTCGTAGGTGTACGCGGTGGTGCCATGGGAATCAGTCAGGCTGGTGCGGTCGCCGTCGGGATCATACGCGTAGCTGACCGCGCTGCCGTCAAAGTACGAGATGCCCGTGAGGTGATTCACCGCATCATACGTAAATTGGGTCGCGTGGCCGTTAGCGTCGGTGATCGAAGCAATGTTGCCCACGGGGTCGCAGGAATAAGCCGTTGCGAACTGCAAAGGATCGGTGATTGTTGAGAGCCGGTTCAACTTGTCATACGCATAGCTGGTCTTCTTGCCCTTGGCGTTCGTGAATGAAATGCGATTGCTGTTCGCATCATAAGCGTACTTCGTCACGTGTTTTGCGGCGTCAGTAACCTCAGTCAGATTGTTCACCGCGTCATAGAGGTAGGTGGTCGCGTTGTTATTGGCGTCCGTGACCTTGGTCAGGTTCCCGACCGAGCTGTATTTGAATTGCGTGGCATCGCCTAGCGCGTCGGTGGTCCCAACGAGACGGCTCAGGGCATCGTAGTTTGATGTCATCGTGTGGCCGATTGCGTCCGTAACCGATGTCAGCCGCCCGATTCCGTCGTAGCCCATCGTAGTCGAGTCATTCAGAGCGTCGGTAATCTTCGTCAGATCGCCGTACGAATCATAGGCATAGGTCGTGGTGTTGTTCCTGGCATCGGTTTTCGACGTAAGCTCCCCGAAACTGTCGTAGCCAAACTTAGTCACGTGAGAGAGTGGGTCCTGAGCAGTGGTCAGGTTTCCGTTGCTATCGTAGGTAAAAGTCGTGCTCTTCCCGTTGGCATTAGTTGAGGTTGTTAAATCGTTCTTGGTATCGTAGGAGTAAGACGTCTGGTCGCCAAGGGGATCGGTGATGTTTGTGACATTTCCCATTGAATCGTAGGTGAAGGCAGTCGTTTGTCCGTTCTGGTTGGTCACGCTGGTACGGTCGTTGTTCGCGTCGTAGCTGTAGCTGATCGTACCGTTCAGCGCATCCGTGATTTGCACGATGCGAAGATTGTCGTCGTAGGTGTGGACAATTGCATTGCCCAAGGGGTCTGTAATCGTAGTTTGCCCGGCGGTCGGGGTGCTGTAGGCGAACGTTGTAATGAATTTGTTGCCATTAGTTTGGCTGATCACACGACCTGAAGAATCATAGACGTTGGTCAGCAAGGGAGCCTTCCCTGGCAAGGTGATTGTCGCTACGTGATGAACCGTATCATAGGTAAAACTAGTCACTCCTTTGAGAGGATCGGTGACGGTCGCAAGGTCATTGTTAGAACTGTACGTCAATGACTCTTTACGTCCGCTGGGATCGACAATGCGTATAATCCGATTACTCTTGTCGTACGTGAGCGTCATCACCCGACCCACCGTGTCCGTGATCTGCGCCAGATGTCCCTTGCTGTCATAGCTGAACGTCATCTGGTTGCCGTTCTTGTCCGCAACGCTTGCGAGTGTGCCGATCGTGTCGAAGTTGTACTTGGTCTGATCCTTCTGCGTTACCAGATATGTGCCGTCCTGGTTTTTAACTAAGGTGTTATAGACGCCTGGTGGCGGAACGTAGAGACCTGCGTTCAGCGCGTAATTCTCAGTATGGCCGTCTCCCCACTTGATCGAAATTGAGCTTCCACCGTCTGTTAAAAGCAAATTGTAACTGTGGGTCCAGTTTGCGCCGAGCGGCCCGACATAGTTGTCCAGCGCATTGTAGGTACGCTGAAAGATGAGCGGTATGCCCCGACCAGGAATGCTGAAATCTGTGTGTTGGTAGAAATAGTTGCCATTGCCGGTGCTCACTGGCTCGGCATACGTGGCCTGCGGATTGTTTGAACCTGTGGAACCGAGGTACTGATTCGAAATGGGGAGCTCAAATACGACTCCGTCACCAGCCGCACCGCCCGATTCCGCCGTGCCGTAGAGATTGCCGGCGCTGTCGAAGGACAGGCCGGCATAGGGATTCGCGCCGTCCGCACCGCCGGTGAAACTGTATAGCACGGTCTGGTTGCCGACGCTATCCAACTTGAACACCGTTCCGCAGCCGGCCCCCGAGCCGCACGGAAGATCTCCGCCCTGGATTGTAGTGCCATACAGGTTGCCCTGCGCGTCACGGACCAAACCCGTGGGATATTCGCCGTCCCCCGCAGTCCCGGTGAAGATGTGGAGCACGGTCTCGTGGCCGACGCTATCCAACTTGAACACCGTCCCGCAGCCATAGCTGCCATACCGGCACGTAAGGTCTCCCCCCCCGGATGTAGTGCCATACAGGTTGCCCTGCGCGTCCAGCACCAAACCGGCTTGGGGACCGTCACCATCCCCCGAAAGCCCGGTAAAGTTGTACATCACGGTCTCGTTTCCAGCCGTATCCAACTTGAATACCGTGCCGCAGCCAGCCACCCCACCGCCGCACGAAAGATCTCCGCCAGCGGCGGTAGTGCCGTACAGGTTGCCCTGTGCGTCACGGATCAAACCCGCGAATGGTAATGCGCCGTCCCCTGCAGTCCCAGTGAAGCGGTAAAGCACAGTTTCGTTTCCAGCGGTATCCACCTTGAACACCGTGCCGCAGCCATCCCCAGAGATGGCGGGGTTGCATGGAATCTCGCCACCCTCCTCTGTGGTGCCATACAGGTTGCCCTGTGCGTCGAGCACCAAACCTGCTTGGGGAAATGTGCCGTCTACCCCGGCCCCGTCGGGACTTCCGGTGAAGCGGTAAAGCACGGTCTCATTCCCGGCGCTATCCACTTTGAACACTGTTCCACAGCCCATCCCGTGATAGCACGTAAGATCACCGCCCTCGACTGTAGTGCCATAGAGGTTGCCCTGCGCGTCCAGCACCAAACCCGCGACGGGAAATATGCCGTCCCCCGCAGTCCCGGTGAAGCTGTACAGCACGGCCTCCTTGCCGGTCGTATCCACCTTGAACACCGTGCCGCAGCCATTTCCCCCGTCGCATGCAGGATCGCCGCCATTCTCAGTCGTGCCATACAGGTTGCCCCGTGAGTCCCGCACCAAACCTGCGCGGGGATATGTGCCGTCCGGTGCGCCCGTAAAAGAATGCACCACAAAGTAAGTCTGCCCTTGTGCCGATCTGCTTGCGACGACTGCCGGCACAAGCATGATCGCCAAAGCCAACACGGCACCTGCCACTCTTCGGCATATTCCGAAAATCCAGCTTCGATGTTTCGGCACGCGAACAGACAAAGACAATGCCACGACTGGAGCCGAAAACAGGGTATTTTCTTTGACCGGCGGGGAGGGCTGGTTGGAGACCTCGGCTTGCATAGCGACACCTCCGAGATATGCACCGCAGGCTAAGTTCTTCACAAAGAACCCGGGTGAATATAACACGGGTGTGTGGCCACGGCATAGTGATGGGCATCACGGCGTCGTGTGACGCGAACTGCTTTCGTTTGTTGGAGTTTTAGTTTTTTTTCGCCTTCACCTGCTGAAGCGGTAGCGAATCGAAATATCTCTCCAGCTAAGGGGCGACGTGTTTAAGTTCATAAACATTCTGGCTGCGATTTACCGCGCGGGGGATTCATTCTCTTTCAACACTGCATTCCGCCGAATATGTAACAAGCTCTGCCCCCGCTTCCCGGAAATACCTCGTCCAGAATCTCCTCAAAGAGTTCCATGTTTGCGGGCTTAGGCCCGAGGGTGATGCGCCAATTACATACACCCGGTATCCAGCAAGGGGCACCAACAAGCCATTGGCCTTCGTCCGCTCAATCATCTTTTCAGGTCCGGCTGGTAAGAGGGCGGGCATGTTCAGGTTGGTCGATTCATTCATCATGTCCGAGAAGATCCAGATCGTCTTTGAGACGGCGTCCGAACTACCTTTAGAACCCGATTCGAGCAGCGCCTTGAGTTGCCACAGGCCTCCGATGATGTCGGTTCCGGCCGCTGTCGGCGTGAGCCCTGCGGACTTGGCTTCGAAATTGGCTGCGAGTTGGTGCCGGGCGCGGTTCAGATCATCCGTGAACACGCCCTGGGCGTCGGGCGTCCAGCCTTTCACAAAACTGCGCACGCTTCCGAATGATTCCGTGGTGATAACCGAAACCCAGACGCGGGAGTTTGGCGGCTCCGTAAGGAGAAGCTTCTTCACGGCAAACAGGTACTCGCGGAAAAGCTCGTCATTGGCTCCACCCTTGCCGATTGAGCCGCTCACGTCGATCAGCATGCCCTCGTGGCGGTTGATCGTCTGCGCGAAGAGCGGAGAGACGGCCAGAAACAGCGCTACGAGAAGTATCGGGAGCACCTTATGGTACGGTACGTATTTTTTCCGTTGGACGTGCTTGCCCCGAAGTATCCCCGCCATGCAGCGCTTCTTGGCAATTTCGACGGAGGATAAGAGTGCATTCCACCGCTCCTCCATCGGCCCAAGGTGTCTCGCCGTCTTTTTCAAGTCATGCCAGGCGACGAAGTCATCGTTCGTCCAAATCTTCACGAATAGCCCGAGAAGGATACCCAGGATGAGGTCGGTCGAGAGCATGATCTTCAGCATGGCGCTCCCCAACAGGCCCCGCACTTTCTGTTCCGCCGAACCATCACCCTGAGCAGGCTCTGCCGGAACGTTCTCGGCGACGTTGTCGTCGACAAAGGATTTCGCTGACGCGGAAGTCGCAAGCTTCTCGACCATCGTTCCCCGAGCCTGCGCCATCTGCAAGAGCCCCCAGAAAAATAGGGCAAAGGCCGCGAAGATGACGATCACTTCCGTAGCCTTATGGCGCACGAAGATTTTTTCGTACGCTTGATAGCCGGACGTTGTGGCGATGCCGGTCAACGTCACGCCGAGGATGAGGCTCACGGGTAAGCCGAAGCCAAACAGATAAAACGTCATCGCGTGGCTTCCCACGGAGGCAACCAATGCCACGATGATCATCAGGGCGAGGATGCCCGCGGCGATTGCCAAGCCCAGGATCTTTGCGTCGCTCACGGGTGCGTGGCGATCGTAGAGATGTGACCACAGGGACTGCCGTCTCCCCTTCTTCTGCTCGATATCGGAGGAGAGTCGCGACAGTTCCGGTTTCAGCTCATCGGCAAATGCCTGAATGTGGAGCCCGCAGATTTCCTTCGCAATCATCTCGTTCCCCGTCTCCACCATCGTCTGGTGGCCAAGCTCTTCGAAATCAATCTTTTTCTTCTTTAGCACCGTGGGTCTCATAGCCATCTCCAGTCAGCGGATCACGCCGCAGCGGCAGGTATCGACCGAATCGCTTCAAGACGACCCGTCCGACCGTTGAGAGAACAACGACGCCCAAGATGGCGATGCCGAACCACCCCATGAGTGTCATAAGGAATCTGAAAGCGGAGGACAACCAAGGAACGATGACGTCAACCCAGAGGCCCTTCAGAATGCAGAGCGCAAAGGTCATGAGCACCAGCGCCGCCACGGCGCGACCGATGAATCCGAAAGCATCCTCGACGGAGGTAAGTCGCAGCAATATGGCGACGCCGATCAGAATGAGTGCGAGCGTGCCGATTGCGGTGAGCAGTTCAATCATGACGACATTCCTTTTCCGTCAAAAAAAGGAGCCCGCCCCTGGGGGTAGACTCCTGAAACAAAGAGCTATGTGGCTTCCAGAACCTTCTTGGCCTGGAGGAGTTTGGTGAGCATGGATTTTTCGGTGTCGAGTTCGCGTTGCAGATCGGCGACTTTCTTCTCCTGCTTCCCGATTTGTTCCAGGACAACTTCAACGGGCGACCTCGGCGTCCACGCCTTGCGTGTGCCGGGGCCAGAGGCGGTGGCCGCAGCCTTCGCCCCCGGTTCCGTTTTCTTTTCAGCGGTCATAACGTCTCCTTGGAGTTCTCGGTCTGGAAGTGATCGCGTATGAGCACCATGAAGGTGCGCATGCGTTCGACCTCTGTTTCCATTCCGGCCAGTGCGCCGATCACGGCGCGGTTTTCGTTTCCGCTCAAGTGGCCCGCAGCATCCTGAAGCCGCGTGAGCAGTCGTTCGTTGATCTCCTTAGCTTTCCGAAACAACAGGCTTCGGATCGCCTTGGTCGGTGATTGTGGGTCGTCCATCAGAGTCTTCCTCCTTTCTGGTTGCCATTTCCCGTTGCGCATCGACCCACGCCTCAAGCTTGCGAATCGCTTCCCGTTTTGTCGGGAGCTCGACGTGCGTGTAGATCGAATGCACGTCCTCCCCAGAAGAATGACCCATGAGCGCCTTGCGAATTTCCTGCTGGACGCCCGCTTCCATCAGCCGGGTGTTGAAGGTGTGGCGCAGGTCGTGGAACCGGTAGTACTTGATACCTGCGCGCCGGATCGCTGCCGCCCATGCCGTTTTGATCCGACTGAGCGGACGGCCTTTGAAGAGGAACACGAGTCCCTCCTGCTGCCGAGCCGTCGAGAGCAGTTCATAGAGGCGAGTGGTGATCGGGATTTCCCGTGCCTCACCACCCGCCGTTTTTGAGTGAGTGACAAAGAGCAGCCGACGGGTAAAGTCGATGTGCTCCCATCGTTGGGCCAACAGTTCCCCTCGCCGCATGCCGGTGTCGAGGGCGGCGACCGCAAGCATAAGGAGGTGCGGTGCTGCCTCAGAGAGAAGTCTGCGTTCCTCGTCGGGTGGTATCACCGGACGCGGCTTTCGACGCTCCCGCACCATTGGCATGCGGCTCAGGGAATTCGCTGCGAGATATCCTTCGTCCACCGCCCAGAAGAGAATGTGACGCAAGACTTCGAGGTCACGGTTCACGGTCGTATCGGAGAGCGTCTTCTTTTGTTTGTGACGGTACGCCCGATAGTCACGCGCCGCAGCGCGATTGATGTGGGCGATAGGGGTATCCGCGAAGTACGGCAACAGGATTTTCAAGCGGTCGATGTGGTGCGGCTTCGGACCGGCTTCCGCAAGGAAGCGGGCAGCGAGCTCGCCGAATGTCATATCGGGCTGGAGCCGGTGCGGAAAAGGACGAGCGAGCGCCAGTTCCTCCTTATATTGCTCATCGATACGGAGAGCCAGGCGTCGGTTCCCCGTGTGGGTTGATTTCACGTGCCGGGTGCCATTAGCCCACACGTAGGTCCAGTAGACCGTGCCACGCTTCCAGAGCGTCATTCTGTATTCACCTCCTTCCTTTGTGAATTGCCTGCTGTTCGAGAATCCAACGCGTGACTTGGCCCCGGTAAAAAACAAGCTTCCCGGTCCCTCCGATTCGGAAGTACGGAAGCCCGCGCCGGAGGTGTCGGTTCCGCACGGTCCAGGTGGAACACCCGAGGAGCCGGGCTGCCTCGCGGATCGTCAGCGCATCGCCCAGCGGATCATCGTGGGGCCGATCGGCTGCGGGTTTTCCTGCGGGCAGTTCTGCCCGAGGCGGATTGGCCAAAACCCCTTTGCATTGCTGCTCTTCTCTGTTTTCCTGAAACTTGACCTCTGTAAACCGGACCCCTGTTAATGCTCCCGCACCGTATGCGTCCGTAGTCTTCAGAGAGAGCCGACTCTTAGCGTCCATCGCGACGGTCCTTTCTCTTCTTCAGTGCCCAACGAATGAACGACCGAAACCAGTTGGGGAGCATGCTCCAGAGGAACCAGAGCACTCCGACAAGGAGTCCGAGCGCGATCAATCCCTCCTGAACTTCACGCCTTAAAAGCGCGGCGATAAGGAGGGCGAGAGATCCAGAGACGAGAAACGCGCCGAGCACAATCTTCAGAAGGACGACTCTCACGCGCTTCCACAGAGAGACTTTGGGCTGCGGCGTTGAGAGATCACGGCTGCCGCACTGCGAACACACCTCGGCGAAACGCGGGTTGACGTGCATGCGGGGGCACAACTTCACGTTGTACGTGCGCCCGCAGAATTGGCAGAAGAGCGGCTCCCCGCCCGTTACATGTCCGCATTCATAGCATTTCTTCATAGCGTTATAAGAGGGGCTTCCGCTCTTCGCCCGTGGGACGGAGCCACACGGAGGCGAAGAAACCTTCAGCCCGAATTGCTTCGAGACTTGCAAACCAAAATATTTTCTGGGTGGCGGTGGTGACCGCCGCACGGATAGAGCGCACACGTCGCTCCGATGGGGCAATCACGAGAACCCGGAACTGGTTCTGCGAGAATCGCCGCTCGCATTCTCCGGAGAGGGCCAGCTGGATGTAGTTCCTGGCTTTTTCCTTCCAGATCACAAGACCTTCGTGGCCGAGGTCAACTTCGATGAATGCACCGAGAGCACCTGAAGGCGTTTCCCATTCCGCATATCCGTCCGGAATGAGACGCAACCCAGGAAGCACTGGTTCGTGGAACGCAACCCAGCGCCGGAAGGAGAAGCCTTCGAGGTTCAGAGGCCGATATTTCACGGCGCAATAAATTTCATTCACGACGAGCTGGTGCTGCACGACGAAATCGGCGACGAGCATTTCGTCCTTTCGCCGCCGTGGTGCGCGGAGCGGCACACCGACAAGTTGGGCCCCCTTGGCTGACAAGGCGTAGAGTGCTTTCTGGCCCGCGCCGGTCGTTCCAAGGAAGAATCTCCGGAGCACTCCCGCGCGCGTGAGCGCGAGCAGCCTCGCGTTCGCACGCGTGGTTGACCCAAAGGGAGCGACAATCTTGGCCAGCTCCCGGTCGATCACGCGCATGGTCGCGAGCTCTCTGGCCATACGCCGGTCGCGTTCCTGGACAACCATTCTGCGATGTTCATTCCCACGCATCGAGCACCTCGTCAACACTGCGGCTGATACTGGCTTGCCGTTCCGCGATGTCCCGCTCGATATGGGCGCGTACGCGACCCCGCGTGAGACGCGAACGATTGAGAAGATCGGTATAGTCGACCTTTGCCTCCCGCACCGTGGGAACCTCAACTTCGGTCCACCGGTCGGAAGCGCTTTTCACAATGCAATGTCGCTGCGGAAGATTCTTGAGACGCTCCGCTAGTGACTTTCCGCCATCAAGCGCCTGGCTCACCTGTGCGCTGTCCAGGCTGGAAAGTTGAAAGTACGCATGAGTGCCGACGGCAAGAATCGCCGCCCGCATCTCAGGCGGGTACTGTTCAAGGTATTGATTGGCGCAGCAGATGGAGACGCCGAACTTGCGCGCTTCCGAAAGCACCGTATCGATCCCGCTTCCGTACGCAACGAGGTTCTGTACTTCATCTGCGTAGACGGTATAGAGGGATCGTTTTTCACGACCGAAGAGTGCAGTCTTCATCACTGTGAAGAGGAGACTTGCGAGTGTGATCGTCTGCTCACCCAATCGTCCCTTCGGGGTATTGACGAGGACCCAATGGCCCTCATCCATCGCTTCGCGGATCGAAAACGTCGAATGTGGTTGTCCCAGAATGTGTCTAAAGTGCGGGTCACCGGTGAATGCCGACGTTTTGTTCAAAATCGGCTCACGCATCGTGGCCCGCATCGCGTCGCTCGTTTGGTCGAAGCGTGTTTCGAAATACTGCCGGACTTCGGCGTTGGGAACCTTCTTGAGGCACGCCGCACGGAATCCCGCATGAGTGAGAAGCGGCGCCAGTTCGAGGAGCGTCAGATGGTTCGCGGAGAGAACGTACAGCGAATTCCGCAGCAGTTCGTCCGTGCGAGCTCCAAAATGATCGAGTCCCCAGCGCACCCTGAGCAGCGCCGCGAATTCGGCAATCTGCACGAAATCGGGGGTATTATGTTCGAGCGGATTGAACCCGACCGAGTAGATCGGATCGACGGGATCGACGACAATCAGCTTATCGCTCAAGTGACGGTGCTCCCGCCGCTCTCGCGCGCTGATCGCCTGCAAGAGAAACGGCGTGAGATCACCGTGCAAATCGAAACAGAGAAACCCGCGCTCGGCCTCGATGTCCTGCAGCATTAAGTACCGCAAGAAAGAACTCTTGCCAGTGCCGGTCTTGCCAAGTACGGCAATATGCATCGCGCGGCGGGCGTTACTTAATCCCACATGTGAGCGATTCACTTGACCGTCCACGACGCGAGACCCAAGATCGAGATTTGTCGTCTCGTGCCGAGCTCCGCGCTCCCTCCGTCGAAGCCGGTTCCATATCGCCAAAACAAGTTGTTCTATGAGGTTCTTCATATCGTCTTCTCCGTCGTGGAAACAAGGCCTGTAGATCGGCGCTAAAAGTTCGTGATGAGCACCTCCCCGTACTTGCGGCCCGCATGCTTCTGCGCTGAGTAGGAAAGTTCGATGTCCCGGATCGTGAATCCGTGGAACAAGGCGCGTACTTCAGGCGTGTCGTTCAGCGACAGCACGAACTTCCCTTGAAGAACGCGAAGGCGCTCCGCCAACTGCTCAAAATCTGCGGTCGTGAAGTTGTATCGGTAGAGTTTTCGTGCGTAGTAGGGCGGATCGAGGTAGAAGAGCGTGGCAGGGCGATCAAAGCGCTGAAGGATTTGGTCGTAGGACAGACACTCGATCTGTACTCGTGCCAATCGCTTATGCGCGTTTTCAAGGAGCAAAGGGAGTTTTTCGAGATTGAAACCCGGCGGCTGAACCACGTGCCAGTGATAATTGGGGTGCCGTACGAGACTCGCAAAGGAATTCTTGAGGATGTAGAGATACCGCGCCGCCCGCTGAATGTCCGTGAGCGTCGCCGGATCGGTGGCCTTCTGAAGGTCAAATGATCTGCGGCTCACGAGCGCGAAGCGGAAATATCGGATCAGCTCCTCGTGGTGCAGCTGGCAGACGCGGAAGAAATTCACGATCTCGCCGTCCAGGTCGTTCAGCACTTCGACCGCAGAGGGCTCTTTATGGAAGAGCACCTGCGCGCCGCCTGCGAACGCCTCGACGTAGGTCGTGTGTTTCGGAAGTACCTCAATGATCGTCTTTGCGAGACGGTTTTTCCCTCCAACGTATGACAGTGGTCCAACCATCTCCCTTGTATGAAAGCGGGCCCTGCCCTGAAAGTGATTCTTCGACTCAGGCCCATCGAAGCGTGATCTCAGCCTATAAGGTGTCGAGAAAAATAAAAGGTGGGAGATTGTGCGTCCCGCGCACAGTACCAGGATTATCCCTTCTTCGAAAGGCTTGGACGCGCAACCGGTTCTTCGGATGAGGCCGCGCGATGCTAGGTGTTTCCTAAGCCGGATTTCCCGACTGTTAGCAAGGTCGAATATTGACCATTGATGGAAGCGTAATCCTAGTTCGAGCGCCGCCTCGCGATCAGCGAGGCAAACAACCACGTCGAGCACATGAACGCCCTCCAAAGTATCGAGCCATGTGCCGAGCGCCCGGTCGGGCTTCAGTAAGAGATCGAGGTTTGCCAAGACGAACGCCAAGAGTCTTTGCCAACTCGGTTGAACCCTGAGTTTGATCGTTTGCTCTGGGTACATCGAAACAGCGAAAAGCTTCCGGCCCACCATGTTGCCTTCGGAAAGACTTACGGTCGCCCCGTTTTTCTTGGAATGCAGCTCAAGCGTTGTCTCGACTACTCTCAGAACGAGGGAGATCAGTGTGGCTTGACAGGTTGGGGAGATCGCCCTAGAGTTTCCGGGTGATCGGGAAGCGACGGAGGATAGTGCTATAGACGCTTCTTTAGATCGAGAACCGGCGGCACAGCGTTTCGATGCTGTGGTGACGCGAAGGGGGCTCGTCATAGGGTCTACTCCTATGGTGGGCGCCTCTCGCGGAAGCGAGATCGACCAGCGTGCTCTCAGCACGCTGGTTTTTTCGCGCTTTCACTTTGGCGGGCTGTGAGCCCGCACGGCTAACCCACTGCACGAGTCCGAAGGTACATTTGCGCCAACCTTCACATAAGGGAAGAACGAAGGAAATGTGAGGGGAATTCGGTCTAAATTCCGGTGCAAAATCCGAGAGAAGGGGCGGCTATGAATTCAGAGAGACCAATACCATTCGGCCCATTCTTGTTCTATCCGCAGAAGAAGCTTTTGCTGTGTAAGCAAAACCGCCTTCACTTTCCTCGAAATCCCATGACTGCTCTGGAGTTCGTGATCCAGCACAGAGATAGAGTTGTCACTTACGAAGAGCTTATAGAGGCGATTTGGGGGAAAGATGACAAGACAGGAAAAACCAAGAAGGATGTCCGAAAGACGGTTTCGCGCTATTTCAAGCTTCTGACATTCAAAGGCCATGCATTCATTGAGACGGTTACACAATATGGCTATCGTTTTATGCCTCTTCCGGGCGAGGTTGCTCAAAGTATTGGAAGTGAGAGAAAGGATAGTGTGACAAGTGGCCTATCACTTCCAGCGGATCGCGAAACCGCGATAGACGAGACCGGTGTAGTTGACTCGGACTCTAGGCTACCAAGTGAATTATCGTCTGGCCTCCACAGAGACTTCACGCTTATCGTCGATGGGATGATTATTAACTCGGTCTCCGAGCTCATTCATGAAGATAAAGAAACCGACCGTATCCGGAAAACCTGTTTCAACTCCTACGAGCGCTCTCTGGAAGACCTCGCGTTCGCGGCGGTTTATGCTTCTCGTTTAGTCACTTCTAAGGACTTTAGACCAAGCCTCACAACTCCAGATCAGCCAGGACAAGAGGTGGCAGCTCGCCTCCGCGAGATATGCGAACAGCGGGCCTATCCCAGCTACATAACCGACGGCCGTTTGCTTCGGATGGGCGCGACTCGTGACGGCATTCGGGCTGACATTCAGGGTTTGGCGAAATGTGTAACCGACAGACAGTCCGTCCACTTCTTCCGGGACTATATGGTGCGGGAAGCAGCGAAACATCTGGGAAAACACGATACTGTTTTCCAAGAGGATTTCGCTCCCGACAAGTATAAGTTTGACGTGGAGAAACTCTATTACACGGATCGAGAGCTCCAGGATGCTTTGGGGACTGAGGCAACCAAGATCCTTGTTGGTTTCCTACCAAAGAGTCCACTGAATTCTAAGGATCTCTACGCCGAGAATGCCTTGAGAGAATTTGCCACGCGGAACGTTTTGAGTTTGATCACAATAATGTGGGAAGGAGAGGTGTACGCGAAGGAAACGGAGGCCTGGAGAATGCCTCATGTTCTGCGTGCACTGGTGATGAGACAACGATCAAATGATCGTGCCGGAACGCAGCATCAGGAATTTCTCCGCAGTTTTGCCGTCGAGCACGCGCTAACCGCTGCATTGCGACAAACCCGGAGAAAGACCAGGCACAATCTTATGGCCGCTCTATTGAACATTCGCGACGACCGCCCGTTCAAGCAATTTCGCGAAGTGCTTAACCAACATCACATGATGTTTGTGAAACCGGATACCCAGAGAGAAAAAGATGCTCGCCGAGTCCTTCGGCAACTCAAAGACCTGGCTGTTCCGACACTCATACAGCCTGACAAGATCCACTTGGCACATGGCGCGGCTCTCAGAATATCAAATAGTCCGACGGCCGCAGACTACGAGTATGAGATAGCTAGAGTCTTCCCGGAGTTGCGCCCTAATAACAACTAGAGAGCGTTGAAGTTTTTCTGTCGGCCCATAATGAGAGCGTGTCATTGTGAGAGATTGTGCGTCCCGTGCAACAGCTTCACAGATCAACTCCCACGAAGTAGAGTTAAAAGCACACATGGCCATCAAGAAATCCGAGCTTTATAGCTCCCTCTGGAAAAGCTGCGACGAGCTGCGCGGCGGCATGGACGCCTCGCAATACAAGGACTATGTCCTAGTCCTGCTCTTCGTGAAATACGTCTCCGACAAATATGCGGGCCAGAAGGACGCGATGGTCGAAATTCCCAAAGGTGGGAGCTTCGCCGATATGGTCGCGCTCAAGGGCAACAAAGAGATCGGCGACAAGATTAACAAAATCATTGCCAAGCTGGCCGAGGCAAACGGTCTCAAGGGTGTCATCGACCAGACCGATTTCAACGATCCCGCGAAGTTGGGCAGCGGCAAGGAAATGGTGGACCGGCTCTCCAATCTAGTAGGGATCTTTGACAAGCCGGAGCTGAATTTTCATGGCAACCACGCCGAAGGCGATGATCTTCTGGGTGATGCCTATGAATACCTGATGCGGCATTTCGCGACGGAGTCGGGCAAGAGCAAGGGCCAGTTCTATACCCCGGCGGAAGTCTCCCGCATCATGGCGAAGGTGATTGGCATCCGTGGCGCAAAAAGCGGTACGCAGACGATTTACGATCCCACGTGTGGGTCTGGGTCGTTGCTACTCAAGGGACATGACGAAGCCAAAGGCGCGACCGGGAAAGATCTTGCGATCTACGGACAGGAGAACGACCTTGCGACCTGGGCGCTTGCAAAAATGAATATGTTCTTGCACGACTGTCCGTCTGCGGAAATCTGGAAGGGTAACACGCTTTCGAGTCCCCACTTCACGGAAAAGGGCGGTCTCAAGCTTTTCGACTTCGCTGTCGCGAATCCGCCCTTTTCCAGTAAGGCGTGGAGCAACGGCGTCAACACAGAGCATGATCCTTACGGCCGCTTTGCTTTCGGTGTTCCGCCTCCGAAAAATGGCGACTACGCATTTCTCTTGCATGTTCTCGCGTCGCTCAAGAGTGCGGGCAAAGGCGCGATCATCATGCCGCACGGCGTCCTTTTCCGTGGCAATGTCGAAGCTGATATCCGAAGGGAAATCGTCCGGAGGGGGTACATAAAGGGGATCATCGGCCTTCCGCCGAACTTGTTCTATGGGACTGGTATCCCGGCCTGCGTCGTCGTGCTCGACAAGGAGAATGCTGCCGCCCGCAAGGGTATTTTCATGATTGACGCGTCGAAGGGCTTCCTAAAGGAAGGCAACAAGAACCGCTTGCGGGAGCAGGACATTCACAAGATCGTTGATGCCTTTAACAGGCAGAGTGAAATTCCACGGTTCTCGCGTATGGTTCCTCTTGCCGAGATTAGCGATGCCAAGAACGACTTTAACCTGAACCTGCCGCGCTACGTTGACAGTACCGAACCGGAGGACCTCCAGGATATTGATGGCCATCTGCGCGGAGGCATTCCTGACCGAGATATCTTCGAACTCGATCCTTACTGGCAGGTTTTCCCAAGCTTAAGGGCAACTCTATTTATGCCGTTCAACCGGCCGGGATATTCGGGTCTTAAGGTAGTAACCGCCAACATTGAAAAGACTATCTTTGGGCATTCCGAGTTCGAGGACTTCCAGCGATTGGTGACGAAGCTGTTTGAGAAGTGGAAGGCAACCCAAGCGCCGGTCTTGAAAGAGATTGCGGTTGGTGACAGGCCGAAAGTGCTCATTGTCGCGCTTGCCGAAGACCTCCTCGCGACCTTCCAAAAAGCCAAGCTGCTTGATCCCTACGATGTGTATCAGCACCTCATGGATTATTGGGCAGAGACGATGCAGGACGACGCCTATCTGCTCGTGACGGAAGGATGGAAAGCAGTGCTGGATGGGGAGCCGAATACCGATCTGATACCCACCCCGCTGATTATCCGCCGTTATTTTGCAGACGATCAAGCGATGATTGAACAGCTCGTGGCCGCCCGCGATGCGATTACCAGGCAGATGGAAGAACTTGATGAAGAGCATGGCGGCGAAGACGGCCTTCTTTACGATGCCAAGAACGAGAGGGGTAAGCTGACCAAGGCGAGCGTGAAGGCCCGGCTTGAGGAGATCGCCGACGACGAAGAGGCGGGCGACGAGCGGAAGATTGTGAAGGAATACTCTGCTCTCATAGAAAAAGAAGCCGTCGCCAACAAGAAGGTGAAAGAAGCGGTGAAGGCCCTCGATGCTAAGGTTGCAGGGAAATACGGGAAGCTTAGCAAAGATGAGATCAAGACTCTCGTTGTTGATGATAAATGGATGGGCACGCTTGCCGCCGTGGTGCGGTCGGAACTCGACCGCGTCTCACGGGCGCTCACCGGCCGCATCAAGCAACTGGCCGAGCGCTACGCGGCACCTATGCCAACTATTACCGGCAGCGTCGAGGAATTGAGCGGAAGAGTCGATGCTCATCTTGAGAAAATGGGATTCTCATGGGAATAGTGGCGCAACAAAAATCAATAATGTCTGGTTACAAGCAGACTGAAGTGGGTGTAATTCCGGAGGATTGGAACCTACGCGACTTGGAAGTATTGGCTAGTGTTATCGACGGGGACCGAGGAGCACAATATCCAAGCGCCAACGACTTCAGCGATAGCGGCTACTGCTTATTCTTGAATGCCGGAAATGTGACGAGTGACGGGTTCAAATTTGTCGATTGTGCGTTCATCACCCGAGAGAAGGATGCACTACTCAACAAGGGGAGGCTGAAACGAGATGACATTGTCTTGACAACCAGGGGAACCGTAGGCAATTTTGCGCACTACGACGCAACTGTCGTCTTCGATGATGTTCGCATCAATTCTGGGATGGTGATTCTGAGAAACGAATCGCCGTCGCTCAATACGACGTTTTTGTATGCCCTACTCAAATCGTACTTGGTTTGTTCGCAGATCGACCGATTTGCGTTCGGTAGCGCGCAGCCCCAGCTGACTGTTAAAGGTATTAGCAAGTTCAAGGTCTTAGTCCCGCCCCTTCCCGAGCAATGCGCCATTGCTGAGGTATTGGGCGATGCCGACGGACTGATCGGTGTGTTGG
>Ga0209698_10002397_pt1 | contig 21265 bp, 21 predicted proteins | sample LitLauG_LLR_2012_FD_187203 | JGI IMG/M metagenome (GOLD analysis project Ga0209698, IMG submission 187203) | Freshwater sediment microbial communities from Pennsylvania, USA - Little Laurel Run_MetaG_LLR_2012 (SPAdes) (version 2) | ecosystem: Environmental > Aquatic > Freshwater > Creek >...
CGGACCGCAGTCCGGACAGCGCGGCCGGTGACGATTCCGTGACAGCGACCACCTTGGGTGCCGTCGTCACGCGGGGCGCCGACATGCCTCCAGGCTACCCGGTGGGACCCCCGACCCGGCTGCGCGCCGCGTGCCGAGGGTGGGGCGGTCCCGACCACCCGGCCCGAACGCCCGGGCCGTCGGGCGCCGGTAGCCTGGGCGGGTGCCCGTCGAACGTGTGATCCTCGCCGAGCCACGGGGCTTCTGCGCCGGCGTGGAGAAGGCGATCAAGGCCCTGGCGTGGATGGTCCGCGTGTTCGAACCGCCGGTCTACTGCTACCACGAGATCGTCCACAACCGCCACGTGGTCGACCAGTTCGTGGCCCAGGGGGTGGTGTTCGTGGACGACGTCACCGAGGTCCCGGCCGGCGCCCCCCTCATGCTGTCGGCGCACGGATCGGCACCCGAGGTGGTCGGTGCCGCCCGCACCGACGGGCGGGTCGTGGTCGATGCCGTGTGCCCACTGGTCACCAAGGTCCACCACGAGCTGAAGGTGCGGGCCCGGAAGGGCTACACCGTCCTCTACGTGGGGCACCACGGCCACGAGGAGGCCGTGGGCACGATGGCGGTGGCACCGGAGTCGGTGCGCCTCCTCGAGCACGTGGAGGACGTGGACGCCCTCGACCTGCCGGACGGGTCGGACGCGGACGGCGGCCGTCCCATGGTGGCGCTGTTGGCCCAGACGACGCTCAGCCACGACGAGTGGGCCGGCATCGTCGACCGGGCCCGGGACCGGTTCCCGGATCTGTGGATGCCCAACCGGAGCGACCTGTGCTTCGCCACCACCAACCGGCAGGCGGCACTCAAGGCCATCGCCGGGCGGTGCGACGCCGTGGTGGTGATCGGCTCCGACAACTCCTCCAACACCGTGGCCCTGGCCCAGGTGGCGAGAGCGTTCGGGTGTCCGCGGGTGGTGCGCGTCAACGACGCCTCCGAGCTCCCCGACGACCTGCACGGCACGGTGGGCGTGACCGCGGGGGCCTCGGCCCCCGAGGCACTGGTGGAGGCGGTGGTGGCCCGTCTGGCCCCCGTGTCCGGCGTGGAGAGCGCGGCGGTCACCGTCGAAGAGGAGTACTTCCCTCCCCCGCCCGAGCTGCGGGACCTGCTGCGGGGGCTCGAGGCTGCGCTGTCGCTCCTGAACGGGGTGCCCTCGCCGCCCGATGAATCGGAGGGGGCCACCGGTCGGGCGCTGGCCGACGACCGGACGACGGCGGCCGCCGATGTACTGGAGCAGATCGCCGCACTGTCGTAGCTGGACGGTCCGGGCCGCACCGGCCCCTCTGCTCCGTCCCGTGCCTACCGTCCCGGGGGACGGTGCAGGGATCGTGCCGGCGATCGGCGCGACAATGGGGACATGACGACTCCGTCCCCCGCTCCGACCACCGACCCGTCCGAGGCGGTGGCGTCGTTCACCAGCATGGACACCTCCACCGCGGAGGAGTGGGCCGTGGTCGGCGCCGAGACGTCGCGCAACCAGGGTCGGGTGGCCGACCGGGTACTGATGCTGCTGGAGTCGCTGTCCGAGGTCGTGGACGGGTTCGCCGTCGACCAACTCACCCACTGCCTGCAGACCGCCACCCGGGCCGAGCGGGCCGGGGCCGACGACGAGGTGGTCGTCGCTTCGCTGTGCCACGACATCGGCAAGGCCGTCTCGGTCCCCAACCACCCCCGGATCGCCGCCGAGATCCTCCGCCCCTACGTCCGGGACGAGGTGACCCAGGCGATCCTGTTCCACCAGGAATTCCAGGGCCGGCACTACTTCCACCACTTCGACATGGACCCGAACCTGCGCGACAACCACCGGGACCAGCCCTGGTACCCGTTGGCCGAGCGGTTCGCCGACGAGTGGGACCAGACCAGCTTCGACCCGGACTACCCGACCGAGCCTCTGGCCCACTTCGAGGCCAGGGTCCGTTCGGTCTTCGCCACGCCGCACGTCTTCTGATGGCGCCGACCCAGCGTCACCGGTGGCTGACCCTGCCCGACAGCCGGTCGAGCCGTCGGTCGGCACGCCTGGTCGACTACGTGATCGGGCAGGCTCGGGAGGACTTCGTCGCCCACTACCCGCAGGTGCGGTTCGGACCGGTGGTGGGCCTCATCACGGCGTACGACGAGGAAGCCAACATCGGCGCCGTGCTGAAGGCCATGCCCACGCTGGTGGGCGACCTCGAGGTCACCACGCTGGTCGTGGTCGACGGAGGCTCGGACGGCACCGCCCGGGTGGCGAGGGACGCCGGCGTCGTCACGTTCGTCCTCCCGGTGAACCTGGGGCACGGCGCCGCGCTGCGCCTCGGCTACGAACTGGCCATCGCCCACGGGGCCCGCTACGTGGTCACCCTCGACGCCGACGGGCAGAACGACCCGGCCGAGCTGCCCACCATGCTGCAGCCGCTGCTCGACGAGCGGGCCGACTTCGTCATCGCCTCCCGCCGGCTCGGGACCGACAGGACCACCGACCGGTTCCGCCAGGCAGGGGTGAAGCTCTACGCGTCGGCCATCAACGCCATCATCGGCCAGCACCTCACCGACTCGTCCAACGGCTACCGGGCCTTCCGGGCCGACGTCCTGGACGACATCGTCCCCCACCTGGTCCAGGACCAGTACCAGACGGCCGAGGTGGTGATCACGGCGGCCAGCCGGGGCTGGCGGATCACCGAGCAGCCCACCACATGGCACCCGCGGGCCTCGGGCGCCTCCAAGAAGGGCGGCAACCTCGTCTTCGGGTTCAACTACGGCAAGGTGATCCTCACCACCTGGGCCCGGGTGCGACGTTCCCGCCCGGCCCGGCGCTGAGGGCTCCGCCGGCAGGCGTCCCCGGGCTCAGTAGCGGCCGGCCACCTCGACCGAGCGGTCGTAGAGCTGCTGGAGGGACACGGTCAGCTGCTCGGTGAGCCGGTGGACCCGGCTCCTCGGCACCCGGCCGGAGTCGCTGCGCCCGGGTGGGGCCAGCGGCTCCCCCACCTCGAGGTGGATGTGGCGGGGACGGGGGACCTTGGTGCCCTTGGGCATGACCGAGGCCGAGCCGCCGATGCCCACGGGGACCACGGTCGCCCCGGTCCGGGCGGCCAGGAACGCCACCCCCTCGTGGAGGTCCTCCACCACCGGGCCGGTCCGACGTTCCCCCTCGGGGAACAGGATCAGCACCTCACCGGCGTCGAGCACCTGCTGGGCCCGGCGGGTCGCCTCGCGGTCGGCCGACTCCCGATGGACGGGGAAGGCACCGACCGACGGCAGGATCTTGGCCAGGGTGCCGTTCTTCCACAGCGAGTCCTTGGCCATGTAGTGCAGCTTCCGGTCCGTCACCTCGGAGGCCACGAAGAAGTCGATGAACGACCGGTGGACCGGTGCGATGATGACCGGACCCTCGGCGGGCACGAGGTCCTTGTTGGCGACCGAGGTCCGGAAGTACACGGCGTTGACCAGGCGCACCAGCACCCGCAGGAACCGGTAGAGCGGGGTGAACCGGGTGTCGACGGTCACGTCGAGCTCCAGCGGTCCGTCCGTCGGACCCGACGGTCCGGTGGTCTGTTCGTCCGGGTTCACAGCCACGCCATCACCTGTTCCACGATCTCCTCCACGCTATGTGCACCGGTGTCGATGACCCGGGCACCATCGGCCCGACCCAGCGGCGAGGCCTCCCGCGTGCTGTCCAGCCTGTCCCGGCGGGCCACCGCCTCGGCCCCCTCCTCCGCCCTCCGTGCTGCCCGCACCTCGGGTGAGGCGTCCAGGTAGAGCTTGAGATCCGCGTCGGGCAGGACCACCGAGCCGATGTCTCGCCCCTCGACCACGCCGCCGCCGTGGCTGCGCACCCACTCGCGCTGGCGCTCCACCATGATCGCCCGCACCGCGGGGTTGGCGGCCACCGCCGAGACGGCGGCGCTCACCCCGGGACCCCGGATGGCCTCGGTGATGTCGGTGCCGTCGGCCGTCACCCGGTCGCCGACCTCGATCACCAGGTCGCCGGCCACGCCGGTCACGGCATCGGCGTCGGCCGGGTCCACCCCGCGTCGCAGGACGGCCCAGGCCACCGAGCGGTACATGGCGCCGGTGTCGAGCCGCTCGAGGCCGAGACGGATGGCCAGCGCCCGTGACAGGGTGGACTTGCCCGATCCCGCGGGGCCGTCGATGGCCACGACCACGCCCGCCGTCCCTCGTGCGGTCACGAGCTCCGGCCGCCCAGTTCGGCGAGGGTGTCGGCGAAACCGGGGTAGCTGGTGGCCACGGACCCCCAGCCGTCGACCACCGTCGTGCCGCCGGCGGCGCACGCGGCACCGGCCACCGCGGCGGCCATGGCCATCCGATGGTCACCCTCGGCGTCGACCGTCCCGGGCCGCAGCGCCGTCCCGCCCTCCACGATCAGGTCGTCGCCGTCGATCCGCGCCGCACCGCCGAACGCCTCGACCAGTCGGACGGTCCCGGCCAGGCGGTCGGACTCCTTGACCCGCAGTTCGCCCACGTCGCAGAACCGGGTCTGGCCCTCGGCCACCAGGGCGGCCACGGCCAGGATCGGCACCTCGTCGAGCGAGGGGATCTCGGAGGCGTGGACCGTCGTACCCACCAGCGGGGAGTGCGCGGCGCGGAGCGAGCCGACCGCGCCCCCGTCGTCATGCAGCACGACCGATGCACCCATGCGGACCAGCACGTGGACGAAGCCGATCCGCTCGGGACCCAGGTGGACCCGTTCCACGGTGACGGCGCTACCGGGGACGACCACGGCGGCGACCGCCCAGAAGGCGGCCTGGGACGGGTCCCCGGGCACGGCCCGGTCGACCGGGCGCAGGACGCTCCGCCGGAGGCGGACGATGCGACCGGAGCCCCAGGGCTCGACGGTGACGTCGGCGCCGGACTCGGCCAGCATCTCCTCGGTGTGGGACCGCGTGGCCACCGGCTCGCGCACCACCGTCTCGCCGTCGGCATCCAGCCCGGCCAGCAGCACGGCCCCCTTGACCTGGGCACTGGCCATCGGCGGGGTGTAGTCGATCCCGGTCAAGCGACCCCCGGTGACGGCGAGCGGGGGCAGACGGCGTTCCCCCACCCCCGACACCACGGCTCCCATCTGCTCGAGCGGGGCGGCGATCCGGTCCATCGGGCGCGAGCACAGCGACGCGTCCCCGGTCAGACGGGTGACCCCGGGGATGCCGGCCGCCACCCCGGCCAGGAGGCGCATGCCCGTGCCCGAGTTGCCGAGGTCGATCGCGTCGGCCGCAGCGGCAAGGCGCCCGCGGCCTCCCCCGACGGTCACGGCACCGGTTGCCGGGTCGCGGACGACGTCGGCCCCCAGGGCGGCCACGGCCAGGCGGGTGCGGACCACGTCGTCGCCGTCCGACAGGCCGGTCACCACCGACGTGCCCTCGGCCAGGGCCGCCAGCAGCAGGGCCCGGTGGGAGATCGACTTGTCTCCGGGCACCGTGGTCGAGCCGACGAGCGGGTGTCCACCCAGCACCTCCCGGGTGTCGACGGCGGACGACATCACCGGATCGTCCCGACCGGTGCGCTGCTCGACCGGTGGCCCCGGCCGGCCAACGCCTCGGTGAAGGTCGGTCCCACGGCGGCGTCGATGACCACGACCAGCACACCGCGGTCGCCCTCGACCGAGTGGGCGATCTCCACGTCGTAGATGTTGATGCCGAGCTCGGTGGCGAGCACGGCGATCTCGGCGAACGTACCCGGGCGGTCGAGTACGGGTACCCGCACCTCGACGAGCTCTTCGGGAAGGGGTGCCCGCTCCCCCATGGACCTGCGGGCGGTGGCCGCCCTCTGGAGGACCTCGAGCAGCGAGTCGTGGTCGCGTTCGGCCACCCGGCGGCGCATGGCGCCGAGCGCGTCGATCAGGAGGTCGAGCGTCGACACGATGGCCTCGGCGTTGTCGTCGCAGATCCCGGGCCAGATGGTGGGCTGGCCGGCGGCGATCCGGGTCATGTCGCGGAACCCTCCGGCGGCCAGCTGCAGGAGGGCGCCGTGCTCCTCGCCCAGGTCGGCGGCGAGTGCCATCAGCGTGGCCGCGGTGAGATGCGGCACGTGGGAGACCACCGCCACCAGCGAGTCGTGTTCGGCCGGGTCGAGGGCGACCACGTTGGCGCCCAACTCGGCGAGGACGGCCCGCACCTGGGCGTAGGCGGCGGGATCGGTGGACGGCGTGGGGGTGAGCACCCAGGTGGCGCCGACGAAGAGCTCGGCCGAGGCGCCCTCGATGCCGACCTGCTCGCTTCCGGCCATGGGATGTCCCCCGACGAAGCGGGGGCGGTCGACCGCCGCCACCAGCGGACCCTTGACGCTGCCGACGTCGGTGACCACGGCGGCCGGGTTCCATCCGTCGCCCGCCAGGACGTCCGAGATGATGCCGGCGGCCACGTGCACCGGGGTCGCCACCACCACCAGGTCGGCACTGCGGTCCTCCCCCTCGACGTCGAGGGCGCCGAGCTCCACGGCGCGGGCCGCCGTGCCGGGGACGGCATCGGTACCCGACACGTGCCAGCCGTGCGCCCGCAGCGCCATCCCCACCGAGCCGCCGATCAGGCCGGTGCCGATGACCATCGCCCTGCCCGCGGCACCGGGACGCCCGACGGGTGGCTCAGCCGGGAAGGTCGTCACGGAGTCCCTGGGCGCCCTCGAGGTAGACGTGGATGATCTCGTCCCGGGGGCGCTCGGTGGTGACGTGGAGCATGACCCGGACGCACCTGGGCACCGAACCGACGATCGAGAGCTCGCGGGCGCAGATCAGCGGGACGGCGCCGAGGCCCATGGTGCGGGCGGCGGCGGCCGGAAAGATCGAGACCAGGTCCTCGGTGGCGGTAAAGAGGATCGACACGATGTCGGCCTCCTCCAACCCGTTGCGCTCCATGATCCGCGTCAACAGCGCAACCACCCGCTCGGTGACGGCGGAAGGGGTGTCCTCGTCGACCGTGGTGGCGCCGCGGATCGCTCGCAGGGTGGCTGGCATCAGGCAGGCATGTTACCCAGGGGGCGGCACGGTGGCCGTCGAAGCCGGGGCGTTGCGGTCGCCGTCGTCGATGTCGTCGGCGGGCAGGGCGGCCGCGGCCAGGCCCCGCACCTCGTCGAAGGTCAGCGGGCGGTAGGAGCCGGGGGTCAGCGACGGGTCGGCCAGCGGCCCGATCCGGGTCCGCACCAGGCGGGCCACCGGGTGGCCGACCGCCTCGCACATGCGCCGGATCTGGCGGTTGCGCCCCTCGTGGATGACCATGCGCAGCAGGGACGGGGCCACGACCGACACCCGGGCCGGTGCCGTCATCCCGTCCTCGAGCTCCACGCCCTCGCGGAGGCGTCGGACGTCCCCGGGGGCGGGCTCCCCCTCCACCTGGACCAGGTACTCCTTGGGCACGCCGTAGGAGGGATGGGTGAGCCGGTGGGTCAGCTCCCCGTCGTTGGTCACGATGATCAGGCCCTCGGAGTCCATGTCGAGCCGCCCGACGGGGTAGACCCGTGGCTCGGGCGGCACGAGCCCGACGACGGTGGGCCGACCGTGCGTGTCCTCGGCGGTGGAGACCACCCCGGTGGGCTTGTTCACCAGGTAGTGGACGAGGCCCGGGCGCACGGGCAGGGGCACGCCGTCGAGCTCGATGACGTCCACCGCGGTGTCGACCCGTCGACCCAGCACCGGCACCTCGCCGTTCACGGTCACCCGGCCGTCGACGATCAGGTCCTCGCACACCCGACGCGAACCGACTCCGGTGCGGGCGAGCACCTTCTGCAGGCGTTCGCCGGCGTGCAGGACCTCGGGGGCAGCTCCGTCGTGGTCGTCCGGTCCGCCCTCAGGCATCGGGGACCGGGCGCATCTGCTCCTCGAGCTCGGCCAGGGCCTCGGGACCGGGCAGCAGGTCCTCCACCGGGGGCAGCTGGTCGAGCCGGTCGAGCCCGAGGCGCTCCAGGAAGGCGTCGGTGGTGGCGTAGAGCACCGCCTGGCCCGGCCCCGTGGCCCGGCCCACCGGCGTGATGTACCCCCGGTGCTCCAGCAGCCGGACCACGCCGTCCACGTTGACGCCACGCAGGGCGGCCACCTGGGCACGGCTGACCGGCTGCTTGTAGGCGATGATGGCCAGCGTCTCGAGCGCGGCCGCGGACAGCCGCGACGACACCCCGACGTTGGCGAACCGCTCGACGTAGGCGGCAAGGTCGGGATGGGTCTGGATCCGCAGCCCGCCGGCGATCCGGACCACCTCGAACCCGCGTCCCTCGACGCGGCACGACTCGATGAGCTCGTCACAGATCGGGTCGATCCGGTCGACCGGCACCTCGAGGAGCTCGGCCAGCAGCCCGGGCGGCACCGGCTCCACGGCGACGACCAGGACGGCCTCGACGGCGCGGGCCTCGGGCGACAGGGGCATCCCTCAGCCCTCGTACTCGTCGGTGGGGCCGACTCCGACCGTCACGGCGTCCGGGGCACCCGGGACCCACTCCACGGCCAGGTCGCCGAACGCGTGGCCCTGGTCGAGGGAGACCCTCCCCTGCTTGCACAGTTCGAGCAGGGCGAGGAAGCGGACGATGATCTCGATCCGTGACGTCAGGTGACCCGTCAGCTCGCGGAAGGTGGCCGGTCCGGTGCGGGGCAGGCGGAGGGCCAGTTCGGCCACCGCGTCGGACACGGTGACCGCGTCGACGGTCACGTGGAAGAGGTCGACCACCGGTGCCGGCCGCTCGGCGGTGGCACGCATGAAGGCCGCCGCCACCTGGTCGGGGGTGACCCCTTCCAGCAGGTCCGGGGCGTGGATCACCAGGTCGGGGTCGAGGCCGGCCGTTCGGGGCACGGACCGGGCCGCCTGCTCGATCAGGAGTGCGAAGCCGTCCGCCGCGGCGGCATAGGCCTGGCACTCGAGGAGGCGGGCGAGCAGGAGGTCCCGCTCCTCCCAGCCGACCAGCTCCTCGTCCGGCTCGACGTCGCCGCTGCCGGGCAGGAGGCGCTTGGACTTCAGCTCCACCAGGACGGCCGCCACCACGAGGAACTCGGACAGGGTGGGAAGGTCGATGGTCTCCCACGAGTCGACCTCGGCCACGAAGGCGTCGACCACCTCGGACAGCGGGATGTCGAAGATGTCGACCTGGTGGCCGGTGACCAGCTGCAGGAGGGCGTCGATCGGGCCCTCGTAGGCCGGGATGGAGACGGTGGCGCTCACGGGACCGAACGATACCGGGTGGGAGGGACGGCCCCGTGCACCCGGCGCCGGTCGCGATCGCCCAGGGCGTACGATGACCTGCTTATGGCACGTGTGCTCTCCGGAATCCAGCCCAGTGGGGACCTCCACCTCGGCAACTACCTCGGGGCCATCCGCAACTGGGTCGACGGACAGGACGACCACGATGCCTACTTCTGCGTCGTCGACCTCCACGCGCTGACCCTGGACATCGACCCGGCCGACCTGCGGGCCCGGACCCACGACACCGCCCTCGACCTCCTGGCGGCCGGTCTGGACCCCGAACGGTGCACGCTCTTCGTGCAGAGCCACGTCGTCGAGCACGCCCAGATGGCCTGGCTGCTCGAGTGCACCGCGGCGATGGGGGAGCTCGAGCGGATGACCCAGTTCAAGGACAAGGGCGAAGGGAAGAGCTCGGCCCGGGTCGGCCTGTTCACGTATCCGGTGCTGATGGCGGCCGACATCGTGCTGTACGACGCCGAGCGCGTCCCCGTGGGCGACGACCAGCGTCAGCACCTCGAGCTCGCCCGCACCCTGGCCCAGCGGTTCAACCATCGCTTCGGCGACACGCTGGTGGTGCCCGAGGCGGCCATTCCGGCCACCGGGGCCAGGGTCATGGACCTGCAGTACCCGGAACGCAAGATGTCCAAGTCCGTCAATTCGCCGCTCGGGACCGTCCTCGTCCTCGACAGCCCCGAGGAGATCACCCGCAAGGTGAAGAAGGCGGTGACCGACAACGACGGCGAGGTCCGTTTCGACCGTGAGCACAAGCCGGGCCTGGCCAACCTCCTGGAGCTGCTGGCGGTGGCCACGGACCGCACCCCCGACCAGGTGGCCGCCGGCTACGACCGCTACGGCGACCTCAAGAAGGACACGGCCGAGGCCATCATCGAGCTGCTGGCCCCGCTCCAGGCCCGTCGGGCCGAGCTCGCCGCAGACCCCGGGGCGGTGCCGGCCCTGCTGGCACGAGGTGCCGAGAAGGCGTCCGAGGTGGCGGGCGCCACCTACGCGCGCGCCGCAGCCGCGGTCGGCCTGCTCGCTCCGGCATGACCGGGGACGAGCGCGGGCCCGTCGTTACCGGGACCGACCCCCCGACGGCCACGGCGGACGTGGACGCCGACCCGGACCACTCCGGGACCGCCGCCCCTTCCCCGGTCCGGCGCTTCCTGACGCTCTCCTCGCGGGCGGTCCTGCTGTACGTGGCGTCCCGGATCGGCATGCTGCTGGTCGGCACGGCGGTGGCCTCGACCACCCACCAGCCGGTGGTCAAGGCGCTGACCCCGTGGGACAGCTTCTGGTACCTGACCATCGCCCAGGGTGGCTACGTCCGCCACATCCCACCCGGATCGGGCAACCCGGCCCAGTCCGACCTCGGGTTCTTCCCCCTGGTGCCCCTGCTGACCCGGGTCACCCATCTGGTCACCGGGTTCGACTGGAGCGTGGCCGGCCTCGTCACCAGCGGGCTCCTCGGCCTGGGCGCCGCCGTCGCCGTGTGGTGGATGCTCCACGACGTGTTCGGCACCGGCGGTGCCGACCGGGGCACGGCCCTGGTGTTCTTCTCCCCCGGTGCCCTGGTGCTCAGCCTGGTGTACACCGAGGGCGCCACCATCCTGTTGGTGGCGTGCACCCTGCTGGCACTGCGACGTGGCCGGTGGGTCGTCGCCGGCCTGTGCGCTGCGGTGGCCACCACGGCCGACCCGGTGGCCACGGCGGTCGTCGTGCCCTGCGTGGTGGCCGCCGTCGTGGCGATCCGGCGTCGGGGCGAGTGGAAGGCGCTGGCGGCACCGCTCCTGGCGCCTCTGGGGATCACGGCCTTCTTCGGCTATCTGTGGGCACACACCGGATCGCCGTTCGAGTACGTCCGGGCCCAGAGGGCCGGTTGGCAGGGCGGCCGCTACTTCGGGGGCATCCCCGGCTCGTTCGCCCATCTGTTCGGGCACTGGTTCGCCGACCCAGACTACGCCGTCAAGGCGGTGTCGGCCCTGGTGGCGGTGGCGCTGCTGGTGGTCTTCTTCCGGGCCCGGCCGCCGGCCACGTGGATCGGCTATGTCGTGGCCGTGCTGGCCTTCGGCGCCATCTCGCCGGTCATCGGGGTCACGCCCCGACTGGTGCTGCGGGGCTTTCCGCTCCTCGGCGTGGTCGGTGCCAGACTCCCGCCCCTGTGGTTCGAGGCCGTGTTCGGGCTCTCGGCCCTGTGCATGGCCACGCTCGGGGTGATGGCCATGGGCGGGCCCCTCTGGACGCCGTGACCGGGGACCCCGGTCGGCCGTCCGCCCGTTGGGTGGTGGGCATGTCGCTGCTCGGGGCGGTGTCGCTGGCCTGGTTGGTCGCCGAGGTGTGGCACCTGACCTGGCACCAGCAGCAGCTCGACTTCTCCGTCTACGTCATGGGCGCCCACCACCTGGTGGACGGCCGCCTCTACACGGCGTCCCTCGGGGTGGTCCCCCACCTGCCCTTCACCTACCCGCCGGTGGCCGCACTGGCCTTCGTGCCCCTGGCCGCCCTCCCCCGTTCGGCCGGGCAGGTGGCGTGGGCGGTGGTCAACGTGGCCAGCCTCTACGCCGTGCTGGTCCTGTCGCTGCGGGCCGCACTCCCGGGAACCGACCGCCTCCGGCTGGCCCTGTGGGCCCTGGTGCTCCTCGGGCCGTCCTATCTCCTGGACCCGGTCCGGCTCACCCTCTACTTCGGCCAGGTCAACCTGGTGCTCTGTGCGCTCCTGCTGGCCGACCTCACGACCACGCCCCGGATCGGGCGTCGCACGCTTCCCCGCGGCGTGCTGGTGGGCGTGGCCGCCGCCGTCAAGCTCGTGCCCCTGGTGTTCGTCCCGTACCTCTTCGTGACCCGCCAGGTCCGGGCGGCGTGGACGGCGCTGGCCACGTTTGCCGCGTGCTCGCTGGTGGCCGTGGCACTCGACCCGGCGGCCTCGTGGACGTACTGGACCCGCGACGCCACCGATGCGGCCCGGGTGGGCACGCCCTACTTCGTCCTCGACCAGAGCATGCAGGGGACGCTCGAACGCCTGGCCCACCGGACGGTGCCCACGGCCCTGGTGGACGTCCTGGCGCTCGCCGTGCTGGTCGCCGGCATCGCCCTCGCCCGCTGGGCCTGGAGGGACTCGTCGCCGTTCCTCGGGATCCTGGTGTGCGCCACCACCGGCCTGGTCGTCTCCCCCATCACCTGGGAGCACCACCTGGTCTGGGCCGTGCCCGTCCTGGCGTGGCTGGCCCTGGCGGGTGACCGGCCCGCCTACGGTCGGGTGTGGGCCGTGGCCGCGGGCCTCGTCCTGTGGCGCGCGCCTCTCCAGCGTGTGCCCTCGGGGGGGACCAACGAGCTGCACGAGCACGGATGGACGCTGCTGGAAGGCAATTCGTTCTTCGCGCTGCTCGTGCTCTTCCTCGTGGGGGTGACGGTGCTGCTGCTCGTGCGCCGCCGATCGGGCACACCGGACCGCCGGATCAGTTCTGCGGCTTCCCCAACGTCCACCGCTGCAGCGACGACGTAGACAGGGCGTCGGGTGGGCTCGAGTAGGCCTCCACGATCCACCACTGCCCGTGGGGTGGCGTCGGGCTGTAGGAGGTGGGACGGAGTTCGAACCGGGTCGAGGCCCCCGGGGCCACCGGGTCGGCGCCGGCCACGGCCCGGGCCGACCAGAACCCGTCGGGGTGACCTCCTCCCGAGGACACCATGAACCGGGGCGTCAGTGGGCTGGACGAGGTGTTGTGGACCGTGACGACCACGTGGTCCCAGGTCAGCCCCCCGTCGACGGTGGCGATGCCCTTGGCCGCCACGCCGTCCACGGTGATGGCGAGCGGCGCCGACGTGAACGCCACCACCAGGAGGGCGGCCGCCGCCAGTGCGGGCACCCCCACGGCGGCCGGGCCCAGCCACGACGGCCGACGGGTCGCTGCCGTCACGGGTGCAGGCGCCACCTCGTCGGCGCCGGCGGCGCGCACGCTCAGGGCAGCCACCAGGGCGGCGGGCACGAAGTCGAGGAGGTAGTTGGCCAGGCTCCGGTCGGGCAGGAAGAGGATCAGCGGGACGAGGAACAGCCAGACCCGCCTGAGCCGGGCCTCCCACAGCGCGAAGGCCACGAGGACGGCCACCAGGGCGAGGACGGCGGCGGCCGTCATCCACGCCGTCACCACACCGCCCGTCAGGCCGTGGATCGCCAGCGACACCAGCCCCTGCCCGTCGGGCACGAGCGGCTCGACGACGGGCAGGAACGTCCCGTGCAACCACGCCGACGGGGACCAGACGAGGAAGGGCAGGTCGACCACGAGGAAGGCGGCGACCACCAGGGCCAGGTACCGGGCCCCCACCCGTAGCGGGCTGCCTGCGGCCCGGCGGGCCTCACAGGCCACCCCGACCACGAGGAAGGGCACGCAGAACCACGGGGTCTGCTTGACCGAGCAGGCGATCCCGAGGGCGACCGGCCCGACCCAGGCCGGCAACCACGACGTGGTCCGGCCGGGGAACCGGTCCCACCGCCAGACGGCCACGACGAGGAACGGGACGAACAGGGCGTCGGTGCCCCCGCTGGCGAACGGGCCGAGGAACGCGCCGGTCATGAGCAGGAGCGGAGCCAGCCATCGCAGGTAGGTGGGCACCATGCAGAACACGAGGACGGCGGTCACCAGCCATGCCATCAGGTCGATCCAGTCGGAGGCCAGGTGGGTGATGCCCAGGGCCATGAACGGCGCCTGCAGCAGGAACGACCCTGCCGGATACGAGACGCCCAGGGCGTGCCCTCCGTCGGTCTGGTAGGTCCAGTAGGAGACGGCGGGGTGCAGGAGGCGTGCGGCCGGCGCCATCGACGCCGAGTAGGGGTTGTGCCCGTTCAGCAGGAGCCGGGTGGCGACCTGGTTGAACGCGGCCGAGTCGGTCGTGTACCAGTGGCGGTTCACGATCGAGCTGCCCTGGGAGAGGCCGGCGGCCACCAGGGCCACACCCAGCCCCATCCCCTGCAGGCCGGAGCCGACCGGCCGGCGCACCGTCCAGACGGCCACCGTCCCCACCAGGGCCACGAGGGCCAGCACGGGAGCCGCCAGCGCCGCCCACCACCCGGTGGACCACGAGCCCCAGAAGTTGAGCGCGGAGGCGAGCACCGCCGTCCACACCAGCGTCCACGCCACCTGCTGCACCAGGGTCAGCGCGACCAGGCTGCCGGCCTCGGGTGCGCCTCCGGCGATGCCGGCGACCGGTGCGCCGCAGGTGGCGTCGGCGGCGGGCTCCGGGGCGGTGGGGTCGTCCAGGATCACGGGAACACCGCATAGGAGCCGGTCTCGAGGACGGTCATCAGGACCAGCAGCACGAAGGAGACGGCGACCAGGCACCGGTGGATCCGACCCCGATAGCGGGTGCCGGCGGCCATCACGACGGGGAACGCCAGCATGAGGAACCGGGGACGCAGTCCCACCGGCTGGGAGACCGCCGCCGCGCCCAGGGCGCAGATGCCGTAGAGCAGGACGGGGACGGGCTGGCGCTCCCGGACCATGAGCACCACGCCGACCACGGCGGCCACGGTACCGAAGAAGAGGATCTGGCCGGTCAGGGTCGGCGACAGCGGGTCGTGGACGAAGGCCCACACGATGCGGAACGGGTAGGCGGCCGACGGGAAGCTCCTCCACCCGCCGCGCTCGGTCATGCGCCAGGCCATGAGGGTGCCCGTGTGGGCCCACAGGTAGGCCATGTAGGCCACGAATCCGAGCGGGGCCAGCACCGGGGCCACCAGGGGACCGGGACGGCGCCCGACCCAGGCCGCCCGGATGCCGCAGTACGCGCAGCTCACCACGAAGGCGAGCCCGACCGGGGACGCCGCGGTGGCCAGCGCTCCGAGCACCCCGGCCAGCCACCAGCGCCGATCGAGCAGGGCGAGGAGCCCGAACCCGACACAGGTCACGACCAGTCCCTCGGAGTAGGCGAAGCTGAAGGCGAACGTCCCGGGGAACACGGCGAACAGCAGCGCCGCCCGTGTGCCGGCGGCGTCCCCGGCCAGACGGCGGGCCAGGAACCCGACGGCCACCACGGCCGTCGCACCCGTCAGCCCGCTGACCACCAGCGCGCCGACACCGGGATCGATCCCCAGGGTGGCCAGCCCCCGCACCAGCACGGGCAGGAGCGGAAAGAACGCGATCGGGTTGGCGGCGACGTGCCCGTCCACCATGGGCAGATGGGCGGGGTACCCGTGGCGGACCACGCGCAGGAACCAGGCGCCGTCCCAGGTGGTGAGGTCGCCGACGATGCTGTTGTGGGTGGTGCGGTCGGCGATGGCGACGGCCACCACGGTCATCACGCGACAGATGAGGTAGACGGCCACCGCCGCCACGGGGAACCACCGGGTGTCGTGGGCCCGCTCCCCGGTGCCGGCGGCCATGGTCGCCGCTGTTCCGGGCACAGGCTCCGCCAGGACCGGTCCGTCGACGGATCCGGCCGCCGCCGGCGCCCGGCGGGCGCCTACCGCCTCGGAGGTGACGTCAGGCGGCATCTGACGGCTCCCCCAGTGCCGTGCGCACCCGCCCGCTGGCCACGAACCAGACCAGTCCGGCCACCACCAGCGGCCCCGTGACCCAGGAGTCCCCGCCGTTGAGCAGCGGCGTGCCGCCGGCGCCGACGACCAGCATGCCCAGGGCGGCCAGGGCGGCCAGTCCACGGGAGCGCTGGGCACCGGTGACGGCCAGGACGGTGATGCCCCAGGTGAGGTACCACGGCCACAGTGCGGGGCTGAGGACGGCCAGGAGCAGCAATGACAGCCCGAGCAGCCGGACGGGGTCACGTCCCCGGGTGTGGGTGACCATCCAGGCCACGCCGGCGATGACGGCCAGGCTGCCCACGGCCTGGAACACGGAGATCACCGTGTCACGGGCCACCGGGACCCCGACGAGGTGGAGGACGTCGTACGCGAACGCCCCCACCGACACCGTCGGGGTGATCAGCACCCGCAGCGTCGTCGGAAGGTGCAGGGCCGTGGGGCTGAGCCAACCCCATCCGAAGCCCACGCCCCAGGTGAGGCCCACCACGACCACCGCGGTGATCAGGACCGCCTCGGTGACCACCCGTAACCGACGACCGGGCCCGGCCCGCACGCAGGCATCGGCCACCAGGAACACGATGGCGGCGACGGCCGGCAGCTTGATGGTGGCCGCCACGGCGCACACTGCGATCCCCCACCGGAACCGGTCCCCGGTGGCGAGGGCCAGCCCGGCCACCATCAGCCCCACCATGAGGGCGTCGTTGTGACCCGACGAGACGAAGCTGAACAGGGCGATCGGGCTGAGCACCCCCAGCCACAGGGCCAGCCCGGCATCGTGGCCCCGCCGTCGGGCCAGCACGGGGACCGAGACCATCATCAGGGCCACCCCGGCCAGTTCCATGGCCCGGAACACCATGACCTGGGCCACCGGTGACGACCCGGCCAGCGACGACCACCACCGGGAGAGGCCGACGAAGAGTGGACCGTACGGCGACGAGGTGTGCTGCCAGACCGTGGCGACCGACGACAGCACCTCGCCCGGCCCCAGTGCGGCCGGGGCCACGTGGTACGGATTGGCCCCCAGGCGGGCGAGCTGCCCCTGGGCGACGTAGCTGTAGAGGTCCCGGCTGAACAGGGGGGTCCCGAGCAGGAGTGGCAGGCTCCACAGGGCCAGCACCACCCAGGCCGTGCCCACCGAGAGCCCACCCCGCCGTGCCGGGAGCCCGATCCCGACCCAACCGGCGATGAGCAGCCCTACGGCGGCGTAGAACGCGAGGTGGGCGCCGAGCCCCGCCGCGGGGGCCAGGGTGAACCACCAGTGGTCGGTCGTCGGATGGGGCACCGAGCCGATGGCGCCTCCGGCGAGGACCATGCCCACCGAGCCGACCGTGCCCACTCCGATCCAGACGGGCAGCGTCCGGGAGGTGCGCGTCGCGGGTGCCGCCGTGGCGATGGTGTGCACTCCTCTCGGTCTCCACTCCCCTGGTCGGTCCGTCCCGGGGCGGTGTCGACCCGGGGCGCTGGCGCCCCAGACGCTACTCGGGCCACTCCGGGGGTTCGCGGCGGTCCGCGTGAGCGGGACGGGTCCGGCTCCCCCCGGTCAGGCCAGGCGCTGGACCCACCAGTTGACGACGTCGTTGATCAGTGTGCTCCAGGCATTGTGGAACATGAGGATGAGCAGGAACGGCAGGAACATGAGGAACGGCTGCAGGTTGTAGTAGCCCGCCAGGTACCGCTCGGGGATGAACCGCTCGAGGACCGCCGCGCCGTCGAGCGGCGGGCACGGGATCAGGTTGAACACCCCGAGCACGATGTTGGCGAACCCGGCGTAGAAGAAGATCTGCTGGACCAGGCCGAACTGCGCGGGATTGATGAACGGTCCCTGGGCCACGATGTTGGCCCGTCCGCCGGCGGCCACGAAGCAGACCCCCATCAGGGCGGCCAGCACGAAGTTGGTGAGCGGTCCGACCAACGACACCAGCACCGTGTGGTTGCGGGGGCTGCGCAGGTTGGTGGTCATGACCGGGACCGGCTTCGCCCAGCCGTAGGCACCCACGCCGGACAGGGTGAGCACGGCCGGGACCAGCAGGGTCCCCACCGGGTCGACGTGCCGGACGGGATTCAGGCTGAGGCGGCCGGCCCGCTTGGCCGTGGGGTCGCCGAAGGCGAGCGCGACGACGCCGTGGGACAGCTCGTGGAGGATGATCGACGGGATGAGGACGCAGAAGTAGATCAGCTGGGCGCTAGTGAGCTTGTGCTTCCAGATGATGAGCGCGAGCAGGACGGCGGCGACCCCGACGATGATCATCGTGTTGCGGTCGGGCTGGAAGCGCCGCCTCCCCGTTCCGGACCCCCGGGGGTCCCACGGTGTCACGGGAGGGTGCTCAGGACCGGTTGGCGTGGTCGATGCAGAACCGCGTGGCCGGCATCGCCTCGAGACGGGCCGGGTTGACCGGCACACCGCAGACCTCGCAGGAGCCGTAGGTGCCCTCGTCGAGCCGGGTGATGGCCGCGGCCACCTCCTCGAGGGTCTCCTTCAGCTTGCCGGCCAGCGCCTCGGCCTCGCCCCGCTCCGCCGTCACCTGGCTGGTGTCGGCAAAGTTCGCGTCGTAGTCGAGGCCCGTCCGGCCGTCGTCGAAGCCCAGTTCGGACAGCTCGGCCTGCAGCTGCGCCTGCTCGATCTGCAGGAGCCCGCGGTAGTCGGTGTCGGTCGTGTCGGTGGGGGCATCGCTGGGCATCCGTTCGATCCTACCCGGCCCTGACCCCCCCGGCCCGCGGATGGGCACGTTCGTAGGCACCGCGCAGGTGATCCTGGCTCAGTCGGGTGTAGAGCTGCGTGGTGGCGATGGACACGTGGCCGAGGACCTCCTGCACCACCCGGATGTCGGCGCCGTGGGCCAGCATGTGACTGGCGCACGAGTGCCGGAGCACGTGGGGGCTGACCACGTCGCCCAGGCCGACCCGCTCGGCCCGTCCCTGGACGGCCGCCCATGCCCCCTGCCGGGACAGCCGTGCGCCCCGCACGTTGAGGAAGACGGCCTCCGCGTCCGACCGCCTGGCGAAGCGCCTCGGCTCCATGAGGGGTCGGCCGGTCGGCCCGAGCCACCGGTCGAGGGCCATCCGGGCCGGGCCGCCGATCGGCACGATCCGCTCCTTCGCCCCCTTGCCGAACACCCGCAGGAGTCCGTCGTCGCCGGTGAGGTCGAGCAGGGACAGGCCCACCACCTCCGAGATGCGCGCCCCGGTCCCGTACAGCACCTCCAGCAGCGCCCGGTCCCGCAGGTCGACCGGGGACGTGCCGTCGACCGAGTCCAGCAGGCCGATGACCTGGGACTCCTCCAGGGCCTTGGGGAGCCGACGGGGCAGCTTCGGCGACCGGACGTCGGCGGTCGGGTCCACGGCGACCAGGCCCTCGGCCACCCAGAACCGGTAGAGCCCCCGCAGTGCGGTGGTGGCCCTGGCCAGCGACGCGGGGTTGCGTCCCCCGGCCCGCAGGTCGGCGAGGTGGCGTTCGACGGCCCCGGGCCCGACGGTCATCGGGTCGACCCCCGCGGCCGCCGCCCACTCCTCGAAGGTGGCGAGGTCCCGGCGGTAGGCGACCAGCGTGTTCCGGGACCGGCCCTTCTCCACGGCCAACCACGACAGGTACTCCTCGGCGCCGGTCGACAGCGGCACGGGCACGGTGGCTCAGTCCGGTCCGGCCAGGCGGCGCCGGGCCAGGCCCACGCCGAGGATGGTGGTGGCGTCGACGATCGACCCGTCGTCGACCATGGCGTCGAACCGGTCGAGCGGGACCAGAACCACCTGCATGAACGCCTCCTCGGCGCCCTGGCGGCCGGTCGCCACGGGGCGCAGCCCGGTGCCCAGGTAGACGTGGGCGACCTCGTCGCAGAACCCGGGGGTCACGGCGGTGCGGGTCAGCAGGGTGAGCCGGTCGGCCTCGTAGCCCACCTCCTCGGCCAGCTCCCGTCCGGCGGTCGCCTCGGGGGGCTCGCCGTCGACGTCGCAGGTGCCGGCGGGCACCTCGAGCAGCCACCGGTCCATGGCCGGTCGGTACTGGCGCACCAGCACCACGCTGTCGTCGTCGGTGACGGCCACCACGGCGACCGCTCCCGGGTGGCGGACGATGTCCCGTTCGAAGGGCACGCCGTCCGGGTCCCGGAAGGTGGCCCGCTGCACCCGGATGAACCAGCCCCGGTGGACGGTCTCCTCGCCGGTGGGGGTGAACACGGGCAGGTCACCCTCCGGCGTCAGACCCCAGGACGGCGCGCCGCCGGCCTCAGCCGACGGCACCGATGTCGATCAGGTGCGGGTCGCGTCCCTCGGCACGGGCCAACGCGGCGCCGACCAGCTCCCGGAAGAGCGGGTGGGGCTGGTCGGGACGGCTCTTGAACTCGGGGTGGGCCTGGGTGCCGACCCAGAACGGATGCCCGGGGAGCTCGATGAACTCGACCAGGCGCCCGTCGGGCGACAGTCCCGAGCAGACCAGTCCGGCCTCCTCGAGGCGGGTGCGGTACCGGGGGTTCACCTCGTAGCGGTGGCGGTGTCGCTCGGACACGACCACGTCGCCGTAGGCCTGCGCCACCTGCGAGCCGGGCGTCAACCGGGCGTCGTAGGCGCCGAGCCGCATGGTCCCGCCCTTGTCGGACACGTCGACCTGGTCGTCCATCAGGTCGACGACCGGATGGCGGGTGGTGGCGTCGAATTCCCTGGAGTTGGCGCCGTCGAGGCCGGCCAGGTCCCTGGCCGCCTCGATGATCATGACCTGGAGCCCCAGGCAGAGGCCGAGGAGGGGCAGGTCGTGCTCCCGGGCGTAGCGGGCCGCGGCGATCTTCCCCTCCACCCCGCGCTCACCGAAGCCGCCGGGGATCACCAGCCCGTCGAAGCCCCGCAGTCCGTCCCGCTCCAGCAGGTCGGGCACCGTGGCGGCCTGGACCCACTCGATCTCGACCTTGGCCCCGTGGTGGAACCCGGCGTGGCGCAACGACTCCACGACCGACAGGTAGGCGTCGGGCAGGTCCACGTACTTGCCGATCACCCCGATCCGCACCGGGCGGACGGCTGCGGCGACCTGGGCCACCAGGTGCTCCCACCGGGTCAGGTCGATGGGGTGCCCGTCCGCTTCGATCTCGAGCACCTCGAGCAGGTAGCTGTCGAGGCCCTCCTCGTGCAGCACGAGAGGGATCTGGTAGATGTTGTCGGCATCGATGCACGAGACGACGGCCTGGATGGGCACGTCGCAGAGCAGCGAGATCTTGCGCTTCAGATCCTCGGAGATCATCCGGTCGGACCGGCACACGATGACGTCGGGCTGGATGCCCTGGCTGCGCAGGTCGGTCACCGAGTGCTGGGTCGGCTTCGTCTTCTGCTCCCCCGACGGCCGCAGGTACGGCACCAGGGTGAGGTGCACGTAGGCCACGTTGGCCCGGCCCACGTCGCGGCGGAACTGCCGGATGGCCTCGATGAACGGGAGGATCTCGATGTCGCCGACGGTGCCACCGATCTCCACGATGACGACGTCGACCCCGGTCTGGCCCAGCTTGTGGATGTGGTTCTTGATCTCGTCGGTGATGTGCGGGATGACCTGGACCGTCTTGCCCAGGTAGTCGCC
>Ga0209698_10002398_pt1 | contig 21262 bp, 20 predicted proteins | sample LitLauG_LLR_2012_FD_187203 | JGI IMG/M metagenome (GOLD analysis project Ga0209698, IMG submission 187203) | Freshwater sediment microbial communities from Pennsylvania, USA - Little Laurel Run_MetaG_LLR_2012 (SPAdes) (version 2) | ecosystem: Environmental > Aquatic > Freshwater > Creek >...
GGGATGGGCCGCGGCCCGGGTGCCTTCATGGGAGGCATGCCGACCGAGAAGTCGCTGGACTTCGCCGGCTCGAGCCGTCGGCTGCTTCGGATGCTGGCGCCCCAGCGGGCCATCATGATCGCGGTCCTGGGCTTCGGGGTGACCAGCGTGGCCCTGTCGGTGACGGGGCCGAAGCTCCTCGGTAACGCCACCGACCTGATCTTCAGCGGGACTGTCGCCAAACGGCTGCCCGTCGGGGTGGACAAGGCCCAGGTCGTCGCCCAGCTGCGCAGCCAGGGCAACACGACCCTGGCCGACCTGATCGACGCCATGAACATCATTCCCGGCCGCGGCATTGACTTCACTGCGGTCGGGCACGTGCTGCTGGTCGCGCTGGGTGTCTACGTCCTCGCGGCGCTGGCCTCGTGGCTGCAGGGCAGGCTCGCCGCCCTGGCCGTCCAGCGTTCGGTGCGGACCCTGCGCGAGCAGGTCGAGGCCAAGTTCGCGCGGCTGCCGCTGCGCTACTTCGACCGACAGCCCTACGGGGAGATCCTCAGCCGGGTCACCAACGACATCGACAACCTCGCACAGTCGATGCAGCAGACACTCAGTCAGATCGTGACGTCCCTGCTGACCATCGTCGGGGTCCTGACGATGATGTTCCTGATCTCCCCGCTGCTGGCGGTGATCGCGCTGGTCACGGTGCCGGTGTCGGTGCTGGTCGCCACCCAGATCGGGCGCCGCGCCCAGCCGCAGTTCGTCAAGCAGTGGGCCACGACAGGCCGCCTCAACGGCCACATCGAGGAGATGTACACCGGGCACTCCCTGGTCAAGGTGTTTGGCCGCGAGCAGGAGTCCGCGGCGTTGTTCAAGGAGCAGAACGACGCGCTGTTCGCGTCCAGCTTCAAGGCCCAGTTCATCTCCGGGCTGATCCAGCCCGCCATGACGTTCATCGGCAACCTCAACTATGTGGCGGTCGCCGTGGTCGGCGGCCTTAAGGTCGCATCCGGCTCGCTGTCGCTGGGGGACGTGCAGGCGTTCATCCAGTACTCCAGGCAGTTCAGCCAGCCGCTGACGCAGGTGGCGAGCATGGCGAACCTGCTGCAGTCCGGTGTCGCCTCCGCCGAGCGTGTCTTCGCTCTGCTGGACGCCGCCGAGCAGGACCCTGACCCGGTCGATGCGGCGACCGACGCCGTCGTGCGCGGCCAGGTCGAGTTCAGGAATGTCTCCTTCCGGTATGTGGAGGACACCCCGCTGATCGAGGACCTGTCGCTGTCGGTCCTGCCGGGGCAGACGGTGGCGATCGTGGGCCCGACCGGCGCCGGCAAGACGACGCTGGTGAACCTGCTGATGCGGTTCTACGAGATCGACAGCGGAACCATTCTGCTGGACGGCATTGACATCGCCACAATGACCCGCGAGGACCTGCGGTCCAAGACCGGCATGGTGCTCCAGGACGCGTGGCTGTTCGGCGGAACCATCGCCGAGAACATCGCCTACGGCGCCACCGACCCCACCCAGGACCAGATTGAGGCGGCCGCGGTCGCCACCCACGTGGACCGGCTGGTGCGCACGCTGCCCGCCGGGTACGACACCGTCATCGACGAAGAGGGCGGGGGAGTCAGCGCGGGGGAGAAGCAGCTGATCACGATCGCCCGCGCGTTCATCGCCGAGCCGGCGATCCTCATCCTGGACGAGGCCACCAGCTCGGTCGACACCCGCACCGAGGTTCTGATCCAGCGGGCGATGAGCAACCTGCGGCAGGGCCGGACCAGCTTCGTCATCGCGCACCGGCTGTCCACGATCCGCGACGCGGACCTCATCTTGGTGATGGAAGCGGGCCGGATCGTCGAGCAAGGCACCCACGAGCAGCTGCTCGACGCTGGTGGCGCCTACTCTCGGCTGTACGCGGCACAGTTCGCCCACGCCGTCGCCGAGGTGGACTAGAAGGGGCTAGAAGCGCACTAGTCGCAGGAGCGGTCGAAGGTGGACCGGCCGGAGACGACACCCGACGCAGGCCCGAAACGTGGTGCCAGCCGGAGACGGGGCGGTCTGTCGGCGCCGCTCCTGTGCGGCCATCCCACCGGACGGACCGGCGGCCGGCGCCGTCTTGATCCAGGCCGACTCCCGCCGCGTCCGCTGGCAGCGAACCCCAGCCGCCGCGGGCCGAGCCTTGCCGGCGCGGCCGGTCACCGGGGCCCGCCCACCTGCGCCAGTGGGCTGGGTCAGGTGCGCCCCGACACAGTCCACGCCGTGGCCTGTGTCGTGAACCGGCCGTGCGGCAGGCTGGCCTGGCAGCCTTCGCGGACGCCCCTGACGCCGGCGTCGTCCAGCGACGCCAGGTAGGTGCCCGCCGGTCCGACGCCCAAGGTGAAGGGCTGCCACCAGTCCTCGAACGAGGCGTGCTGGACGCGGACGGTCAACGTCGACGCGGCGACCCGGGTGAGACCGGCGTCCCGGAACAGCTGGCCCAGCTCGCCTTCCCTAGTGCCGGGCCGCCCTGACTCGTCCGCCACGGCCGGGTCAAGTGTCCGCACCGCCGCCCAGAAGGGGTCCAGTGGTCCCCTTCCCCCGGCGCTGTCCCACACGTTGGCGGCCACCAGTCCTCCCGCGGCTGCCGTGCGAGCCATCTCGGTGATTCCCGCCAGCGGGTCGGCCATGAAGTGGACGACCAGCTGCGCCAGCACCACATCGAACGACCCGTCCGGGAAGGGCATGTGCTCGGCTGCGCAACGGCGGACGTCCATCGCGGGGAACTGGGTGCGCACCGACTTTACAAACGAGGCGGAAGGGTCGGCTGCTGCCACCTGCTCGACCCCGACCCGGTCCACGACGATCGCCGTGAGCGCCCCTGGCCCACACCCGACATCAAGGACCCGCTGGCCGGACGTCAGGGCGACCCAGTCAGCGAAACGGGCGGCCAGCGGCCCGGAGTAGCGCCCCATGAAGCGTCGGTAGTGGTCGGCGCTGACCTCGAAGGACATGTGGGCATGGTTGCAGCCTCGCCGGCCACTGCGGAACCTCGACCCGGACCGACGCCCCGCTGCTGCTGTCCGTGGGCAGCCCTTCGGATGCGAACGGGTGCAGCCGGGGCCGCCGCTGGCCCCTGTGCCTGCCGCTGGCCACTGTGCCTGCCGCCGCGGGCCAGCGTCGGCGGGCCCGGGCGCCGGCGCAGCTGGGGCGAGCGGCCGCGTCCGGCCGGTCAGCGACCTGTGCCGGCCACGTCCGGGGTCGACCTACAGGGTCGTCCTGCCTGCTCGACGGCGCCGGTGCGGGTCTGACAGGTTCTGACTCCATCGACGATGACCGTCTCCCCGGCCCCGAGTGTCAGCGACACGAGCTGGTCAGCGGTACTGGTCGCGTAGTCACCGCGCCAGGAGGCGAGTACCGACGGCTCGGCGCCGTCGGACGGCTCGAGATCGACGGCGACCCGGTTGGAGGGGTCGAGGTTGGCGACGGTGAACCGCTGGCCGGACAGAACACCCCACCACCTTGGGCGCCCGGTCGAGTCCTGCTCCCAGAACACTTCTGGAGCAGCAGGCACGCTCGACCGCGTGCGACGCAGATCGGACAGGCGAGCGTGCCACGCCAGCATCCGCTGCGCGGCGTCGGTGTCGAGCTCGCGCCAGTCAAGGGTGGAACCGTGGAAGGTGTCAGGGTCCTGCGGGTCGGGCACCTGCTCCGATGCCCATCCGTGGCGCGCGAACTCTTCGCGTCGTCCCTCGGTCACCGCGCGTGCAAGCTCGGAGTCGGCGAAGCCCGCGAAGAAGCACCACGGGGTCCTCGCGCCCCACTCCTGACCCATGAACAGCATCGGCACGTAGGGCAGGGCGAGCAGCAGCGCCGCCCCGGCCGCGGCCCGGTCGGCGCCGACCAGGTGCGTGAGCCGGTCCCCACAGGCCCGGTTGCCAACCTGGTCGTGGGTCTGCAGCGAGGTCACGAACCGGGTCGGCGGAGTCCGGTCGAAGTCGACGCTGTGTCCGTGCACCCGGCCCCGGAACGAGGACCATCTGCCGTCGTGCAGGAAGGCATGCTCGAGGGCGTATGCGGCGGCGGCGCAGCTGGCGAAGTCGCGGTAGTAGCCGTCGCTCTCGCCAGTCAGCACCCAGTGCAGCCCATGGTGGACGTCGTCGTCCCACTGTGCCGTCATGCCCAGCCCGCCCGTGTGGGCCTCGGCAACGGTGCGTGGGTCGTTGTGGTCGGACTCGGCCACCAGGGCCAGCGGCCGGCCGATCCGCGTGGCCAACGCGGTCACCTGTTCGGACAGCTCCCTCAGGTACGGGGTGGCGCTGGCGTCGCGCAGCTCGTGGACCGCGTCCAGCCGCAGCCCGTCGAGGTGGAAGTCCTCCAGCCAGCCCAGCGCGCTGCCGATCAGGATCGACCGAACCTCGCTGGACCCCGGCCCGTCCAGGTTCACTGCGCCGCCCCACGGCGTGCGATGGGCGTCGGACAGGATCGGGGCCAGCAGGTCCCAGTAGTTCCCGCTCGGTCCGAGATGGTTGTGGACGACGTCCAGCAGCACCGCGATACCCGCGCAGTGGGCGAGGTCGACGAACTCTGCGAGCGCGAACGGGCCGCCGTAGGGCTCGTGGACCGCGTTGAGCTGTACCCCGTCGTACCCCCAGCCGCGGGTCCCGTCGAACGCTGCCAGCGGCATCAGCTCGATGTGGGTGACTCCCAGCTTCGACAGGTGCGCCAGCTTGCCCGCGGCCGCCGACAGGGTGCCCTCGCGGGTGAACGTGCCGATGTGGATCTCGTAGACCAGGCTCCGCCCGTCCAGGGGCGCCCCCGCCCAGCCGTGGTCGTGCCAGGAGAAGACCGAAGGGTCCAGGACCCGGCTCGGCCCGTGCACGCCGCCCGGTGACCAGCGGGCGGCAGGGTCGGGGACCGCCTCGCCGTCGACGACGAGCAGGTAGTCGGTGCCGTGCGCCAGCGCCGTGGCGGCGGCGTACCAGCCGGGGCGCTCACCGCAAGCAGCCATCGGTTCGCGACGGCCGCCGACCTCGACGGCCAACTCGCTGGCCCTGGGCGCCCACACGGTCAGGACGGTCAACGACCCTCCTTGACCAGCACGGCCACCGGCCACCGGCCCAGCAGGTCCTTGGCCGGCAGCGACCCCGGTGAGCGATGTCTCAGGCCGGTGACTGCATCGCGCCAAGCTCCCGCCGACACGTGGACGACGGTGTCGCGGAACCCGCCGGCGACGTCCAGCCGAAGTGCCCAGCGGCTGACGACCACGGTGAGGTCGTCGCGCGCGAAGGCCAGGATGTGGCCGGCGCCCACGCCGCTGGCAGTCACCGGCAGGTAGCCGCCGTCGGTCTGCAGCAGCTGGGGGCGTGCCGACCTCAGCGCCAGGCAGGTCGTGGTCAGGTGCGCCTTCGCCGCGTCCAGGTCGCTGGCTGGGTCCGGCAAGGCCTGCGCGGCCCGGGCGGCTGCGGCGCGGATGGTGTCGTAGTCCGGTGGCCGGCGGTTGTCCGGGTCGGTCAGCGCCAGTGCGACGATCTGCGACCCCTGGTAGATGTCCGGGACGCCGGGGAGCAGCAGCGATAGCGCCCGCTGGCCCAGCACGTTGGTGACGAAGCCGGGTGCGAGACGTTCGACCATCTGGGCCACGCTCGACATCAGCTCCTGGTCACTGAGGGCTGCCTGGACGTGCTGGGCCAGGTGGGCCTCGTAGGGCAAGTGCGGAGCCGTCCAGGAGGTGTGGATCTTGGCTTCGCGCACGGCCTTGGTCAGGTGCGCGACGATTCGAGGCGCCGAGATCGGCCAGGCCCCGACCAGGGTCTGCCACAGCAGCCACTCGGTGCGCCCGTCCGGTTCGCCGGTGGCGGTGGTCAGTGCCCCGCGGGCCAGCGACCAGGCCCGGCAGGACGCCAGCCACTGCTCTGGGGCCTCGCTGAGCACCGCCAGACGCGCCCGAACGTCCTCGCTGCGCTTGCCGTCATGCGTCGAGCCGGCGCTCAAGGCCCGTGGGCTGGTCCTCGCGCGGCGCGCCGCCCAGGAGTGGAACTGCTCGTCGGAGATCCCGAACGAGTCCGGGTCGAACCCCACGTCGGCCAGCGCCACCAGGGGGAACCAGCGAAAGCACGCCGTGTCCTCCACGCCCTTAGCCATTGCAGGGCCGCAGGTCTGCTGGAACCGGCGGACGAACTGGTCCTTCAGTGGACTTCTCCCGTGCCGGCCCAGGGCCAGGTCACGCAGGAGCTCAACCTCGGGGGCCCGCTCGGGCACCCGCTCGGCGGCCGCAGCGGCGGCCTGCGACAACATGTGCACCGCGTCGGCGCCGGGTGCCTGTCCGACGTGCACATAGACCCGGTACACCGGGACCGCCACCAGCAGCTCTACCAGGGCGGCGGTGATGCCACGAAGCGAGTGGTCGCGCAGCCGCACGTCGCCGTCGCAGATCCGCTTCGCGACAGTGCCCAGGCGGTCCACCTCTGCGGCCAGCAGCCCGGTCAGGACATCGCGGCGGGACTGGTCGGCCACAGCAGCGAACGACCGGTCGTCGCCGCAGGCCTGCGCAAAACCTTGGATCAGGACAGGCCTCGCCGTCGGGTCGACGAACACGCTGGCGACGTGAGCGGCCACTTCATAACCGGTGGTGCCTGCGCAGACCCAGTCGGCAGGCAGCTCCTCGCCGCGGCCAAGGACCTTCTCCACCACCACCCACGCCGAGCCGGTGGCCCGCGCCAGATCTGTCAAGTAGCCGCGGGGGTCGGCCAGGCCGTCGGGGTGGTCGATCCGCAGCCCGTCGATCACCTGGCCGCGCACCAGGGAGACGATGAGCGCGTGGGTGTCGCCGAAGACCACCGGGTCCTCGACGCGCAGCCCGACCAGGGTGTCCACGTCGAAGAAGCGGCGGTAGTTCAGCTCCTCATCGGCCAGGCCCCAGTACGCCAGGCGGTAGTGCTGGGCGTCGAGCAGCTCGACCAGCGGCAGCTGCTCGGTCCCGGCCCGCACTGGGAACACGTGCTCCCCGTAGCGGAGCACTGCGCAGTGGTCCGGGCCCCCGGCCAGGTCCACCGAGATGGACCCGTCGTCGAGGCACTGGTCGATCCGGTGGCCCAGCACCGGCAGCAGCAGGGGGCGCTCGGCTGACCAGTCGACGTCGAACCAGCGCGCGTACGGGGAGGCGGAGCCGTCACGAAAGACCGACCACAAGGCGCCGTTGAGGGTCTCCGGCACTGGCATCGCCATGTGGTTGGGGACGATGTCCAAGACCAGTCCCATGCCGCGTGCCCGGACTGCCTCATGCAGCGTCATCAGGGCGTCCAGCCCGCCGAGCTGGGCGTCGATGCTGCGGTGGTCGATGACGTCGTACCCGTGAGTGGATCCCGGGGTCGACGACAGCAAGGGGGACAGGTAAAGGTGGCTGACCCCTAGGGACGCGAGGTCGTCGACAAGCTCGACGACTGCGGACAGCGGCCGGTCAGGAGTGACCTGGATGCGGTAAGTCGAGGCGATCGGTCGAGCAGTCACGTTGACCAGGACCAGCGTTGCTGCGTCCGCGCCGGCACGACGAACGGGTCAGCTTCGCCCGTAGCTGCCCGGCCGCCCGCAGGGCAGGGGACCACCAACGGGCCAGCGGACCTAACAGGCAGTCCTGAAACAACGGTGTCGACGATCTCCTCCTCTCGGGACGCAGGCACGCCCGCGTCGTCCACCTGCACTCTGGCCGACCTCATGGTGCCCTGCTGCCGCTGCAACGGCCAGCAGACTCATCCCGGGCACCCTTGCCGCGCAAACTCGCGGACACCCGTTGGCGCCGGGACGGCCCTCATGTCACGGACCCAAGCGTCGTGTCTCGTGACCAACGTCCGTGGGCAGTACACCTAGGCAGGTCAAACTTCCCAGGGGAGTATGGGGCATGGCCAGCCTCGGGCAGGTGTCGGCCGCGGATCCGCTCGGTCAGCGGTTAGCGGCAGGGGTCGCGGTGCTGGCGGTGTCGTTGCTGGTGGCATGGGCTCTAGCCCGGATCCACACACCATCTTGCGTAACACTCAATTGATCTGATGGGAGATGTCATGCCGCAAACAAACCCCGGCCGCGGCTTCACCGAGATCCAGGCTGAAGAGTGGACGGTCATCCTGGTCACCGAGGACGTTGACGAGCCCGGGGTCAAAGCGCTCGGCGCCGCGATCCGGCCGTCCTTGGTCGCCGGCGCCCGGGTGGCGCTCGACCTGAGGCGCTTCAGGCTTGACCCTGCTAGCGGGCCCGCGGCGGTTCAGGGCTGGATCGGTGTCGCGGCCACGCAGAGTGCGACGTTGGTCGTGGTGGCGTCCGACGAGCGCACCCGAGCGTTGCTGCGGGACTGGGGAATTCATGAGGTGTATGAGTCGCTGGACGCGGCGGCTCACATCCGCACCCCTCCACGTCCCTTGGGCGGTTCCCAACCGCCCGGGCCACCGTTGCTGCCCGCCGCGGGGGACACGTTGCTCGTTCAGACCGAGGATTCGTTGGGCGTAGATCCCTCGCTATGAACTTCGGGCCGGATGGAATGCTCCACGCGTAGAGCGCCGCGGCGGTTCGGGTAACAACTGGGTTCCAGCGATATCGGCCTGCCCGAGGACCGCGTCGCCGTCGTCAACGTGCGAGAGGTCGCTCGCAGGATCGCCCTCGTGGCGCCGGCCGCGGGCCCAAGGCTCCGCGTGCATGAGGTGACGCAAGATCGGTGCCGCCGGCCGCCGCAGCCCTGGGTGTCCGGCCGTCCTCGCGGACCATATGTGCTACCAGCCGACTCGTGCACCTCGACGGCGACTCGCAAGGCGGCAAGTCGGTACGATCTTGTTGAATGAGACGGTCTAGTCGATGACTTGTTGACGCAGCCAGTTCCTCACGCGCCGAGTTACTAGGAGCGGAACGTAGTCACGGATCTGCGCGTCGTCGAACACCCGGAGCTCGAGCTGGATCGCCCCACGCACGGCGTGGGCTGAAAGCTGCGGGAACTCGCGACGCAGCTCTGACTCGACTCGAGCCAGATGGTGTGCCTCTTCGTCGGGCGTCATTGCGATCCTGGGTCCTCGCCGCTTGCGATGAGCTGGGTAACGTTGAAGTCGCGAAGAATATGAAGTGCAGTCAGTGCAGAGGTCACCGGGCCATTGCTGTCGACAATGAGAAGGCTGCGGCCGACTGCCGAGGCTCGATGGTTTGCTCCGATGAGTAGCGCGGCACCACCGAGGCCGATCGAGGTAACTGCGCGGACGTCCAAGTGAACGCCGGTCTTCCCTGCGACCTCCAGTCCGTCGAACAGGGCCTCGCGCAGGCACCCCACCGTCTGCCAGTCGACGTCCCCGGACCACACTATGGCGACCTCAGTCAGGCGCCTTTCGCTGTGCGAGGGGCTCCTCATGATCCTCGCACCTCCCGGAAGGTTTGCGAGTGCCAGCCTCTGCAGGCTGGAGAAGGTCCGGCAGGGTCGAAAGTCCTTGAACGACGGATCGAGTCGAGTGAGCTAGGAGATGGCCATGGTCCGGTCACTGTCGCGGTGCGGCGATGTGGCTGCCACCTTCAGCACCAGGTCGCTCGTCCACTGGGACCACGCGACAGAGCGAGGCATGTAGCGGCTCAAGGTCAACGCTGATGGCGGTTGGTGACCGGAGATGAAGATCCGGAGGCAATCTTCGACTTCCTGGTCGCGTTCGTGCCCAAAGCCTCGTTGAGAACAGCGATAGCGCGCCGTGACGGTCGATTGCTCGATCGCGTCGACATAGCGTGAATGGTCTGTCAGCTGTTAAGAATGCGTGCCTTCTGCGACTCGAACTCGGCATCCGAAAGCACGCCTGAAGTCTTGAGTTCGCCAAGCTTGCGCAACTGGTCCAGCTTCGCGTCGGTGTCGCTTACGGTCGGCACGGGTGGCGCCGCCGCCGCCGGCTCCGGACTCGCCGACTGCTCTTTGGCAGCCCAGCGGCCGGACTGGCGCCGGGACACGCGGTTGGAGACTGCTGTCGCCGTACCGGCGACTGCAGCGGTCCGCGCCATGCCTCTCAAGAGTCCCATGGTCCTGCCTTCCAGTCGGTCGGCCCGAAGGTCGAGGTGTCGGTTCTTCCGTCGAGTTCTAGACGTCTGCGCTGTCACGCAGGTCGATCGCAGCGACCAGGTCGGTGACTGGTATGCGAGCGCTGGCCACGAGCTCCGCGCCGCTGCGGAGAAGTGCCGAGGCGAAGGGGGCCGCCCAGGTGTTCTCGTAGACGAGCATGGCCGCCGCGTCTCCAGGCTCGATGGTTGACGCCACCTGCTGGGCGTCGTCGCCGTCAAGCAGGCCAGAAGCCGCACCTTGGAAGACCGTTAGGTCCAGGGTCCCGTCGCCGTCGAGGTCGGAGAGCGCCAGCATGGTCAGGGATCCGTCGAACTCGCGCTTGACGACTGCCAAGTCCAAGATGCGGATGATTCCGCGATCTGCGAGGTCGACGAGCAGCGGGAACGCTTCTCCGTTGAGTCGGCTTCCAGGAAACCGAACGACGAGGTAGTCGACGGGGCCAAGCTCCAGGTCATCTGCCATGGCGAGCACCTTCTCGTTGTAGATCCACAGTGCCCTCGATCGTCGCCCCAGTCCGGCCGTTCCGGATCACCCGTCGAGAATGACGTCGCACCGCCCGTGGATTCAGGTGGTGGCGGTCGTGCCGCTCATCCGCGGCGGGTGATGCAACCCGATGCCGGTCCGACCACGATGGCTTCGTGCGATCCGGCGGTTCGAGCCGGCGCCGGGAGGTGAGAGCCGTGACCACCTACGAGCTGCACGTGGTGGGTCGACTCAGTCCGGCAACGTTGGCGTCGTTCCCTGGGCTGACGGCCACCACGACGCCAGTCACCACGGTGCTCACCGGGTGGTGCGACTCCGACCAGCAGCTTCGCGCCCTGCTGGATGATCTCGGTCTGCTCGGCTTGGAGCTCATCGAGCTGCGCCAGCTTCCGGCCGTGATCCAACCGCGAATCAACCCCTAACGCCCGAGCCGACTTCGGCTCCGATCGAGGAGGAAGCAAGATGACGAGACTGGTCGCAGAGTTCGGGACAGGCCAGGTGCTGTGGTCGATGCTCTGGTTCTTCCTGTTCTTCATGTGGATATATCTAGTTGTGGTGATCTTCACAGATATCTTCCGGAGCCCCGACCTGTCCGGTTGGAGCAAGGCGCTGTGGACGATCTTCGTCGTCTTCCTGCCCTACCTTGGCGTCTTCGTGTATCTGATCGCCCGCGGGCACAAGATGTCGGAGCACGCCATGAGGGCAGCGCAGGCCCATGAGACCGCAACGCGTGACTACATTCAATCGGTCGCTGTCGGGAACAGCCCGGCCGAGGAGATCACCCGACTTGTGGACCTGCGGGACAGGGGCGCCATCACCGAGGTGGAGTTCCAGGCCGCGAAGGCGAAGGCACTCGCGTTATGAGACCGGAGGCGGACAGCCAGCGCATCCAGACAACGACCGGTCTCTGAGAGGCCCACGCCAGCCGGGAGTAACTCATGGAGTCAAGCGGTGCGATCTTGGTCAAGAAATCGCGCGCGCTCCCCGACTACAAGGCCCGCGTCGTCGCAAAGGGTGAGGCCAAGCGGAGGGGCCAGATCCATCCATCCGCGGTACCGCATGCGGCGGAGGCGGGGGCGTGGATGGCCGAGTACCGCCGGAAAGACTTCGATGCCGCGAACAGTAGGCCGACCGGCACGGATACAGGCGCCGGTGCCGCAAGCGAGACCAGGAGAGGTGACCCCTGGACAATCGGCCGCCTCTCCGCTGGCTGGACCGCGTCCAGGCGCCGCGCTGCGGACGGAGTGTGGAACCCATGACAGACACGTCGCCGACGCCCGCAGCCACGCCACGGCGCGGATCCGTGCCGCGGCCGCGACGCGGCAGCTTAGTCCCAATCGTTGGGTGCCTGCGTTCGTATGAACGCAGTTGGTTGCGCGGCGACCTGATCGCTGGGCTCACGGTGGCGGCTCTTATTGTGCCTAAGAACTTGGGCTACGCCGGGATCGCCGGGATCCCGCTCCAGAATGGCTTGTACGCAGCCGCGGCGGGTGCGCTGCTGTACGCAGTGTTCGGCACCAGCCGACAGATCTCGATGGGGCCGAGCTCGGGACTGGCCGCAGTCGCCGCCAGCGCGGTGTTGGCAGCTGGGATCACCGAACAACGGGACGTCGCTTCCTTCGTGGCGGCGATAACCCTCGCATCAGGGCTGGTGTTCGTCTGCCTCGCCGTCTTGAAGATGGGCTGGATTGCCCGATTCCTTTCCCGCGCTGTAGTAACCGGGTTCCTCTTCGGGGCAGCGATAGACGTCGTGATCGGCGAGTTGCCCAAACTCACGGGCACGAAAGTCACCGGGACGAATAGCCTGCAGGAACTGTGGTCGTGGCTGGGCACTCTAGGCGACGCGCACGCCCTGACGGTGCTCGTTGGGCTGGTCTCGCTGATCGTCATATTCGGCCTACGGCGCATGGCTCCCGCAGTCCCAGGTGCACTTGTGCTGGTGGTCGGCGGCGTGGCGGCCGCGCGGCTACTCGAATTGGGTGCTCATGGCGTCGCACTGGTGGGCACAGTGCCCAGGGGACTGCCGGCTTTCCAAGTTCCCGACCTTCACCTCGCCTGGCAGCACGCCGGCGTTGTAGCAGCCGCAGCAGTAGCTCTCATGCTGATCGGGTTCTCTCAAACCGTCGGGGACGCCAGAACCTTCGCAACTAAACACGGCTACCAAGTTGACGTCGACCAGGAATCCGTAGCTCAGGCAATGGCCAACGCCGGGGCGGGACTCTTCCAAGGTATGCCGGTCTCGACAAGTCTTTCGGCGAGTTCGCTGAACGACCGCTCGGGGGCACGGACCGCCTTGGCATCGATTACCTCCGGCGTCACCGTGCTCCTGACTCTGCTGATTCTTGCACCGCTCTTCTCGGACCTGCCCAAGGCCGTTCTTGCCGCTCTGATCATCGAGGCCGTCGTAATGGGCATGATGAACATACCTGAGATGCGGCGGCTAGCTCATGTCCAGCGCTTCGACTTCTGGATCGCAGTAGCGGCGATCATCGGGACGCTAGTTTTCGGAGTGCTCGCAGGAGTGATGATCGGGATCGGCCTCTCACTGTTGTGGCTCGTGTCGGTAGCAACGAGGCCGAGGATTCCGCTTCTCGGTCGCCAGGCGGGCACACAGGTCTTCCGTGACCTCGATGAGTACCCTATGGATGAGATAACACCCGGCGTCGCTGTAGTTCGGCTCGATGGCGGGCTGTTCTTCGCAACTTCTGACGCGCTGGAAGACCGAGTCAGGGACATGCTCCAAACCACTACTGACCTGACCGGGATCGTTTTGGACTGCGAAGGCGTCGACTTCATCGACTCGCAAGGCTCGGCCAAAGTCAAGGAGATCATCGACTTCTCGGCCGACGCCGGGGTCACCCTCCGACTGGCGCGAGTCAAGCCTGAGGTCGGATCGATGCTGTCTCGTGACGGCATCCTTGACCGCCTCGGCGGCGATCGCGTCCACGGGAATGTCTACCGGGCGGTGCAAGCTCAGGTGGCTTCAGCTCCAGAACAGTCAAGCCCATGATTCGCCAAGCCTCCTCATGCGGGGTCTGATGAACCTTGAGCCTGACGCCCAGGCGCAGCCCTTTGGCGCGATCGCACGAGCCGATCCAGGTACGCCGCCCGTGCAACGCCGACTCGGGTGGTTACCCACTTACGCCTGGCCGGGAACCGTCGGCGCCGCCCTGTTGGCCGCTTCGACGTTCACCCCGTCCTTGCTGCCGCGCACCTGGTATCTGCAAGCCTTGGTCGCCGCCGTTGCCGGAGCGGCCGGATACGGCCTAGGGGTGCTGGTCGCATGGTTTGTCAGGCAGTTCACTGACTGGCGGCTGTCACCAGCCGGGCAGCGTCGGGCGTGGCAGCTGTTCGCCGTGGTTGGCGGCGTGGGGGCCGCTCTCACGGCCTGGGCGGGGTGGCGGTGGCAAGTGCAGATCACTGCACTCATGGGTGAAGCACCACCTCCGGCCTACCACACAGTGGGAATCTTGCTGCTGGGTTCGGCTGTCTTCGTGGGACTTGTTGCCATCTTTAGGGTTCTGCGTCGATTCACGCATTGGGTGATGCGCATTCTCCGTAAGATCATCCCCGCGCGGGCCACTCGACCACTCGCCATCGTGATCGTGACACTGGTGGTGATCGGGATCCTCAACGGAGTGATCTTCCGGGCCTTCGTCAGCGTCTCGAACTCGATCTTCGGCGTGAAGGATGGAACCACGACGTCCGGGACGGTCCAACCCACCGCTGAGGAGCGATCCGGAAGTCCGGCCTCGATGATCGGGTGGGACAGTCTGGGACGGAAGGGCCGCGACTTTGTGGCGGGCGGACCCACGCAAGCACAAATCACCCAGTTCACCGGCGCACCCGCCCTAGAGCCGATTCGAATCTACGCTGGGCTGAAATCAGCTCCCACTGTGAGTGACCGGGTCAGTCTGGCGATCAAGGACCTGCAACGCGCAGGCGGCTTCAATCGAAAGGTTCTCGTTGTAGTTACGACGACTGGGACGGGCTGGGTAGACCCCGCGGCTGTCGACACGCTCGAATACATGTCAGGTGGCGACTCAGCGGTCGTGGCCATGCAGTACTCCTACTTGCCCAGCTGGATCTCCTTTCTCGTGGACAAATCCAAAGCACAGGAGGCTGGCGCTGAACTGTTCAACGGGGTCTACGACGCCTGGTCGAAGCTGCCTCAAAACAGCCGGCCGGGGCTGTACGTGTTTGGCGAGAGTCTGGGCACGTTCGGCGGAGAGGCGGCATTCAGTGGCGTTGCCGACATAAGAAACCGAACCTCCGGCATTGTGTTCGCCGGGCCCCCCAACTTCAACTCATTGTGGACCCAGCTGGTGACTGATCGGGACCCTGGCTCGCCGGAGATCCTGCCGATCTACCAGCAAGGGGCGACAGTCCGATGGGCTGGCACGCCCGCGGACCTGGCGAACCCGTCCACGGTATGGAACAGCCCACGGATGATCTATCTGCAACACTCCTCGGACCCAATCGTGTGGTGGTCACCGAGCCTGCTGTTGCATGAGCCGGACTGGCTAGCCGAGCCAAGAGGCCGTGACGTCTCTCCCCAGATGCGCTGGTTCCCGTGGGTAACCTTCTGGCAAGTCACCGCTGACATGGCCTTCTCCACTGGAGTCCCTTCCGGTCACGGCCACGTCTACCAGGAGGAATATGTCGACGCGTGGGCAGCTGTCCTACAGCCTCCCGGTTGGACCTCGGGCGACACCACGAAGCTCCGGGACCTCATGCACTGAGTCCGAGGCCGGGCGTGGCTAGCGTGACGGCGGGGGAGTCCCTCTCGAAATGCTCAAAGACCTTAATCGTGTTTACGTCGCCGGACACGCCGCGGGCGCTGGCATGTAGGGTCGCCGATCTGTGCCCCCGTTGAGGCGACTCGCGAAGACAGGCATCGTGTTATGGACTCGGAGACCACAGCGTGTCCCCGGTACCACAAGCGCAGACCGAGACATCTAGGCACCCAAACGTAAGCGGCGGACGAGATATGCGACTTGCACGCGAGGTCTGCCGACAACGGTAGTCCCGAGACATGCAGCGCCACTTGGGAGGCCTCGTGCCCGAGCAATGCGCGACCTGCACGACATTGGGACCCTCTGCGCCGGCCTTGGCTTAGATAGCGCGCGTCGGCAAACTGGTGCGAGCGGGTGCCGCCGATCTGAACGTCGCCTGGTGTCGGCATCGGACGGCGCCGACCACTCGGCGGGTGACGGCCGCGGCACCCATTCCGATCGCGGATCCGGCGAGGACATCGCCTGGGTAGTGCACTCCGGTGTGTACCCGTGAGTAGGCGACGGTGACTGCCAGCACGTAAAGCGGGACGCTGGCGGCCGGCCACTCATGCCGCACACCGGATGCGAACGCGAAAGCCGAGGCTGAGTGACCCGACGGGAAGGAGGTTGACGAGGGCATCTTGATCTGTCTGCGCTCGATCACGGCAAGGCGCTGGCGGTCCGGTCGCTTGCGCCGCGTTAGCAGCTTCGCGCCGGCGTTCGCGGTGGCAGAGGCAACAGCGACTGAAGCGAGGCCGGTCACGGCTGCGCGGCGACCGCGTGCACCCCCCACGAACCCGAGTAGCGCGGCGGAGGCCATCGAGAGCCGGGAATAGTTGGCGGCCAACGAGAGGCGGCGCAGCGGCTCGTCAAGCAATGGGGTGGTCGTCGCAGCCACGGCGCGAAAGCCAGCGGTGTCCCATTCTTGCAGTCGGGCCATCAAACGCCTGGCCGCCGGTGGCCCCGAGTCAGTCATCGGGGACCCCAACTAGAGGCGTGTGCCCGGCGATGATCCGCCCCAGCACCCGGATCGTGTCGACAACCGAGTCAGGCTGGATCGCCGATGGCGACGCCCCCGGGTGACTCTTTGCGATGCGCACGCGGAGAGCCATTGGCCGTGATGTGAACAACAGCGGCGGGTCTAGGACGAGCGCCTCGCCGTCGACCCCCGCGGCGACGGGGGCGCCGGCGTCCACGCAGAAGGTTGTTGTCGCCCATTGCCGCCACGCTCGGTCGTGCCCGATTCCACCCAGAGCGGCGACGCCAAGGATACCCTCGTCGACCCGTGGGCGGGTCCCGGTACCGATGGCGTGGCCGAGCCGATAGATGTCGTTTGACACAAGGATCACGGCTGCTCCTCGGTGGCTCTCGCCGCTGTCGTCGGCCCAGAGCAGCTCCTGGTTGGGGTCTCCGGTCGGGCCGAGCGCGTCGGGGGCTGTGTTCAGGATCGTGCGCAGCTTTGCGTCCCGGTAGCCGTCGCGTTGAACTGCCTGCGCGTACAGCCCGAGCGAGACGTTGTTGACGAAGACGCGCCCGTTGACCTCGGCGAGGTCGACAAGCCGCTCGGTGCCGTCGACGAAGGCGTCGAGGGCACCAACCACATCGGCGCGAGCCACGCCTAGATCGAGCGCGAAGTGGTTACGTGTGCCTGCCGGGATGCAGGCGAACGGGAGGCCGTGCTCAGCCGCGATGGCGGCCACCAGGGCCTGAGTCCCGTCGCCACCGGCCGCGGCGAGCGCATCGGCGCCGCCTGCGACCGCGTCCCGCACAATTTGCTCCCAGTCGTCGCCCGACTGTAGTTCAATAGGCCGGATTCCGCGGCGTCGGGCCTCGGCTGCGAGATCGTGTTTAACTGCCTTCCCACCACCAGATTTGGCGTTCCACACAACGACGGGGTGAATCGGTCGCGGCGCGAGCGACCAGCGTGCGTGTACCTGCAGGGCCCTGCGAGCAGCGGCGAGCCCCGCCACGATCAGCGCCACCGCGACCAGGCCGGCGACCATCGCCTCACCCGTTAGAGTCAGCACCACCACGGCGACGAGCAGTACCAGGGCAGCACCGAGGCGGAGCGTCCGGGCGGCCCCACGCCGCAGGATTCCGTCGCTTGCGATGCGGGCTGCCACAATCATCATTGCGACCGTTGCCAAACCTCGAGGCATCCGGCTCATCGCGACCACGACGAACAGTACAACCCCGATGACCAGCAGGATCAGAGCTGTGATGGCAAGTCGGCGGTGCGGTCTCATGGGGAGTCCCCTTCGTGCCTGGGGTTTTTCGCTGCGACTGCGGCTTGATCGCGCCAGGCGGCATCCGGGTAGGCGCGGCGATAGGCGGCGATGGCGTCGTCAAGGGTGCGATAGACGTGGTCGGCGGCGATCTCCCGGCCCAGCCCGTATCTGCGGATGCGGGTGATAACCGGGTCCTTGAGCTCCGCGAGAGCTAGCTGGACGCCACGCTCGGCCAGTTCCTCGTCAAGTTCGAGCAGGACGTCGGCCGCCGTCGTGTCGACGTCCGTGACAGGTTCGGCGGCTAGCAGGATCCAGCGCGGCGCCGGGTCGGAGCTCGCTAGCTTGCGTAGTTGCTCGCGGAACGTGCGTGCGTTGGCGAAGAACAGCGGAGCGTCGAACCGGAAGACCACGAGCCCGTCAAGCTGACGGGCGGACTGGTAGCGGGTGACGTCGTGCAGACCCGAGAGTCCGTCGACCTGGCCGAGTCGTGCCTGGTAGGGCCACCACGCGCGGCGGAACACGTTGAGGATTGACAGCACGACGGCGACCGCAATTCCAGGGAGCACCCCCAGGAGGGCGACCCCGAGGAATGCCACTATGGAGATCACCCACTCGGTGCGCCGCTGCCGCCTGAGGCGTCTGGTGGCCGCCACATCCGCCAGCGAAAGGGCGGCGGCGATCACCACGGCCGCAAGGGTCGGGCTAGGAAGATTCTTTAGCAGACCGGGTAGGAATAGCAGCATGACGGTGATGGTCAGTGCGCCGACCACGCCAGTAAGCTGCGTACGCGCTCCCGACTGCTCGGCTACAGCTGTTCGGGAGCCGCTGGTGCTTACGGGGAAGCCCTGGAACAGGCCAGCGGCGATGTTCGCCGCCCCGATCCCCACCATCTCTTGGTCCGCGTGCACCTCGTCACCGCTCCTGGCGGCAAACGCCGAGGCCGTCGAGATCGTGTCTGTCAAGGCAACAACCGCGATCCCCAGGGCACCCACAGCCAGCAGTGGAAAGCTGGATACCGGCACCCGCGGAATAGTGAAAGGCGGGAAACCCTGAGGTAGAACCCCAACCAGTGAGACGCCCTTTGACGCCAGATTGAAGACGACGGCAGCGCAGATAGACAAGACAACGGCCGCGAGGACGGCTGGCACCTTTCGGAACCAGCGCTGTAACACCAAGATCACTGTCAGGGCGAAGCAACCCACCGCAAGCGATGCGGGGATGGTCTTGCCATCGAGGAGAGCCTTAACGAAGCCATGAATCTCGGAGACGAGCCGGTCGGCGTCGACCGAGAACCCGAAAAGCTTGGGCAGCTGCCCGACCACAATCGTGAGCGCCAGCCCGTTCATGTATCCGATCCGGGTCGGTTTGGAGAGCAGGTCGGCGACTAGACCCAGCCTGCAGACACCGGCCAACACCATCAGAATGCCGACGAACACGGCCAACAGCGATGCCAAGGCCACGGCCGTCGCAGGATCGCCGTTCGCCGCGAGTAGCGGCAGGATGGTCGCAGCGATCATCGGCCCCAGAGCCGAGTCGGGCCCGAGCACCAGAACCCTCGAGGGACCGAACACCGCGTACCCGAGCAGGCAAAGTATCGAGGTGTACAGACCCGTAACCGGAGGTAGTCCCGCCAGCTCCGCGTACGCCATACCCTGCGGCACCAACAGTGCCGTGAGTACCAATCCGGCCACGAGATCCTTGGGCAGCCACCGGCGCTCGTAGGAACGCAATGTCCGCCAGCCGGGGAGCCACTTCGACGTCGCACGGTCAGTGACAGGTCCCACGTCGGACATCGGCGACATGCTTGCCATCGGATCCCCTCTCCCCAGCCGCCACGCGCTGCTTGCGCGCGAACTCGGTGGTGCAGGGACGACAGGCCGGTCGTTGCCCGCCCCTCCGGTCTACTACCGGCATTCGCATGTCAGTGAGCGGCTCCTCGCCAAGAGTCGGGGCCGCAGGTCGCTGGGTGGAAGCAGGGCTTCCCCGGAACGGTGTTACTGCCCGAACGCCTGCATACGGCTCCACGTGCCATTCGGATCCCTTTCAGTCACCCGAAGTCAGCGACGGCAGGCTGGATCAGGATCCAGCATCTGGCGGCTTGCGCGGTGGCGGGGACCAAAGGCGCAATCCGGGGAGTCGGAGGTGTAGAAGGGTGCGCCCGCAAGTGCTTCCGCGCCGGCAAGACGGCACCACAACTTGTTCCAGTTCTTTGGCGGTGAGGCATCGGCTCCAGCCTCCGAGCCAGCGACCAGTGGCGCCTGCGTCCTGGCCGCCACTGGCGCTGTCCTCGGTCCTATCGCGGCGGCGCGCTGGTCAGGCTGGTTCCGGCCGATAGACAACTAGGGCATAGATCACCCACGCGTCGAGTGCGATGATCACCAAGGACCACAGAGGGTAAATCGGGATGAACATGAAGTTGACCAGGACCGATACACAGGCCAAGACAATGCCCGCCACCCGAGCCCACAGCAACCCGGCGAACACACCGTAGGCGGCCACCCATACCAATATGCCCAGAATCAGATGTGTCCATCCCCAAGTGAACATGCTGGTGGTGATGAGATAGTGCGCGGGCTGGATGTAGAAGGAGCCTTTGATGATCCCGACGAAACCTTGCCAGGCCCAAAGCGCCCCGGTCAGGATCATCAGAACTACTGCCAGCCGTGCACCGGCGGTACCACGTCCGGTATGCGATCGTCCCGAGGTGTGGACCGTCACCGAACCTGCGCCGGGCCCTTTGACGACGTCATGCGCCATGATCTCGCCCTCCCTCACATCCAAAGGATCTGACACGGGCACCCTGCCAAGTTTGCATCCCCCCGGGGCAGGGCACAAGGTCCCTCCGAGGAGTGGTAACGGCTAAGTGAAGAGTGTGGAGCATCGCCAGATAGGGTCGGCTAGCTGATGGCGTAGGCCTTGCCGTGACACTTCGCAAGAGTCGCGTGGGCATCGATCGCGGGATGGTACTTCTGTCGAGTTCGTTCGGTGACTTAGGGCTCTGTCGGCCCGGGGTCTCCGGCCGTAGCCTGGGCTTGTGGAAAGGTCGGCTATAGCGGACCTCGCGAACTGGCCAGCGCGATCGCCGGTGACCAGTCGGCTCCGCCGGCCTGTCCCTCCCGCCGACGTTTTGACTCGGTCTCGGTTGTTCACTTTCCTCGACACAGCAATGGAAGCTGACACCGTGGTGCTGGTCGCGGGCGGCGCAGGGTCGGGGAAGACGGTTCTGCTCAGTTCGTGGCTCGCCGCACGGCCGCTGCGGGCTGCGTGGGTCAATCTGAACAAGTCGGACTCGGATGCGCACCAGCTCGCTGGTGACCTCCTGACAGCGTTCCAATGCGCCTGCAAGGGAACCCCCGCCTCGGAACATCTGATGGGTCTGCGCGCACCACCTGGGTTCTTGGATCCCGAGCGCTTCGCCGATGCGCTGATCGAGGCTCTGGGCAAGATGGCACTGGTTGAGCCGCTGGTCCTGGTGGTGGACGACCTACAGGAGGTAGCCGGCTCGCGGCAGGCGTTGGCCTTGCTCGACCAGCTGCTGCTCTGGTGTCCGGCCTCGGTCCGAATTGTGCTGGCCGCCCGAGCTGACCCACCGCTGGCACTCGGACGGCTTCTCGTGGACGGCAGGCTCAAAACTCTTCGCCAGAATGATCTCGCGTTCACATCTGATGAGTCCGTCGCGTTTCTGACACGCGCTTGTCGTTCCGTCGACGTGAAGCAGGCGCTGGAGGTGCATGACATCACCTCGGGCTGGCCGGTTGGGC